>SMVA01414923.1_pt1 | contig 10129 bp, 7 predicted proteins | sample 2456451 | NCBI WGS metagenome assembly SMVA01 (sample SAMN11095933, study PRJNA526329) | marine sediment metagenome | biome: Marine sediment; feature: Surficial sediment; material: Deep marine sediment; isolation source: Hadal surficial sediment | place: Pacific Ocean | collected 2014-05 | depth 0-1...
CGCTCTCTTTCCCTTCATCATGTCTTTGTCCCTAATCTGCTGCTAGCTGTTTCTGTGCTCGTTGATTCACCAGCCATACTCCGAACAAGATCAATCCTATCCCACTTATTTCTCGCAAGCCAACTGATTCCCCCAAAATCATGAAAGAAAAAATCAACGCGGACACCGGAATCAGATTCCCGAAAATACCGGCCCGTGATGGCCCAACCCCATCAACCCCATAGAGCCAGGCTTGTTGTCCCAACGCTGTCGCAAACACCATGACATAGATCAAAGCAACCCAACCAGACACGGGAACCGTGTCTATCCCCGACACTAGCATTTTGTGATTCACCACAAGCAATGGAATTTCAAAGAGTAAGGAAATCATGAGTGTCGTCCATGTCACGGTCAAGGGAGAAAACCGATCCATGGTCCGTCGACACCCGATAGTATAGAGAGCCCAGCTTACCAATGCCGAGAGAATCAAAGACCCTCCCAGCACAGGGTGAGAGCCAACGCCTTCCATTCCACCTCGTCCGGTAATCACCACCACCCCGACAAGGGAGACCACACACCCTTGCCAGATGACCCGCAAAGGTACGTCCTTTAAAATCAAAGAAGACAGAAAAGCCGTGATGACCGGGCTTACTCCGATAATGATTCCCGCAATTCCGGCCCCGATAAATTGCAACCCGAATAACACCAAAAGATGATTGCCTAAAACGCCCAACCCCAACAAACCAAACATACCCCAATCTTCCCTTGAAAATCGTTGTCCCCCTTCCTTCCATAACCATAAAGGAATGAGAATCGCTAAGGCACCAAGGCCACGAAGCACCGATGTCTCCACTGGCGAAAATGGTCCTAAGGCGACCTTTTGCGCAACGACGGACCCTCCCCATACCATCGCGGCCATGGTTAAGGCGCCATAGGCAGACGCAACGGAAGGTTTAGCATGATGTGTTTTCATACGGAGAAGCGAAGGAAAAGTATCCTAATACGAAAGCAAGAAAGGCCTATGTTCTTGTTGTAGACCAACTCTCGCTTACTACCTGAATTTGAGCAATTGTAGCAGCGCGATCACCTTTCAATGGATGCCTCGACCCAACGATACGACGATCAGGTCTGAATAGCTTACCAGTAGGTCTTCTGTCCGATTGACGCATTGAAAAATCAGTCGCTACAATAATTTCTCTAATTGCACTTTCCATAAGAGAATGTTCAACAAGCGAAATTTGGATTAATCCATTTATTGCAACACTTCTCTACGCAACTGAACTGATGGTTCTTTTCATTATGCCTGTGAAGGAGGAATTATGTCGTTACTCATAACTGAAGAATGTATTAATTGTGGTGCGTGTCTCCCGGAATGCCCCAATGAAGCCATATTTGAAACACGTAGTGCCGCTGAAGAACTCAACAATAAGGTTGGGGAAGGCCAGGGAGATGGTGATACGGTCTACGTCATTACTTACGAACGATGCACCGAATGTGTCGGACATTTTGACGAACCTCAATGTGCCGCAGTTTGCCCCGTTGATGACTGCTGTATTCCCGACCCTGATGTCCCAGAAACCACCGACGTTCTTCTGGCAAAAGCCAACGAACTCAATCCAGACAAAGAAATTGATCCAGAAAAAATATGGAGTGGCGTCAGAAATTAGTGCTCCTTCGCATCTGCTTTCATTTCATACAAACGCCCCTTCCTCTATGTGACAGGAAGGGGCGTTTTTATATAATCAGTGGAAGATAGTTGGACTTCCTCAACAATTGTTATCCGACCTCTTGTAAATCATGAAGACGAACAGAAATTAACTTGGAGACTCCTGGTTCCTCCATCGTGACCCCGAATAAAGAATTGGCCATTTCCATTGTTCGCTTATTATGTGTAATCACAATAAATTGAGAGTAATCAGCCATTTTCCGCAAAAAATGGCCAAACCGTACCACATTGGTTTCATCCAGCGGAGCATCAACTTCATCCAAGACACAAAACGGTGACGGTCGTATCAGAAAACTGGCAAATAACAGGGCCATGACCGTCATAGTTTTTTCCCCGCCAGAGAGCATGTTGAGATTTTTTAGACGCTTGCCTGGCGGTTGAGCCACAATTTCGACTCCAGGTTCTTGCTTGAACACTTCAGGTTCTTGCTCATCAGAATTATCCTGACCATCCTGTGAACCCTTCCCGGATTCATTCACCAGCACTAACTCCGCACGTCCACCGGCAAAGAGCGCCGAAAATACCTCCGTAAATTTCACTTGCAATTCTTTAAACGTGTCAGCAAATAATTTATTGGTCGTGAGATTCAATCGTTGAATAATTTCCTGAAGGGACTGAATCGAACCAGACAAATCTTCTTCCTGTGCTAACAAAAACTGATACCGCTCTTCTAATTGTACATGTTCATCAATTGCCGCCAAATTCACGTGACCAATCCGTTCAAGCTTTTTCCGGATACGTTGCAAATGCTCCCGCCATTGATCCTGATCATCGCCTTCCGTGGCGCCCTCTTGCGTGTCGTTAGTCTCAACGACCTGTCCCTGAGAGACCTTTAAGTCTTCTGTGGACATTTCATAGGTTTGAGTCAAGGTTTCTTCCACAGACTGCAACTTTGTCCGAACTTCCCCTAAATGTCCTTCAAGCGGCACCCGTGACTTAAAAATCTGTGAGAGAGACTCTCGAGCTCGCCCGATCAACGCATTCAATCGCTTCACCTCTTCCAGAAATTCCGCATGCCGGTTTTGAAGATCCCGTAATTGTCCACCCTTCGATTCCTTTTGCCCACCTAATGCTTCCACCAATTCTTCATTTTTAAGACGCGACTCTTGACTTGTCCGACTTTGCAGAAAGAGCCGTTCTAATTGTTGGTCAATTTCTTGAACACGAACGTGTCGATGTTCCTCTTCCCGCTCCAGTCGCTCTTGATTGCTCTGTTCATGAGTCCATTGCGTATTCAGCGTATGATAGTTCATCTTCATGTCATTCAGGCGGCTCGTTAAGTTTTCTTGTTCTTGTTCAAGGTCCTGAAGCGAATCTTGTGACTGACTCAGGATTGTCTCTTCTTTAGTACGACGTTGTGAGAGGCTCTCCAGTTGACTCTTGACGTCCACTTCTTCTGCCTGCATTCGTGCTAACTCCGCCTCTTCCATTTCTCGCTCTTGCTGAAGAACCTCCAGGCGCCGCAATAAACCAGGAAGGGCCTGCTTTTTTGATATCTCTTCCCTTTGAACCGAAAGAACCTGCATTTCTTTTTCACGAATGGCGGCAATCGCATCCTCAAGTTGAACTGACACGATTTCAATCTCGTGACACAAGACTTTTCGAGACTCTTGAGCATCTCTCAATTCAGCCAGAAGTGCAGACAATGTTCCCTCTAAGGCAAGAATGTCTCTTCGTCGACGTAAGAGCCCACCGGCTTCACGGATTGCCCCTCCACTCATCACACCATGGGGCGATACGATCTCTCCATTCAACGTGACCAAGCATGGACCATTTCCTTGAAACCACTCGTGTTTGTCCATTAAGGCCAATGCATCCGGTAACGATTCGATAATAATGGTGTCTTGTAATAATCCATCCACAATCGGGCTCAATTCATCCGGAGCCTGCACAAAGGCTCGTGCTAATCCCTTCACTCCAGGCTCATGTTCTAATATGGGCCACCAGGCGGAAGGGATGCTCTCATGCTTCCGTGGAATCTGTAAGGGAAGGAAATTGCCTCTCCCGAGTTGATGTTCCTGAAATTGGGCAATGGAAGCTTGCGCTTCTTGGGCTGAATCGACAATCCACGCCTGTAAATACTCACCAAGCGCCGATTCGACCGCTTGTTCAACATTTTCAGGAACCTCAATTCGCTCTGCTAAAGCCGCTTGTATCGAGGTGCACTGCTCTCGAATAGACGCTTCAGTCCCTTCTCCATCATGTCCATACCCTAATTCCTCACGAAAGATGCCTTGAAGGGCCCGGAGCTCAGATTCTGTCCCGGCAGACCGTGTTTGCAGTTCCAGGATCTTGGCATCAAGTTCTTCACGGGTTTCACGGTGGCTTTGCAATCTCACCTCTAATTGTTCTTGACGCGTTCGTACGTTCCCTAATTGCCCTTCTAATGTCGAACGTTGCTCCTGAAGGGTTTCTTGTTCATTGTGCAGTCTGGCTTGATCGGTCTGTGATTGCGTCTGTTCGGCGATCAGACGTTCAACCCGGCGAACAATCGACTGTTGTCCTTCGCCAAGGCTTCGAAAGCGATTTTCTGCATTGGTTTGTTCTACAGCCAAGGACAACATGGTTTCTCGCCCTTGATCCACCTTCTCCTGAATTTCTCGACGGCGCGACGTCACGGCGGCCGTGTTTTCTTTGCCTTCAGCCATCGACACAGAAAGAAGGTCAATCTCACCGCGTGTTTGCACCATTCGTTCACGAAGAGTTTCGAGCATGTCCACAACCTCTAGGCCGGTTTCATGCAGTCGGGTTCGTTCCTCCATGACCTGCTCATGTTGCTGCTCATAATGCTCTAACCGATTGCGTTCGATCTGAATTTCAGTAAACGCCTGAGACAGACGCTGTTCAATTTCTCGAAATTCATCTTGGGCATGTTGAAGAGAATCATTTGTCGTTCCTAATTCCATCTGAAACTGTTGCTGCTCAGCCACAAAGCGAACTTCTTCTGCCACACAGACCGTCTCCTGGCTTTCCGAGTCCTGCAATTCCTTTTCAACTGCGCAATGTTCCTTAAATAACCGTTGAAAATCACCGGTCAACAACCGCACTTCAAGCTCCCTCGCCTCACTGAGCAAGGATTGATATTCCTCCGCCTGTTTGGCCTGCCGTGTGAGGATACGAAGTTGTTGACAAACTTCTGACGAAATATCCCGTACCCTCAACAGGTTATTTTCCGTGCTCTGCAATTTCCGTAAGGCCTCCGCCTTTTGTTTTTTATAGCGGATAATGCCAGCCGTTCCCTCAATAAATTCCCGGCGTTCCTGCGGTGAGGCACTTAATAACTGTTCAATATTGCCCTGTTCAATGATAGACTGCCCTCGAGTGCCTGCCCGGGCATTCCATAGAAACCCTCGAATATCCTTGAGACGGCAAGAGATTTTATTAAAATAATACTCGCTATCACCATCACGGTAGAGACGGCGGGTAATCATCACATCCGTTGTGTGCTCCAGCCCCTCAACTAATGCTGAAACAGGTTCAAGTTCTCGAGGCGTCACATCCGAAAACACGAGCGAGGCCTCAACCATGCCCATCGGCTTGCGCTGCTCGGTTCCATTAAAAATGATATCTTCCATGCGCTCACTTCTCAGGCTTTTTGCGCTTTGCTCACCCATTGCCCACAAAATCGCATCTACAATATTACTCTTGCCTGTGCCATTCGGCCCGACCACTGCAGTAATACCATTCGGGAAATCTACCTTGGCTTCCACAAATGATTTAAACCCATTCACTACTAGGGTCCGTAGCTTCATACTCCCTCCAGAACGTGGGTACGCACGTTATTTTTCATTCTCACCAGGAAAACTCTTTATCTGTACCATACGATGTTTCAAAAATCAAAAAATACACAAAATACAGTGGTTACGACGGCATCTCTACGCCATATATTGTTATCCCATGGCTCATGGTGCAAACCCATGAGCCTGAATATTCACAATATTAAGGGGATTTCTGGAAAGGAACAATTCAGGAATATGGACGATATGTTCCTGAAATGGAAGAAAAATACTCCACGCAACAATTATTTCAACTTATTGGCCAGTAATAATTCCTTCGGAAGAAGGAATTCCACATTTTCTTCGACGACAGTCAGTTCTTCAACAGCTTCCGCCCCTTGCTCTCTTAAGAATTTGATCACCTGAGAGACAAGCACCTCAGGAGCAGAGGCACCAGCGGCAATGCCAACAGCACTTATCCCTTCAAGCCAATGCTGTTGAATGTCCTGATACGAATCAATCAAATATGAGGTGATTCCACATCGCTCGCCTAATTCCCGCAATCGATTGGAATTGGAACTATTCGGTGAGCCAATGACGAGAATGACATCAACAAAACGTGACAACTCCTTGACAGCGTTTTGCCTGTTTTGCGTCGCGTAGCAAATATCTTCCTGCTGCGGGCCTTTAATGCCAGGAAACCGCTTATGGAGTGCTGCAACAATATCCCGGCATTCATCCACACTCAGCGTAGTTTGGGTGACATATGATACATGCAGAGGATTCTCCACTTCCAAGGCTTCAACGTCTTCCACGGACGACACCAAATGAAACTTATCCGGCACCTGGCCAAGGGTCCCCACCACTTCCGGATGTCCCGCATGACCAATGAGGATTAACTCATACGCATTGGTATAATCACGATTGACTTCATGATGAACCTTGATCACTAAAGGACAGGTTGCATCAATAACCTTCAGATTCCGTTGCTGGGATTCCTCCCAAACCCCTTTGGCCACCCCATGGGCACTGAATATGACGATTGCACCATCCGGCACATCCTTGAGTTCTTCAACAAAAATCGCCCCTTTGTCTCGAAGCGATTCCACTACATGTCGGCTATGCACAATTTCGTGCCGGACATAAATGGGGGCGCCATAGGCCTTGAGAGATAAATCAACAATTTCTATGGCCCGATCAACACCAGCACAAAAGCCTCTCGGATTGGCTACATAGAGTTTCAAGGCACGTTCTCCTTCACTTGGTTTGTCTCGTGAAAAAACTACTGTACCATGGCATGAAAGGGCAATCTATCATTGTCACCTAAGTTGAGCGATTCTTATGGATGAGATGTGCCAAGACCTTGGGATGCCTCACGAACCCTTAACTCCATCGAATCAAGGCCGTGGCCCAAGTTAACCCTCCACCAAATGTACCGAGGAGAATCCGATTCCCTTTCAGCAAACGCTGATGGCGATTGGCATGATCAAGCGCCATCGGCAGCGATGCCGATGACGTATTCCCCACATGCTCGATCATGTTCACGCAACGTTCAGGAACGATTCCGAGCATACGGCAAAGCTGTGCAATCATCCGTCCATTGGCTTGGTGAAAAATAACCTGGTCAAGTTCGGTCACTGGCCATTTCTCTTCTGCCAAATGCTCAACGACAGCTTGCTGTAATCGCCGGATTGCAATCCGATATAGCGTCGAACCCTGAATGCGTAAGGTATGCGACCGAGTATTCAGAACAGTGTGAGAGAGGGGCTGCCGGGACCCGCCACCTGAAATTTTCACCAAATCATGATGCTGGCCATCGGCATGGAGCCGAATACTCACGATCCCATGATCTGGAGATGTTGTTCGCTCCAGAATAACCGCACCCGCCCCGTCACCAAATAAAATCGCAGTACTGAAATCTTCGCGATCTAAGGTTCGGGACTTCACTTCTGAGGCTACAACCAAGCAACGCTGGAATGTCCCTATCCGAAGAAAACAATCCGCCATCGACAGCCCATACAAAAAACCAGAACAGGAGGCTGAACAATCAAACGCCGGGATCCCCGACACCCCTAACCGGGCCTGCAACAAACAGGCAGTAGAGGGAAATATCATATCCGGAGATGTGGTGGAGACAATAATCGCGTCAAGATCGTGAGGCGTCATTCCTGCCTGCTCCAATGCTTGACGAGAAGCCTGTTCAGCCAGCGACGAACAATCGTCCTGTGGTTCTGCCCAGTACCGCGTCCGGATCCCTGATACTCGGTACATATAAGAAGAGTCTTTCCCCAACAGATCGGCCACCTCTTGATTATCAACCCGGCGACCTGGAAGCGCTGACCCGGTTCCGCTAATTCTGGACAAAGGCACATTCATGACAGTACAGCCCGACCTCAACATTCGACAATTCAGCAATTTACGAATAGGATATCTTTGCAACGATGCGATACTCGTTTCTCAACAGCCATCATGCAAGTTCAGAACGTTGAGGACTTTCCATGCTTGGCCTCAATCTTGTATAACGTATGATCAATTCAGGTGAAAGTAGCATTTCACACCACTTCCACACACTATCGTTTAAACCCGGGATACATTCAAACATGTCTTGCTTATTAAAACATTCCCACAAGGCAGGTGTTTTCTGGCTCCTCGCGTTGACTCTGGCCGTATTCTTTTCCGGTTGTTCCTCGACACCCGACCCAACGGATTCTGTACCTCAAGACCTGTCCTCCACCGATGAACAAATTTTTGTGGGCGATTCCATTGAAATGAGTTACGACCCCAATGTCATCATGAAACGGGCCGAATCTTTCTTTGACAAAGAATCCTATGCAGAAGCGATTGTCGAATATAAACACTTTCTGAATCTTCATCGAAATCACATCATCGCGCCCTATGCTCAATACAAAATCGGCGTGAGCCATTACAAACAATTTCAAACTGTTGACCGGGACCCCGAGCCACTGAATAACGCCATCATAGGGTTTGAAAAATTGCTCAAAGAATTTCCAGACAGTCGATATGAAACAGAAGCCAAACAAACCATTCTGACGTGCAAGCAGCAATTGGTGCAACGGCATCTTATGGTAGGCGAATTTTATCTCAAGCGAGAAGCCTATCTGGCCGCAGCCCATCGGTTTGAAAAAATCATCACAGATTTTCCGGAGGTAGACTCAACTGGAAAAGCCCTGTTTCTTCTGGCGAAAACATACCAGGATTTGGGAATCGAAGAATGGACACAAGAATGGCTCGTTGAGCTTATCAGACAATATCCCAATAGCCCGTATCACTCCTCCGCTCAAACCATCTTGGCATCGATTCAGAAAGAACATCCGACGCTATTGGCTTCGCTTCCCAACAATCCATTGCTGCCAGACACGATGCCAAGTGCTACATCTGCTGCAGATTCCATACTTCCCCGTACACTAGATACCCCCGTGCCCACCAATGAAGGCATTCTTCCTGACACAACAATCCATAAAACTCAAAATTCTACATCAATAGAACAGACAGCCACCCTCTCGCCTTGCATGATCGGAACGTGGTGCGACTCTCAACCCAACCAACCGGCACAACCTCCAATACATTCTGAGCCATTATCATCACAAACCAAAGCCTGCAACACCGGCGACTGGTGTTAAGGGTTCGCAAATTCTTAGGTTCCAAGTCAACAAAACAAGGGAGACGCTTACTGGCCAATGTACCAGCCGATGCCATTGCGCTCAAGGAAACTGGTGAAACGCGTCACGGAATCGGTGAAGATCATGATGCCAACAAGAATTAAGAGGATGCCACTGACAAAAGACACGCCACCGAGATAGGTGCGGAGACTTTTGAAGTAGCTCAGGAAGGTATCCATACCAATCGCCGTCAAAAAGAACGGAAGACCTAATCCAAACGAATATGCTGAGAGAAGCATCACCCCACCGGACATCGACTCCGTAGTACTCGCATACGCCAGAATCGTCCCTAAAACCGGTCCGACACAGGGGGTCCAACCTGCCGCAAAAGCCATCCCGATCAAAAATGATCCAACATACCCGACAGGACGTGATTCAAAATGTACCAAACGACGTTCGGCCATTAAAAAATTCAGTTTTAAAATCCCTAAAAGATACAAGCCAAAGATAATAATCAGAATGCCACCAACCTTTCTGATGACATCTTGATATTCATACAGAACTTGTCCAATCAGACTTGCCGAAGCGCCAAACGCAATAAACACCGTTGAAAATCCTGCAATAAATAAGAGCGCATTCAGCATAATTGCGGACTTGAAACGCGTACGTTCCTCCATTTTTGCCAAATTTTCTACGGACAGACCTGTGATATAGGAGAGATAGGAGGGTACTAAAGGCAGGACGCAGGGCGAGATAAAAGACAAGAGTCCGGCGCTAAATGCTGCAAATAAAGATATTTGGCTAATCGAGTTCATGGATTACATTGCTTCCGATGGAGCGTGATAGGGTTCTTGAAGCAATTTCAGCATCAATTTCCTGGCCTCCGGGCTATTCCAGTCACGCGCTCCAAACACTCGTTGCCGGATAACCCCCTTGCGATCAATGATATAGGTCATAGGCAAGGTTCGAGCGCCATAGGAAAGCCCGACTTGATAATCGGAATCATGGAGAATGGGGAAACTTAATCCCATCGCTTCCTTAAAAGGCCGGGTGACAACGACCCCTTGTTGATCCACTGACACCGCCAA
>SMVA01342690.1_pt1 | contig 10128 bp, 7 predicted proteins | sample 2456451 | NCBI WGS metagenome assembly SMVA01 (sample SAMN11095933, study PRJNA526329) | marine sediment metagenome | biome: Marine sediment; feature: Surficial sediment; material: Deep marine sediment; isolation source: Hadal surficial sediment | place: Pacific Ocean | collected 2014-05 | depth 0-1...
GACGAACAGTTGAACGCGGATTTCTCGAAAGGCGCGTTCGCCGACACCGCGGCGATGGACTGGCAGGCCAGCCCGGCGCCCGGCGTGTGGCGCAAGCGGCTCGAGCTTGACGGCGGGGCCGAAAGCGGCCGGGTGACGTCGGTGGTGCGCTACGACGCGGGATCGGTCTTTGCCGAGCACGGCCACCCCGGCGGCGAGGAAATCCTGGTCCTCGAAGGCGTCTTTTCCGACGAGCACGGCGACTATCCGGCCGGCACCTATCTGTTGAACCCGGACGGCTTCCGCCACGCGCCGTTTTCCAAGGACGGCTGCGTGATTTTCGTCAAGCTGCGCCAGTATCCGGGCAAGGGGCGCAAACAGATCACCCTCGACACCAACGCCATGGAGTGGCAGCCGTCGCGCTTCGACGGGCTGACGCAGAAGACGCTGTACGAACACCCGGACTACCCGGAGACCATGCGTCTGTTCAAGGCCGCGCCGGGCTGCCAGGTGCCGATGCACGGCCACCCCGCCGGCGAGGAGGTCTTTGTGCTCGACGGCGAGTTGACCGACGAGAATTACAGTTGCGGCGCCGGCGCCTGGGCGCGCAATCCGGTGGGCAGCGCGCACAGCGTGATCAGCGAACTGGGCGCGCTGGCCTACGTCAAGACCGGCGGCTTTCCCGACGCCTGACAGTCCTATCCGGCGCGGCCGGGCGAAGAGTGGCGCGCGGTGGGGCGGCGGTGCTATAGCTGTGCCATGACAATGATCAGCGACACCGCGACCCTCGCCGAGGCCTGCGCGCGCCTGGCGGACGAGCCCTACCTGTGCGTCGATACCGAGTTCATCCGCGAAAAAACCTATTGGCCGCTGCTGTGCCTGGTGCAAATTGGCGGGCCGGACGGCAACGGCGTCGCGGTCGATCCGCTGGCCGAGGGGATCGATCTGGCGCCGCTGCTGGCGCTTCTCGACAAGCCCGATCTGGTCAAGGTGTTCCACGCCGCGCGCCAGGACATCGAAATCTTCTTCCACATGACCGGGCGCATTCCCGAGCCGCTGTTCGACACCCAGGTCGCCGCGATGGTGTGCGGCTTCGGCGAGGCGGCCAGCTACGAGACCCTGGCGCGCAAGCTGGCCGGCGCCAAGGTCGACAAATCGTCGCGCTTCACCGATTGGGCCAAGCGCCCGTTGAGCGAGCGCCAGCTCACCTACGCGCTGGGCGACGTGGCGCATCTGCCGAAAATATACGACAAGCTGTTGCGCCGGCTGCGCGAAACCGGGCGCGGCGCGTGGGTCGACGAGGAAATGGCGGTGCTCACCGACCCCATGACCTACGACATCCACCCCGAGCGCGCGTGGCGCCGGCTCAAGACCCGCAACACCAAGCCGCGCGCGCTGGCGGTGCTGCGCGCGGTGGTGGCGGTGCGCGAAAGCTGGGCGCAGGAAAAGGACCTGCCGCGCCAGCGTCTGGTGCGCGACGAGGCGTTGATGGAAATCGCCGCGCACGCCCCGGACACGGCCGAGGCGCTGGCGCAGACCCGCGGCCTGTCCTCGGGCGCCGCCCATGGCCGGCTTGGCCAGGCGTTGCTGGAAGCGGTGGCCGCCGGCCTGGCCGTGCCCGACGCGGACTGCCCAAGCCCCGCCAAGGCGCCGCAACCGGCGCGCGGCGTCGGGCCGCTGGTCGATCTGCTCAAGGTGCTGCTCAAGCTGCGCTGCGAGGAACACGACGTGGCGCAGAAACTGGTCGCCACCGCGGCCCAACTGGAACGCCTGGCGGCCGACGGCGAGGACGCGCAAGACGTGGCCGCGCTGCACGGCTGGCGGCGCGATATTTTCGGTGGCGACGCGCTGGCGCTGCGCGACGGCCGCCTGGCGCTGACCGTTCGCGATGGCCGCACGGACGTCATCGAATTGGCCGAGGGCGGCGAAATCGCGGCCCCGGCGCGCGCCCGGACGGGCTGAGAGGAGACGCCGCCGGTGAAGATCAAGGCCGCCGTGTTGTCCGAAATAGGCCTGCCGCCGCCCTATGCGGAAAGCCGGCCGTTAACGATCGCCGAGGTCGAACTCGACCCGCCGGGCGCGGGCGAGGTACTGGTCAAGGTGGCGGCGGCCGGTTTGTGCCATTCGGACCTCTCGGTGATCAACGGGACGCGCCCGCGACCCTTGCCGATGGTGCTGGGCCACGAGGCATCCGGCGTGGTCGCCGAGACCGGCGCGGGCGTTACCGACTTGGCCGCGGGCGACCACGTGGTATTCGTTTTCGTGCCCTCTTGCGGCCATTGCCCGCCGTGCATGGAAGGCCGGCCGGCCCTTTGCGAGCCCGGCGCGGCGGCCAACGGGGCGGCGACCCTGCTGGGCGGCGCGCGCCGCCTGCATCGCAATGGCGAGACGCTGAACCACCACGTCGGCGTGTCCTGCTTCGCCGAATACGCCACCGTGTCGCGCCGTTCCCTGGTCAAGATCGACCCGGCCCTGCCGCTCGACGAGGCGGCGCTGTTCGGCTGCGCGGTGATCACCGGGGTCGGCGCGGTGGTCAACACGGCGCGGCTCAGGCCCGGCTCGACCGCCGCCGTGGTCGGCCTCGGCGGGGTCGGCCTGAACGCGCTGTTGGGCGCGCGCATGGCTGGGGCGCGCAAGGTCATCGGCATCGACATGCTGGACGACAAACTGGATTTGGCGCGCCAGATCGGCGCCGACGAAACCTTCAACGCCGACGACCCGGACGTGGTCGCGAAGCTGCGCGAGGCGACCGGCGGTGGCGTCGATTACGCTTTCGAAATGGTCGGCTCGGTCAAGGCCATGGAACTGGCCTACCAAATCACCCGGCGCGGCGGCGAGACGGTGAGCGCGGGCCTGTCGCACCCGGACCACAAGTTCGCCATCCAACACGTCAATCTGGTCGCCGAGGAACGCACCATTCGCGGCAGCTACCTGGGCAGCTGCGTGCCGGCGCGCGACATCCCGCGCTATATCGAGCTGTACCGGCAAGGCCGCCTGCCGATCGAGCGCCTGATGAGCGAACGCCTCAAACTCGACGACATCAACGAAGGTTTCGACCGCCTGGCGTCCGGCCACACCGTACGCCAGATGGTCATGTTTTAGAACCCCGCCGGGAGCTTTGATGACCAACGATATCGCCGAGGCCCGCGAGGACTTGGCCGCCGCCTACCGCCTGGCCGACCGTTACGGCTTGAGCGAAGGCATCTGCAACCACCTGACCCTGGCCGTGCCGGGCCGCGACGACCGCTTTTTGTTGATCCCCTACGGCATGCATTGGTCCGAGGTCACGGCGTCGAGCCTGCTGGTGGTGGACCGGGACGGCGATAAGGTCGAGGGCGAAGGGTTCATCGAGCCGACCGCGTTCTATATCCACGGCGCCATCCACAAGGCGCGCTCCGAGGCGCGTTGCGTCATGCACACCCACATGCCCCATGCCCTGGCCTTGTGCATGATCGAGGACGGGCGGCTCGAATTCGCCGACCAGAACGCGTGCCGGTTTTACGGCCGCGTTGCCTATGACGACGATTTCAACGGCGTCGTGCTGGACTGGGACGAGGCCAACCGCATCGCCGCGGCGCTGGGCGGCAAGGACGTGCTGTTCATGGCCCATCACGGCGTCACCGTGGTCGGCGAGACCGTGGCGCGGGCCTGGGAGCGGCTCTACTACCTGGACCGCGCCTGCCGGGCGCAGGTGATCGCCATGTCCACGGGCCGGCCGCTCAAGCGCATCCCCGACGCCATGGCCGCCGCCGTGTCGGACTCGATCAACAACCTGACCTCGGGCGCCTCGGCCAACATCGAACGCCACTTCGCCGCCCAGAAACGCCTCCTCGATCGCGCCGGCGCCGACTACCGGGCGTAGCGCGATTTCCAATGTTGCGCTTGCCTTTCGGGGGGTGTCCGGGGCGCGGGACTGTGCTAGCATCGCCGCGCATCGAAGGTGCAGACACGAAGGGGGAGGAGCGTGTTCCCGGTCGCCGTTCTGGTACGGCGCGGCGAAAACGGGAGGCGCGGAACATTCGCGGCCACGGGAGACTCGACGGAACCGGTGACGGCGAATGTTGACCCTCGCTCTGACGTGACAACGCAAGAGGGAGGAAACATATACATGTCCACCAAGCACGCGGGCGCGCTTGTCGCGCTGATGGCTGGCGCCGCCATGGCGGCGATTCCGGTCGTCTCGGGCGATTTGCAAGCACAGGAAATCGTCACCGACGAAATGCTGCGCACGGCGCAGGAAGATCCCAACAACTGGCTGATGGCGATCGGCAACTATACCGGCAACCGGTTCTCCAAGCTGGCCCAGATCAATACCGGCAATGTCGGCAATCTGGTGCCCAAATGGATTTTCTCGCTGGGCACGTTGGACGCCCAGAACACCACCCCGGTGGTCCATAACGGTATCATGTACGCCACCGCCTCGCATGGCCGCACCTATGCGCTCGACGCCGAGAAGGGCACGGAAATCTGGCGCTACGTGCACGAACTGCCCGAGGGCGTGGCCGGCAAGATGTGCTGCGACATCGGCAATCGCGGCGTCGCGCTGTACTCGGACAAGGTCTATGTCACGACCCCCGACTCCCACGTGGTAGCGCTGAACAAGAACACCGGCGAAGTGGCGTGGGACAAGACCCTGGCCGATTGGGAGAACGCCTATACCATGACCGTGGCGCCCCTGGTGGTGAAGGGCAACATCATCGTCGGCATGTCCGGCGCCGAATACCCGACGCGGCTGTTCATCGAGGCGCTCGACGCCGAGACCGGCGAGCAGGCGTGGCGGACCTACACGATTCCGGGTCCGGGCGAGCCCGGCCACGATTCGTGGGGCTCGACCGACGCGGCCATGCACGGCGGTGCTTCGACCTGGATCACCGGTTCCTACGACGCCGAGCTCGATATCCTCTATTGGGGCGTCGGCAACCCGAACCCGGACTGGGACGGCACCGTGCGCCCGGGCGACAACCTGTACTCCAACTCCACCCTGGCGCTGAACCCGGACACCGGCGAGATCAAGTTCTACTTCCAGTACACGCCGGCGGACGTGTGGGACTATGACGGCAACAACGAGCCGGTCCTGGTCGATTTCGGCGACGAGAAAGTCTGGTTGCACGGCGACCGCAACGGCTTCCTGTACAAGATCGACCGCACCAACGGCAAGTTCCGCTACGGCGTGCCGATTTCCAAGGTCAACTGGGCGACAGGCTTCACGGCGGCGGGCCGGCCGATCTGGAACATGGAAAAAGTGCCCACCTACGACTACGAGGCCAAGGACATCTGCCCGGCTTCCGAAGGCGGCAAGTGGTGGAACCCGATGACGGTGAACCCGGAAACCGGCATGGTGTTCATCCCCAGCCGCGAAATCTGCGTCGACATCAAGAGCGCGCCGATGGGCGAGGGCCTCAACCCGAAGGAACGCACCCTGGGCAAGCCCTATTGGGGCATCGGCACCATCGGCTGGAACACCGGCCACGGCCAATTGGTGGCGTTCGACGGCAAGACCGGCGAGAAGGTGTGGGTGGTCAAGGACCGCTCGCCGTTCACCGGCGGCCTGCTCTCGACGCGCGGCGGACTGCTGTTCGCGGGCACGCCGGAAGGCGATTTCCGCGCCTACGACCAGGCCACCGGCGAGGAGCTGTGGTCGTTCCAGACCGGGTCGGGCATTTTCGGCAGCCCGTCCACCTACACGGTCGACGGCACGCAATATATCGCGGTGCCGTCGGGCTTCGGCGGCTGGACCGGCTGGGCCCATTTCGGCCAGGGCGGCGCGCCGTGGCTGAAGGACAGCCGCAAGGGCGGAATCATCATCGGCTTCGCCTTGCATTAGCCCCTATGCGGGCCGCGCGGTATTGACGCGACGGCCCGAAGAGACCAACCCCCGGGGAGCACCTGTCTCCCCGGGGTTCTTCCTGCCCCCAGAGCGATCCAAAGATCACGAGCGAGCGGACCACCGACCATGCTGACTCGAATTGCCTTAGTTGCCGCGGCCTTGCTCGTTGCCGCCGGGGCGGCCCACGGCGGCGCCGGCGGCATCGACGACGAAGCGAAACCGGCTGCGGCGCGCGACGCCAACCCCTATACCGGCGACGCGGCCGCCATCGCCGCGGGCAAGGACTTGTGGCGCGATACCGGTTGCTACAGTTGCCACGGCGGCCTCGCCGAGGGCGGCGTGGGCCCCGACCTGACCGACGACACCTGGGTCTACAAACCGACCGACAAGATGCTGTTCAAGACCATCTCCAAGGGCCGCGCCGGCACCAACATGGTGGGCTGGTCCGCCGACCTGGAGCCCGACGAGATCTGGCAAGTCATCGCCTACATCCGCTCCCTCTACCTGGGCAACCCCAAGAAGATCATCTGGTAGCCGCGCGGCGTCACCCGACTTGCGGGTCTCTATTAAGGGGACACAATACTTAACTCGGCCGGCGGGTTTCGTAGTTTGTCGATCAAAGCGCTGAATTGCCACGGCCCTCGGGGGACCGGTCTCACACAATTAAGTATTGTGTCCCCAAAACTATAGATCATCTGGTGAGTGGGGCGCGAATATACCCCCATAACGTATTGCGTTATATAACGCGACACGTTATAGCCTCGCATGATCGGAGGCTTCGCCGACCGCGAGACGGAGCGTATCTGGAACGGACGGCGAAGTCGCCGGGTGCCGCTCGATATCCAAGTGGTGGCGCTGCATCCAAGTGGTGGCGCTGCGAAAGCTGAGAATGATGAACCAGGCGCGCGCTTTGTCGGACCTGCGCGTGCCGCCGGGAAATCGGTTGGAAGCCCTCGTGGGCGATCGCGCCGGGCAATACAGCATCCGCGTCAACCGGCAATGGCGCGTTTGCTTCACGTGGCGCGACGGAGGGCCGGACGATGTCGAAATCGTCGACTATCACGACTGAGAGCGATTGGCTGCCCAACCCGCATCCCGGAGAAATTCTCCTTGAGGAGCTTCTCAAACCCATGGGCCTGAGCCAGAACGCGCTGGCCCGCGCGATCCACGTGCCGCCACGGCGGGTCAACGAAATCGTCCTCGGCAAGCGCGCCGTGACGGCGGATACCGACTTGCGGCTGGCCCGCTATTTCGGCCTTTCCGAGGGCTTCTTCCTGGGCCTCCAGGCGGACCACGATCTGATGAAGCGGCGCCGGCGCATCGAAGCAAACCTGAAAGCCATCAAACCCCGCGCCGCGTGACGACCGGGTATAATGCGCGAAACCACGCGATCCACGCGGCACGAAGGAACAGACATGGCTCCGGCCCTTATCACACTGCCCAAACTGATGATGGTCGGCGAGGGCGCCAGCGCGCTTGTCGCCGACGCCATGGCCAAGCTGGGCGTCTCGCGTCCGCTGATCGTCACCGACGCCTTCATGCGCGACAGTGGCGTGGTGGACCGCATCACCGGGCCGCTCGACGAGGCCGGGATCACCTACGAGGTATTCGCCGACACCGTGCCCGACCCCACCACCGAGGCGATCGAGCGGGGCGTGGCGCGCCTCGCCGAGGGCGATTTCGACAGCCTGATCGCGCTCGGCGGCGGCAGCCCCATGGACACCGCCAAGGCCATGGCCGTCCTCGCCAGCCACGGCGGCGCCATGCGCGACTACAAGGTGCCCGCGCAAGTCGACCGCGCGGATTATCCGATCGTCGCCATTCCGACCACCGCCGGCACCGGTTCCGAGGTCACGCGGTTTACCGTGATCACCGACACGGAGACGGACGAGAAAATGCTGTGCATGGGCATGGCCTACGTGCCGGCCTGCGCGTTGGTCGATTACACGCTGACCCTGACCATGCCGTGGCGCCTGACGGCGGATACCGGCATCGACACGCTGACCCACGCCATCGAAGGCTATGTCAGCAAGAAGCACAATCCCTTCGCCGATAGCATGGCGATCAGCTGCATGGGGCTGGTGGCGCGCAATATCCGAACCGCCTGCAACGAGCCCGACAACCGGGCCGCGCGCGAGGCCATGATGCTGGCCGCGACCCAGGGCGGCATGGCGTTCTCCAATTCCAGCGTGTGTCTGGTGCACGGCATGAGCCGGCCCATCGGCGCCCATTTCCACGTGCCGCACGGGCTGTCCAACGCCATGCTGCTGCCGGCGGTCACGGCGTTCTCGGCGCGCGACGCCACCCCGCGTTACGCCGACTGCGCGCGCGCCATGGGCGTCGCGACATCGGACATTGGCGATCAGGCGGCGGTGGCGATGCTGTTGGACGAATTGCGCCAGCTCAACAGCGACCTCAAGGTGCCCTCGCCCAAGGCTTACGGCATCGACGAAAAGCGTTATTTCGATCTGTCGGCGACCATGGCCGAACAGGCGCTGGCGTCGGGCTCGCCGGGCAACAATCCGCGCGTGCCCAGCGCCGCCGAAATCACCACTCTCTACGAGGAAGTCTGGGCGTAGACCGAATTTCACCTTTCCTTAAGGCTCCGCCGTTAAACTTTCGTTACGGCACTCCCCGGCGGCGACCTTGACTTGACCGGCCGGAAGCCTGTACCAAGCGCCCGTTAGGCCGGCCCCCGCGTTGCGACGCGGGGTTTGTTTTTTTCAAAGGTTCGAAACCTTGGACATCCGCAATATCGCCATCATCGCCCATGTCGACCATGGCAAGACCACCCTGGTGGACGCGCTGCTGCACCAAAGCGGCCTGTTCCGCGCGAACCAGCAGGTCGTCGAACGGATCATGGACAGCACCGAGCTGGAGCGGGAACGGGGCATCACCATTCTCGCCAAGTGCGCGTCGGTGGAATGGAAGGGCGTGCGCATCAACATCGTCGACACTCCCGGCCACGCCGATTTCGGCGGCGAGGTGGAACGAATCCTGAGCATGGTCGACGGCGTGCTGTTGCTGGTCGATGCCTCCGAGGGCCCCATGCCGCAGACCAAGTTCGTCACCCAGAAGGCCTTGGTGCTGGGTCTCAAGCCCATCGTCGTGGTCAACAAGATCGACAAGCCCGACGCCAGGCCGGATGAAGTCCACGGCGAGGTCTTCGACCTGTTCGCGATTCTCGACGCCACCGAGGAACAACTGGATTTTCCGGTCCTGTTCGCCTCCGCCAAGCAGGGCTGGGCGTCCCCGGATTCGGACGTCCGCGGCGACTCCATGGCCTGCCTGTTCGACACGGTCGTGGACTACGTCCCCGCCCCCGATGTCGACCCCGACGCCCCGTTTCGCATGTTGGTGACGACGCTTGAGAGCGACCCTTACCTGGGCCGGATCCTAACCGGGCGCATCGCGGCGGGCACGGTGTCCGTCAACACCACCATGCAGGCGCTGAAGGCGGACGGCGGCAAGATAGAACAGGCGCGCGTCACCAAGGTGCGGGTGTTTCGCGGGCCGGCCCGTATCGAGGTCGCGTCGGCCCATGCCGGCGACATCGTCTCCATCGCCGGCTTCCCGGCGGCCACCGTGGCCGATACCCTGTGCGAGCTTGGCGTCACCACGCCGATCCCCGCCGATCCGATCGACCCGCCGACCCTGGCCATGGTGTTTTCCATCAACGACTCGCCGATGGCCGGGCGCGACGGCTCCAAGGTGACATCGCGCGTCATCCGGGCGCGGCTGCTGGCCGAGGCGGAAGGCAACGTCGCCATCGAAGTGCGCGAACTCGACGACGGCGGCGGTTTCGAGGTGGCGGGCCGCGGCGAGTTGCAGTTGGGCGTGCTGATCGAGACCATGCGCCGCGAAGGCTTCGAGATGTCGATCAGCCGGCCCCGGGTGCTGACCCGCGAGGACCCGGACACGGGGCAAACCCTGGAGCCCTTCGAGGACGTGCTGGTCGACGTGGACGAGGAATTTGCCGGCGTCGTGGTCGAGGCGATATCCAAACGCAAGGGCCGGATGGAGGAAATGCGCCCCTCCGGCGGCGGCAAGGTCCGGCTGCGTTTCGTGGCGCCGTCGCGCGGCCTGATCGGGTATCACGGCGAATTCATGACCGAAACCCGGGGCACCGGCGTCATAAACCGCATGTTCCGGGAATACGGCCCCCACGTCGGCGCCATCGGCGGGCGCAACAACGGGGTGCTGATCGCCAACGCCGGGGGAAAAAGCGTCGCTTATGCGCTGATGAACCTGGAGGCGCGCGGCGCGATGTTCATCACCTCGGGCGTCACTATGTACGAAGGCATGATCATCGGCGAAAACAA
>SMVA01423886.1_pt1 | contig 10125 bp, 7 predicted proteins | sample 2456451 | NCBI WGS metagenome assembly SMVA01 (sample SAMN11095933, study PRJNA526329) | marine sediment metagenome | biome: Marine sediment; feature: Surficial sediment; material: Deep marine sediment; isolation source: Hadal surficial sediment | place: Pacific Ocean | collected 2014-05 | depth 0-1...
CCAGCATCGCCTCTCTCAGAAAGCGTTCCACGTACGCTGCGGCGTCGGGCCGTCCGGAGAAGTCGATGGATACGGTAACGGTGGCGCGCCCCTGGTTTACATCGATTTCCACCTTGCGGCCACCAAGGAGTTTGCGCTTTGCGTCCACGCGGACGATGTCGTCGTAACGGATGGTGCGGGGCGTCTGGAGATTGTTGTTTTGAAAGACGAGCCGATCCGCCAGAAACAAGGCGCCGTCTTTTCCGGAACCCAATCGGGTGGCGTCGTAGAGGGCGAGCACGTCATCACGCTGCACGTTTCCCGCGTAATCATCCCAGGCCGCGCCAAGCTTTGTTTTGGGGATCTCCGGCGCCACATAGAGCCCCAGATTCGGTGCGTGCGGGATGTATTCGCGGATTAGCGCTTCCACTTGAGGTTGCATATTTCAGATCGGAAGGTTAATAGGTTACGCGGATTCCAATTTTTAATCGGTAACCTTGAATCTGCCAATCCTTATGGAAGCACAGCAGCGGACTCACTTATTGAAAAAAACGACCCCGCAACCTCCGTGATCATCCCCGGCATGATCCCGAGGACGAGCAGCGCCACGACGCAAGCTACCAGCACGGCCTTCGTAAACAACGGCACGGGGAAGGCCTCCGACTGAACTGCGACAGGCGCGTCTTCGGGGTTCTTCATCCAGAAAGCCACGAGCACGCGGAGGTAGTAATAGGCGGAGACGACTGACGCGAGCACACCGATGAGGGCTAGCCACGTGAGACCAACGTCCACGGCGGCAGCGAATACGAAGTACTTCCCGAAGAACCCGGCCAGTGGGGGGAAGCCGGCGAGAGCGAACATGAATACACCCATCGCCACGCCCAACAGCGGCTTGCGGAAACCGATTCCGGCCAGCGAATCAACGGTTTGCTCAGCGCCCTGCTCGCCGTCCCATTCGAGTACCGCCATCACGCCGAAGGCGCCGATGTTCATCACCGTGTAGGCCAGTAGGTAATACAGCGCACCCGCGTATCCAACCACGCCTGCGGCGAGGCCTGTCAGAATATAGCCCGCGTGGGCAACAGACGAATAGGCCAGCATCCGCTTGACGTTATGCTGGACGAGCGCCATCACGTTCCCCAGTACCATCGTAATCGCCGCGACGATCGCGAGCAGTAGCTGGGTATCCGATCCGATATCGCCGAGCGGAATGACCCGGCCGAGCACAAGGATCAGCGCGGCGAACGCAGCCGTTTTCGAGGCCGTGGACATAAAGGCCGTCAGCGTGGTAGGTGCGCCCTGGTAGACATCCGGCGTCCACATGTGGAACGGCACCGCACTCACCTTAAAAAAGAACCCGACCAGCAGAAGGGCCACACCGCCCCTAAAGAAGCCCATCCGGCCGCTCTCGGCAAGCGCCGCAGGCATTTCCGCCAGCATCATGGTGCCGGTTGCTCCGTACATCAGAGCGATACCATAGAGGAAAAATCCGGTCGAGAAAGCGCCGAGGAGGAAGTACTTCAGCGCACTCTCATTGGCGCGCGAATCTTCGCGGACGAGGCCCGTGAGTACGTAGAGGCAGATCGACATGGTCTCCAAACCCACGAAGAGCGTGATGAGCGAACCCGCATTCGCAAGCACCATCATCCCCGCCGTCGCAATCAGAATCAGCGCGTAAACCTCGCCGTAGTTGTGGCCGATCTTCGAAAGGTATGGGACGGAGAGAATCACAGTCCCCAGCGCTCCGAGCAGGATTACCGCGTTCACAAACGAAGCAAATCCGCCCGAGAGTACATGGCCCATAAAGGCAGTGTCCGTTGCGCCAAGACGCGCCAGCTCAATCGCCATCGCCGCAACCAGCGCTGCACCCGCCAACCATGGAATGTTCGCGTTATCGTTGCTGAACGAATCGACCACCACCACCACGATGCCCATGAGGGCAACGAGCAGAATCGGAGCGGTGGCCGCAATGTCCGGAAGGAGAAAGTCGTACATCTGCAAGGTTACAGGTTATCCAAATCTCAAATCCCAAATCCCAAATCCCGAAAATCGAAATCCGAGAATCCGAAATCCCTAGACCCATGAAAGGTCTTCGATTTCGCGGGCGACGGTCACGTCCATGGTGGTGATGGCGTTACCGGCGTCGTGGGTGGTGAAGGAGAGGGTGACACGGTTGTAAACGTTCAAGAGTTCGGGGTGGTGGTTGTGTTCCTCGCAGACATAGCTCACTCGCACCATAAAGCTGACGGCCTCACGGAACGAGCCAAACGTGTACGTCTTGGCGATACGGTCGCCGTCACGCTCCCAGCCGGCAAGGGTGCTGAGCTCGGATTGAATCTGGTCGTCGGAAAGGGTTGTATAGGAAGGCATGGTTGTCAGGGGTCAGTAGTCAGGGGTCAGGGGTCAGGGATCAGCGGTCAGGGATCAGGGGTCAGGTCGATATCGGATAGGAGCTATTTGATATCGGAGAAAGCTGTATCGAAGCGACTCGTGTGGATTTGGCTATCGAATTTCCGAAATCCGAAATCCGAAATCAACTATCCGATATCCAAAATCATCCTCCGGGTATAGGCATCACGTAGCCGCTGAAGAAAATCAGCCAGACGACGACGTAAATCGGGAGAAGAATAGGCAGCGAGTAGCGCACTACGTAGCCCACAAACGACGGCGTTTGCACGCCAGACGATTCGGCGATGGCCTTCACCATGAAGTTAGGGCCGTTGCCGATGTACGTAAGCGCGCCGAAGAAGACAGACGCCACAGAGATCGCCAACAGATAGAAGCCTGTCTCGGCCGACCCGGTAGCGAAATCGGCCACCTGCGCCGGCATGTTTACGTCCATCCCGAACTTGCCCATCGCAGCGGAGAGGAAGCTCACGTAGGTTGGCGCATTGTCGAGCACGCCCGAGAGCGCGCCGGTGCCGAAGTAGAACGTGGTCACGCCAAGCGAACTCGCGTTCTCCTGCGCAAACAGGCGGATCAGTTCCAGAGCGGGCTGCATGGTAAGGAAGATGCCGATGAACAGCCACCCCACCTCGCGGATGGGCTCGAAGCTGAACTCGTTGTCCTCCAGCACCTTCTTGTCAGCGGTGCGGTAAGCGAGGAAGCACACGGCAAACATGATCATCTCGCGGATGCCGAACGGCACGCCGAACATCTCGGTCAGGTTGGGTACCCACGCGAAGACATTGGGGTCGAGGAAGACTGATGCGATGACAATCGCCAGCCAGATGAAACCCTGCTTGCCCTCGATAACGATGTGCGACGACGTTTGCACTGGCTGTACGTCGCTGGCTTCGCCGGGGCGGGGATCGCCGCCCGCGTCCTCAATTTTCTCGCGGATACTCTCATCCTTGTTGCGGCTGTCGACGATGGCAAAGATGCCGACCAGTACGAGGATCGTCGGTAGCCAGATGTACCAGACGCTCGTCACCGTCCAGAAAAATGGGACGCCGCGGAGAAAGCCAAGGAAGAGCGGCGGGTCGCCGATGGGCGTGAGCGCACCACCCACATTGGAGACCACAAAGATGAAAAAGATGATGTGGTACGCCTTGATCCGCCCCTTGTTGAGCCGCATGTACGGGCGAATGAGCAGCATCGACGCGCCCGTCGTGCCAATCACGTTTGCAATCACCGCGCCGATCAAGAGCAGGATGCTGTTGACCTTCGGCGTTCCGGCGTAGTCCGTTTTGATGAGGATGCTGCCGCTCGCCACGAACAGCGACGCCAGCAGAGCGATGAACGAGATGTACTCCACCAGTGCGTGCATGACGGGCGTGAATGTGCCCATCGCCAGCAGGTAGTAGCCGCTCACGAAAACACCAAGCCCCAGCGCGTACTTCGGATAGTTGTGGTGCCAGTGGTGGGCGTAAAAGAGCGGCCCCGTGGCGATCATCAGCAAGAGCAGCGCGAAGGGAAGCACCAGATATATTGGGGGCGGAGGGCCGTGGTCCTCGGTGTGCTCGCCTGCCTCTGCATGGCCATCCTGTACTGCCACATGCTCACTTTCATCGCGGTGACTGTCCGCTGCTTCAATAGATTCCGGCTGCGTCGCCTCTTCCGTGTCCGCCTGAGCAGCAACTCCGCTGGCGAAGACGAGCGCCAGTGCTATCAGGAAAACGCGGAGAAAGCGAGATGGCATCACGGATTTCAGCTTATTCGGTGACTGCAACGGCATCCGGCCAGCGGAGGGGTACCTGCACGATGACGTCGGGCTGCCCAGCGGCGGCCTCCACTGCTCTCGCCTTGGCCTCCGCAGTGTTGAGGATGGCCTGGACCGTTGCCTCGCTCTTTTCAAGGAACGGCGCGGGACCGAGCCCGAGCCAGACCATGAGCACTGCCAACGGGACGATTAGTGCAATCTCTCTAAAATTGAGATCCTTCATCGTCCGATTTTCCTCGTGTGTGATCTCGCCGAAGAACGTCCGGTAGACCATCCACAAGAGGTACACCGCAGCCAAAATCACGCCTGTCGTAGCGAGGATGACGAAGACGCCACTGAAGGCCGAACTCTTCCACGAGCCGATCAGAATCAGAAACTCGCCCACAAACCCGTTGAGGCCCGGCAGCCCGGCGGAGGCGAACACCGTGAGCATCATAAAGAATGTGAACACCGGGACGGTCTTGGCGATGCCGCCGAAATCGGCCATATTACGGGTGTGGCGGCGCTCGTAGAGCATCCCGATCAGAAGAAAGAGCGCGCCTGTGGAGATGCCGTGGTTCACCATTTGGAACATCGCGCCCTGCACGGCCTCCGTGGTGAAGGCGAACAGACCGAGCACCACAAAGCCAAGATGGCTAACGGAGGAATACGCGATCAGCTTCTTGGCGTCCTCCTGGGCGAACGCGACCAGAGCACCGTAGATGATGCCGACGACTGCCAACGCGGCCAGCAGTGGTGCAAACTGCTGCGCGGCATTCGGGAAAAAAGGGATGGTGAAACGGATTAAACCATAGGTACCCATCTTGAGGAGCACGCCTGCCAGCACCACCGAGCCTCCGGTGGGCGCCTGCACGTGGGCGTCAGGGAGCCACGTGTGGAACGGGAAGAGCGGCACCTTGATGGCGAAGGCCAGCAGGAAAAGAAAGAATAGCCAACCCTGCGCACCGAGCGGTACCCCGAAACTGACAAGCTGGTACCAGTCGGCAGTGAAGACGCCGCCGTTGATGGCGTCGCCTGCCGCGAAGCCGAGCCACAGCACACCGACGAGCATCAGCAGCGAGCCGACCAGCGTGTAGAGCACGAATTTGATTGCCGCGTAGACCCGGTTCTCGCCGCCCCAGATCCCGATGATGAAGTACATCGGGATGATCGTGATCTCGAAAAAGACATAGAAGAGGACCAGATCGAACGAGAGGAACACGCCCAGCACGCCCGTCTGAAGCAGTAGCATCAGCGTGTAGTACCCCTTGATCTGCTTGCCGATGTACGTCCACGACGAAAGGATGATGATTGGGCCGAGGAGCGTGGTGAGCATCACCAGCAGCAGGTTCAACCCATCCACGCCCACGAAATACGACACGTCGACACCGGGGAACCAGTTCACCTTCGCCATGAACTGCGGCGCCTCGGCCGTGCTCACCGCTGGATCGAACCCTGCGTACAGACCCAGAGACAGCAGAAAGGTGAGGATTGTCGTCGCCAGCGCCGTCCATTTAACACCACTGTCGCTCGGCACGAGGAGCGCCACCAGAGCGCCGGCCGCCGGGAGAAAAATCACCAGCGAGACGAGGTGCGGTATGGAAGCAAGTGCGTTCATTCAATTGAAACAGCAGAGGCGATTCATGAATCGCCCGAGGGCGACCCGGCGGGTCGACCCTACGCGAATAACATCAAGGCAAGAACAAGGGCAACACCAAGCACGAAAGCGAGAGCGTAGTGCTGCACGACGCCGGTCTGGACGCCGCGCATACGAAGCGCGAGTCCCTGCACCATCTTTGCAACACCGTTGACGGCGCCATCAACTACATTCTGGTCGAAAGGCGCGAGAACGCGGCGTGCGCTGTTTACCAAGGGATTGACGACCCACCGTTGGTAGATCTCGTCCACGGAGTACTTGCGGGAGAACGTCCCGTAGAGCGGGCCGAAAAAGCGTTTGACCGACGTGTCGGCCTCGGGGCCGCGCGTGCCCCAGCGGATGACGAACCAAGCAAATAGCACACCTCCAGCTGCGATCGCCAGACCGAGGAAAAGCAAACCCCATTCAATAGAGGCAGGAACGTGCAACTCGTGGCGAAGCTCCGAAACAGGCCCGTGGCCATCGTGGACAAGGAAGTGGTGGATCTTGCTGCTTCCAAGCACAGCAGGCAAACCAACAAATCCACCTACCACGGAGAGCGCCGCCAGCACCACAAGCGGCGCCGTCATTGTCCATGGGCTCTCGTGCGGCTTCGTATCCATCGCGTCCGGCCAGCGCGGGTTGCCCTCGAACGTGAGCAGGTAAGCGCGCGTCATGTAAATGGCCGTGAGCACGGCCGTCACAATACCGACGATCCACACGAAATAGCCCCACATCTCCCCGTTGTAGCCCAGTTCAAAAGCTTTGAAAAGGATCTCGTCCTTCGAGAAAAACCCAGCCAGTGGCGGGATTCCGGCAATCGCCAGCGTGGCGACGAGGAATGTGCCTGCCGTCCACGGCATGTACTTCCGAAGACCTCCCATTGTGCGCATGTCCTGCGCGTCGAAGTCACCTTCGTAGGGCAGTTCCACCTTTTTCAGCGGATCGTCGTTTGGCTCCCCATGAGATCCGAGCACACCCTTGTGCTCCAGTTCGTGCTCCACGTGGTGCATCGAGTGGATAACCGAACCGGAGCCAAGAAACAGACACGCCTTGAAAAAAGCGTGCGTCATCACGTGGAAAATGGCCACGAAATAGGCGCCGACGCCCACAGCAAGGAACATGTAGCCAAGCTGGCTCACGGTTGAGTAGGCGAGCACTCGCTTGATGTCGTTCTGGGTGATGGCGATGGTCGCTGCCATGATGGCCGTCAGAGCACCGCCGATTGCGATCACAGTCATGGCCGCCGGGGCCATAAGTACCATTGGGCTGAGGCGAGCCAACAGGTACAACCCGCTCGTCACCATAGTGGCGGCGTGGATGAGCGCCGAGACCGGAGTGGGGCCCGCCATCGCGTCTGGAAGCCACACAAACAACGGAATCTGCGCGCTCTTTCCCGTTGCGCCTACAAAGAAAAGCAGCACCACAACGAGCAACGTACCGGCTCCAAACAGACTCAGGGTCTCCGGCGCGAGGAGCGTGGTAAAGTCGAAGCCGAACGGCCCGTCAACCTTTTCCGTGACGACCGCGAAGATGACGAACAGCGCCAGCAGGAAGGCAAAGTCGCCAATGCGGTTGACGATGAACGCCTTGTTTGCTGCCGCCGAGTTCTTCAGGTCCGTGTACCAGAACCCGATGAGCAGGTACGAGCACAGCCCGACGCCCTCCCACCCGAGAAACAGCACGAGCAGGTTCTCCGCGAGCACGAGGTTGAGCATCGCGAAGATGAACAGATTCATGAACGCGAAGAACCGCCAGTAGCCCCCGTCGCCGCGCATGTACCCGATGGAATACAGATGGATCAGCGCGCCGACGCCCGTCACGATGAGCGTCATCACCAGCGAGAGTTGATCGATCCTGTACGCGAACTCGATCTGCAGGTCGCCCGCAGCCATCCACGTGAAGTACGTCACCACTTCCGCTTCGCCGTGGAAGCCGAGGAACAGCTTTACTGCCAGCACAAACGGAATCGCCACCGCCGCCGTCCCCAGCCCTCCGATAAGCCACTCATTCTTCCGGTACGCCGGCACGAACAAGCCCATCAGCCCGTTAAACACCGCCAGAGCCAGCGGTAGGAGGATGATGAGAAGAACTGAGGTTGGCATGAGTGATTATTGCGTATTTCGTGTTGCGTATATGTTGGAAAGTGGATCCTTACGCAATACGCACTATGTCGGGGCGTCAGCCCCTAAACAGATTGATCTCGCTTACGTTGACGGTTTCCTTGTTGCGGAAAAGGGCAATGATGATGGCGAGGCCCACAGCCGCTTCCGCAGCCGCCACGCTCATCACAAAAAAGACGAGGATCTGCCCGTCCACGTCGCCAAAAGTTTGGCTGAAGGCTACCAACGCAAGGTTTGCCGCATTCAGCATCAGTTCGATGGACAGGAAAATGACGATCGCGTTGCGCCGCAACAGCACCCCAAGCACGCCGATCACAAACAGAACGGCACTGAGAGAGAGATACCAGTTGAGGGCGAGGTGCATTTGGCTAGTGCGTGATGCGTATTGCGTAAGAGCTAGTAGATATTCACTTAATACGTAATACGCTATACAAATTTTTTCTTTGCCAGCATCACGGCGCCGATGGTCGCGGCGAGGAGGAGCACGCCGATCATTTCCAGCGAGAAAGCATGTTCGGTCAGCAGCGCGAGGCCAATGTTGTTTGCGCTCGCGGCTTCTGCGGCCTCGGAGGAGGCGACCGCTTCCGGCAGCACGTCGAGCCTCAAGGAAATCACTGCGAGGAGTTCAGCGAGCACCACGATTCCCAGAACGAACGCCGCCACCTTCCGCCAATCCAGTTGCTCCATCCTCGGCATCGAGTCGAGGTTCAGCAGCATGATCACGAACAGAAACAGCACCATGATGGCGCCCGCGTAAATCAGCACCTGAACGACTCCGATAAACTCTGCGTCGAGCGTGATGTACAGACACGCGATCGCGAACAGCGTCATGATCATCCACAATGCGCTGGATACCGGGCTCCGCACGATCAACATCCCCAGCGCACCAACCACCGCAACAACGGCAAACAGGAAAAACAGAAACGTTTCCAGCATGGGCGGATGGGCGAGGAAGTCGGCTGCGGCTGGGCTCAGAGGGTGAATTGGACCGCTTGGCGGCGCCCGGGCAGACCCACGAAATTACCCTGAACGCACATACTGCGCGTAGCAATTGCGTGAAAACATGAATGCCCCGCCGAGGGTCCTCAAGGCCTGCGGAAACTCACCGGTCAGCCGTCGGCCACCTCAATACGCACGGGCTTGTTGAAGACCGTCTCAAAGAGCTCCGCCCCCTGCGTGGCTGCCCAAACGTCGAGGGAAGGATCAGCGGAGGTGTAGAGGGTGAGGACGAAGGCGTCGTCGCCCAGGCGCGGCACGAGGCGTGTGACGTTGCGGAGGTGGCTGCGGTCGAGGCCGTTGGCGAGGCGGAGGAATGCGGCGAGTTCAAGGACAAGCTGCTTCGACTCTGCACCGAGCCGCTGAAACTCGGTGTGCGTGGGCTTGGGGACGCCCGCGCGGTGGTAGCGCGCCACGTTGGCAACGATGGCCTTTTCCTCTGGAGTGAATCCCTGCAAATCTGCCTCCTGGATAATGTAGAGGGCGTGTTTGTGGTGATTTCGACGGCTGATGGCGTAACCGATATCGTGCAGGATGGCGGCAAACTCGAGCAACTCTCGCTCCTCCTCTCCACGCCCGTGCAGTGGGCGGGCAGCATCGAACAACTGGAGGGACAACTGCGCTACGTGCTCGGCGTGGACCTGATCGAAGCGAAGGCGTATCGCAAGCTCGTACACCGACTTCTCGCGTCGCGTTCGGAACGGCGAGAGGCGGCGGATCCACTTCAGCTCTCGAGCCACGTACTCGATGACGATGCCCTCGCGCAGTGCATCCGGCGAAACGATGAACCTCTCGATGCCCAGATCCTTGAGAACCACGTCGAGCAGGATGGCGCCCACCACAATCTGGTCGGCGCGGCGCTCTGCGATTCCCGGTGTGGCAAGCCGCTTCTCATAATTCGAGTTCATGATGCGCCGCGTTACTTCGCGGACGTGGCCGGCATCGAACGTCTGGTCGAAGACCGGAGCGTCCACATCGCCGTAGGCAGCAGCCGTTACTTCGGCAATGCTCAACAGCGAACCCGACGACCCCACAACCCGCCGTACATGGTGCTTCCTGGCTTCCCCAAAAACATCCTTGAGCTGCTCGCGGAGGTAGTCGCGCAGCGTCCGAAACTCCGTCCGGCTGACGGGATCGGTGGTGATGAACTCCTCGGTGAGACGCTGCACGCCAAGCGGCAACGAGGCCAGCATGTGCGCCCCTTTGGCATCGGCCACGATGAACTCGACCGATCCTCCACCTAGATCCAC
>SMVA01012654.1_pt1 | contig 10123 bp, 13 predicted proteins | sample 2456451 | NCBI WGS metagenome assembly SMVA01 (sample SAMN11095933, study PRJNA526329) | marine sediment metagenome | biome: Marine sediment; feature: Surficial sediment; material: Deep marine sediment; isolation source: Hadal surficial sediment | place: Pacific Ocean | collected 2014-05 | depth...
CATAATGGATCAGAGGACGATTCAGGAAAGGAACGGCCGCCTTGGCACGAAAATCGGTCAGAGGGTGGAGCCGCGTTCCCAAACCCGCTGCCAGAATCATCCCTTTCATAGGCTCCAGCCTTCAAGTTCCAGGTTCCGGGTTCCAGGTTCCGGGTTCCAAGTTCCAAGTTTCGGATTTGGAATTTTGGATTTGGAATTTCCGCTGACTGCGGTCAGCGGTCAGCGGTCTGTTGTTCCAGATACATCTCCATCCCCACTTGAAACTCTTTTCATACTGCTGATTTTAAACGGCTTCCAGTTTTATGTCTTCCCTCAGTTCAGCCTGTGTAGTGAAAATGTCAGGAACTTTATTCCTCAATTTACGAATTGCCGCTACCTTGTGGTCAGGACTGAGGTGAGTATACCGCTCTACCATCGCCATATTCTTCCAGCCACCCAATTCCTGAATTGTCCGAGCATCAACACCGGCCATGCCGAGGCGAGAACCAAACGTATGCCTCAACGTATGCGGCGTAACCTGGGCAAGTTTAGCATTCCGGCAGGCAGTATCAAAAGAGGTTCTAATGAAGCGATATGGCTTGCCATCCGACTTTTCAAAAACGTGCTGGCTGGTGGCCTTCTCTTTCAACACCAACAGTGCCTCACGTAACCCTTCTTCCAGGGGTATCGTTCTAGTCTCCCCATTCTTGGCGTAAGCATCCAGGATGGTCAGAAATCCATTCTTGAAGTCTACGTTGGGCCAGGTCAGCGTTAAGGCTTCTGACGCCAGCCTAGCCCCTGAATATATTCCTACTAGAATCATGGTTCGCATGGGTTCCTTGGCAGCATTCAGGAGGTCCCTCTCCTCATCTTCTGTGAGGAACCTCACCCTACCCTTGCTCTCCTTGAAACGCTTCACCTTCAGCACAGGATTGGGACCCTCGCACTTACCCCAGTCAAGACAACGGTTGAAGATGTTCGTTAAAGTAGCTGTGTCCCGGTTTACCAGCACTTTCCCATCGGCCTTGCGTCGCTTCCCCGCTCCGATATGCTTCAACTTGTACTTCTCTATGAGGAAGGGGCTAATCTCGCTCAACTTGCGACTACCGAAAAACTCGGTGAGCCGTCCAGCGGAGCCACCATAGCTCCTTACCGTGTTGGGCCGCTTGTTCGCCCTGGCCCATACCAGGAACAACTCAGCGGCCTTGGTGAAGGTGATGTCCTTCTTCTGTTTCCCAATGCCTACCTCACCCCTTAAAATGGCTGCACGCTTCACCTGAGCAAGCTCAGCGGCCACAGAGCGACTGACACCCTTCCCCAAAGGAAACTGGTAGCGTGTGCCGTTGATGCGACAGTCCAGCCACCAATTCGTGAGCTTGCCGTTGCCTCGGCAGTAAACGCCGTTTTTCATGGTCTTACCTTTTTTTGGCATTGCCTTTTCCTTTCTTCTTCGCTTTCGCCTGACTGGTTTTTTTAACGCGCCTCTTCTTGCGCCATTCCTCTCCGTGCTCAGCCCACCAACGACTTTTGGCCTGGCGCTGACCGTAAGCGGCACACGAATCGCTGCAATATTTTTGCCTTTTCCGCTTTGCAAAGAAATATGGAGCTGCGCAATCAGGGTTCCCGCAGTGCAGGGCGCTGTGTATATTTTGCTGAAAATAGAGCATTGAAGCCTCGAACGGACTCATTGGGGGAGGGTCATTTTTATCTGATTCGACTCCGGCTATCTTTGCGACCATCGCTCGCAGCCAAACCCATCGCCACACTTCGGTCCAAAGATCTGGAGAGTCCCAGGCGGACTGGAAGTCCCGGGAACAGATCAAAACCCAGATGAGAAACTCTTTTCGTGGGACGCTTCCAAGCTGCTTGTCCCACATTTTCATAAATTTTTTCCCGATCAATGACTCCAATTCCGCCAGGTGTTTGGAGTCCATCTCTTCGGGGTCTGGGAAAAACTCCGGGAACTTTCCGAGCAATCTATTGACACTTTCGTAGTCCACACGCAGGTTCGCCAGTTCAACGAGGAAGTTCTCAAGCCTTTCTTTCGACTCTACGCCCCATTTCATTTGCTAGATTCCAGGCCTTTCGTTTCTGCTAGAGTTTATTAATACTACAAAATCTAGTTGAACTCCTCCATAGTAGTGTGTCAACCTACTAGATGTCAACAAAATAAATAAGAGGGACCATTATGAAAACAAAAACACATCTTATGCCACGGGAGGCAGCCCGAATCCTCGGGATTCGACTCGACTCGCTCTACCCGCTGATTTGGGCCGGTAAAATCGCTGCGAAAAAGTCAGACGGCCGCTGGCTGATTCCCCGCGGGGAAGTCGAAGCCCGCAAAGAAGCACTGAAGCGGCCAGCTAGAGGATAAGCAGTGAGTGACGTTCTTGATGTTCACGGCGCTGCTGAATTGCTCGGCTGTACGCCCAAGGCAATTCGCAAGAGGGTAGAACGGAGGATGATCCCATTCAAAAAATGGGGCGGACGGATCTGCTTTGTGAGAACCGAGCTTGACAGCTTCATCTCGTCGTTACCTGGGTGCGACCTAGATGAAGCAGTGCATAACGAGGAGGCGAAGCGCGGCTAATGGCTAGATTCAGAAAGATAGACCCACGCACCTGGCGCGATGAAAAATTCCGCCCCTTGGACCCACTGGACAAACTGATCGTTTTTTACATTCTCACGGGTCAGGCCAACCGTATCGGGATCTTTAACTTCTCCCCCGCAATGGCCGCAGAGGAAATCGGCATCGATCCGCAAACCTTCTCCGAACGTTTCGAGAACGTTTGCCGAACGTTAAATTGGGAGTGGGATGAGGGTTCTCGAGTGGTCTACATTCCCACCTATTGGAAATACAACATCCCAGAGAATCCGAACGTGGTCATCGGCCTTCTGAAAGATGTGGGTGACATCCCTGAAACGAAGCTGCTGTCAAGGTTTTCCACCAATTTCGCTTACCTTCCAGAAAACCTTCATGAAACCTTTGCCCAAACGTTAGCTGAACGTTACCCCAAACCCTCCCCGAATCAGGAGAACGAGAACGAGCAGGAGAACGAGCAGGAGAACGAGCAGGACACACAGAAGGGCGCTGGCGCGCCTAAGGCTCGTGTGCTTTACGACTCCTTTCGAGAGATCAACAAAATCCTGCCCCACCCGGATGAGCTCACTGAGGAAAGGTTGAGGAAGTGCCAAGCCAGGAAGAGGCAGGCCGGGAGGAGCGGGGGCTTTTCAAAGTTTGTGAGTGACTACAGTCGTGCAGTACTACTTGCGCAGGACACTCCTTTTCTAACAGGAGAGGGAAAGAACGGTTGGAGGGCCGACTTCGACTGGTTCATCCAAAACCACACCAACGTCTACAAGGTTCTTGAGGGGAAGTATGCGGATGGCTTAGCCGCTGGGCACAGTCGAACCTCATCGCACAATACGAAAGTCGGTCAGGACTGGTTATCCCGGACGGAGGGAAAATGACCGATAGGGAAAAACCGGAATTCATGAAACTTCTGATGTCTACGGCTGACCTGCACGGGAAGGAATTGTCCACTGATGTTGTCGAGCTCTGGTGGAACAGCCTGAAGGCATTTGATCTGAATCAAGTGAGGCAAGCTTTCTCTGATCACATCCAGGACCCTGTTAAGGGTGAATGGATGCCTAAGCCAGCCAACATCATCGCAAAGCTTGAGGGATCTCCGGAAAGATCGGCACTATTAGCGTGGACAGAAGTTGAGGAGGCCGTCTCCAGTGTCGGGCGGTACGAGACGGTCCAATTCACTGATCCGGTAATCAACGCCACCATTCGAGCCCTAGGTGGGTGGATCAGTCTATGTGACCAGAACCTCGATGAGCCCTGGATGCAGAAGGAATTTGAACGAAGGTACCTGGCCTACAGTGAAGTCGGAGCAGGGCTGAATGAGCCTCTTCCAGGCCTGCTACAGATTCAGAACAAGGGACATCGCGGGGATCCCAAGATGATTGGATCCAACTGTGGTCAGCAGGTGAGGATGATCGGAGATCCGGGAGTAGGGTTCTTACCCTTGCCCGAGGACAGGACAGAGGAAGTTCTAAAGAAACTGAGCGAGAAAGTAACGATTGAAGAATGAAAAAAATAGGGGGTGGGTGCTTTTTTTTGGGGTGGATGGGGTGTCGCTGGACGATCGACTGCAGCCGTCGCCCAGGACCTCAGAGACAGCCGAGAGCAGTCCAGCGACTGTCGTTGCTGCAGGAGCTCGACGGGTGAGCGTAGGTGTGGACTCGAGGCGACGGACGTCGGGGGGCCGGTCAACTACCTTAGCAATCGCAAGCGGAGACCACGCCCTCCATTCGTGCACGTGACCGCGATTTAAAATTTCAGATTTCTGTTGGAGAAATTCACCATGAATTGCCAAAAATGTGGAACCCAGCTGCCCGAATCAGATGGTGCAGGGCGGCCGAAAAAGTTCTGTTCGAAGTCTTGTCGGAGGGCCGCTGAGTACGAAATCACCCGCATCCACCGGCTTCTTGGAGACTTGGAACAAGAGCTTTCTTCTTACCGGATGTATGTCTCTTCCGGTGATGAGAGTTACGTGATGGCCTACAACTGCAAACCCAAAAAGGCGATTAGAATCGTCGAAAAAGAGCTGAAATTACAGGAAAAAAGGATGCTTGAGCTACTGGAGGAGGATAAAAAATGACGAAACAGGCGGAAATGCTGAAATGCATGAACCAAGAGGAACGGCAAGCTTGGGCGACGCAAAGGTTGCGTGCATTCTTTCGATCGCTGCGTCATGAGGGTTACACGCTTAAGGAAATTGGGGACGCAGCGCTCGTGTGCGGAGGTGGTGCCCTGATGGCAGCGAAGGGCAAAGAAGATGCTGCAAGCTACCTGACGGGATTAGCCTTTCGTATCCTCGACGGGATCGATCCATTGCCGGCGATCGACGAACCTTCTAGACCTGAATTGTTGCTGTGATGGAAAAGCCAGAACTGCCCAAGACTCGTCGCGACTACGAAAAGTGGCTTCGCAACAGCGGTTTCTCTAAGCGTCGTTCCGTCCGCCTGGCGTCTGCCTGGCCCAGCTCGGACGAAGAGACGAAAGCCGAACGCGACGAAGAGGAGGCTGCCGAGTTGCAGAAAGCCACATCCCAGATCCGTAGCGTCCTGGGGCTGAACAAATGACGGGATTTCGTGCTACACTGTCTGTAGCCGAAGCGAGGCCGTGGGCGAAAAATAACCATCGCCGACCTTTTGCTACCTGCCTCAACGGGAGCGATTCCCGGGAAAGCCAGCCAAAACTAAAAGTGTTTTTCTAGAGGTGCGAAAAGTTTTAGTACCTTAAGGAATAGGAGATTTCCATGGATAAGAATACTGGGAAAATGCAACAATTTACCGACGATGTGATGGAAGCGGTTAAGACTCACGCCGGTGACATCAATACGAAAATGGACCTCCTCCAGGGCGAATTTGAGTTGGAGCAGCAGCGAAACGATGCTCTGGAGCTGAAAGTCAACCGGGGTGGCCTGGGGGGCGGGCCCGGACCTGGAACCGGACTGTTGCCACAGGAACGTAACGAACTGAATCAGGCCTTACGGACTTATCTCAAAACCGGAAAAATCGAAGGCCTCATGCACTTCAGCCCGCAGAGTGCCATGGAAATCGGCAGCGATCCCGGCGGAGGTTGGCTGGTCGTGCCGGAATTTGAAAAACTCATCGGCCAGATTATACGCGATCGGAGTCCGTTCAGGCAGGTCGCAAGAATCCGACTGCTGAATTCAGGTGACGCCTACGAGGAAACCTACTCCAAGGACGCGGCCGGGGCCGAGTGGGTCGCCGAGAGCGAAGCGCGGCCGACGACGAGCACGCCAGGTTTGTTCAAGCTGAGAATCCCACTGCGCGAAATTTATGCCCAGCCCGAAGCGAGCCAGCGCATCATCGATGATAGCAGCTACGACATAACAGGCTGGCTTACCGAGCAAGTCGGCATCGCCTTCGCCGAGGCTGAAGGAACGGCATTTATTACAGGCATCGGCTTGGATCGTCCCCGAGGCCTCCTAGACTATCCTACCGCAGCCACTCCTGACGCCTCCCGTGATTGGCAGGTTTTCGAGCACATCGCCACCACGGCCGCCGGTTCCTTTGGATCCCCGAATCCCGCCGACCAGTTAGTCGACGTCGTCTACTCATTGAAAAGCGGCTACAAATCACGCGCCGCTTGGATGATGAACAGCACCGTTGCCGGCACAATCCGCCGGTTCAAAGACGGCGATGGCCGCTACCTCTGGACCGACAGCCTGGTCTCCGGACAGCCGCCCATGTTGCTTGGATACCCGGTCGTCCTGAATGAGGATTTGCCAAATATCGCGGCGAATTCTTTGTCGATTGTGTTCGGCGATTTCCAAAGTGGCTACACGATCGTCGATCGTGCTGGAATCCGCTTGTTGGTTGACCCGTTCACCAACAAACCTCAAGTTCGGCTGTACTCGTATAAGCGAGTTGGAGGGGACTGCCGAGATTTCAATTCGGTGAAGTTCCTCAAATTCTCGGTTTCGTAGATCAGGGCGCGGTTACGCTATTCCTTACTTCTGCGCCCGCGAGGATCCAACTCTAGCCAACTCAGGCCAAAATGGAGGGGTGAGGAACGTAAATCTAGGAGTCAGTGTCCGGTAAGCCGACTATACATCCATGTGACGGTATTCAGGTGGATGCGAGCTTCAAGTTGCTCGAACTTCACCGGACCGAATCCGGCAAAACGTCTCAAGGTGGGAGATCTCTAACGTTTGAGCTCAGCGGTCCAAACGCGCGAAGCGTGTAAGGTATTTGCCACCGAAATTCAGTAACTCTGAACCCACAAAGTTGTTATTGATGGCGGAGCTCAGTCTCAAAAAGTGTCGTGCCTTTTAGCCTGTTTCTCAGAACTCTGTAAAGTCGGGATCCGGCCATCTGCCGTCCAGCGGGACAGCTGGTCTTGCAACCTTTGCCCGATCAGCGAGGAGGGCGAAATCTCCAAGAATCGGCGATATTCGGCAGCGGCAGCTTGGAAGTCGCCCTTTTGCGACATGATCCACCCCAGGATGTAGTGGGTCAGCGGGTAGTTTCTTGCGGTGCTGCTTTTTTGCACATGTAGGGCTGACTCTTCGGCAACATCCAACCTTCCCAAGGAGCTATTGGCCAGAGCATGAAAATAGTGAGCTCTGACCAGCTGGGAGTCGCGTTCAAGAGCCTGTCCGCTAAACCGAGCGGCCTCCTCCCAACGTCCCTCGTCTATTTCCAACATGGCCAATCCAATGTAGGGATTGGCGTACTGCGAATCGGCGGCCATGGCCTGCTCAAAGGCCTGGCGGGCAGCGGGCTGGTCTTTGAGTTCCAGGCGGACCTCACCCAGCAACTGCCAGGCCGCGGCAAACTCGGGGTAAATCTTCACAGCCTTCTCGAGTTCCCTGCTTATCTTGGCAAGGTTGGTTTTCTCTTTGCCCAACTCCTTTAAGGCTTTCTCGTAAGCCTTTTTGGCGTCTTTTGGGGCGGTCAGGGTTTTTAAGCTGATGGTGGCGGCCTCCGCTCTGACTGAGCGGCGCAGCACAATGACGCCTACGTCATGTCCAAGGGTTTTTCGAAGGCCCAGACTAATCTTGTCCGATAGGAAACCTGCCAGCTGCGCCTCCAATTCACACGTGCTGAGATTGATCGAGTCGTATCTCATCGATCCCTTATTGTTGCTGCCACCGCTGCCCACATTCATCCCCGAGGAGGTCGCCGAGAATACCGGCCCATCAATGTGCAACGGGCTATTGGGACCCGAACCTCCAAAGTTGATCTGAAAACTGAAGATACCTCCGATATCGGCATAGACCTGCTGGACAGTGATGCCCTGGCAAATGAGTTTGACTTGTGTGGCAATTGAAAGCGCCGCGCCGTCATCCAAGACGACCTTTCCGGAAAGAACCCGGTCTTGCGCCAGCCCCCCACCCGAAAGTAAGCCAAGGAACATCAGAAAGAGAATAACCCGCTTGTCCATAAGACTCCCTCCTTTGTAGACTAATTCGTCTTAGAAGTATCTAATCTCTGGGAGCCGAGTAAACTGTCAAAAGCGGCAGTATTTTCGTAAAAAAGTGATAGGGTGTCCGTGAAGGACCGAGTTTCGGGTTGGACGAGTGCTGGCGATTCGAGCAGAAATAATTCTCGTAGCAAGCCATTGCCACCGCCAGTTACCGCTACGCCGCCTCCAACTGAGACAGAAGCTGACGGAACATGGGATTTTCCGGTACGAACTCGATGAGCTTGCTTGCATACTGGATGGCCTCGTCGATTTCTCCGCTGTCGCGATACAGGGTAGCCAAACCCAGTAGCAGCTCAAGGTTTCCCGGATGCCGCTCATGCGCCTTTCTCAATATTTCCAGTGCGTTCCTCACCTGGCCAGTCTCTTGCAAGGCCACGGCCAGGACATAACTGTAGCTCCAACGGTCAGGACGCAACTCCGCCGACTGAATGACAGGGGGTAGACTAGAGATGATCCGGTTTCCTCCTCTTGTGAGAGTTCTTAAAATCCTCCCAGGGTACCCAGTAAACTTTTTGGTGTGAGGTGTAATGCAATTGCGCTCAATGCGAAGACTTGTACGAGCCAAAGGCAATCAAAATCACCCTCTATCTTGGGTGGAGTTGGATGGAATGGGGTGGAGTGGGTTTGGCGCGGTTACATTCTTGGTTACAAATAGCCGATTTCGGGCTTCCCGGGAAAGACGGGGTTCCCGTAACTCATTGATTCTATTGTGCCCGGGGAGGGACTCGAACCCCAAAGCCCACTTGGACGTATAACGCCCTTACCGGAAACTGATCGCCAACCGTAGTACGGACTTAGCCGGTGGTGGTTCATCCTGTGCAAAAACAGGCAAAACGAGCATTCCCAATATCAAGAATAGATTCACTCTGAAGAGCATAGGACACCTCACTGATCGAGAGATTGGAAGCATTGTTTTTGCAATATGATAGACCGGTCTCGCTCTGAAGGCTAGAGGGAAGACGTAGGCATCATGGTGACACCTTGATTGCGTCCCACCAAAATTAGATTGAGGTGGGGATGGGGAAGGAGAAAGAAGGCCGCCTGAAGGTTGTGGAATGAATCCCCTTGGTGTCGTGGGTGGTCAGGGGCATTCAAGGGAGGGCCGACAAGATCAACGCAACGATCGCTCGAAACTCCAGCGATCAAACAGTTTCTCAAACACTGGAAGATCGTTCTGGTGGAAATCTGCCCTTTTTCTCCTGGCTTTTTCTATGGCGTGAAGATAATCGTGACAGCCCTTACAAAGGCATTCGAGATCCTCGTCTCTTTCGTGACCAAATCTCTCATACGTGAGATGGTGAACCTGGAGTTCTGGTGGGGAAGTGCCGAGGTCGACGTCCTCAGCGGAGTGGCCGCAGATTTCACAAGTATATTGGGCCTCTTCTAAGACTTCCCAACGTCTGTCAGCCCACTCATCAGAACTTATATATCTTTGGTATTTGGCCCTGTAATTATCTGTACCCATTTCGGATATTCAATCCCTTTTAACACACCTTCTGGGTGGAATACTACCCCCCCCCTGGCCGTCTTCCGAGGCGGTCAGGCAGATGCGCTTGAGGGTGATTGGGCGTCCTTTCTCCGTGTGATTTCAACTCGAAAAAGAACCTCAACGTCTTTGCCCTCATGGAAAAATTTGGAGTACGAGTCGAAGAGATAGGTGATGGTGGCAATTTGGGCTCTGTTCCACTGCCCGCACCCCGGACAGTTAGTGGGTGTGCGGACTGTCTTTGCGGTTACATCAAGCACAAAAGATGAGCGGCAGTTAGGGCAGACAATTTCCATCTGGGACAATTCTTGAAGGGGGATGACAAGCTGTTTCTTTATCATGGAAGAAGTGTAGTGAATCCCGTAGTGAAATGCACGGGAAAAAGCGGGGAATCACGGGGAATAGAGGGGAAAGCCTCAACCGACTCAAACCTAAGTCAGTCAAGGCTTTCCCTTTGTTTTCAGTGCTTTAGAATGGAGCCTCCTAACTGTTCCAGATACATCTCGACGTAATTTCTTCTGATGAACGAATCAGGGGTCCAGCCGAGTTGGGAAGCCAGAGCTTCAATGGTACTCTCAGGTCCTTCGATTTCCACGAAGGTTCCAACCGGGGTTTCATCAAGGCAGATC
>SMVA01432798.1_pt1 | contig 10121 bp, 11 predicted proteins | sample 2456451 | NCBI WGS metagenome assembly SMVA01 (sample SAMN11095933, study PRJNA526329) | marine sediment metagenome | biome: Marine sediment; feature: Surficial sediment; material: Deep marine sediment; isolation source: Hadal surficial sediment | place: Pacific Ocean | collected 2014-05 | depth...
CAATTCCCGCATATAATTCACAGATTTATCAATAGAGCATCCACTGGCGTCATTAATATTTTCATTAACTCCAATGATAATAAATTGATTATACAATATCTGCACCGCAGCTTCCAGTGAATTTCCATGTGCTGTCCATTCAATTAAGAAAGATTCAGTTTTTTTGATGATAAAATCTTTTTCATCCTCGCTAAATTTTTTGCCGGATTGATATATCCAAATTTTGCTTTGCGAATCCAAACGTTCAAAAGGAACTAACATGTTAACCTGTTTAAATTTAATTTAAAATGAAACCAATTATAATACTTTATATCTTAATAAAGTTTTGCACATGTCCATATACGCTAATAATCAACATTTTGGGGAAATATAAATAACTAATTAAAATTTCCATGTTTCGACACTATCTCTCTGTGAAACCCTGCCTGCCGGCAGGCAAATGTCAATAAGTTAAGACCTGACAGGTTTCTTCCTGGATATATGCTGCTACCTTTTAGTGTTTCCTTATGATTTTTCTACAAACCTGTCAGGTCTCCTTGCTTCACATATTGACATTGGCCGGCATGCAGGGAAAACGCAAAGGATACATAAAGTTTATTTTCAATTATAAATTACTGATATTTAGAAACATACAATTTGTAAGGACATGCGCGAAACTTCATTATCATATTTTCCACAACAATAGTTGTAGTAATGTGCACAATTAAATACTCAATTCTTTATTAAAGGTTTTTTGATTGGGCAATTAATTCCGCAATGTCCAATACTTTAACTTGTTCTTCCTGCTCTTTGTTTTTGATTCCATCGGAAAGCATGGTCATACAAAATGGACAGGCTGAAGCTATGATATTTGAGTTGGTTTTCAGGGCTTCTTCCGTCCGGGCAATATTTATGTCTTTATCTCCTTTTTCTGGTTCTTTAAACATCTGAGCTCCCCCTGCTCCGCAACAAAGACCATTTTCCTTATGGTGTTCCATTTCTATCAGGTCTGCCTGCAATGTCTCAATTAGTTGCCGGGGAGCATCATAAATTTGATTGGATCTGCCAAGATAACAACTGTCATGGTAGGTGATTTTGCTGTTTTTGAACGTGTTGTTTTCCTCGATTATCAGTCGGCCATCATTGATCAGTTGATTTAAAAATTCTGAATGATGAACTACTTCATAAGATCCACCAAGATCGGGATATTCATTTTTTATAGTATTGTAGCAATGTGGGCATGCCGCTACAATTTTTTTAATGTTATATCCATTGAGTACCTGGATATTTGCTATGGCTTGCATCTGAAAAAGAAACTCATTTCCTGCTCGTCGTGCCGGATCACCGGTACAGGTTTCTTCTTCACCAAGGACAGCAAATGAGACATTGGCTACATTTAATATTTTCACGAATGCTATGGTTACCTTTTTATATCTTTCGTCATAAGATCCTGCGCATCCAATCCACAACAATATTTCCGGTTCAATCTCTTTTTGAACGAGTTCGGCCATAGTTGGCACATGATAATTTAACTTATTTTCCATGATAAAATTATTCTTTTTTTAGATCATCAGCCCAATTAAACCGTTCGGATGGAGGAAATTTCCAAGGGGAAAAACTGGTTTCGATATTGGAAAACATAGAGTTCCATTCCGCTGGAGCACTTGATTCCTCCATAGACATAAATCTCCTAAGCTGTAATATAATGGATAACGGATCAATTGTAACCGGACATGCTTCCACACACGCATTGCATGAGGTACAGGCAAAAATTTCTTCTTTTGAAATGTAATCGCCAAGAAGTGATTTTCCGTCATTTTCATTTTTTGCTGCATGAGCGCCAAATTCTTCGAGTCGATCCCTGGTATCCATCATGATCTTCCTTGGGGAAAGTTTTTTACCGGTCAGGTTTGCGGGGCATTCTGCAGTACACCTTCCACATTCTGTACACGTATAAGCATCCATTAGATTTTTCCAGGTGAGGTCGCTCACATCCTTTGCCCCAAGTCGCTTTATTTCTGTGGTTTCCAAATTTTCAGTTGTGGCAATTCCGAGCATTATATTGACTTCCCTGGTTACCTCCGGCATATTTTTAATTTTTCCAGCAGGTTCTAGGTTGGCAAAATATGTATTTGGAAAAGCTAAAATAATATGCAAATGTTTGGAATAGGTCACGTACACGGCAAACGCAAGAATACCAATGATATGAAACCACCAGGCAGATCTCTCCACGATTATTAAAATTTCTGTACTTAATGGCCGGTAAAAAGGGGAGGCAATAAAATCACTAAAAAACATTAAACCGGTTGTTGGATATTCTGCTACATTTCTTTCTTGCAAAATCTGATCTGCCGCATTCATGGTGATGATTGCAAACATGAGCAAAATTTCAAAGATCAAAATTAAATTTGCATCCAGCTTTGGCCAATTAGTCATTTCCCCGCCGCTGAATCTCTTAATTTTAAAAATGTTTCTCCTAATCAGAAAAAACACGCACGAAAGGATGACAGCCACCGCCATGAATTCAAAAATGTTTAAGGTAATGGTATAAAATCTGGTAAAATTTATCTCTTGAAATACACCGGCGATTGTTCTGTGTTGTCCTGTAACCCCATCAAGAATAAATTCTATTCCTTCAATGTTGATGACTAAAAATCCAATATAAATGAGTACGTGAAGTAAGGCAGGTATTGGTTTTTTAAACATCTTTTTTTGTCCAAATGCTACAAGCAGCATGGATCTCCACCTTTTGGCGGGTTGATCGCTACGGTCTTCATCTTGCCCAAGAAGGATGTTTTTTCTTATTCGTAAAATTCGCCTTAGTAATAAATATACAGCGACTGCAATGATAAGCAAGAATAGAATTTGCTGAAGTAAGATCATGTTATTGCATGTTTTAATTCAAATTCTCAACTAAATATTTGTGTCAAAAAATAAATTATCTACTTTTGCATCCTGTTTCGGAGGTGATGTAGCTCAGTTGGTAGAGCATCGGACTGAAAATCCGTGAGTCGGTGGTTCGAATCCACTCATCACCACCAATTTGAGGGCTTTCGTAATTGAGAGTCCTTTTTTATTACGCTATTCTCAATCCTCCATTTTTCTCCTTGATGTCAAAAGGTATTGTAATTAAATGATTTTTTCAAATAATAGTAAGCATGCATACTATTATTTGTTTTAACAGTAATTCTTTGAAAAGAATTTCAACAATTACTTAAAATGGGCGATTCAAGAGAGATGAGAAGTGCTAAAAGGTTGAGAATCCCGCAAACTTGCGGGACAAAAACGCAGAAATACCCAGCACGTCTTGCGAGTATTCCTGCCTACCGATCAGGCAGGTTTGAAAGTCTTTTTAAGTCAACAAGTTAGTGCCTGCCTGCCGGCGAGGAAGTCTTATCGCTTTGTTGAATAGCTCAATTTAGGAATTAGAAGTTTTGGAAATAGGAGAATTTATTTTAAATATTTCAACTTAACTATTTCCCTGTCCTTAAGAAATCTCCACTTGCCACGAGAAAGATCTTTTTTGGTGAGTCCGGCAAACATGACTCTGTCAAGTTTGAGAACATCATATCCAAATGACTCAAATATTCTGCGTACGATCCTGTTTTTCCCACTATGTATTTCTATTCCCAACACAAGGTTAGATTCGTCAATAACAGCGATGTCGTCCACTTTTATCAAACCATCCTCAAGCTCAATTCCTTCCTTGATTTGATTAAAGTGTTCTTCTTCTATCGGCTTATTCAATTCTATCTGGTAGACCTTCCCGATTTGATGAGAAGGGTGGGTCAACTTTTTGGAAAGTTCGCCATCATTGGTCAACAACAAAACACCGGTGGTATTTCTATCGAGTCGTCCAACCGGATAGATCCGTTCGTCACAAGCTTTAGCCACGAGATGCATCACTGTTTTCCGTTCCTGAGGATCGTCGGTTGTGGTGATAAAATCCTTTGGTTTATTTATAAGAATATATACAAGTCTTTCTTTAGACAGTAGCTTTTTTCCGTTATATACTTTATCTCCAGCTTTCACCTGGTAGCCCATCTCAGTGATCACTTTGGAGTTTACTTTAATTCTTCCTGATTTGATAAGCTCATCCGCTTCCCTTCTTGAACATACTCCTGATTGCGCAATGTACTTATTTAAACGTGTGGTTGGAGAATCATTTTCAGCAACAATGCGTTTTCGCTTGGATGATGGATTCTTAGAAAATTCTTTTTCTTCTTTTTGTCTCGTTGGTTTCTTACCAGGCCTCATGGAATATATGCGGTTATTGTGAACAATTTATTGGATTAATCATCACGTTCTTCGCCGATTTTATTCTCTTCCATGGCGAAGTCTTTTGGAGTAGGAAGATCTTTAAGTTCGTTTATTCCAAAATATTCCATGAAATTTTTACTTGTTCCATAGATTATAGGTCTTCCTATAGCTTCGGATTTCCCTTGTATTTCTATCAATTCCTTTTCGAGTAATTTTTGAACCGTATAGTCGCAATTAACTCCACGAATTTTTTCGATTTCGGATTTAATGATGGGTTGTTTATATGCGATTATGGATAGTGTTTCCAGCGCTGAATTTGACAGCCTTCTTTTTGATTGTTGTTTTAATAATATACCTATACTTGCCTGATATGCTGGTTTGGAATAAAATACAAATCCACCACCTATTTTTGATATTTCAATAGAGAATTCGTCGGAAGAAAATTTTTCCTGAAGTTGCCCGATCGCAATTGAAATGTCTTCCAAAGGCACATCTGCATCAAACATTTCTGCCAAACAAGATTGAATCTCCTCATCCTTTATCGGTTGTACCGAACAAAAAATGAGCGCTTCAACATGGTTTTTAAGAAAGTCCAATTTAGTTTCTGTTGAGTTTTGCTTCTATGCAATGCATGGTGTGAGGTACTGATCTCAATCGATCCTTGGGAATAAGTACGCCTGTATCTATACAAACTCCATAAGTACCATTTTTTATACGTATCAATGCATTTTCCAAATTGCTGATAAATTTTTGTTGCCTGGCTGCCAATTGGCTCATGCTTTCTTTTTCTGATGTATCAGCTCCATCTTCCAGAACTTTCGCATAGGCGGACGTACCATCCGAACCACTTTCAGCATCTTTACTTAGGGTAGATTTCAGATTTTGCAGTTCCCCTTTTGCTTTAGATAGTTTTAGATTGATCAGTTCTTCAAATTCTATGAGTTCAGAAGCGGAATATGCTTGTTTTTCTTTATTCGCCATCACAAGTTGTTTTTGGAGTAAACACTAAAATCAATTAAAGTCCCAAAAATAGTATAAGATTTCAAAACAAAAAATAATCTTATTTTAGATTTCATATCTATTCGGTTCTATTACTTAATATGAAAAAAATGAAATAAGGTTGCATTTTTTAGAGAATATTTTATTCTGAAATACGAAAAAACTGAATTATTCAGTTTCTCTTTTGTGAAAGAACAAATTGCACCTTCTCTTTTATTGCTTCTATGAATCGCTCAATTTTAGGTATAATATTAAATTTTCAAATAAATGATCTAAATCCCATGTCAACCTGCCTACCGCAGGCAGGTGTCGTGGTTGCTAACCCATTATAAGTTTCATTAATTATCTCCTGCATTATGCAGGCTATATTTTGTCAATAGCTAAGTAAATCATAAATAAATATGAAAAGGTATTGCCTTGGTTTTGGTAGCCTTAAAGTTTTCTTAAAACCAAGACAGCCATACTACGATTTTCATCTACAACAACCGATTTGAAATTCTCTTCAAAACTGTATCCGAATTGATCTATTATTTCATTTAGCAATTTCTTAGTAAGTAAAAATCTCACCGATTTATCGGGAAGAAGGTACTTCCCCTTTCCCATTGGTTTCACTTTTTCTTCCATTCCAATATCAGAAGTCATGCGAATAAATAATATTCCATTGTATTTTAATACCCTGTTCAACTCATGAAACATGTGTAAAAAGTGGTCTTTGCTCTCAGCAAAGTGCAGTACAGCACTTGAAATTATGGCGTCAAACTCATGTTGTTTGTAGGGCATCTCTTCCAAATTTCCGTTGATAAAACGACTTATTGGATATTCCTCATCGATCGATTTGATGAGGTGTTTTAGCATTTGGATGGAATCCTTGTCTTTATCAATGCCATAAACTTGGTATTCATTGCGAATAAAATAAATAAGATTCCTTCCTTCACCACAACCTGCGTCCAGGATTTTGAAATGTTTTTCGAATCGAGCTTTTAAAATTTGGTCTAGAAGATAGATATCAATATTTCCAAGAAGAAGATTAAGTTCCTGGATACTTGCTTTAAGCATTTTCATTCGTCAATATTTTAAATAAATATTTCACAAAGACTTAATTCTGCTAATAATTCAAGGATTTTAAAATATGCATTTCGATGTTTATGCAATCATAATCTGTCAAATATAGATTGCATGAAAGTATAATTTTTTTATTGGTAATTGAATAAAAAAAGTTTGTAATGAACCTAAAAATTATTGAGGACAGGAGATTTAGTGAATTTGAAATAGCAAGAAAATTGCGGAAGATATCATATTTCAACAGTCGTATTACATCATTTTGACAGGAAAATGAAACTAGAATAATTCAAGAAATTGATTACGTGAACTACAAATGTTTTTAATTGTTTTTCGTATGTGTCCGAAACGGTTTTGTCATGGCCCTAAACAGCTTTTTTTCTTTTTCCCAGAAAAATGAAAACTGACCCAAAAGTCCACCAAAAACCAATATCAGGATTTGATATAAAGGAAATATCAATAAAAGATAGGTAATCGACTTAGCGAAAATCGGTGTTTGGTCATCAAAACCAATCCAAGTAAATATCAAAGGGCGTATAAAGACAACCGTCATACCGGTAAAGCTAAATACCAATAGTATCATGATAACCTGGAAGAGACTTTTCAATCCCCACTTTTCTTTAAGCTTCTCTAAAAAGGATTCTTTTTGCTGCGTGCCTTGCTCTGCCATTGATTTCGTAAAAAGTTCGCAATATTAATATTTAAAAAATTACTACCAAGAAATTAACAATATTCATTAAATGCTGATAAATTGATAGCTCAAAATAATGAAAAGATTTTTTTTAAATTGATTATGAATAAAATTAGTAGAGTTCTTGTTGCGGTTGACCTCACTGAAATAGATGAGACCCTGGTGCAATACATGGTACTTTTATCAAATAATATTTCGATTGACAAGGTCTATTTTTTCAACGTGATGAAAGACCTCATATTGCCTGATCATATAATAGAAAAATATCCTGATCTCGTGGCACCTATGGATGAGTCTACAAAAAAAGACATTCAGTACACTATTGATGAAGTGGCTGGAAATCAGCTGAAAACCGAGTATGAAATAATAGTAACTGATGGGAATTCTGCCGGGAAAATCTTGAAATGGTCAAAAATTAAAGAGGTTGATTTAATTGTGTTGGGTAAAAAATCAGGATTGGAAGGTGAAGGCATTGTTAGCGGAAAGGTTGTAAGATTAGCAACTTGTTCTGTAGTGATGGTTCCTGAAGTATTACCAAGCAATTTAAAAAATATCGTAGTTCCTATTGATTATTCTGCTACATCCAAGCTTGCTTTTGAATTTGCTCTTTATATGGCTTCAAATATTCCAGATATTGGTCTAACCTGTTTAAATATTTTTGAGGTTCCAACAGGATATCATTTGTCCGGTAAATCCTTCAATGAATTTGCGGAAATTATGAAACAAAATGCGGAAGAGTCATTTAATGAATTTATAAACCAGTATGATACTGAAGGAATCAAAATCAAGGCAAAATATGAGTTAGACGATAAAGGGAATATTGCTAAAAAAATCTATCAATTTGCCGTAAAAGAAAAAGCCAGCGCCATTGTGATTGGGTCTAAAGGAAGAACTCAGGTAGCGGCTATTTTACTTGGAAGTATTGCAGAAAAACTGGTTAAGCTCAATGCACAATTACCTTTGGTTGTGGTAAAACAGCGAAGACATAACATGGATTTTCTTGAAGCCCTGCTAAAAATCTAGTTTTGCTGAATGGAGCCTTCAATAGAATAAGTGGTACTGTTTTTTGAAATCATTTTTTGCCAGCCTTCAATCTTATAACTGGAAAGCAAATTTATTCCATTATTCAAATTTGTAAATTCCAGTTCAAGATTCTTTTCACTTTCAAAAAGTGCATTATTACTGGTAATGAAGGCATGGATTTTTAATAGATAATTATCCTTGACGCTGAAGCTAAGGGCAAGACTATCCACCTGGGTAGATTCAGGCGCTTTGCTTTTGTAAATAATAAGTTTTACAGCATCGTTTTTTGTTTCGATAATATCATAACTATCTAACAACCTGGATTTGTTAATATCAGCAGATTTGAAAATCGATAATTCTTTTTCCCATGCTGCAAAATTTGGATGAGAAAATTGTACAGTTTCTTCCACCCCATCAATTGCAGCTTTTTTTAACAAAAAAAAGCCAATAGAATCAAGCATTTTAACTTGATGATCTATTAGCCCATTTATATCATAATACTTTTTTGCTGTCTTTACCTCATTACTTTCCATTGGTCTGCAAGACCAAAACATTACCAAAAAGAAGAGTGTCAACCAATGACTCAAATCGCTTTTATTTAGCTTTTCCCTGGTTTGCGACAGCTTGCAATTTTGCAGCTAGTGCTTCCTGATCACCAAGGTAATAATTCTTTATTGGTTTCAGATTCTCATCCAATTCGTAAACCAATGGAATGCCGGTTGGAATATTGAGTTTCAATATTGCATCTTCTGACATATCATCAAGATATTTCACCAATGCTCTCAGGCTATTCCCATGTGCCGCAATTACCAGGTTTTTACCGGCTTTGATTTCCGGGGCTATTTTGCTTTCAAAGTAAGGCACAACGCGACCTACAGTATCTTTCAAACACTCGGTAGTTGGGAGTTCTTCATCGCTTAAACCGGCATACCTTGCATCGTTACCCGGATAATACTCACTTGATTTATCAAGTTCCGGAGGTGGAATATCATAACTTCGTCTCCAAATAAGCACCTGATCATCTCCGTATTTTTTAGCAGTTTCTCCTTTGTCCATACCGGTAAGACCGCCATAGAATCTTTCATTCAACTTCCATGTTCTTTCTACAGGAATCCACATAAGATCCATGCTGTCAAGCGTAATCCATAACGTTCGTATAGCTCTTTTTTGCAAGGAAGTAAATGCTTTATCAAATGTAAATCCTTCATTCTTCAATAATTCTCCAGCTGCTTTGGCCTCTTCTCTACCTTTATCTGTCAAATCAACATCAGCCCAACCGGTGAACCTGTTTTCCATATTCCATTGGCTCTCACCATGTCTCAGCAAAACTAGTTTGTACATTTTTATTTGGTTTAAATATTAAATAAGGAGTTTAAAAAAAATAAATCCAATGTTGTGCGTTGAATTATAACAATACATTCGACTATGTATTTAATTGAGTGCAAAATTAATCAAATACTGGCATAGATTTAGCTTTAATTTTTTGTTATTTTGAACAAGTCAGATGGAAAAGGTAATCAGATATTGTTTTTTAGCATTTACTTTCATTTTTAGCATTTCAATTTCGTCAGAAAGCAATGCACAGAGTGAAGTCATCAACAACATGAGGGATGCATTGAAAACCGGTAGTTCCAAAGAGTTGGTAAAAGGATTTAATACTATAGTTGAGCTAAATTTTGACGGAGAAAAATCTAATTATAGCAAATCACAGGCGGAGTTGGTCCTCAAGGAATTTTTCAAAAAATATGCTCCAACTGATTTTCAATACATTCACCAGGGAGCTTCCAAACAAGGCCTTACTTATGTAATTGGAAAATATACTTTTGAAAATGGCACATTCAGAGTATGGATTTTATTTAAAAAATTTCAGGATAATTACCTTGTAGATTCCATCGATTTTAGCAGGGAATAGCTCCAACATTAAATCTCTTTAAGATTATCATAGGTAGTCAGGTTGTTTTGTTTACCGCTTAATGTCTCCAAATGGAAAATATTGGCTTTCATATTATCATGATCTGATTCAGCTGCATTTGAACTAGAGGGCAGCTCTAAAAACTCCATTTTGTTTCCCAACTTGGGCTTTTTTACAGCTACTGCGCCTGCCTGCCGG
>SMVA01015979.1_pt1 | contig 10119 bp, 7 predicted proteins | sample 2456451 | NCBI WGS metagenome assembly SMVA01 (sample SAMN11095933, study PRJNA526329) | marine sediment metagenome | biome: Marine sediment; feature: Surficial sediment; material: Deep marine sediment; isolation source: Hadal surficial sediment | place: Pacific Ocean | collected 2014-05 | depth 0-1...
AGTTTTTTACGAATTTCTTGATAATAGTGTCGATAAAGGAAGCAAGCCACGAACGATCGCCTTTGGGTTTAATAATGAGATGTATCTGCTCGATTTCAAATGTATGCTCGATATCGTGCGTTATACGAAGATTAATATTCATGCCTCGAATCTGGCGGAATTATATCCCGCAGAAGTTGATATGGGAGGGGCTGCCAATGCCGATTTTTTGTTAAAATGCGCCAGGAAAATCCGTATTATCCATTTTGTTGATCGCGAGTCATGGAAAATTTACGCCTGTATGGAATCTAGCGAAATGACCTGGGTCGATCCAGAGTTGACTGCTCGAATATTGCGCGAAGAAGAGCCGAGAGCAGGATTCCAGGCTATTGCTCCTGGACTAGTAGAAAAAATGTCGCTAATACAGCATAAGCCTGCCAGGCCAGTGCCCGCAGAAGCAAGCCATTACACCATGGGCGCTCTCAATTAAGTGCTCTTGCTATAAGAGGAGATATATACCTGATGATCATTTCTTTCGACACCCTGAGCCCTGATAAAATCTACTTCACCATGATCCAGACCTTGATGCCAAGGCCGGTTGCCTGGGTGTTGTCGGAAAATCCAGATGCAGGCTATAACCTCGCACCTTTTTCCTACTTCAACGCAATTAGCAGTAATCCACCATTAATCATGTTGTCCATAGGGGTAAAACCAGATGGAGGCCCAAAAGATTCGCGTCTAAATATCGAAGCAAAGGGGTACTTTGTGGTACACATAGCGCATCGAGAGATGGCGCCTTTAGTCACGCAGACTTCAGCGACACTGCCTCGCGGCGTATCTGAAATTGATGCGGCAGGTTTAGAAACTTGTGAATTTCCCGGCAGTCGATTACCGCGCCTTACCGAATGTCGTATTGCCTATGCCTGTAATTTGTACGAATTGCGTGAAATAGGAAAAGCGCCCCAGGCATTAATCATTGCCGAAGTAAAGCAGGTGTACATTGATGATGCAGTAATCGAACACGATGCCAAAGGTCGAGTTATGGTGATGGCAGAAAAAGTCGATCCAATAGGGCGACTCGGTGGCGGTGAATATACAACTTTCGGCGAGAAGATCAATTTTCCGAGACCGAAATAAGTTTAAATCAGAAGCCCTGAATGGTATTAATGCTAGTAAATCGTTAGTCCTTTCCGTATTGTCTGGGGCGATCTTCCGTCATGACACCTTTGAAATCACCATATAAGCGTGCACATAATCCATGGCGTGGCCTTCGGGGTTTTCTCTGACCATGGTTTGGTAGGTGTTGTAGTAGTCTTCGATAATTTCTCGTCGCTGATCTAAAGAGCGTTCATCCGACAATGCATTATGGAAGATACTTTCGTTCCAGCTTCGAATCGTCGGGATGTATTCCGTGGCGAATTTCTCGGGGTCGCCATGTTGCTTGAAATCTTCGGCAAATGGGCATTTTACAATACGCGTGTCGATATAATCGAGTCGCAATCCGGCCTGGTACACGGCTTCGTCTGGATCGACCAGTGGTGCCGAAAATTCATCCACCGATTTATAGTACTGCGGCAGGGTCATGTTTTCATATTCAACGCGGGTAATTCGGCCCTGATCCAGAAACGATAGCCAGATCTGGTTGAAGGTATCGAACATATTAATGCCGCCTGTATTTCCAAGATATCGTCCCTGGTCGTCGGTGCCGAAATTAATTAATACCAATTTTCCGCCCGGTTTTAATTCACTAGCCCGGTGCATCAGAATCTGTCGCCAGTCGTTGCTGGCCTGTTTACGAAATGCCTTTAATTCACTACCTTCGGCACCGACCGCTTGAACGTGGTTTGTTATATTACATACCTTGTTGCTAAGCCAGTGCATGGCGGTTGCTGAAAAGCCAAGATTGAGCGAGCCTGCCGGAAGGATTTGTCGGTAGAAAGAAGTAGCGGAAACGAGTGGGAAAATATTTTTTCGCTCGTCCAGGTAAGTGTCAAATGGGCCGAGTCCATGAACATTAATGAAAAGCGCATTGAAATCATTACGCGGTTGATCGGTATAAACGATAGAAACTGAAATCCCAGGTGCACGCCGAAAAACCGTGTCTATCGCGCTTGAAATCATGCTTAACGAGGTGCCCGCATCCGCACAGCCCATATCCGATAGGGTAAACCCGTCTGCCATACAGGAGTCGGGTAACGACTCAATCGCTTCTGTAACCAGCGGGGTGGCCGCATCAATGACGAGTTTAGCACCCTTGGTGGCAAGTGAATAAAGGCCACCACTACTCATGGTGATGCCTTCCGACTGTGCTTTTGTCAGGCTCATTAAACCATCTCCGATGAAATTAAATGACAGGATCGAACCGCATTCGATCTTAATCAGGTACTATTTTTGAATCGATTTAGTCTGTGAAATATTAGGTTCAATCCTTTAGGAAAGACAGTGCAAGTTTCGCCATTTTCTTCGAACCACCCCCTTCGCCGAGATTTTCTCGTACCAGGTGCAAGTTTTGTATCATAGTATTTCGATAATCGCCGTCTTCCAGTAGCCGAAAAATTTCAGCACTAATATTTGCAACGGTGGCATTGCCCTGCAAAAATTCGCGCACGATAGACTGGTTGACGACTATGTTGACCAGGCCCACGTACGGGATGGTAATCAGGCGACTCATGATCTGGTAAGACAACCAGGACAATTTGTAAATGATACACATCGGAACGCCGAGCAAGGCGATTTCCAATGTGACTGTTCCCGAACATGAAATAATCGCTTTGCAGCAGGGAATCAAACTATAAATATTGCCCCGAGTCAGGACAATATCGACCGACGATTGTTGGCATAACCGTTCGATCGCATCATAATCGAGTGAGCTAGCGACCGGCATTACAAAGCGAATTTCCGGAGTTCGCGACAACATCGACGCTGCGGTTTCTAACATCAGCGGTAGTATTCGTTCAATTTCGCTATCTCGGCTACCGGGGAACAACCCGACCACAGGCTGAATGGTATCCAGACCCAATTGTTGACGCATTTGATCAGCGGGTATGGTGGCGACTACCTTGTCGAGTAGTGGGTGCCCGACAAAACTCACTGGAATATTTGCCGCGTGGTAATAGGATTCTTCAAATTTAAAGATCACTGCCATGTGATCTATTAATCGTCCAATCTTTTGGATGCGTTTAGGGCGCCAGGCCCAGACCTGTGGGCTGATATAAAACAGAACCTTAATCCCTAGCGTGCGGGCGTGGCGTGCCATCTTTAAATTAAATTCGGGATAATCAACCAGGATGAGTAAATCCGGTCTGGTTTGTTCCATCGTTTGCCTGACGATCGCCATCGCGCGTTTGATGTCGCCCCAACGTTTCAATACCTCGATGATTCCCATTACAGCAATAATCGACGAATCGAAGAAGACATCAACGCCGGATTTCTTCATTTCCTTGCTGCCCATGCCACTGATATGGACAAGGGGGCATATTTGCCAAATTTGTCCGACGAACTCGGCTGCGTGCGCATCGCCGGAGGCTTCACCAGCCAGAATCATGATATGCGGTTTCCCCATCAAGTGTTTAGAACGGCTTCACAGACGGCCTCTACCTGCTGTTCAGACATTTCAGGGTATATCGGTAACGATAGGCAACGTCTCGTTACAGACTCGGTTATCGGCAGGTGAACTGAATTTGCGCCGGCAAACGCCTTTTGCTGGTGCAGTGGAATCGGGTAATAAATTGAGCAGGCGATACCCCTGGCGATAACAGCTTCGCGAATCTGATCGCGTCGCTCGGTCAAAAGGGTAAATATGTGAAATATATGATCGCGGTCTTTCGGTATCAATGGGGTTTGCAATTCTTTACCGGCGAGTAGCCTGTTATAGGTTTCTGCAATCTTGAGACGATTTTGATTATATTCATCGATATGTTTTAATTTGATACGCAGTATCACCGCCTGTAATTCATCCAGACGGCTATTGTAACCGATCACATCGTGATGGTATTGCTCACTGCTTCCATGGTTGCGGTATATCCTGATCTGACGGGCAACTTCATCATCATCGGTGGTAACCATCCCTCCATCCCCATAACAGCCGAGGTTCTTGCTTGGAAAAAAACTATAAGCACCAGCATCACCTATGGTGCCAGTCATTCGCTTTCGATAACAGCTACCGAAAGATTGTGCGCAGTCTTCAAGAACGAACAGTCCATGTTTGTCGGCAACTGAGTTAATTTCATCCATATTTGATGGTTGGCCGAACAGATGAACTGGAATAATTGCGCGCGTTTTATCGCTTACTGCAGCATCTATTTTGGAAGCATCGATATTCAGGGTGTCTGGATCTATGTCAACAAACACAGGTATGGCGCCGACATAACAGATAGCCTCGGCCGTGGCAATAAAGGTAAAGGCGCTGGTGATCACCTCGTCCCCATCCCCGATTTTTGCTGCGCGCAGTACCAGGTGCAATGCATCGGTACCAGAGGCACAACTGATCGCATGTTTTGCTCCCAGGTATTCAGCAGCTTCCTGTTCAAACGCCAGTACATTTGGGCCCAGGATAAAGCGAGCCTCTGAAAGGGCCTTGAGCAATGCCGGGTCAATTTCACTTTTCAGGTTTTGGTATTGACCTTTCAGGTCAACCATGGGAATGTTCATATTGTATTCCTGATCTGAGAAGTGATTGCAATCGCTGTCTCGAGTACACGTTTGCCATCTTCACCATTGACTCGTGGACGATCGTGGGTCTGGATGGCATGAGCGAAATCCTGTATTTCCAGGTTCAACGCGTCGTTATCTTCAAATTTAATTTCCCTGTGGGTAATATTTTTAAAACCGGCCTCGTTATCGGTTTCTCCCTTATAATTAATGGAAAGTATTTTTTCCTGTAAATCTGCGGAGATATACATGTTTCTCTGAAATATACGCAGCTTCCGTTCGTGTTTTTGACTGACCCGGCTCGCTGTAACATTCGCCACGCAGTGGTTGTCGAACTCTATTCTGGCATTGGCAATATCGATGGTATCGGAAAGTACCGAAATACCGCTGGCGGATATATGCCGAATAGGCCCGCGAACTAGCTGTAGAATCAAATCTATATCGTGAATCATTAAATCCAGAATGACACTTACGTCAGTCGCGCGCATAGTAAATGGAGCGAGCCGGGTCGATTCGATAAATAGTGGTTCCTCCAGTATCTCGTCTATGCCGATCATCACACTATTGAATCGCTCGATGTGTCCAACCTGCAGGATCAGGTTATTCTCGTCTGCTATCTGGATCAGTTCGGACGCTTCCTCGACGGTTTCGGTAATGGGTTTTTCGACCAAACAGTGAATTCCTGCTTCCAGTATCTCGCGCGCAATTTTATAATGGAGGCTGGTAGGCACCACCAGACTGATTGCATCGACCTGTGACAGAATGTCCCGATAATCCGTATGAGCTTTCACGCCATGCTTTTGAGCGATTTGCGCGGCTACTTCGGGATCACTATCGACAATGGCAAGCAATTCACAGGCAGGTGACGCGGCATATTTTTCGGCATGCCATTTGCCCAGGTGACCGGTGCCTACAACTGCAACTTTAATTAATTCAGACATTAGTGAGTAGGATATTTTGAAGACCACAAATTATATATGGGTGTCCTTAAAAAAAGGATATTTTTTTCGGTTAAATGAATGACTGAGCCTTCAGTATTAAAATATGTAGCTGGCGTAGACGAAGCTGGAAGAGGACCATTGGCCGGGCCGGTTGTTGCCGCTGCAGTGATTTTAGATGAAACCTGCCCGATCTCTGGATTAACCGATTCGAAGAAGCTTTCAGCCAGCCAACGAGCAAAACTCGAAGTGGAGATTAAACACAGTGCGCTGGACTGGGCGGTAGCCGAGGCAAGCATCGAAGAAATCGATAGATTAAATATTCTTCAAGCCAGTTTGCTGGCAATGAAAAGAGCAGTCTTTCTACTTCAGCGAATTCCTACACTGGTCCTGATTGACGGTAATCGACTACCCGATTTATCTGGCCTGGAAGCCAGGGCTATAGTAAAAGGCGATTTATCGGAGCCCTGCATTTCCGCTGCCTCGATTTTAGCCAAAGAATACCGGGATCGGCAAATGGTGATTCTTGACCAGCTTTATCCGTTGTACCAGTTTGCCAGGCATAAGGGTTATCCGACAAAACTGCATCGTGAATTGCTAAAACTACACGGTGCCTGTGCGGTGCACAGGCAAAGTTTCAAACCGGTTAAAGACCTGTTAAACAAGCCAACCCGGTTCCGCTCGAGTTGCCCCGAAATTCTAGTAGAGAGTGCGACTTGAACCCGATGCCAAACCAGTTCGTCCATCTGCATTTACATTCCGAATTCTCACTGCTGGACAGTACCATTAGGCTCAAATCGCTTATTGCCGAAACGAGAAACAGGGGTATGGGTGCGGTTGCACTCACCGATGAATCGAATCTGTTTGCGGTTGTTAAATTATTCAAGGCTGCGACTGCCAGTGGTATTAAGCCTATTTTTGGCTCCGAAGTCTGGATACGACATCCAGACCGAAAGGAATCGTTGAGTCGGCTGGTTTTGCTGTGCCAGGATGATACTGGTTACCTGAACCTCAAACGACTGGTATCCAGGTCTTACCAGGAAGGCCAGTTAGCCGATCGCCCTACGATCGATATCGAATGGTTACGCGAATCTTCGACCGGGTTAATTGCATTGTCGGCTAATCGTGGTGGTGATGTCGGGTTCGCTTTAAAAAATCAAAATCAGGAACTGGCAATCGATTATTTAAAGCAGTGGTTGGAGATATTCGAGAGCAATTATTTTCTGGAACTGCAGCGGACCGGTCGCCCCGGCGAAGAAGCATATATCCAACAGGCTATCGAATTCTCATCGACGTATCAGGTGCCGCTCGTGGCGACCAACGATGTGCGATTTATCGACACAACAGATTTTGAAGCGCACGAAGTACGAGTTTGCGTCTGCAGCGGATTTACCCTTCAGGATGAGCGCCGTCCGAAGATTTACTCGCCGCAGCAATATTTGCGCAGCAACGACGAAATGGTCGAATTATTTGCCGATATTCCCGAGGCAATAGAAAACACGGTTAATATAGCAAGGGCCTGCAATGTGCGCCTGACCCTGGGTGAAAATTATCTGCCTGACTACCCAGTGCCAGATGGCTATTCGATCGACAGTTATTTCAAACACGTATCTGAGCAGGGGCTGGAATCGCGCCTCAAATTTCTCGAAGATCAATGTGCGCCAGATCAATCCATCGACCGTCAGGTTTACTACGATCGGCTCCAGACCGAACTTGAGGTAATCATACAGATGGGATTTCCCGGTTATTTCCTGATCGTGATGGATTTCATCGACTGGGCCAAGAAACATGCGATACCGGTGGGTCCGGGGCGGGGTTCGGGGGCCGGATCTCTGGTTGCTTACTCTCTCTCAATTACCGACCTGGATCCACTCGAATACGATTTACTATTCGAGCGATTTCTCAATCCCGAACGGGTTTCCATGCCGGATTTCGATATTGACTTTTGCATGGATCGGCGTGATGAAGTAATCGAGTACGTAGCCGACCATTATGGCCGCAACCAGGTGTCGCAAATCATCACCTATGGCACCATGGCGGCCAGGGCTGTTATCCGCGACGTCGGGAGGGTCATGTCCCATCCCTACGGTTTTGTTGACCGAATTGCCAAACTGGTGCCGTTTGAAGTCGGCATTACGCTGGAAAAAGCGATGGATCAGGAAGAGGCCTTGCGCGAGTTATACGAGCAAGACGAAGAAGTCACGATGCTGATCGACATGGCGCTTTCTCTCGAAGGATTGATACGTAATGTCGGCAAACACGCGGGCGGTGTGGTGATAGCCCCGAGCGATTTGACCGATTTTACCCCAACTTATTGTGAACAGGGTGGTTCAGGCCTGGTGTCTCAATTCGACAAGGATGACGTCGAGGCCATCGGCCTGGTCAAGTTTGACTTTCTCGGTCTGCGAACCCTGACCATCATCGACTGGGCAGTCAAATCGATCAACGCCAGGAATCCTGAAAAGAAGCTCGAAATAGAGCGCATCCCGTTGGACGATGTGGCTTGTTTTGAGCTGTTGCAGGCGTACAAGACTACCGCGGTATTTCAGCTTGAATCACGGGGTATGAAAGACTTGATTCGCCGTCTGAGGCCGGATACTTTCGAAGAGATTATCGCGCTGGTAGCCCTGTTTAGACCTGGCCCGCTGCAATCGGGTATGGTCGATGATTTCATCAGTCGCAAACATGGGGCGCAGGTCGAGTACCTGCATCCTGCACTGGAGCCCATACTGAAACCGACTTACGGCGTTATTTTGTACCAGGAACAGGTGATGCAGATCGCGCAGACTCTGGCGGGGTACACACTCGGTGGTGCGGATATGTTACGCCGCGCGATGGGTAAGAAAAAAGTCGAGGAAATGGAGCAGCAGCGCGCCATCTTTACCGAAGGCGCTGTGGCCAATGGGGTCGAACAAAGAACGGCTAGCGTTATCTTCGACATAATGGAAAAGTTCGCCGGGTACGGTTTTAACAAATCTCATTCGGCGGCTTATGCGCTGATTTCCTACCAGACCGCCTGGCTGAAAACCCATTACCCGGCAGAATTCATGGCAGCGGTACTGTCGGCAGACATGGATAATACCGACAAGATCGTCACCCTGATCGACGAATGTCGGAATATGAAACTCGAAATATTACCCCCCGATATTAATCAGTCGGCCTACCGGTTTGTGCCTGCTGATGACGGGAAAGTATATTACGGACTCGGCGCGATAAAGGGGGCAGGACAGGGTGCGATCGACACTATAATCGCCGCTCGGACAGAGGGTAATTATCGTTCACTCGACAATTTTTGCGAGCGTATAGACTCTTCGCGATCGAATCGAAAAGTAATTGAAGCCCTGATCAAGGCCGGGGCGATGGACTGCTTCTCCGATAATCGTGCCGCGTTACTGGCGCATTTGCCCAATGCATTACAGGCTGCAGAACAACAACAAAACAATCTCGACGCGGGCATGACCGACATGTTTGCCTCGATAGATTCAACCGATGTGAGCTGGTCTCTACTGGTTTGCGATCCCTGGGATGAAATGCATAGATTACTACAGGAAAAAGAAGCGCTGGGCTTATTCCTGACCGGGCATCCATTGTTAATGGTCGAGAAAGAAGTCAGGCAAATTGCACCCACCAACCTTGCTCAGTGGCTGGATAAACTGGATCCGGGTATAGCAGTTGAAAACGGGTATAGACAGAAAGAACAGCCAACCCGAGTTTGTGGGCTGGTAGTCGATATCCGTACCCAAAATAGATTTAATGGTCGCGAGTTTTTCGTGACACTGGATGACCGGAGTGGCCGGATAGAAGTGCGCATCGCCTCAAAAATGATGCAACAAATCGAAGACCTGGTACAAAAAGATTTGATATGGGTGGTCGATGGAGGTATCGCCTTCGATAGCTTTAATAATGGCATCAAGATTCGCGCGACCCAGGTTCAGCTACTCGACGTTTATCGCCTTAACCATGCCCGTGCACTACACATCATCTTAAATGGCAACACCGATCAATCGATTAATCATTTAATCCAGACACTCGACCAGTTCCAGGCCCAGGATGCGACCCCAGTAGTATTCCATTTACAGCGCGACGAATACGATTATCAGCTTAAAACCACCGAGCAATGGTCAGTTACGCCCTCCGAGCAATGCCTGCTTGCGCTGGAAAAGCAGCTAGGCGGCGGGGAGTATTATCTGGAATATAGTTGAAAGTTGGTATTACGGGGACAGTATACTCATTTCGCGATTACCGATTAATTTGCTTGCTAATAGGTATACTGTCCCCGGAATTGCAAAGTCCTATAACTTGACTGGCGAATTAGACTTTTTTTCTTGGTGCTGTTTTTTAACAAGTCTCACCCAACCTACTTAACTAAGAACTCTGTGATGGGAGGTACTATCAAGTCGCTTCGCGGAATGATTTCAAAGTGATTGAGACCGGGCAAGGTTAAGAAGGTCGCGTTTGACAGTTTGCTGGCACACCGGTCAATGAGTTCGCATCGGTCATCAGTGCTGCCAGCATACAACAGACAAGGCATATTCATACTTGGCAAAATATC
>SMVA01030291.1_pt1 | contig 10117 bp, 5 predicted proteins | sample 2456451 | NCBI WGS metagenome assembly SMVA01 (sample SAMN11095933, study PRJNA526329) | marine sediment metagenome | biome: Marine sediment; feature: Surficial sediment; material: Deep marine sediment; isolation source: Hadal surficial sediment | place: Pacific Ocean | collected 2014-05 | depth 0-1...
GCTTCTCCGGCGACATCGGCAAGAGTCACGCTGCCCATGCCCTTGCGCGCAATACATTTCATCGTGGCATCGATGAGCTGCTGGCGTCTCGCGGCACGCGACGCCGTACGGCGGTTAGCAGGGGGAGCGGTGACGGCCATGCTGGAATCATGCCATAAATTGAATGAATACTCATTCAATTTTCTGGACTATGGCCTTAAGCCGTGAGACTCTACCGACCCAGCAGATCAAGAGCGATGCTGCATGAAAACTTATGATGCGATCATCGTTGGTGCCGGACACAATGGCCTGACGACCGCTGCTTTCCTCGCAAAATCCGGACTCGATGTTGTCTGTGTCGAGAAGAACGACTACATCGGTGGGGCGACCGTCAGCCGCGAGATGTACAAGGACTGGTTGTATTCCAGTTGCTCGTATGTTTGCAGCCTGCTGCGACCCGAGATCTACCGTGGACTTGAACTGCACAAACATGGCCTGCAGGTCACGCCGTTTGGTGGCTCGTGCCAGTTCATGGAGAACGGCGACTACTTCGGCTCGTATCACGATCCGGAAGCGGCCCATCGTGAAAGGGCGCGCTTCTCCCGCCATGACGCAGACGCTTACGAACGATACTCGGCCGACACGATGCGGCAATGCCGCTTTATTCGCGACCAGTTATTGCGCACGGCGCCAGACCCGACATCGTTCAAACCCAAGGATATAAAGGGCTTGTATGAGATCGGCATGAAGTTCATGGAGATGGGCGAAGACGCGATGTACGAATCCATCCGCTTCTGGACGATGAGCGTCGCCGAATATCTCGACGAATACTTCGAAACGGACGTCATCAAGACGACCTATTCCGGCAGCGGAATTATTGGTACTGCACTCGGCGTTTACTCGCCTGGTACCGCGTATGTGTTACTGCATCATCACATGGGCGATGTTGATGGCAATGTCGGTTCGTGGGGTGTGGCTCGTGGCGGCATGGGCGCGGTGGCGAATTCAATCGCGGGTGCGTTCCAGATGTACGGCGGTGAACTGCGCACGGAATCCGGCGTCGACAAGATCATGGTAAAGAATGGCCGTGCCACGGGCGTTGCGCTCGAGAGCGGCGAGGAAATATCGGCGCGCCTTGTCGTATCGGCGATGGATGTAAAACGCACGTTCCTCAATTGCATGGACAAGTCCGATCTGCCCGAGACGTTTTACAAGCGCGTCGAGAATTTCAAGCTTCGCGGCACGTCCGGCAAAGTGAATATCGCTCTCGATGGCATGCCGACGTTTCCGGCAATTCCTGAGGGCAGCACGCTGTATCACGGCGACATGCATTTCATTGATTCGATGGAACGAATGGAGCGGGCCTACGATGACTGGAAAGCGGGTACCTGGTCGAAAGACCCCTATGTCGACATGGTGATTCCAACGCTGACCGATCCGACGATGGCGCCGCCAGGCAAGCACTTCATGAGCTGCTTCGTGCAGTACTGTCCCTACGAGATCGAAGGGCGTGCATGGACGGAACCGGAGCGAGAGGCATTCGGCAAAACCATCATCGATCAGATCGCGAATTACAGCCCGGACTTCAAGAGCCTGATCCTGCATTACGAGGTCCGTACTCCTGCTGACATCGAAGACCAGATCGGAATTACTGAAGGCAATATCTTCCACGGTGAGCTGACGATGGACCAGCTGCTGTTCAATCGACCCGTGCCCGGTTACGCTCAATATCGTTCGCCGATTTCCGGCCTATACATGTGCGGTTCGAGCACGCACCCGGGCGGCGGCGTCATGTCGGCGCCTGGCGCGAACGCGGCGCGGGAAATCCTCGCCGACCTAAACCGCACCAACACTGTCCCGGAGAATTTCGGCGATGACTAATCAATACGATGCAATTGTTGTGGGTGGCGGACACAACGGCCTGGTCTGTTCGGCGTTGCTGGCGAAGTCGGGCAAGAGCGTGCTGGTACTCGAAGCCAACGATCAGGTTGGCGGCGCCGCAATTACCCGTGAGTTCGCCGATGGCTATTCGGTATCCGCGTGCGCGCACCTGCTGTATCAATTGCAGCCCAGCGTTCGCAAAGACCTGAAACTGAAGCCACAACTGGCGGCAGACGACATGGCGACCATCTCGCTTGATGAACAGGGCGAGCATGTTCGCATCGAGGGCGTATCCGTCGACGGCGTCAGTGACGATGATGCAGAAAGTTATCGCGCGTTCCACAAACGCATGGCACGTTTTGCGAGCCTGCTAAATACTCTTTTCAACAAAACGCCGCCGCGCCTTGGTCATATGGAAATGTCCAATCTTGTCGCTTTGGGGCGATTGGGATTTGAAGTTCGTCGCTTGGGCAAGACAGAGATGCAGGAGTTCTTGCGCCTGATCTTCATGAATATCCACGATGAAGTCGTCGAGCGATTCGAAAGCCCTTTGCTCAAAGGTGCAGTGAGTCTGGACGCGGTTTTGGGAACGCATCTTGGACCGCGTTCGCCAAACACGATCATGACTTACCTGTATCGCCTGGCCGGCGATTTCGGGCGGGTTGCATTACCTGCGGGTGGCATGGGGAGTATCAGCGAGGAACTGGCCGATGTTGCAAGAGCCGCTGGTGTCACGATTCACACGAGTACGACCGTCAAGCGCATCATTGTCGACAATGGTCGGATTGCCGGCGTTGAAACGGAAGACGGCGAGCGTTTTGACAGCATGACCGTGGTGTCCAACGCCGATCCGAAACGTACGATTCTTGACCTCGTCGGTGCGCAGCACGTTGAGGCCCGCTTTGCACATCGCATTAACCACGTACGCATGCGTGGCAACGCTGCGAAACTGCACCTGGCGCTCGATGGTCTGCCGACGATTGACGGGCTGTCGACGGAAGATTTCGGAGAGCGTCTCGTCATTGCCCCCGATGAGCATTACGTTGAGCGAGCCTTCGATCCTGCCAAGTATGGGGAGAGCTCACCGGAGCCCGTCGTCGAGATGACGTTTCCGAGTTGCCACGACGAATCGCTTGCGCCGGCAGGCAAACACGTTATGTCAGCAATCGTGCAATACGCGCCTTATGAACTCAAAGGTGGTTGGACGGACGAAGCAAGACGCGAATTTGAAGCAGCGACGATTCGCGTGATTGAACGTTACGCGCCTGATATTGCAGAGCGGATCACTGCGAGTGAATTGTTAACGCCGGTCGACATTGAGCGTGAGTTTCATATCACGGGCGGGCATTGGCACCACGGCGAGTTAACGCTGGATCAACTGCTGTTCGTTCGGCCGGTTTGCAGTGCGGCACAGTACCGCATGCCCGTCGATGGATTGTATCTGTGCGGTGCCGGCGCGCACCCAGGCGGCGGCGTTAGCGGCGCCGCAGGACGTAATGCCGCGAGAGCCATTCTCGGACGGGAGAAAGCAGCATGAGCATTCAGGAAGTTCCGCAGGGCCGTCTACGGACACCGTTCTACGAGAGGATGGTCGAGCTCGATACGCTCAACAACTGGCACGAGTGGAAAGGGTATTCGACGCCGGATGCGCTGTACTGCGCTGAAACGGAATACTTTGCGATTCGCAATGCAACAGCCGTATTCGACCTGACGCCGATGACCAAGTACCGGATCAAGGGCCCCGATGCCCTGGCTTATCTCAACCGTCTCGTTACGAGAGACATGGCGAAGATCAAACCGGGGCGCGTGGCCTACGCGGTGTGGTGCGATGATCTCGGGCAGGTGCTGGATGACGGTACAATTTTTCATCTTCGTGAAGGTGAGTACCGACTTTGCTCGCAGGAACGTCACTACGACTGGTTAATAACATCGGCGCTCGGATTCGACGTGTCGATCACCGAGGAAACAGCGGATGTCGCGGGCCTGGCAGTACAAGGACCGACCTCGTACTCGGTGTTGACTCAGATGGGGCTTGAAGGTCTCGGTGAGCTCAAGCCGTTCGGGCTGATGCATTTTGAATTTGATGGCGCCGAGCTCATGGTGTCGCGGACCGGGTTCACAGGTGACCTCGGTTACGAACTCTGGATCGAGCCTGGTAAAGCCGAGTTACTCTGGGACGATCTGTTTCGAGCCGGCAAGCTGTACGGTATTCGAGCGATTGGCGTGCATGCGCTCGAGATGGCGCGCGTCGAAGCGGGTTATCTTGCCGCTTTCCAGGATTTTCTACCGGCCAAGCCCACGGTGCGCACGGATAGAACGCGTTCTCCGTTGGAGCTGGGACTCGAATGGCTCGTCGATTTCAAGAAACCGAACTTCAATGGTCGTCGCGCGCTGGCCGAAGAAAAACGCCGCGGATCTACTTGGCGCCTCGTCAAGCTCGATATCGAGGGCAACAAAGCGGCGCATAACTCCTACATTTTTGCAAAGTCGAAAAACAACCGGAAAGAAATCGGTTTCGTGACGTCGGCGGTCTGGTCGCCAGTCACCAAACAGAATGTCGCGTTGGGCACCGTTAACATGCCGCACGGCGCCGTCGGCAGCGATGTCTGGGTTGATATTTTCTATCAGCGCGAAATGCACTGGAACCGCACCATGGCGAAAGCGACAGTTGTCGACAAGCCATTCTGGTTCCCGCCACGCCGCAGCGCAACACCACCGGGCCCGTACTAGAACTCGATCTTGGGAGCGGCTATTGTGGGAGGGCCTTTACGCCCGAAGAGCTCCAATGCAACAACTAAAGATCTACCAATCACTCTGGGGCATGGAGCTGCGCAGCCCGCACGTCCCTGAGCGTTTACAGAAAGACTGCTTCCGCATGGTGGCGGAAGCCGGTTTCGATGGCATGTGCATCGATCCTACAGCGGCAGAGATTCCTGACTTCGCGACGACAAAAATACTGTATAGGGACTACGGGCTCGGTTGCATGATCAACGCGTTTCCGAATACCGAAGAAGACATGACGCCGTTGCTGGATTTTGCAGATCGAATGGACGCCTGCATGGTCAACGTCATCAGCGGCGTCATGCCAATCAAACCCGAGGATGCCGTTCCGGTCGTACATCGCTGGATGCAGGAAGCCGACGACCACGCGATGCCGTTGCTGTTTGAAACTCACCGGGATGGCTTGCTCAATGACCTGTACTACACACTTCAGTTGATGGATCTCGTGCCCGAGATGCGATTGTGTGCAGACCTGTCACATTTTGTCGTGGACCGTGAGATGCGCAACCCAATTGGCGAGATTGACCAGGCGTACATTTCAAGCATTCTTGATCGTTCTGATTGCTTGCAAGGCCGCATCGCGACTCGCGAACAAATCCAGATTCAGATCGACTTTCCGCAGCACCAGGAATGGGTCGAGATATTTAAAGGCTGGTGGAAAGAGGGCATGCAGGGTTGGCGTCAGCGCAACGAGGATAGCGCCGAACTCGTATTTCTGTGCGAGCTTGGCCCGCCTCCGTACGCAATCACCGACCGCGAACAACGGGAGTTGTCAGACCGCTGGGAGGAGTCGCTGCGAATTCGTGATTGGGTTCTCGACATCTGGGGAGAACTTGAGCCCTAGTTATTGAGCCAGCGCGATGTAGCAAGTGATAGTTGTTACTGAGATCAGACCACCGGCAAGCCAGGCATATTTCCACGGCGTCAAATCGAGTTCGACTGTGCTGGTCATCACGGCAGCTGTCCCGGGCCTGACCTGTTTTCCATAGCTCATGCCGCTCAGGAGCAACAGCGTCAATACGAAAACAACAGCCAGCGTATGCAGAAAGTGCAAAGGTTCTGAAAGACCGAATAGCCTCATCATCATCGCCTGGTATTCATCACCGAACACGAAGTTCAAGAGATAAAATAGCAGTGGGCCAACGAGTAGACTGGTTTTCGCGGCTCTTGCGGTGACAAATTTCGTCATCATCCCGCAGAGAATTACTGCGAGCATCGGACCAAAAAACGTCGCGTTTATTTGTTGCAGGTAAATATACAGACTGCCTGATGTGTCAATGGTGGGCGCAACCAGCATTGCGGCAATTGCGAGCATCGTACTGAAAAGGCGTCCGATTCTAACCTGGTTTTTGCCGCTCGATGTCGGGTTGAATGCTGAGCGATAAATTCCCTCACTGAATAGCGCAGCGGCACTGTTGAGTACGCTATTGAACGTGCTTAGTACCGCGCCAACCATTACCGCGGCGAAGAATCCCGTAAGAACAGTCGGCAAAACGGTGCGGACCAACATTGGGTATGCCTGTAGATAGTCGTCGCTGCTCAGCGTATCTTTGAACATGTGATAGGCGATAACTCCTGGAAGGACTATCGCGATCGGACCCAGCAGCTTGAACGCTGCCGCGATCAGTACTCCCTTTTGCGCCTCCATAAGATTCTTAGCGCCGAGCGCTCGCTGAATGATTGACTGATTCGTACACCAGAAGAAGATCTGATTGACAATCATTCCTGTGAATAGCACGCCGAACGGAAGGAACGAACCTGGTTCATTGCCCGTAATATCGAACTTGGTGTGTTCTTCGGTGTAAACTTTATTGAAGCCATCAGACACGCTTCCATCGCCGATCATGTTTAGTGCCAGCACAGGAATCAAGAGACCGGCGATTAGAAATCCAACACCATTGATCGTGTCGGAAATTGCAACAGCCTTGAGTCCGCCGAAAATTGCGTACATCGACCCAAGTACGCCGATGCCCCACACCATGAGCCATTTAGCGTTTGCGGGGCTGATACCGAGAGAGTCCGATACCTCGAAAAGGCTCTCCAAACCTTCGGCGCCGAACAGCAAGACCACTGGCAGGATCGCGACAGCGTAGGAAAAGAGAAAAAGAACGGCTGCGATGAATCGAGTCTGATTGTCAAATCGTCGTGCCAGAAACTCCGGGATCGTTGTCAGCCCAATTTTCAAGTATCGGGGAAGGAAGTACAACGCCGCAAGCACCATCGCAAGTGCTGCAGTCGTTTCCCAGGCCATGACAGCGATCGTATGATTGAATGCGTCGGCATTAAGCCCGATCAAATGCTCAGTCGAGAGATTCGTCAGCACTAACGATCCGGCAATTACCCAGGCTGTCAGGCTCCTTCCGGCGAGGAAATACGCTTCGGAAGAATCCATGCGATCCTTGCGCGTAAGCCACCAGGAAATTGCGGCGACGCTTGCGGTAAACGCGACGAAGGAAAATACCGCGACCATCAGAAGATTAGTTCAGATGCGAGCGACGTTCAAATTTGTAGACATAGCTGGTCGATATTTCCGCGCTGCCATCGTCCGGTACTTTCAACATCGTTAACTCGGCGACGTCGCCCGTCAATGTCATGTGCATGAATCCCCACAGAAGGCCCTCAGCCATTACTGTTTTGTGCTCAGGATATTTGCGATCCTGGTGCCACATGAATGATGAATGAGTCGGCCGCTGCTTCGCGGCTGCACCGGAAACAATTTGCACCAACGGAGACGTGGTTGCTTCTCCCAACGCAGTTTCGCAACTGTCAGTATGGATTTCCAATGTGTGATCATGACCGACGATATACGCATCGGCGTATCGGCACATCGCTGGGAGTATCTGCTCCCGTAGCACTTTCGCCTCGTAGAATTTGCTGCCGCCTGATGACCAGATCGGATGGTGCGCGATCACGAATTTCCATTTCGCCGTCGATGATTTCAATGCGGACTCAAGCCACTGTGGCTGCGAGCGTTCGTCATCCGTCATCGGTTCGACGTTATAGTCGGCCGGTTCCACAATGTCGTGTAGAACCTCGGAACCGTCATCGTTCAAGCTGTCTTCATAAACCGTCATCGTTGCCAGGATCATGCTTGTATCTATGATAAACAGTTCAATTTCTCCGTTCCCGGCCGGCGGCTTGACCGTGTAATATGGCCCATCGATGTAAAAACCATCCGCGTTCTCAAGGTACCTGATCTGTGCAAAGCCGCCTTCGCGGGACGCTTCCCAATCATGGTTTCCAAGTGTTGCATAAGTCAGGTATGACTCGGGCTCGGCAACGATATTGCCAAAAGGGTCCGACAGCATGTCCTGGAAGCGTTTCGCATCGTCAAATCCGTCCGCTCCAAGCGTTGCGCCACTCGGGTAGATATTATCGCCAAGCATGACGCCGAAATCACAGGTCGCAATCTCGCTGCAATAATTTTTCATTGCGATCGAAATCTGATGTAAGCCGCTTGCTTCGACGATGCGATTCGTCACCGGAGAAATCGCGCGGGGGCGTACTTCAAATTCGTCAGCCGGACGCTTGTCTGCGAGCCAATCGTCCCACTCGTACTGCTCGTAACCTTCGTCAGTAAACATATCGACGTAATCATCCTGATCGGGATAATCGAGGTGATAGCCGCTGTCGCCGAAAATGAGAATGCCCACGCTGTCAGGTTCAGTGACATCCGGAGAGGGGCCCCTTGAGCATGCGGAGAGCATCAGCGTCAGAAAGCAGGTCAGGCAGAGCAAGCGTGTGTTACCTGGATCGGTCATGATGTGGTGTCTTTATTCAGCATTTAGAAAATATGTTCCTATTATATACAAAAGTAGAATATTTTTTTCAAACTCTGCGATAATACTCAGAATCCCTGTTTGATTGCCTGTTCACGAACCAGACGGACTATTTATCCATGTATTACAAGATCTTAGCGGTCACCCTGCTTTTGGCCATGACAGCGTGCCAACCGAATTCGACACCCGGATCTGCACTGACCACCGAGCATAGCCGGATCGAGTTAGTGGAGCCAAGTGCCCAAACCACGCCCACGATCGCGGACGACGCAAATGATCCTGCCATATGGATCAATGCAATGGATCCGGCGAAAAGCCTGATCCTGGGCAGTGGTGGCGAAGGCGGACTGGAAGTGTACGACCTCGATGGGAGTCGCATCGGACAGCTTGAAGGCGGCGCGATATCGCTGGTCGATGTACGCAGCAACTTTACCCTGGCGGGTGAGACAGTCGGCCTGGTGGTCGCGTTCGATGTCGCTGATTCGAAAATACTTATTTATTCGGTGAATGCCGAAGAGCGGTCTTTGACAAAATTGTCGGGCGTGTCGATCGCGACGCAGGCCGAACTTGAGGGGCTCTGCCTGTACCAAAGCCCGCTGTCCGGAAAGTCCTACGTATTCTCCACAGGCGAGGGGCTGATCCAGCAGTGGGAGCTCTTCGATAGCGCGGACGAACTGTCGGCACGACACGTGCGGACAATACCGGTTGGCTATGGCGTGGGCCATTGCGTCGGACACGACAACGGCTCGGCGATTTACTTTTCGCACGAAACGATCGGCGTTTTCAAACTAAATGCCGAACCCGAATCGGAGGCCGACATGCACCCTGTCGACATTGCAGAACCATTCGGCAGCTATGCGGGCGACGTCAAAGGCGTCACAATTTACGAGCATGACAAAGGGGGCTACCTGCTTGTGTCAGATGCGGACGTAAATCGACTGCAGATATACGACCTCGTTTCACTGCGGCATGTTGGCACCGTAACGATACAGGGTGTCGAAGAATCAGAAGGAATTGCTGCAACCGCGGTAAACGTGTCAGGCCAGGGTGGGATACTTGTAGTCACCGACGATGACAACGGTGATGAAGCGACTAACTACAAGATCGTCGATTGGTCGGCAATCGCCGATGCGCTCAACCTGCAACACGGTACTGTTGCCAACCCCGGGCAAGCTGTCACAAGTGACGCGATTACTGTATCGGCAGCAGTCGAAACGGAACCCGTCATGAATTTCGGTGACGCCGCCGACGACCCTGCCATCTGGGTCCATCCTCAAAATCCTGAACTCAGCGTTATCATCGGTTCGCAAAAAAAGCACGGCATCAATGTCTATGACCTGTCCGGCAAACTTATTCAGTCGAGAGCCGACGGTCGAATCAATAACGTCGACTTGCGTTACGGTTTTCAACTCGGTGATCGCACGGTTGCTGTGGTAACGGCTAGCAATCGAAGCACCGACAGCATCAGCACCTATATCATCGACGAAGAAACTCGTACTTTGGTCGATGTGGCCGACGGCATCATAGACACTGGCATGTCAGATCCATACGGGCAGTGCATGTATAAGAGTGCGCAGACTGGCCTGATTTACGTTTACATCAACGATACGGACGGACTGGTCAGGCAATGGGTTCTTGAGGACACCGGAGCGAACAAAATTCGCATGATCCTGGTTAGAGAATTTAACGTTGGATCA
>SMVA01045193.1_pt1 | contig 10117 bp, 9 predicted proteins | sample 2456451 | NCBI WGS metagenome assembly SMVA01 (sample SAMN11095933, study PRJNA526329) | marine sediment metagenome | biome: Marine sediment; feature: Surficial sediment; material: Deep marine sediment; isolation source: Hadal surficial sediment | place: Pacific Ocean | collected 2014-05 | depth 0-1...
AAACTCTATTTCAAGCGATTTAAGAGCCTCGACGGTTTTACTCGAAAAGCCGCATTGCGGTAATTGTGGTGTCCCCTTCATATATATGATGAGCGGGTGAGCTTCTACCTGGTTTTTAATACGTTCCAAAACGTCCATCGAAAATCCTCAATTAATAACTGACTAATATACTTGGTTATTATGATACTCGATTTTCTAATCAATTAGAATCGGTGTGATCGATATTTTCAGCTGAAAATGAATTTTAACGTGGGTCTTTAATCACCGTTCTCAATTATCCAATATGTTGCTGCAACCAGTATTCAAGTACAGCCGAATGCCAGAGTTTGCTGCCATTTAAACGGGTGAAATGTTTCTCCGGTTCCGCCAGTAGGCGATCGATATAGGATTGATTAAAAATACCGCGCTCGCGGCTGCTTTGGCTATTCAGGGTATCTGCCATAAATTGATAGAAATCTCCCCGTACGTACTTTAAGGCGGGCACTGGAAAATACCCCTTCGGTCGATCAATCACCGCGTCAGGAATTCTTCCACGCGCAATTTCCTTAAGCAAACCCTTACCCTGATGTTTAAGTTTTAACTCAGGCGGGCAGCTAGCTGCCAGTTCAACCAGCTGATGGTCGAGGAAGGGAACGCGTGCTTCCAGACCCCAGGCCATGGTCATATTATCAACGCGTTTCACTGGATCATCGACAATCAGGGTAGTCACGTCGAAACGCAACACCGCATCCATAAAGCTGTCAGCTTGTTCAGTATCGAGATTTTCTTCGATCAGTGCAGAAGTATAATCTTCACCCCTGTATTGACTCTCTACCGTGTCGCAAAACTCGTCGTGATCCCGATCGACGTAATGAGGGGCAAATCGTTGTAACGATGATCCACTTGAAGCCTGCATGGGTCCATACCAGAAGTAACCGGCAAATACCTCATCGGCACCCTGACCGCTTTGCACCACTTTGACGCTTCGCCTGACCTGCTCCGACAGTAGATAAAAAGCCACAGCGTCCTGGCCTACCATCGGCTCCGCCATCGAGCGTATCACTTCGGGCAGTCGGTTGATTACCTGGTCATTCGGAATCATGTATTTTTGATGTTCGGTGTCATACATTTGTGCAACCGCATCAGAGAATTCGAATTCACTGCCTTTTTCTTCGGGCTGGTCTTCAAATCCGATGCTAAAGGTCTTGATCTTGCCAGCCCCTGATTCGGCCAGCAATGCCACCAGTAAGCTGGAGTCAAGACCACCCGACAGTAATACACCAACCGGCACATCGGCAATATCCGAGCGCATTTTTACCGATTCCATCAGGGCATCACGAATGGCGATATTCCACTCTTCAGCCGACAATGGTAGATCGGGGCGTTTTGCCACTAGCGACCAGTAGCTTGATTCACTCCTGCTACCGTCGCTATCGACACGGAGATGAAATGCTGGTCGGCATTTACGAATTCCTTTCAATAGCGTACGGGGTGCAGGAATCACCGCGTGCAAGCTAAGTTGATGGTGCAGCCCTACTGGGTCGATTTCGGTATCGCAGAGGCCGGTAGCCAATAAAGCCTGTGGATTTGATGCGAAATAAAATCCGCCGGGGGTATGCGCATAGTAGAGCGGCTTAATGCCCATTCGATCACGGGCCAAAAACAGCGATTGCCGATTTCTATCCCAGATTGCAAATGCGAACATGCCGTGCAGTTTTTCTGTACATTGCTCACCCCAGCAGGCATAAGCATTGAGAATTACTTCAGTATCGCTATGCGAATTAAACTGGTAGCCATCGGCAATCAGCACTTCGCGTAACTCGGGATAATTATAAATCGTGCCATTGAATACGATGCTATAACGCTCACTGGTATCATGCATGGGCTGGTGACCACTGGGCGACAAATCTATAATTGCCAATCGCCTGTGTCCGAGCATTACCGGCCCATCAAACCACTCTCCCCGACCGTCGGGCCCACGACGCGCCACTTTTTCAGACATTGCCATAGCAATGCCGCGGTCGATGCTCTGCCCGTCAAAACTTAATGCGCCGTACAAACCGCACATTATGACCCCGCTTAATTTAACTATTTAAAAAAATAACGGCTTCTAGAGATTCATTGCGCCGTATTTAGAATGCCCTTATACTCCGCCGCATGGCAGGGGAAGAGACTGTCAATCGACAGGATGTCTGCCCCAGCCCCTATATTCTAAACAATTATTATCGGGAGTCATCTATGAATCCTTTAAAATCTGTCACGGGTACAATCGTCGCTGGTTTTATCATGGCTGTGATCGTCATTTTGATCTTCAAAGACGGTGGCTCGCATCCAGTCGGAATGGTCGTCTGGATACATGCGATGGTTGGCGTTACCTGGATTGGCTTGCTTTATTATTTCAATTTCGTACAGGTACCTGGAGTTGCGACCGCACTTTCGGAAGCCGATAGCGGCGGTCCCGGTGCTGCCGCTATCAACAAGTATATTGCTCCAACAGCGCTGCTCTGGTTTCGCTGGGCTGCACTGGCCACCTGGGTTAGCGGTGCTGTGATTCTCGCCAGACTAGGCATACTGGGTGATGCATTCATGCTTAAATCCGGCGCTGCAGTTATCGGCATAGGCGCCTGGATGGGTACCATAATGCTATTCAACGTCTGGGTATTGATCTGGCCAAATCAGAAGAAAATTCTCGGTCTCGACGGTAAGACACACGAGCCAGACGCGATAGCGAGCGCCAAGTTTGTTGCGTTAATGGCTTCTCGCACAAATACGGCATTATCGATTCCGATGTTGCTGTCAATGACATCATTCGGGCATGGTGGTTTTCCGTACTAAATAAGATGATCTAAACCGGAATCAATTTAATTCATTATGGCCCCGCAACTGCGGGGCTTTTTTATTGTCGTCAGTAATTATCAGCAGCACCGAAGAATAAAACTTGAATTAGGTGCAAATCGGCGTATGTTTGGGCGTTTTTTCATGCACTAGCCCAATGTCAGAGCATTTGATCTCAACCTATAGCCCGCTACCGGTGTCCTTCTCGCGGGGCGATGGAATATATCTTTGGGACAGCGACGAGAATCGGTATCTCGATGCACTTTGCGGGATCTCGGTTACCAGCCTCGGGCATAATTTTCCTGCCGTCACCAAAGCGATAAGGCAACAGGCCGGCAATTTGTTGCACACCTCCAATATTTATAATATCGAATGGCAGCAAAAACTGGCCCAGCGCATCACTCAGTTGTCCGGTATGGATCGTGCCTTTTTCGGTAACTCGGGTGCTGAAGCCAACGAGGCCGCGATAAAGCTCGCCCGCTTGTACGGGCATCAACGCGGTATTAAAAATCCTCAAATACTGGTCATGCAGCACAGTTTCCACGGACGAACCATGGCGACATTAAGCGCAACCGGAAGTCGTAAAGTACAGGCTGGGTTCGAGCCATTGGTTTCTGGTTTTGTGCGCGCGCCGTTTAACGACGTTGGGTCGATAAGTGCGATTGCGAAAAATAATAAAAAGGTGGTGGCAATTCTGGTTGAACCGGTTCTGGGTGAAGGCGGTATTATCATTCCTGATTCCGGATACCTGAATTCACTGCGACAGATATGCGACAAGAATAACTGGTTTTTAATGCTCGACGAGATCCAGACCGGCATGGCCCGAAGCGGAAAGCTATTCGCGTTTCAGTATGAAAATATTATTCCCGATGTATTGACCCTGGCCAAGGCTCTCGGTAACGGTATTCCGATTGGTGCCTGTATCGCGCGCGGTAAAGCTGCCGAAGTATTTCACCCTGGTAATCACGGTTCAACCTTTGGCGGTAATCCCCTGGCATGCCGCGTTGCCTACACCGTTCTGGACGCGATGGTTAAAAATAAATATGCAGACAACGCGGTGCAACGTGGCGAACAACTGGTGTCATTGTTAAAGGAAGGCCTGGCGGGCAATGATTCGGTGCTAGAGGTGCGGCACCTGGGCCTGCTAATAGGGATCGAGATGAAGCAAAATTGCCAGGCTATGGTTGCGCTTGCACTGGAGAAGGGTCTGCTCATTAATGTCACCGCCGAACGCGTCATTCGTCTGCTACCACCTTTAACTATCGATTCGTTGCAAACCAATGAACTAGCCGAACTGCTAATTCCCTGCATTAATACATTTACCCATAATAGCTGAGCCAGAAACATGCCTGTACGCCATTTTCTCAGTCTGCTTGACTTTTCCAGTGACGAGCTCAAATCACTGATTAACCATGCCATCGAGGTAAAAAAACGACTCAGGCAAGGCATATCTCATACGCCCCTGACCGGTAAGGTACTAGCAATGATTTTCGAAAAATCATCGACCAGGACCCGGGTTTCATTCGAAACCGGTATGAGTCAGCTCGGCGGACACGCGATGTTTCTATCGCCAAAAGATATACAACTCGGCCGTGGTGAACCGATTGAAGATAGTGCGCGGGTGATATCCAGTATGGTAGACGGTATCATGATCCGGACTTTCGGTCACGAGCGCGTGCTAACACTTGCGAAGCATTCATCCAGCCCGGTGATCAATGGTTTGACCGATCATCTGCACCCCTGTCAGCTACTCGCCGACATGCAGACCTGGTTTGAACTACGCGGTGAAATTGAAGGGGCCACCGTCAGCTGGATTGGTGATGGCAACAATATGTGCCATTCTTATATTAATGCCGCCATCCGCTTCAATTTTAATTTGCATATAGGATGCCCCGAAAATTATGCGGCCAACGCGGAATTGGTGAAAAACGCGGGTAAGCGGGTGAAAATCTTTGATAATGCGGATGATGCAGCGAGGGGAGCTGACCTGATAGTAACCGACGTCTGGGCCAGCATGGGGCAAGAGCAGGAACAGGAAGACAGGTTACGCAGCTTTTTTGAATTTCAAATATCTAGCAGAATCATGGCCCTGGCCCACAAGGATGCGCTGTTTATGCATTGTCTTCCCGCTCATCGCGGCGAAGAAGTCTCGGCAAGCGTACTCGATGGCAAGCAAAGTGTGGTTTGGCAGGAAGCGGAAAATCGGCTGCACGCACAAAAAGCCCTGCTCGAAACCCTGTTAAAATAGAACCAACCTGGGGAAACATTTTATCCCAGTGAATCCAAATGGAATTGCCTGGAGGTTCCTCAGGATTCGACTATGCCTATCCGGTTTCCGCCTTTTGCCTTGGCAGTTTTGAGCGCATTATAAACCTTAGCCAATAATTCACGCGATGATGATTTATCGCTAATTAATTGACAACTCAAACCTACGCTTAGGGTCAGGTATGGATTAATTTTCGACTTGGCATTTTCAAATTTTTTATCCTCCAGCGCATGGATAACACGCAACATCAATAGTCTCGCATTTTCGCAACTGATTCCTGGCAGGAGCACTGCAAACTCGGCACCGTTGAGGCGCGCCACCATCTGGTTTTGATGCGATGTTTCGGCCATCAGCAATCGGGCGATCTCTCGCAGGTGCAGATCACCCAATTCGAGTCCATAGTGGGCATTGTATTCATGGTAGTAATCGATGTTCAGCTTCACCAGTGACACGGGAATATTCGTTCCTCGATGTTGGCGCCAGACTTGTTCCAGTTCAACCCGGAAAGCACGATAGTTGGAAGCACCGGTAAGCTCGTCGGTAGTCGAAATTTTTTCCAGAGCCTTATTCGATTTAGAGACTGAGGCTAACAACCGCTGCAAGTCTTCCACCAGTGTTTCATTGTCGAATCGGTAATATAGCGCATCGTTAATCAGTACATTCATGCGCTTGACACTGAATGAGGCTGCGATCATCAGAAACAGGTAGAGCAATCCCAGTACATAACCATCGGGTGTCTGCCGTGACAAAAGCCAGATAGTCACCGGCAGCATGATCGTCAGCAGGTAAGAGATATAGATGCGTAACGACATGGACAGATAAGCAATGGCTCCGGCGGCCAGACTCAGCAATAGTGAGTGCAACATTATCTGTACATTAGGAGTAACAAAGGACATTAAAGCCGCCGCACCACAACCCTGCATCAGACCCGATGCCACCACACCGATAAAAAATTTACGATGCCATTCCTGATACGAAAAATATTCCTTGTTTGGCAAATCCTCAAACTTTTGCAGCAAGCGTAGCCTGGCAAATAATATGACACACAGCAGCGCAAACCAGGCCAGCACCCAGTTTTCCCTGCCCTGTATCGACAGCTCGAAATAAGCAAGACCCGAGGCAACAGCGGAGATAAAAAGGGTAATCAGCATTCCCACCGTCACCCGGCTATAAAGAAACTGCACCAGTTCCTGCTGCTGTAAGTGGTAACTGCTAATATTTTGAGAACGGAAGTTGGTGTAAATCTTGGAATTCCTATTAATCAGATGATATTGTGTCAATCGGCTAATAGTTTAAATGAAATAGGATAATTTTTATCTAATGAGCAGCAATCAGGACTTTGTCCAGTGGTTTAGGGGCACCGCGCCCTATATCAAGGCGCACCGTAAGAAAACCTTTGTCATTCTTATGTCCGATGAAATCATTCAATCGGACCGCCTCACTGGCCTGATTCACGATATTGCCCTGCTCAACCACCTGGGCATCAAACTTGTTATTTTGCACGGCAGCAGAAACAGCATCGACCGGCATCTTGCCAAACACAACATCAGGTCAAAATTTAATCGAAATATTCGAATTAGCGATGTGGAATCGCTTCCTTACATTATTCAGGCTATTAACGAGGTAAGGTCGCATCTCGAATCGCAGCTATCGATGGGCCTGCCCAATACACCGATGTCGGGCTCGGAAATATCCCTGGTAAGCGGTAATTTTATCACCGGAATGCCGCTTGGTGTCATCGATGGTATCGATATGCAACATTCGGGCAAGGTCAGGGATATTAAACATGAAGCTATCAACGACCTGCTGGAGAAGAATCACGTCATCCTCCTGTCCAATATCGGTTACTCTAAAACCGGCGAAATATTTAACTTGCCTGCCGAGGAACTAGCAGCTGAAACCGCCAGTGCACTGGTAGCCGACAAGTTGATTTTCATTCTGCCTGGCCAGGGTGACAGCAAGCTGACTGACACCTTGTCAACTTCTGAATGTGATGATCTAATCCAGGATGCGCAAACGCCCGATCATTTAAAAAGCCTGTTGGAACTTGCGGTGAACGCAATTCAATCGGGTGTCAAGCGAGTGCACATCATCGATCAACAGGTCGACGGTGGGCTATTGCTGGAACTTTTCACCCGCGATGGCTACGGTACGATGATCACCAACCTGTTTTACGAGGGTATCAGACCAGCAGATATCGATGATATAGGCGGCATTTTACGGCTGATCGAACCGCTTGAATCGTCCGGCACATTGGTAGAACACTCGAAGGAACAACTCGAGCTCGAAATCGGGCATTTTCAGGTCATCGAAAAGGATGGCATGATCATCGCCTGTGTTGCCTGCATTCCCGATCCGGATCACGATATTGCCGAAGTTGCCTGCCTCGCGGTTCATGCCAGCTATCAGCGGTCCGGGTTGGGTAAACAACTTCTACAGCTAAGCGAACACCAGGCACTCGAGCAGAATATTCAGCAGTTATATATACTCACCACTCGAACTTCGCACTGGTTTATTGAAAATGGTTTTGTCGAGACATCGGTATCGTCGCTGCCAAAATCCAAACAGGCAAGTTATAACATCGATCGAAAGTCGAAGATCATGATAAAAACGATCCAGGGAAGCTCAAATGGTTTATGACTTAAGCAATCTCCTTGTCATCGGTATCTCTTCGCGGGCACTGTTCGATTTGAGTAAAGAAAACGAGATCTTCGAAAAAGAGGGACTAGAGGCCTATTGTCGCTATCAACTGGAACATGAAAACGACATTCTCAAACCAGGCGCTGGATTCGCACTGATAAACTCCATGTTGCAGATCAACCAGATTGATGAAAATATTCGACGAATAGAAGTCGTTATCATATCGCGCAACTCTGCTGATACCAGTTTGCGGATTTCTAACTCCATCGACTATTACAATCTCGATGTAACGCGGGCAGTATTTACAGGAGGAGAACCCGTTGCCAGGTATCTCAATGCGTTTGATGTCGACCTGTTTTTGTCGGCGAGCGAAGAGGATGTGCAGACAGCGGTGAAATCGAATGTCGCCTCGGGCCTGATTTACGATAGCCCATCAGCTCATCCACAGGATCGACTAGAGCAAATCAGGATTGCATTTGACGGCGATGCGGTATTGTTTTCGGAGGAATCAGAGATAATCTACCAGCGGGAGGGTTTGGAGGCATTCATCGAACATGAAAAAATCAACGCCAAAAAACCACTCCCCGAGGGCCCATTTGCGAAACTGTTAAAAACCCTGTCGTTCCTCCAATTTGAATTGGATAGTAAGCAGCACCAAAAGGTACCGCCGATTCGGACTGCGCTGGTGACCGCAAGAAACAGTCCCGCGCATGAAAGAGTAATCAGAACCTTACGAACCTGGAATGTTCGCATCGATGAAACTTTTTTTCTCGGCGGTGTTCCCAAGGATAAAATACTGGCAGCTTTTTCCCCACATATTTTTTTCGACGATCAGCACCGGCACTGTGATCCGGCGTCGAAACTAGTACCGACCGCCAGGGTGCCCTATAAGAAAGGGGATATTAAGTCTGCGTGATCAGCGCCCACCATAGGAAGATCCCTGTTCCCTTCATGGAAAATACTGGTTAGTCGTCTCGACGTTGCTTTTCGAGGCGTTCGTGCTTTTCCTGGGCTTCAATGGTTAATGTTGCTATAGGCCTTGCTTCGAGGCGGTGCAGGCCAATTTCTTCGCCGGTATCGTCACAGAATCCATAACTACCATCGGCTAATCGTGAAAGCGCCGAGTCAATTTTATTAACCAGTTTGCGGTATCGATCGCGGGTGCGAAGCTCCAGGGCAGCATCGGTTTCCAGCGTTGCACGATCGTTAATATCGGGTTCCTGCCAGTTTTCCTCTTTCAAATGGGAAATAGTATTTTCAGATTCTTTTAACAGTTCAGTGCGCCAGTTCAACAGCTTCTGGCGAAAGTATTCCAGATGCTTCGGTGACATATATTCCTCTTTCGGGGAAGGTGTATAATTTTTTGGTAACTCTACTGTTGCTACAGTCATTGAACGGCTCTCCTGGCGTGGACATCAGTAATCGAAAATCGCCGCGCAGTATAGGCAGGTTTTCGATGTTCGGCAAGTGACTTCAAACAATTTTCCCGGGCTAATTTTCGAGCCTCTGAATTCAGCGTCATACACCCCGAGGGATTATCCCAATATTCAGTGTCGATCGGTAAAAAAATGGGTTTATTTGGGTAATTCAACCGTTTTCGCACTACAATCAGAATCGAAAGTCCTGAATTTAACGAATCGTGTGAGATTGTTCTTGATATGCGAATAATCATAGACTAGTTATCCAGGAATTCAGCTGGTATTTTTTTCTTATATTCGGAACCTCTGATCAATTCATGAATGAACGCGTTGTGCCCAAAATGACCAATTCCCATGTTGTGAAACTTAGCAATAGCCCTGCTATTGCGCAGCACAGGGAAGTGACAGTGCCGCGGCGACAGGATGTCGATGAGCGGCCTTGCGTTCCACGCCTTGAACTGAACGGTCCGACGCTTCGGCATTTTGAATCACAACCCGATTCACCCAGAATTAATCAGAGGTTCCTTAGGTTAATTCGTCCGCCCTTATGATAATTCGGTTGGTTTTACTGTTTGTCATCGTCGCCATTTTGATGTGGTTACTCAAGCGCCTGTTCGGAGGAGCGCCTGTTCCGCGGGAAATAGAGCACCAGGAAAAATCCGTTTCCGAAAATATGCGGCAGTGTAAGTTCTGTGGCATCCACGTACCGGAGTCCTCGGTTATATCGAGCAACGATAATCCGTATTGCAGCCAGGATCATGCAGACCGCGACCAGCAATAATATTACCAGTTTTCCCGGCTACAAACAGCGCTCGAAAAATTGGACTTCGATTCGATTATTCAATGTCTACCGACTCGGCTTATCGGCAATATTTTTCAGCCAGAGCTTTGTCAGCCAATCACCCCTGTTGAATATATTCAACCACAGGCTATACACCTGGGTAAGTTCCGCGTTTTTGCTGCTGTCACTGGTCTGGAT
>SMVA01136771.1_pt1 | contig 10116 bp, 12 predicted proteins | sample 2456451 | NCBI WGS metagenome assembly SMVA01 (sample SAMN11095933, study PRJNA526329) | marine sediment metagenome | biome: Marine sediment; feature: Surficial sediment; material: Deep marine sediment; isolation source: Hadal surficial sediment | place: Pacific Ocean | collected 2014-05 | depth...
AACAGGATAAACATGAACACAAAAGTGCTGGAAATCCGGGCGATGGGACCGAACATGCCGTCCGATCCAAAATACGACCGAAACGCCATCGTCTCTATCGACAGGCCCGGGAATTGCATCACGCCAGAGACATATTGTCCCCACCAGATCACATAGGACAGCGCTACCAAAATCACAGCGGGGATGAAAAACCCCGACGTTCGGCGGACGAGTTCCAGCACCAGAATGATGGTCGCCAGAGAAAATATCCAGTCCCAGGTACTGAAGCGCAAGCCCCGATCAAACAGCGCCTGTTCGGCCAAGATGACATAGGCAACGGTGCTCAACGCCAAGACACCCACACCGATAGCCACGCGCGTTGAAAGCCCTGGTAAAATCAATGCCAGCAAGGCCGCAAACAGGCCGTAATGCAGGGCCGATGTCGTCAGCTCCGGCATCGTGCCCAGCGTATTGGCATAGATATGCCACAGCGAAATCACGATCCCACCAAAGAAGATCAGCTTTTTGCGCAAGTCCTTCAGATCATCCATCGGCATCGGGGGTCCCATCTGCTGGCTGCAGCTCTGGCGGCAATAATCTATCGGGAATGGGGATGCCCTGTTCGCGGTAAAAGCGCACTGCGCCCGGGTGCAAATTCACCGGCAATCCCTCGACAGCCGTTTCCAGCGTCATGACCTGGGTCGCTTTGTGCACCGAATACAGAAATGACAGGTTCTCAAAAATTACGCGCGTGACGTGGTAGACGACATCTTCATCAATGTCTGCCCGCACCGCCAGAAAGTTCGGCTGTGCTGCCGTCCTGATAGGCTCTGTCTGACCCGGATAGGTGTTGGCGGGGATGATATAGCGCCGCCACAGATCGACCCCTTCGTTGACCTTGGCCAGTTCGGCATCTGAAAAATTCAAAACGACAATGTCTTCACCCACCGATGAAAATGCCCGAACCACCGCCGAAACCGGCGCACCAGCAGGCGCGCTGAACCCGCCAATTGTACGGTTTTGCAAGGCGTCAGCTGCTGCGCCGTACCCCAGATAGGCCCAGGTGATGTCGCTGCCCTGTTCAATCCCCAGGGCATCAAAAATCATGCTGTTGGATTCCTTGGCACCAGAGTTGCGATTGCCCACCGAAAACCGCGCGCCATCAAACCCCACCAGGTCGGCCATGGTGCCGGTCTTCACATAGTCCTTCGAGATCACGAAGTGTTCGACATTGGGCCACAACATGGTGATTGATCGCAGGTTCAATTCAGAACTGGCCTGGCCATAGGCCCCCTGCCCGGTCTCAGCCCAAACACCGAACAATCCCTGGATCAGGGCAAAGCCTGCCTCGCCCGATTGCAGCAATTTGACGTTTTCGCCAGACCCTGCAGAATTGATGGCTGACAGCGAGATACCGTATTCTTCCTGCAGGTTCAGCTTGACCAGGGTACTGATCGCCACACCGACGGGATAATAGGTCCCGCCTGTTGTCGCCGTGGTCAAAATGTAGGACTTGGTATCAGCCTCTGTCTGCCCACAGGCAGCCAGGGCAAGGCAGGTCAGTCCGGCAAGAAATGCACGCATGTAGGAATTCCTGCTTTAGATTCTTTGGGCTTTGTCTTTTTCGTTGGTGCCTTTGATCGTGTCACGGATGGCATCCCATTGCTCGTCCTCCAGCGCTGTCAGGCCAGAGAAGTTGCCGCCATTGGCCAACCAGCCACCACCATCAAGGGCGATGATTTCGCCGTTCAGATAGGCGCAACCATCCGCCATCAAAAAAGTCCCCAGATTATTATGTTCCGCATGGTCGCCCACGCGGCCCATGGGGTTGCCAGTATAGCCCGTGCCTGCGTCCGCACTGGCCTTGCCCGCGTCTGTGCCCTGCGGCATCAACCGGTCACCTGCGCCCTGCGTGGGGAAGGCTCCAGGCGCTATCCCATTGATCCGAATACCGTATTTACCCCATTCCACCGCCAGGCTGCGGGTCATGGCGGCCACAGCAGTTTTCGACATGGCGCTTGGCACAGCGTGTGCGGACCCGTTCCACACCCAGGTCGTCAGGATGGAAATGATGGTGCCCTTGTCACCGCCTTCGATCCAGCGACGCCCCGCGGCATTGGTCATATAGAATGTGCCACGCATGACGATATCGGCAATGGAATTGAACGCGCGCGGCGATAATTTATGGGTCTGGGCAATGAAGTTCCCCGCCGCGTTATTCACCAGCCCGGTCAACGGCGCCACCGACCAGATATCGTCCATCATGTCTTCAATCGACTGGGCATCTTTGATGTCACACGGGATCGGAATAACCGACCCACCATGTTCGCCCATCAACTCTTTAGACGCCTCGTCCAGCACGCCAGCGCGACGCCCCACAACGTACAGATCAGCCCCCAGCGACAGATACTTCCCCGCCATGGATTTACCCAGGCCCGTCCCGCCACCGGTGATGAGAATTCGTTTGCCTTTAAGTAGGTCGTCCTTGAACATTGTGTGCTCCAGCCCCTGTATTATGTTGGTATTTTCCTACACCAGCCGGGATGGATTAGAGAGTCAATTCGGCAAAGGACCGACGATGAAACTGGATATCAAGAATGCCACCAAAGCGGACCTGCCAGGACTGCTTCGGTTGAACAAACAGATACAGCAACAGCATGCTGAACAGTTTCCCAAAGAGTTCCTTTTTGAACCTGACGCCAAGGGCACTCGGGATTTCTTCAAGCGGCTGATCGATGAGGACAGCCAGCTTTTGCTCATCGCCCATACGGCAGATCAAAGCGTCGGTTATCTGTGGTGCGAAATTCAACGCTTCCCCAAAAGCCTGTTTAGACCCGCGCGATCGAAACTATACGTCCAACATGTCTGCGTAGATGCCGATCACAGACGCCACGGCATTGCGTCCGCCCTGTTTCAACAGGTCGATGACCTAGCAAAAGCCGCGGGCATCACTCGGATTGGCCTTGATACCTGGGCTGGAAATGAAAGCGCGCATTCGTTTTTTCAATCACGCGGATTCGAGACACAACAAATCATATACGGGAAGAACTTGGATTGATTGCCACTGCGTTGCCACCAGTCATGCGGGACCCTTCGTCGTCGATGCCCGCCGGGACTATTGTGAAGGAATACCAATATGCTTGAAGGAAGTTGCCTGTGTGGAAAAGTTGCTTATGAGGTGTATACCGAGGCAAAGCCTATCGCACATTGTCACTGCGAGACATGTCGCAAGGCCCACGGGTCAGCTTTTGCCAGTGTTATGGCAGTGCCGCGAGACAGGTTCAGATGGGTGAGAGGCGAGGACCTACTTGGTGTGTTTGAATCGTCGCAAGGCAAGTTCAGAAGATTTTGCTCTGCATGCGGCTCTCACATTATAGCAGACCGGCCAGCAGAGCCCGTTGTTCTGCTGCGCCTTGGTTGTCTTGATACCAGGATCAAGGCCAAGCCTGCAGTGCATATCTGGCGTTCCAACGGGGCCAGCTGGTACAATCCAAAAGATGAAATTCCTGAACTGCCAAAAGGTATTCCCAGTTAGTCACCTCTTATGTCTACGTGATAAAAATTGATAGAAAGTTGCGCCGTTTCATGACCACGCCAACACAAACACTTGATGCCACGGGGCTGTTGTGCCCCCTGCCCGTGCTGCGGGCGCAGCGGAAGTTGCGATCTATGAAGGCAGGTGAAGTTCTTGAAGTTTTGGCAACCGACCCCGCATCAAAAACCGATATGCCCGCCTTTTGTGACGAAGCTGGGCACGCGCTGATCAGCGCCGAGGAAGTCGGGGAAATGTTGGTCTATCGCATTCGCAAAGGGGGCTAAACCAGCACCCCTGCTTCGCCTAGACGCTTTTTCAAACCGCCGGACAAAAACAAGGCAAACATGTGGTGGTCACCGGCGAGCGACCACAGTGGATAGGTGAAGGTCGCCGGGCGATTATGTTCGACAAAGAAATGCGCGTACCAGGCGAAGCCATAACCAATGACAGGATAGAATGGAAGGGCCCACCAGGTTTGTGTCGCAATCGTCCAGGCCAATAACGCCAGCGCAATCGACGTGCCCGTATAGTGCAAGCCACGGGTCAATTTTTTGGAATGTTCCCGTAGGTAAAACGGAAAAAATTCCTTGTACGTTGCAATGCGATTCGTCGACATTTTTAGGCGTCCTTTCACGCTATGTAACCAGTTAGTAACTTTAACCTGTTGAACTTACGAACGTATTTCTACAGTTCCGCCTATTTGTTGACGTTTACGTTAACGTAAACTAACGTCGAGACGTCAAGGGGAGCACGCGTTGAGCGAACATTATAGCATTTCTGATCTTGCGGGTGAATTCGGCATCACGCCGAGGACGATCCGCTTTTATGAGGATCACGACCTGCTGGCACCCGAGCGGTCTGGCCAAAAGCGTATTTACACCCGCCATGATCGCGGCCGGTTGGCCTGGATATTGCGGGCCAAGCGGGTTGGCTTCAGCCTCGCCGAAATCTCGAACATGCTGGATTTGTATGATCTGGATGATGACCGCAGCCAACAGCGCCATGTCACGCTGGAAATGTGCCGCGACCAGTTACAGTCGCTACAAGACCAGCGCCTCGACCTTGACGCCACCATTGATGAGCTATCGGTTTTTTGTGACCTGCTGGAGAAATTGGAATCCGGCGCAGACCCCTCGTCCCTTAAACAATCCTTTCCCTCGTTCTTTCAGGAACCCAGACCATGACCATCTATAATGCACCGATCCAAGACCACATGTTTATGATGTTCGACGTCCTTGGCGTCGACAAGCACTCCAACATACCCGGTTTTGAAGATCTGACGCCCGACCTCACGAATGCGGTACTGGAAGAGGCTGGCAAGCTGGCGTCTGAGGTGCTGCACCCGCTGAACCAAAGCGGCGACGAACAGGGTTGCACCTGGGACAATGGCGTGGTGACCACGCCAGACGGGTTCAAGGAAGCCTACAAGCTGTATTGTCAAAGCGGCTGGCAGTCGCTGACATCCAGCCCTGACTATGGCGGGCAAGGCCTGCCACAAACATTGGGTCTGGCCGTGTCGGAAATGATGATTGCCTCCAATTGGGGCTTTGGCATGTATCCCGGCCTCACAAAAGGGGCCACCGAGGCCATTGCCGCCCATGCCAGTGACGAACTGAAAGACACCTATCTGCCAAAGATGATGTCTGGAGAATGGTCTGGCACCATGAACCTGACCGAGCCCCATTGCGGCACCGATTTGGGGCTGTTGCGCACCAAGGCAGAACCACAGGGTGATGGCACTTTCAAAGTGACAGGCACAAAGATTTTCATCTCGGCGGGTGAACATGACCTGACGGAAAATATCATCCACCTGGTGCTGGCGAAAATCCCCGGCGGCCCTGAAGGCTCGCGCGGCATTTCCCTGTTTATCGTGCCTAAGTTTATCCTCGATGCCGATGGCAACCCTGGTGAACGCAATGGCGTGTCGTGTGGATCGCTGGAAAAGAAAATGGGCATCCATTCCAATTCGACCTGTGTGATGAACTATGACGACGCAGTGGGCTATCTGGTGGGCGAAGAACATAAAGGCCTGCTGGCCATGTTCACCATGATGAACGAAGCCCGCCTGGGCGTTGGCATGCAAGGCCTCGCCATTGCCGAGGTCGCCTATCAAAACGCCGCTGTCTATACCAATGAGCGCCTGCAGGGCCGGGCAATTTCGGGCAAAAAGAACGAAGACGGCCCCGCCGACCCCATCATCGTCCACCCTGATGTGCGGCGCATGATGATGACCAGCCGCGCCTTTACCGAGGGCGCGCGCGGCCTTGCCCTGTGGATGGGCCTGCAGGTCGACTTACTGCAACGTCACCCAGATGAAGACGTCCGCGAGAAAGCCGAGGATCTGGTGGGCCTGTTGACGCCCGTGATCAAAGCCTATTTCACCGATATGGGTGTCGAAGTCACCAGCCTGTCGCAGCAATGTTATGGTGGGCATGGGTATATCCGCGAACACGGCATGGAGCAATTTGCCCGCGATGCTCGCATTGCACCAATTTATGAGGGCACCAACGGTATCCAGGCCATGGACCTAGTTGGCCGCAAACTGGGGGCAAAAAACGGCGCCGCCGTGCAGGCCTTTATGGCGCTGGTACAAGACAATGTTGCGGCCAATGCCGACAATGACCAATTGGCACCGTTGGCCAAAGGCCTGGGCAATGCGCTGCAGCACCTGCAGCAGGCCACCATGTGGATGATGCAAAACGGCATGACCAATCCGGACAATGCCGGGGCCGGGGCCGTTGACTATCTGCGGATCATGGCGCTGGTCGGCATGGGCCATGTCTGGTTAATGCAGGCGCAGACCGCCGCTGAAAAGCTCGCCGAAGGCGGCGCGAATGAGCCTTACATGAAGAACAAGTTGATCACGGCGCGTTTCTTTTTTGAACGCATGTTGCCAGACACCATCGCGCATCTGGCCAAGTTGGAAGCCGGCGCCGAAAGCACGATGGCGCTGAAAGCCGAGGCGTTCTAACCACTCCTGCTTAATTGGGGGAAACCAAATCATGAAACAGTCCCAGGGCGTCCTTACAGTGCAGACGGATGGCCCGGGTCTGTACGAGTTTTCTGAAGACGCCGTGAACTGGTGCCTTGATCAGGACATCAACACGGGTCTGTTGACCATCTATATCCGCCATACGTCCGCGTCCCTGACCATTCAGGAAAATGCAGACCCAGACGTATTGCATGATCTGCAAGCCGCCTTTGATCGCTTTGCACCGAAAACAGGACCCTATCTGCACACCGCCGAGGGACCCGACGACATGCCGGCACACATTAAGTCGGCCCTGACACAAACGCATTTATCCATCCCCGTCGACGGTGGTCGACCCCTGTTGGGCACCTGGCAGGGCCTGTTTGTCTTTGAACATCGAAACCGGCCACATGATCGATATGTTGTGCTGCACCTTAGTGGTGAATGAGCCTGACACAACCAACCCCACCGTTCGTATCGAGTGATTTGGCGCAACCCTTGGCCGGAGGCCAAAAAAATGGGGGCGCGACAAATTGTATCGAGATGCGGGCAACCTCACGTACCTCGATACAATCGCTTCGCGATCACTCGGCACGAATGGGTAAGATAATGGTGACGCCACAGCATCAGTGATACTGAACGCAAAACTTGACTAGTCACCGTATGGAGACTTATAAGTCTACAATTGGTGACTTAAATCAGGGGGGATCATGTCGTCTATTAGAGCCCGTGACCGAGAAGAGACCAAACAATTATTGATCGACGCGGTCGGCGCCGTCATCGAGGCCGATGGTTTTGGTAGCGTTGGCGTCAACAAAGTGGCCAAGGCAGCCGGCGTCGATAAAGCCCTGATCTATCGCTATTTCGGCGGATTTGCCCAATTACTACAAGCCTATGGCGACCAGACAGATTTTTGGTGGACGGTCGAAGACATCCTGGGTGATGACCTGCCTGATGCCTTGCCAAATGCGGGGGGTGACAATCTGGCCGCCTGGTTGTCGCTGATCTTTGAACGCCATGTGGAATTCCTTCGTAACCATCCGGTGACATTGGAAATCATCGCCTGGGAAATGTCCGAACGCAACGAACTAACCATCGCACTGGAATATGTCCGCGAGCAACGCAGCCTGGACCTCATGAAGCAATTGTTGGCCCGTTTCGGCCAGACCGACCGCCTCGATATGGTGCATTTTGGACCGGTGATGGCCCTGTTGGGGGCGGCGGGCAATTACCTGGCTGCCCGGGGGCGGCACGTACAAAACTTTAACGGGTTGGATCTGAAATCTGATCGTGGCTGGCAACAATTATTCCACGCTGTTGAAACCATGTTGCTTGGCCTTGTGCAGGAGAAGTCATGATGAACAGCACCCGGCGACAATTTCTCAAACGAACGGGACTGACAACATTGGTCCTGGTTTCAGGCGGACTGGTATGGCGCGCCGTCGACAATGGCGTCTTCAATATTGGTGAAGGCCCCGCCTATGAGCCCTGGCGTAATTGGCAAAGCGACGCCGATAAAGGCCCCCTCACCCTGGTACGCGCCGGCATATTGGCCGCCAACGCCCATAATACCCAGCCCTGGTTGTTCCGAATTGCCGAAGGCCAAATCAAACTCTACGCCGACACGTCACGCAATCTGGGGAGCTTTGATCCTTACTTGCGTGAAATGCATATCAGTCTTGGTTGCGCCCTGACGAATATGGAAATCGCTGCCAGTGCCTCAGGATATGGGGCCTCCATCGACATCGTGCCTGGGAAGTTACACCTGTCGGAAGACACCCCGGCTGACCCGTTGATTGCGACGATCACCCTGACCCCCGCTACTATTGCACCGTCGGCGCTATACGGGGCAATCCCCCATCGCCATACCAACAGAGGTGCCTACGACCTTGGCCACTCGGTACCCGCCTCCGCGAAAGATGCTTTTCGCGACCCTCAGCAACCTGGCATAGAGGTCTATTTGGCAGACAATGCCGAGGCCCTTACCGAACTGGGCACACTCATCGTTTCTTCAACCGAACAAATTATCAAAGACCACGAAATGTCCGGCGACAGCTCAAAGTGGTTTCGGATGAGCCGGGACGATGTCGACCAATATCGCGACGGCGTCACCATTGATGCCTTTGGCCTGCCACCAATGATGAACGTCGGCGCCAAGATTATTCCCGCGCCGTCCGCCGGATTAAGCGATTCCCAATGGCTCAGCGGCACCCGAGACACGCATGTCGGCACAGCCCCTTTACTGGGGGCAATCTGTGTGGCTGATTTATACGACAAGGCAACGGCCATAAAGGCGGGCATGCAATGGCAGCGCATGCACCTGTGGGCGACGGATCAGGGCATGGCCATGCATCCGCTCAATCAACCAGCAGAGCTTGTTGACCGCGACCAACAGCTTGGTCGCCCCTCAGCCATGGCGGACCAATTGGCCAATCTGATGGCGCCAACCAAAGGCAAGCCCACGTTCTTTTTCCGCGCAGGATATGCCGAACGACCCGCCCGGCTAAGCCCAAGACGACCATTGAAAAGCGTTATTTTATAAAGAGTTACTTTGCCAAAATCCACGTGGCGTGCGCTATGGCCAGTTGCCCGCCGTCTGCCCCATAGAGCGCGGTGCCGGTCATGATCTTGCGGCCTTCCTGGGCGATCTTCCACCCTTGCACGACACAGGCGTCGCCCGCACGGGGGCGATTAAATATCTGGGCGTTCAGTTTACCCAAAAGCATAGGTTTTGTCGGTTTGCCTGTCACCGTGAAGGCACCAGGGCAATCCAGCGCGCTCCACATGATACGGTCTGCGACCACACCATCTTCATTGGCATGGTTTGCGTGGGGCGTCCATGGGGCGGCTACGACATTGTCATGGCCCGCGACAGCCCCTGCGTATATCCGCAACCCATCCCCTTCCACCAGATCGGTCCCACAAACAAAACAGCCGGGAACCGGATGGTCATGAAAGCCAATAAAATCCCGTGACGCCATGACAGCCTGGTCAAAGCTGATGGGTTCGCGCGCACGCAAGTCAGGGGTGGCAGCGCGACCGACAGCAATCTCGTGGTCGCCATTCATCAAGGACAGATGGTCGCCATGGTCAACAATTTCCAGGTCGGTATCGAGAGGACACGGGGCTTTCAACATCACCTCTGCCGGCCCGTCGATATGGTCGGCCAAAGATCCACAGACATAGCCGCCATTGCCCATGCCTGGTGGTCCGTTAAATGACCTGGATATGTTGATCAATCCGATTTTCCCCGCTTTCCTATCATAATGGGTGGGGAAATTCAGAATGGTCAAGCAGGCTTGTAGACCGGAATCAGGACCGCTGGTCAGCCCTTGGACTAACCAGCGGTGTCATGCCCTGCCTGTGGGAGGATTGGTGCGGCAGGTTGGGGAATTTTTGCCAGTCAGATGACCCTATTTAGGACCGTGATGCCTGCCCATTTTACTGTTCTTCATTTCTTCCATGGAAATTTCGCCGTCGCCATCGGCATCGATTTTGCCAAACATCATGTCGGCTTTTGAAGCTTGCTCGGCATCGTCCACCACGCCATCATCATTGGCGTCCAACATGTTGAACATGAATTTTGCATGCATCTCGCGACGCTGTTGCTCGCGATCTTCGCGCATTGCCA
>SMVA01432370.1_pt1 | contig 10116 bp, 9 predicted proteins | sample 2456451 | NCBI WGS metagenome assembly SMVA01 (sample SAMN11095933, study PRJNA526329) | marine sediment metagenome | biome: Marine sediment; feature: Surficial sediment; material: Deep marine sediment; isolation source: Hadal surficial sediment | place: Pacific Ocean | collected 2014-05 | depth 0-1...
CTTTCAACAGTCGGACACGCTCATCGTCTGACAAGAAACGGACTCGACCACGCGATTCTTTGGGTTTGGTTACTTTCCGCATGGGATTGTCTTCCATCCAACCCCATTCTTTCACTGCAATGGTGAAGGTATGTGACAGCGCAGCTAGATAACGTACTACACTTGCTGGCGAGCGTGGTTTACTACGTTTAGTGATTTCACGACCTAATTTATCTCGGCACTCTGCTAACAGTGATGGCGACACATCAGCTAATGCATAACTACCAATCTCAGTTTTCCACCATCCCAGTTGCTGGACTTGGTCTTTGGCGCTCTTCTTAGCTGGCGACACATCTCTGACATAACGGTCTATTAATTCAGTAAGAGTATGCCGCTTCGACTCAGTGGTCTTGAAATGCCTGCCTTCCCGAATCGCGGCTTCGGTTTGCTGCGCCCATTTCCTAGCATCGGTAAGGCGTTCAAAAGAAGCAGACTGGACAGGGTAACCCTTTAGTCGAATTTTCGCCCGATAAGAATTGCCACTAGCCTTGGAAAGCCTCCTCTCAATAGTTGCCATGAACCTGTTTCCTGTAAGTGATTGAACACTCGTAACAGGTTACAACACTGTACAATAAATAGCAACTCCTGATATACAATCAGATGTATAAATCTTGTAAATAGTTTATAAACAAAGTATTGAATATCATGATTTCTATAATGGGACAATTATGGGACAGTAAATTAAAAAAATAGGTATTATTAACGGTTTATTTATCACAAAACTATTTTTAGTGTTAGGCTTGCACACAAGGACCCGAGGCTAATACAGAAGGGGGAGCATATTCGGCAGATGGGAGATGGTGGTTAGGGAACCAGACGAATATATCAACATACAGACGTTGTATATCTGTATATTATTGTCGTTCAGTGTCCCACCAGTGTCCCATAGAAAACAAAAGGGACTTAGGTTTTACGCTAAGTCCCTTTGTTTATTGGTGCTGTTGGGAGGAATCGAACCTCCGACCTACTGATTACGAATCAGTTGCTCTACCAACTGAGCTACAACAGCCAGAAGGGATATGAAGCTTAAAGATTATAGATGTTTGGAATACGGCCAGCAAATTAGAATGCGTTGATATAGTTGCAGAAGAGAGCGAGTATTAGACAAGTGTTTTTATTCACGCAAAAGATGCATATTTTCTACCAAGCTTTTGTTGTTTCGAAAGCTAGGCGTCTGCGGATGATCCGTCCGTAAATATTATAGGCCCTATCTATGGCCCGTATTAACTAAACAAGCTGAAAATAAGGTTTTTTCAAGATGTTTGCATCGCAGTCAGCAGGATGAGAAGGCCATCCCTTGCATCTAAGTGCTTTTTATTGGGTACTTTTGTAATATTTCCGTTAATTTCGGTTAACATCGTCAAACGTCTAGACATTCCTGCAAAATTACGGCAAAATTGTTGCATGATGTTAGAAGCTGTGCCAGCAAAAAACATTCTAGTCCTCCATGGGCCCAACCTGAACCTTCTGGGTAGCCGCGAATCAGAAGTCTATGGTAGCGATACATTAGATGAAATTAGCGAGAGTTTATGTAAATTAGCAAAAGATGCGGGTGCAAATCTGGTTAATTTTCAGAGCAACAGTGAGGCTGAGTTAGTAAGCCGTATCCAACAGGCAATTGGGGATAAAACCGACTTTATCATCATTAACCCGGCGGCGTATACTCACACTAGCGTTGCTATGCGCGATGCCTTGGCAGCGGCACGGTTGCCGTTTATCGAAGTTCATCTTTCCAATATCTTTGCTCGTGAATCTTTTCGCCGCAAATCGTATTTTTCTGATCTTGCATTGGGTGTTATCAGCGGCTTGGGTGCCAAGGGCTATCACCTAGCGCTAGAGTATGCGCTGAATGCTCGTTAATTGGAGTTCTATAAATAGAGACATGATCTTTTTGAATTAATATAAAAGGTTTTGCCGAATTAGGGATTAGTGCTGTCTATGAATGGCCTCGTAGTTTTTTTGCAAAGTATTTTGATCAATAGCAATTCGCGCGATTACTGCGCAACTACTTTAAGTATATTTAAAAAAACAAGAAGTATTTGAAACCCACAATTCTTGGCAGTGCAGTATTGCAACGAAATGGGGTAAATACGAAAACCGCACAATAGTTTTCTGAAATTTTATTAATTGTTTATAAGTGCCTTAAATAGGATACCGCCCTGGGAGGGCTGTTATGGATCTGAGGAAACTTAAGAAATTAATTGATTTGGTTGAAAGATCGAGCATCGTCGAATTGGAGATCACCGAAGGAGAGGAAAAGGTTCGTATTAGCAAATCTGGAACTGGAACGCAGAGCCATATTGCTGTGCCGCCGTTCGTGGCTTCTACTGCACCCGCGTCAGCAACCATAGGCACAACGAAAGCCGGAGAGGGGTTACTAAAGGGCCATGTAGTGAAATCGCCTATGGTTGGAACGTTTTATCGTGCGTCCGTCCCTGGTAGTGACCCTTTTGTGGATGTGGGACAGACGGTTAAGGTGGGCGATATCTTGTGCATCATTGAGGCGATGAAACTTCTCAACGAAATTGAATCCGACAAGGATGGCACTATCAAGGAAATCTTGATTGAGAATGGTCAGCCTGTGGAATACGGTGAATCATTATTCGTGATCGAATGATTTTCCCGAATCATTTTTTTGAGAGTTAGAGGGCTGAAAGTGAAATTTGTATCCTCTCCGCTCGAAATAATTCGACCTAGCTAAATATGTTTGAGAAAATACTTATAGCCAATCGTGGCGAGATTGCTTTGCGGATTCAGCGCGCTTGCCGCGAGATGGGTATCAAAACGGTGGCAGTGCATTCAGAGGCCGATACCGAAGCAAAATATGTAAAACTCGCCGATGAGTCTGTTTGTATCGGGCCAGCGCCTTCAGAACAGAGTTATCTCAATATCCCTGCAATTATCAGCGCAGCAGAAGTAACCGATTCCGAAGCCATTCATCCCGGTTACGGATTTCTTGCAGAGAATGCTGATTTTGCTGAACGGGTAGAAAAAAGCGGATTTGTCTTCATCGGCCCACGTCCTGAAACCATTCGCCTAATGGGTGATAAGGTTAATGCTAAAAACGCCATGAAGAAAGCTGGTGTACCTTGTGTTCCTGGTTCCGATGGTGCATTGCCGGAATCTCCTGAGGAGATTAAGGGAATAATCCGTGCCATTGGTTATCCAGTTATCATAAAGGCATCAGGTGGTGGTGGTGGGCGTGGAATGCGAGTGGTGCACACGGAAGCGGCGCTATTAAATGCGGTTATTATGACTCGCAACGAAGCACACGTAGCATTTGGGAATCCAATGGTATATGCAGAAAAATTTATGGAGAATCCACGGCATATCGAATTCCAGGTTCTAGTTGACGAGCACCGCAACGCTGTCTACCTAGGGGAAAGGGATTGTTCGATACAGCGCCGCAACCAGAAAATCATCGAGGAAACACCAGCTCCTGGTCTTTCTCCAAAGCTGCTCGATAAGATAGGATCCCGCTGTGTCGATGCTTGCCGCCGCATTGATTATCGTGGTGTAGGTACGTTCGAATTCCTGTTTGAGAAAAAAGAATTTTATTTCATTGAAATGAACACGCGTTTACAGGTGGAGCATCCCATCACCGAGGCAGTTACTGGCATTGATTTGGTACAACAGCAGATTCGTGTTGCCGCAGGCGAAAAGCTTCACATTCGACAGCGGGATATCGTGCGAAAGGGGCACGCCATCGAGTGTCGAATCAATGCCGAAGATCCTTATATGTGCACTCCATGTGCTGGCCGTATTACTCGGTATCATGCACCCGGTGGTCCTGGCATTCGTGTTGATTCCCATGTTTATCATAATTACATGGTGCCACCATACTACGATTCCTTGATCGGTAAAGTAATCGCCTATGGTGATAGCCGTGACCAAGCTATTGCTCGTATGCGTATTGCGCTGTCGGAAATGGTAGTCGAAGGGATCATGACCAATATTCCATTACATCTTGATTTATTGTATGACGCAGCGTTTTTGCGTGGCGGCACCACCATTCATTATCTCGAGCAGATGCTAGCGCAACATAACAAACAAGTTTAGAGATGATTTTTCGTCACATATGCTGGGATGTTCACAGATACAGACAAAATAACTGCGACACGGCTCATATCCTAAGAGGGTTTGGCTTGCCCAAACAGATTTTATCCATGCTTTAATATGTCTTGGACTGCTCTCACCACTGAAACTGGCGTCCCTCATGCCGAAGCATTGAGTGACGCATTACTTGAACTTGGAACCTTGTCAGCAGACATTTAGGACGCCGCTATCGGAATTCAGCACGAGCAGTTCTTGCTTGAAGAGCTTGATAAATTCCCAAAAAAATCTGGTCTACGGTAGAAATAACCGCTCTGTTTAATGCAGATGCAGATATCCCTATAATATCGTGCAAACTGTAGCACAAGTCGACCAGCTTCCCTCTCTGCCCTATCTACCGCTTGAAGCAAGTGGAGGAGCAGGGTTGGGCGTGGCTTTCGCAGTCCAATTTGGTCCCATTTAAATATCATCATGGTTGTAGATTGTACCTAGTTGGCATCAAGCGCCTGATCCTGCAGCCATTAATCTGATGCTCGATTCTGGGCTAGCTTTTGGCACTGGTAGCCACCCCACTACCCATCCCACTACCCAATTGTACCTTGCCTGGCTTGACGAAAATTTGTGAGGCGGCGAAGATGTTCTCGATTATGGTTGCGGGACTGGCAAACTAGCTATTGCTGCGCTGAAACTGGGTGCGGGCCGTGTGGCAGGAGGAATAGATATGGAGCCTCGCACGGTTGAAGCAAGTTACGACAAAGCTGCGCGCAATCAATGTGATCGAAGGAAAGCGGAGTTTTATACAACTAATTTTATGACCTGGGCAGATCAGACAACCGATGCGTAGGCAGATGTAGTTATCGCAAATATACTTGCCAATCCCCTGACCATGCTGGCTCCAATACTGGCGTGCGCTACTAGAAATAATAGGTGCATTGTGCTTTCTGACATACTCAAGGAACAAGTAAAAGAAGTAACGCACCTACCGGAAATGGTTTAGGATGCACCTCGCAAGGGAGCAGGAAGGCTGGGCGTTACTGATAGGAACAAGAAAATGAAATTATTTTTGGAAAACAAATATTGTGGCGCTGGTAACTCGTTGCCCTAATTGTGTCACTGCCTTTCTGGTGACCCAACAGCATTTGCAGATGCAAGGTGGCAACGTACGTTGTGGACATTGTTCCCAAGTTTTCAATAGCTTTACTGCTTTGACTACGATACAGGAATCCAAAACCAATGTTTTCTTAAAAACGCCGAGTGTGGGAACGCAAAAAAACACACTAGAGGCGACAACTGCAAACGATCTTTCAGGACCAGTTTCATCTGACAAAACGGTGTTACAACCTAATTCTGGAATAACTGCTAAAGTAGGAACATTGAAGGCGCCGGCTACAGAGATGCCAGCTGAGGAAGAGCCGAATCCGGAAGCATCAGATGTGACTAATGCATCGCAGGAAAACTACACTTTCGATGCCGTGCTGCTCCCTAGGTCCTCGCGTATATGGGGGCTTGTTAGCATATTTCTTTTGGTCGTACTGACGGGGCAGATTGTCTATCTATATCGTACGGAGCTCTCTATTATCGCGCCTGGTACCAAGCCATATCTGAAACAATACTGCGAAATTTTAAATTGTACGATTCCACTACCGAAGCAAGCGGAGCTACTGAGTATTGAGTCATCAGATATGCGGATGGGTACTGCACAACGCCCTGGCGTCATTACGCTTACTGCAACAGTGCGCAATCAAGCCCCTTTTCCCCAAGCATTTCCCTCATTTGAGCTCACCCTCACCGATACCCAAGATCAGGCTCTTGCAAGTCGTATTTTCACTCCCGTCGAGTATCTTGAAGAAAATATCAATCCTTTTAGGGCTATTGCGCCTAGTAACGAAATCAGCATAACGCTATATATTGATAGTGGAGACTTAAATGCAACTGGATACCGGTTGCTTTTGCTTTACCCTTAGTCCCCTTGTACAATGTTTAATTATTATCGCAACGCACTTGTCTGAGCCGATATCGGCGTAAAACAAAAAATACCCATTAATTATTGGTCTGTACTTAAGCGACGGCTGGATTATATAAAGAGCCTGTCAAATCAAGTATCGGCTTTCTTAACAGAATGACAACCGAAACCTTGGTCGAAATCAAAGATCTAAATTTTTCCTACGACAAGCGCGCTGTCCTTAAGGGTATTAATATGACCATGGTGCGCGGCAAGATTATTGCTGTTATGGGTGGAAGTGGTTGCGGCAAGACTACATTGTTACGTTTGATTGGAGGTGCGGTAACCCCGTCCTCGGGCTACGTCAAAGTTGCCGATCAAGTGGTGCATGAACTCGGCAGAGATGAGCTGTTTCTTCTGCGTAGAAAAATGAGCATGCTGTTTCAGTTTGGTGCGTTATTTACAGATTTGTCAGTGTTTGACAATGTGGCATTCCAGATGAGGGAACATACTGACCTGCCGGAACCTGTGATTCGCGATCTGGTGCTTATGAAACTGCATGCAGTCGGTCTGCGCGGTGCTCATAATTTGATGCCGGCAGAGCTATCGGGTGGAATGGCTCGACGGGTAGCACTGGCTCGCTCGATCGCGCTTGATCCGATGCTCGTCATGTACGATGAGCCATTTGCAGGGCTCGACCCTATTTCACTGAGCGTCATTGGAAATTTGATTCGACGTCTAACGGATGCATTGGGCATGACCTCAATTGTGGTGACGCATGATGTGCATGAGTCGTTGAAAATTGTAGACTATGTTTATTTTATTTCTGATGGGGTAATAGCTGCACACGGTACGCCAGCAGAAGTGCGTAGATCTGTTTCGCCCTTCGTGCACCAGTTTGTGCATAGCGAGGCGGATGGTCCAGTCCCGTTTCACTACCCTGCGGCGACATATGCCACCGATTTGAATTTGGAGAGCAGCTTTGCCTAGGCGCATCGTCATTGGCATCCGAGGCATCGGCCATCGAGTGATAGACAGTATTTGGCGATTAGGCTACGCAAGTCGTTTTTTTATGTTGACGTTGCTGAAATCGGGCACCAGCATGCGACGTTTCAGTCTGATCATTCGGGAGCTTTATTTTACTGGCGTTTTAACACTGATTATTATCCTGGTGTCTGGGCTGTTTGTTGGCATGGTGCTTGGTTTACAGGGGTATGAAACATTGCAAAAATACGGTGCAGAGACAGCCGTGGGTACACTGGTGGCGTTATCCTTGGTGCGGGAGCTAGGGCCGGTTGTAGCCGGATTATTGTTTGCTAGTCGTGCTGGTTCTGCCATTACAGCAGAAATCGGTTTAATGAAAGTCACCGAGCAACTGGATGCGATGGGGATGATGGCGGTGGATCCAATTGCAAGGGTGGTTGCGCCGCGGTTCTGGGCCGGGGTGATTTCGATGCCGCTCCTAGCAGCAATATTTTCTGCGATGGGCATATTCGGTGGTTACTTGGTTGCAGTGGTGCTTATCGGTGTGGATGAGGGTTTGTTTTGGTCACAAATGCAAAGTGTGGTGGATTTTAGGTTCGATATTGTTAACGGTATTATTAAAACTTGCTTTTTTGGTGTGGCGGTAACAGCAATTGCAGTGTTCGAAGGCTATGATGCGCAGCCTACGGCGGAGGGGGTATCCGGCGCAACTACTCGAACCGTGGTAACTTCAGCGCTTGTGATATTGGGACTAGATTTTGTTTTAACCTCATTCATGTTTAGAGGAGTAGGCTGATGCAGCGGTCGACAATGGACTTGTGGGTAGGGTTGTTTGTTATTGCGGGGATTGGTGCGCTACTAATATTAGCGTTGAAAGTAGGAAACCTGGGTACCTATAGTGAGGCACAGAGTTATACCTTGATTGGAAATTTTGAGAATGTTGGTGGCTTGAAAATCCGTGCGCCGGTAAAAAGTGCCGGTGTGGTGGTAGGACGCGTGATGGATATACAGTTAAGCACAAAGACTTTCGATGCTATAGTAACTATGAAGATAGATAACCGTTATCAGTTTCCCAAGGACACTTTTGCAAGCATTCTTACTTCTGGGCTTTTGGGTGCGCAATACGTTGGTTTGGCTGCGGGTGGCGACGAGGGTATGTTGAAGAGCGGTGACAAGATCATGAAAACCAATTCAGCACTAGTATTAGAGGATATGATTGGGCAATTCTTGTTCGACAAAGCGTCAGAGGATGATGGCGAGTTCTAAACGTGGCTATGTTGTTGTGTCGCGTCTTTTGTGTAAAAACATAATTAATTTTAGTGAGAGAGTCGCATGAAAACATATTTTGGCATAGCTGTATTGCTATCTACGTTGTTAGTAGCACCCGCAACATGGGCGATTGAAACCAGCCCCGATATTCTGGTGGATAATACTGCGCAAGAGATTCTCGCAATCATCAAGCAGGATAAGGACATTCAGTCTGGCAATAAAGCCAAGATTCTTGATCTGGTTGAAGCTAAAATATTGCCCCATTTCAATTTTGCTCGTATGACTCGGCTTGCTATGGGTAAGAATTGGTCCAAAGCTACACCCCAGCAGCAGCAGGAACTGGAGAAACAGTTTCGTACCTTGCTGGTACGTACCTACTATAAAGCCTTATCAGTTTATAGCCACCATACTATAAAGGTAGTTCCGCTTAACACTATGGCAGGAGATACTAACGTTACGGTAAAAACTCAGGTGATGCAAAGCCACGGCCCGACTGTAACTATCAACTACAGTATGGAAAAAACTAGTAGCGGTTGGAAAGTGTACGACATAACCGTGTCGGGGATAAGTCTGGTCATTAATTACCGTGGTTCTTTCAATTCCCAGATTCGCAAGGGTGGAGTTGAAGGATTGCTCAAAACGCTGTCTGAGAAAAATCGTACGTTGGATGAGAAAGACAAAGAGAAAAGTGCTGCGCTAGTTAAACAACTCAAGATAACGTGAGATGATTTTATGTGATGGCGACAAATTGTTTGTCCAGGGGCCGATAACCATAGGCAATGTCGCGGCCGTGATTGAACAGGGTATCACTTTATTTAATCACCCTGACTTAGTGATTGACCTGGCACAAGTAACTGAGGTGGATTCATCGGCCGTCAGTATGCTATTGGAATGGCGGCGTAAAGCGCATGAACATAACCAGCAACTGTATTTTTCCAATATGCCAAAAAATCTGAAGAATCTAGCCCAATTATATGGTGTTTCTGAATTAATTCTGCTTGCATAAACCGCAAATTGTTTATGAGGAGTGTATAGCACCATAATAGACGGTCTCTAAAGGACACCGATAGAACTGTTTCACCCTTGTCTTTATCCATGCAAAAAGATAAGCGGACGATCCGTGTGACGGATGTACGCGGAATTCTTGACAAATATTTTCCCCAATTTATTTTTCCAATGACCTTGGCGATTGATGTCAAGCACGTCTAAAACGCTTCGGTGCAGTGCATGCTCTGTCGGGTATCGACCTTGAAATTAACGTAGGTGATTTTTTTGCTTTACTCGGCCCCAATGGCGCAGGCAGACTACGTTAATCAACATATTCACGGCGGTTTGACGCTGGCTAACAGCGGCGCTCTTGCGTAACGGGATACGATGTTGTGACTAACTATCGTGAAGCCCGTCGTATGCTCGGGGTGGTGCCGCAAGAGTTGGTGTTCGTCCCGTTCTTCACGGTACGGAAACCCTGTTCATTCAATCTGGTTATTATGGCCTAAAAACAATGATTCTTGGATAAACGAGATAATCCATCACCTGGGTGTCTTACGGACAAGGTGAACGCCAACATGCGAACATTATCGGGCGGCATGAAGCGGCGTGTACGTGTATTGGTAGCTCAGGTGCTGGTACATAAGCCGCCAGTGATCGTGCTGGATGAGCCTACCGCTGGGGTATATGTGGAATTACGCTAGGCACTTTGGCGTTTCATCAAACAATTGAATCGAGATGGTCTGTCATTGTGCTTACCACTCATTATCTGGACGAAGCAGAAGCGCTATGTAGTCGAGTTGCCATGTTAAAACAAGGAAAAGTTGTCGTCCTCGACAGCA
>SMVA01466312.1_pt1 | contig 10115 bp, 8 predicted proteins | sample 2456451 | NCBI WGS metagenome assembly SMVA01 (sample SAMN11095933, study PRJNA526329) | marine sediment metagenome | biome: Marine sediment; feature: Surficial sediment; material: Deep marine sediment; isolation source: Hadal surficial sediment | place: Pacific Ocean | collected 2014-05 | depth 0-1...
CCGCCGTTGCGGCGGCTTCGGCTGCCGGAGCGGCAGCCGGCGGGCTCGAAACGACTGAGCCGGCCGAAGCGGCAGTGGCCGCCGTTGCGGCGGCTTCGGCTGCCGGAGCGGCAGCCGGCGGGCTCGAGGCTGCGCGGCCTGACCCAGAGCGCGCGGCGCCTGCGGCGCTGCTGGCGGGACAGGCGGAATGGGGACCCGATCCGAGCCTCGAGGACGTGCGCGCAGTCCTCGGCGATTGCACCCGCTGTCGCCTGCACGAAGGGCGTACCCACATCGTCTTTGGCGACGGCAATCCCGATGCAGATCTCATGTTCGTGGGCGAGGGCCCTGGCGAGAACGAGGACCGACGCGGCCTCCCCTTCGTGGGCCGAGCCGGCGCATTGCTGACCCAGATGATCGAGAAGGGTCTAGGCCTGCAGCGCAGCGACGTCTACATCTGCAACTTGGTCAAGTGCCGGCCGCCCGGAAACCGCACGCCCTTGGCAGACGAAGTTGCCACTTGCAGCGGCTTTCTCGACGGACAGATCGCCGCGGTCCAGCCCCGTGTGATTGTGGCCCTGGGCAAGCCCGCCGCGAGCCTTCTACTGGGTCGCGACGTACGGATCAGCAAGGTGCGGGGAACCTGGCACGACTATCACGGCATCCCGCTGATGCCGACCTTTCACCCGGCCTACGTGTTGCGACAGTACACGGTCGAGAACCGCCGCCGGGTCTGGGACGACTTGAAGGCGGCTCTCGCCCGCGCCCAGGAATCCCGAGGAACGGCTCAGTAGGGTCGATCGGGAACGTTGGCCGACTGGGCCTCGCGAAACTCGCTCAGCGCCTTGCGCACGTCCGGATCCTTACGAGCCATGATGGCCGCGGCAAAGAGAGCCGCATTCTTCGCTCCGGCCTTGCCAATGGCGAAGGTGGCCACGGGAATTCCGCTCGGCATCTGGACCGTGGCCAGCAGTGCGTCCATTCCCTGGAGCGTGGAGCTGTCGATGGGGACGCCCAGTACCGGCAGGATCGTGTGCGCCGCGGTCGCGCCAGCCAGGTGGGCGGCCGCGCCGGCACCGCAGATGATGGCCTCGATGCCGCGCTGCTCGGCGTCGGCCAGGTAGCGCGTCAGACGATCCGGGGTGCGATGCGCCGAGATCACCCGGGCGTCGCTCGGAATACCCAGCGACTCGAGTGTCTCCTCGGCAGCCTTCATGGTGTCCCAGTCGCTCTTGCTGCCCATGATGATGGCGACTCGGGCGTCCGGCATGTGGGTTCTCCTGCGGTGCAGATGCGGTGCGGCTCGTTGCGTTGGGTGAAGGGCGATAGCATAGCCGCCCTTGGAGCGAAGCGCGGAGAGGACCACGGTGCCGGAAACATCGCCGCACATACCCGGATCGGAAACGGCAATCTGCGGCATCGTCCTTCACCCGGCCGGCCACACACGTTCGCCCGCCATGCACAATGCGGCCTTCCGAGTTCTCGGAATCGACGCGGTCTATCAGGCCTTCGACGTTGCGCCCGAGCAGCTGGCTGATGCCATCGCAGGCGCCCGACTGCGCGGCATCCGACAGCTGGCGGTCTCACTGCCCCACAAGGAGGCCGTGATCCAACACCTGGACGAGGTGGACGAGACAGCGCGTGCCATCGGCGCAGTCAATACCGTCACGCTGTGCGACGATCATCTCGTCGGTTCCAACACCGACTGGATCGGCGCCGTTCGCGCTCTCGAGCGGGAGACCCGGCTGGAAGGCAAGCGGGCCGTCGTACTGGGTGCTGGCGGCAGCGCGCGCGCAGTCGTCTACGGGCTGCTGGAACGCAATGCGGTGGTCACGGTCCTCAATCGCACGCTCAGTCGAGCAAAAAACCTGGCCCGAGATCTCGGAGCCTATCATGCGGAGACGCTCGAAAGGCTCGATAGCATCGCGTACGACGTGCTGGTCAATACGACGTCGGTCGGATTGCGCAGCGACGAGTCCCCCGTCCCGGCCGCCGCGCTCGACCCTGAAGCCGTCGTCCTCGACGCGATCTACGACCCGGAACGCACGCGCCTGTTACGCGACGCCAAAGCACGCGGATGTCGCACGATCTCGGGCAAGTGGATGCTCGTCTATCAGGCGGTGGAGCAGTTCGAACGATGGACCGACCGGGAGGCCCCAGTCGACGTGATGGCGGCCGCGTTCGACGCGGCAGGATCGTGAAAAAACGACTGTGAGAGGCGCCGTACCGGTTCTTCGAGCGCAACCGCAGCGTGTTCGTAAGCGGACCGACCACGCGCTGGCAATATACGTCTACTGCCGACGGGAGGAGCCGAGCTGCCGGTGAACCGGGATCGAGAGAAGGATCACACGCTCAGAGCCTGCCTCGCTTCGAGAAGACTGGACCTAGGCTTCGAAGCCCCACTTCTTCTTGTTCTCTTCGATCTGCTCGGGGCTCGGCTTGGACTTATCTTCGACTTCGGGAACTTCGAAGGAATCCTTGTCATCGAGGATCTTGGCGTTGAGGGGCGTGTCATCGGCGAAGACCGTCGGGACCTGCTCGTCTTCGAAGATGGCTTCCCAGGGGCACTCCGGCTCGCACACGCCGCAGTTGATGCACTCTTCGGGATCGATGTAGAGTTGATTGGGGAACGTAGCCGCATCGGTGCCCTTGTACTCGTAGATGCAGTCGACAGGGCAGACCTCGACACATGACTGATCGACGCATTCCCGACAGAGCCGGGTAACCACCCAGGTCATTCGCCTCTACCCTTTCTAGATCGTCCGGCGCGGTGGGCGCCACGTCGGAATTGGTTGGAAAACCCCAAGCTACTTGAGCTTCTTCTCTTTGTAGATCACGTGTTTGCGAACGACGGGATCGTACTTCTTCAACTCGATCTTGGCAGGGGTGTTCTGCTTGTTCTTGACGGTCGTGTAGAAATGACCGGTCCCGGCCGAGGATTCGAGCTTGATGTTTTCGCGCTTGCCCTTCTTCGCCATGGCTCGGTTCTCGTCAGTTCTGCGTCGGTTCGGGCACGTTCTCACCGCTCTTGACGAAAACACGGGAGCGCCTGTCGCCATCGATGTGAACTCGAACCCGGCTGGGCTGGTTGGTGGAGGGATCGACGAGCATCACGTTCGAGATGTCGATGTACCCTTCCTGCTCGATGATTCCACCGGTGCGTGCGGCCGAGCGCCCGGGCTTCAGGTGACGCTTCTGCATGCGCACCTTCTCGACCCGGACCCTGCCCCTCTCGCGATCGATGGCCAGGACGCGACCCTGTCGGCGGTCCTCTTCGTCTCCCGTCATGACCTGGACCAGGTCACCTTTTCGAATTCGATGGGCCATGAACCGCGTTCCTCTTCCAATCCGGACGCATATTGGTACGGCAGCGAGCACGCCCCCACAACCCCTTCCCCCCGGGGCCAAGCGATGCGAATCCGAATCCGGCTGGTCAGCTTGCGTGGCGCCCTGTCTCCGGCCGAGATATCCCTCGGTGGCACGCCCCCGCAAGGGGCCTCTAGGAGGGCGGATTGAGAAAGCTGGCGATCGCGACCGGTCTGGTGCTGATGCTGGGCTTTGGAGCCTGCGTCTTGATGCCGGAGCGATTCGCCGTGAACGCTCCGATCCAGCACATGCTCTTCGGCCAGGGAATCGAAGCCCCGACGACAGCGGACTTCGAATCCCGAATCCGCAGCATCGACGGCTGGTCCGTCGCCCTGTATGCCGAAGGTCTGCGCAACGCCCGGATGCTGCGATTCACGCCCGGCGGTCACCTGCTGGTGAGCCAGCCTCGAAGCAGCCGCGTCACGCTGCTCGAACCGGATTCTGATGGCGACGGGATGTCGGACGGTCGCCGTCTGCTCCTCGACGGCCTGAACAAGCCGCACGGCATGGACCTGTACGACGGTTGGCTCTACATCGCCGAAACCGACGCCGTGGTGCGCATCCGATTCGACGGACACACCGGCCAGACCGAAGGCCGCCTCGAACGGGTCGTCAGCGGGATCCCCAGTGGCGGCAACCACTGGACCCGGACGCTTCGATTCGGACCCGATGCTGGGATGTACGTCAGCGTCGGCTCGAGCTGCAATGCATGCGAGGATGGAAATGAACGCCGGGCCACCATCCTGCGCTACCAGCCCGACGGCAGCGGCGAGCAAATCTACGCCAGCGGCCTGCGCAACTCGGTGGGCTTCGACTGGCGACCTGCAACCGGAGAGCTCTTTGCGACGGACAACGGCCGGGACCTGTTGGGCGACGACTCCCCGCCCTGCGAGCTGAACCGCATCGTCGAAGGCGGCTTCTACGGCTGGCCCTACGCCATCGGATTCGGCGACCCAGATCCCGACTTCGGCGCTGGTCACGAAGACGAGGTGACGCGCTCGATCGATCCTGTCCACGGCTTCCATGCCCACAACGCACCCCTGGGCATGGTATTCCTGCGCGGAAAGAGCCTTCCGACAGGGCTCCGCGGCGCCGCGCTCGTCGCGCTCCACGGTTCGTGGAACCGCACCCAGAAGGACGGCTACAAGGTCGTTTCTCTCCACTGGAATCAGGACGGATCAATCGAGGAACGCGACTTCGTCACCGGCTTCGAGCTCGACGAGGACGTGATCGGACGCCCGGTGGACGTAGCGGAAGGACCCGATGGCGCGATCTACATCTCGGACGACTTTGCGGGCGCGATCTACCGGGTGAGCCGTGACGCCCGAGCCTCCGCACCAACGGCCGCGCCGCAGACCGCACGGCGGGCGCCAAATCCCCTGGCTGGGATCGCTCCCGAGGAGCTTCGGGCGCGCTCGGAACGAGGCGGCCAGCGTTATGCCGAGCTGGCCTGCGCCAGCTGTCACGACGTCGCTCGTGCCGGCCCGGGTGTCGTGCCCGTCGCGCTCACGAAACTGTCCACCCGGTATACGATCGACGAGCTCGCTGTGTTTCTGGCAACCCCGACAGCGCCGATGCCGGCCGTCGGGCTGGACGAACCGGGCCGACGCGACCTGGCCGTCTTCCTGCTCGAAACCCATCCCTAGTTGTGGTTCCCAAAGAGGTTGTTCATCCAGGGCCCCTCTCAGACGAAGGGTTGAAGCACCAATCCTCACCTCAGAGGGAGGCACCTGGATGAGACTCCATCCTAACGCGAAGACGACGCCGTCGGGAACGCAGCAGGGAAGCCGTCACGCTCCCAACCAGCGTCGCGCGCGATCGACTCCCAACAGACGTCGTCCCAGCAGGAGCACAACCAGGGCGCCGGCAATCCCGAATCCGACCTGTCCCAGAATCCTCGGCAGATCGGCCCAGTGGCTGGTCATCGGATCCAGCAGGCGCTGGAAGATGCGATGGAACAGGTAGATCCCCAGACTCGCCTCGCTCAGGAGCATGACGACGCGGCCCGGCATCCACTTGCGGGTCGACAGGGTGATCAACCCGATCACGCCGAAGGTATAGAGGACGCGGCGTGTACCGCTGCCGAAGGGAGGCAGCCAGTGGGCGGTCATGGCCGCCCCCGTCGCAGCCATCGCCGCGAAGAGGACGGTCACCGCAACTCGATGTCGATCGTGAACGCTGACCAGACTTGGCAGGGAAAGGGCTGCCAGCCATCCGCTCAGGAAGAAGCCGAGCTGGAAGTGGTCGAACGGATCGCGCAGCGACCAGAAGATGAACTCGTCCGTGAACACCACAGAGAGCCGCAGGCTGTGCTCGAAGTCGATGGAAACGGTGTAGGCGAGGCACGCTCCCCATGCCGCCCAGATTGACCAGCGGGGTGCGCGCGACAGCGGCCAGATCAAGGAGATGCAGCAGCAGATGAGAATGACGTAGTAGTACACGCCCATCGACGACGCAGAGGCGTAGTCGAACGCAAGATCCTGCACGCAATGGACGAACTCGTGATCGGCACCGCAACGCGCCCCGGTCACCCCCGCCAGCTGGGCCGCAGTCGACGCCACCAGATAGGGGATCAGGATCCGGAGCAGGCGGGGCCCGATCGTCCCGCCAGCCACGGGCACCGTACGGGCGTAGAGGAAGCCGGAGACGAACAAGAAGGACGGAACGTGGAAGCCCGTCCAGAACATCGTGAGGAAGAAGTCCCAGTCGTAACGCGGATCCCCCCAATAGAAGAGTCCCGAATGGGTGAAGACGACGGCTACGATGGCAGCCGCCTTGAGGTAGTCGATGGACGACAGCCGACTGCGCGCTGTCCCGCTCGCCATGGATTCGATGTATAGCACTCAGATCGGTCCATCAGGTCGCGCTCCCTGCGTTCGGGTACTCTCCGAATCTCTCGAATGAGTTCCGAACGCTCGCACTACTCGACTGACCGCCTTCGAAATGCGGCGGCACTGATCGGCTTGCTCCTGCAAGTTGCATGCAGCGGCCCCGACCCCGATACACTGAACCAGCCCGTCATGCGCTTCGCGGGAGACAAGCAGACTCTTAGCGTCGGATGGCCGATCGCAACGATTCGCGACGATACTCGCTACGTGCTGCGCGCCCCGGCCCAGGCTCCGCTGACCTGGGCCACGCAACTCGACGATCGGACCGGGAACCGCCTCTACACCCTGCGACGCAAGCTGCCGCCCAGACTCCACGAGGCCAGCGCACTCCTCGTCACCACCAGTGTCAAGATCGGCGCCAAATGGGTCGCGCCGCCGCCCCGCGTGATCCAAATCGACCGCAATGGCCCTGTGCCCTCGGTCGAAGTCGACATCGGCATCCCCGCGAACCCCGAGCTCAGGCCGGTGATCGTGACGGCCCGCGCCCTCGGTATCGATGCCGTCCAGCTCGAAACGATTCGCATACGCGCGCTCACGATTCCCGAGGACGCTCGACTCGAATTCTCGATCGGCGTCGTCGAGCCCGATTGGGGCAGCGACCCCGTGGCCTTCTCGCTCGAAGCGTGCGAGCACGAGGCATGCGAGACGATCTACTCCCACCGCTTCGAGCCCAACGCCGCCGATCGGCAGGGATGGCGCGATGAGAGCGTCTCGCTCGCCGCACTGGCGGGCAAGCAGCGCCATTTCCGGTTCCTGGCGAAGCGCCGGGGCAGTGAGGGTTCCTTCTCGTTCCCCGTCTGGGCGAATCCGACCGTCTACGTGAGCCAGCCGCGCAATCCAGAGCGGGTCAACGTGATCCTGCTCTCGATCGACACCCTGCGCGCCGATCACCTCACCAGCTACGGATATCGCCACGACACCGCCCCCTTCATCGAGGAGCGCTTCGGCCGGGGCGGAACCGTCTTCGACCACATGGTGGCATCGGCCACCATCACGACACCCTCCCACGCGTCGATGTTCACGGCTCTCTCTCCGCCTGCCCACGGTGCCGTCCATGGCGTGAAGATCCTCCCCAGGCGGATCCCGACTCTGGCCGAGATCGTGCGCCGCAAGGGCATCGACACCGCAGCCTTCACCGAGGACGGCTGGCTCGGTGTTCAGAACGGCTTCGGGCGCGGCTTCGACCGTTACGTCGAAAACAAGAGCTCCAACATCATGGATCCCGACGGACAGGCCGATCGCACCTTCGCCCAGGCTCGGGCCTGGCTCGAAGCCAATGCGGATAAACACTTCTTCCTCTTCTTGCACACGTTCCAGGTCCACACACCCTACGCACCCCCGCCAGAGTTCCAGCATCTATTCCTCGATCACGGCGATGCCGAACCCGGACCCCACCTCGAGTGGATGGCCCAGTATGATCAGGAGATCCGCTACACCGATGGCGAACTCGAGCGACTGTTCGAGAGCATCGATCACTTGCGACTGGCCGAGAACACGGTCTTCATCCTCACCAGCGACCACGGCGAAGCCTTCATGGAGCACGGCGTGCTCGAACACGGTAGCCGTCTCGATGAGGAAATCGTCCACGTACCGCTGATGTTCTGGGGCCGCGGCATTCCGGCGGGTCGGCGAATCCATGCTACGACCTCGCACGTCGATCTCATGCCGACCATTCTCGAGCTGCTGGGCGTCGAAGTGCCCAAAGCCCGAGAGGGCCTGAGTCTCGCGGGGCTCGCCCGTGGAAACGGCAATCCCAAAGTCTTTGAACGGCGACCCGTCTTCAGCGAATCGCGGCTCGGATATGCGCTCGGCCCCAATCGCGTGCTCCAGCCCTTTCCGTCGCCCAGCTTCTTGGTGCGGGTCGGTGGTCTCAAGCTGGCTCGTTATCCGCAGAACGATGGCGCCGTGCACTACGAACTCCACGACGTGCACGCCGATCCGCTCGAACGCAACGACCTCTTCGACCCGAACAGCGACGCATCGCAGCAGCTGATCGAACTGGTGGAGAGCTACGACGAACGCGGCAAGCGGATTCGCGCCAAGCTCACCGGCCACGCTCCTGCGGAACCGCCCGAGCAGGTCTTTCTCGACCCGCGCCAGCAGCAGAAGCTGCGCGCCTTGGGCTACCTCGAGTAGCGGCCGGTGTCAGGGCGCCGTCGCCCTCAGCGGGGTCTCGATCTGTGGATCCTGCCAAAACTGGGGAAAGCCCCTGAAATCGAGATCGTTGAGGGTTACGTCTCCCTCGTAGAGCGTCCGAAACAGCAGCATCGCGTCCTCGCCGGCCACGGAGCCCAGATCGACGCTTCGCTCGGCCGGTGGCGGCGAAACAAAACTGGTCGCCGGCACCGGTTCGATCGATTCGCGAAAGATCCGCTTCAGCGGCAGCTCGGGGCGTCCCCAGGGCCGCGCCCAGATCTCGGCCATCAGCGAGGTCCCCGGCGCCACTTCCAGTGGCTGTCGGTAGCCCAACGAGAAGGTCAGTTGCGCCTTGTTGGGAACTGAAACCCGACACAGGGTCGAAGCCTGGCGGCGCAGCGGGAGGCCCGGCTGGCCACGATCCATCGGGTGATAGAGCGTTTCGAACAGCAGGTGATCGCGGCGCGCGCGGGAGTGCCAGTCGTCACCCTCCGCGTCGCAATCGACCAGTGGACTCTGCCGAGTTGCCTCCGGACGCGGGCGGATCCGATGGCGCAGAAAGATGTGTTCGTCCTGTGCGACGTTGAAGGTGGGCGTGTAGAAGCGCCGAAGATGATCGATCAAGAGCGGCGCATATTCCCTCAGCCGCAGCCGCTCTGAGAAGAAATCGTTGAACTCCGTTACCACGAGCTGGACCCGTTCCTTGCGAAGGGCCTCCACCACACCCGCTCCCTGGTCGTGGGCGATGTGAACCGCGTAGTAGTTGGCGTAGCGACCCGGCATCGGGCGCTCGGCCAGGAAATTCAACATGGCGAGTCCGGGAATGGTCAATACGGGCTCAGCGGGCCGCGTCCCCAACTGGATCGCATCCACCTCGAAGTCGATCATCTGCTTCGACGCGAGCTCAATCTGCACACCGCCCCGCGGCTGCTCGAGCGTCTCGTTGAGCGTCGTAAAGAGGTCGTAATACCAATAGGCAGACACGGTCCCATAACCGAGCAGCACGACCGCCGCGGCAGCTCGCGTGGCGAGCGTGAAGGCTCGCGCAGCCAGCAGGGGCTTGCGACCCACCCGGAACGCTACAACGGCCCCCACCACGACGACCGGCTGATAGACATGCAGTAGATGATTCAGATCGGCGCGCGGGAAAACCCCGAGAAAGATGAAGACCGCCATCAGCAACGCCGCCGCCAAGCCCGCATCGAGCCCCGCTCCGCCCCGCCAGCTGCGCAGCAGCAGGAACGCAGCGACAGCGAACACTCCCACGGGAATCCAGTAGAGGAGCACGTGTAGAATTTCGACGCTGCGAAGCAATTCCCGGGGCCAGGCCGCGTCGAAAACGCTCGCGTTGAAGGCGTACGTGCCGTACGTCAGGCGCCCGGGGCCGTTCATGAGCTCCCGACCGAAGAACTCGCTGATGGGCAGGTACGCGATGTCGTGCTGGCCGAGGAAACTCCCGAACGGGTGCAGAACCAGAGCCTGGAATGCGGCGCCGAAGGCATCGTTCCACACGAAATAGATCACCACCGGAGCGCCCACTGCGAAGATTCCGGCCGCCATCCTGAGACCGTGAACCAGGCTCTTCCGGGCCAGGGTCGTCCGGGTCGCACCCCTTTCGAGCTCCGCAGCCAGCACGCCGAGCCCCGCGCCGACGATCGCCAGAACCCCGAAGTTCTGTTTGAAGATGACGCACAGACCGAGAATCAAGCCGAGCCACACCAGGTCACGAGGACGCTGGGATGCGCG
>SMVA01196432.1_pt1 | contig 10111 bp, 14 predicted proteins | sample 2456451 | NCBI WGS metagenome assembly SMVA01 (sample SAMN11095933, study PRJNA526329) | marine sediment metagenome | biome: Marine sediment; feature: Surficial sediment; material: Deep marine sediment; isolation source: Hadal surficial sediment | place: Pacific Ocean | collected 2014-05 | depth...
CGGCGTCAGTGATACGACATTGATGAAGCTGATCAAGGAGGATATCCTGGCCGCCGCGCAGATCGCACCGTATGCACCACTGGAAATCAAGCGTGCTGATTTGGACAATGAGCCAGTCGTGGGCATACTGAAGCGACTGAAAGCAACGGGTAAACTGATTCTCGAGGGGAACCCGTTGGCTAATCAGCAGAGCCTGTTCGAGGAAAATCAATAACTTGCACAACGGGGGTATTATGTCTGCTTCTCTAGGTTCAGCGCTGAACCAAAGCGCTGGATCAGCGTCACCGCTCCGGTCTGGGCATCCCGGGCCTTGAAACCGGCTTTATGACACAGGTAGGTGGCTATGGCCCGGTAAACAATGCCCAGCACCCGGCCCATGATCGCCGGGTGATTGGCGAACAGGAACCGCAGGGGAAACGGCACGCTGAGCACCCATTGGCGCATGGGCCTTTGGGGGAGCACGTCATCAACCAGCAGTGCCGCGCTCTCGGCCATACGCCGTGCACCACAGCTGGGACAGAAACCACGCCTTTTGCAACTGAAGGCGACAAGTTTTTCGTGGTGACAGCGGTCGCAGCGCACCCGGAGGAAGCCATGTTCCAGACGCCCACACTTGAGAAAGTCGTCAAATTCGCGCGCAGCATAGGCAGGCAATGGCCTGTCCTGCTGTGCCAGCAGGTCACGAAATGTGGGGTAGTGTTCCTCCACGATCCGGTAGAGCAGCGTCTGCTCCGGCCGATGTCGGGCATACACTGCCCCGGCGGGCCGCGGCCGTCCCTGGTCTTTGGCCATTCCGGAGTCCTTTCCAGATGTGCCATCGAAGTATAGGCGACGTGTAGGGTCAGCGTTGTGGAGCTACTGTAGGGAGCAGATTTATGTGAAGTTGAAAACTATAGAGCTCACATCGAGTTCACGGACCGCCTCGAAAACCGCCCGAGCCTCCGGCGTCGGCGCAATGCAGATGGTTCGATATGCGTCCACGATGGGGAGCCAAATACGAAAAACCCGGCCAATGGCCGGGTTTTTTATGGGCCGCGTCTGCGGCGTCTATAGACCAAGTTACCTGCCCAGCACCTGCGGTGCTTCAACTGTATGTTGCTGAGCGGCCTGTATCTTCTCGAAACCGAACTTCAGCCCCCCTGCAAGCAGGAAGAACATAAATACCACGATGCCCAGTTTGTCGGGGTTTAATTTGTACGGCATGAGTAACCTCTCTTTCGGCATGTACACAATAGCGATCAGTATGCAGAAGGCAAGCCCAAAATGCCGTTGCCCTGACCGCCAATCGCATGACCGGAGGCGCCATATCTGGGATATACTGCGGCCATGGAACTCGATCATATGAATATCTGCACCCCCGCCGAACTGATGGAGGTGGTCCGGGAATTTTACTGTGAGGTGCTGGGCTTTAAGGTCGGTCCGCGACCGCAGATTCCCATCCCCGGCTACTGGCTGTACGCCGATGGCAGTGATCGTGCCGCGGTTCACCTGCTGGAGAGCTCACATCACAGCCGACCCGATCTCAACTACCTGGACCACGTCGCATTCCGGGTGGGCGCCCTGGCACCGATTCGCACGGCTCTTGAAGCGAGCGGCATTGAGTACGGTTATCTCGACCTGGCCGAGTTCAAGATCGAACAAATCAATTTCCTCGATCCCTGCGGCGTCAAGATCGAAATCAACGCCCACACTGCATAAGCAACCCCCTCCAGCCTAAAGGATTTCCCATGCGCCGTTTGCTCAGCCTGACCAGCTTCCTCATTATTGCCGCCTGCGGCAGCACACCTTCCGCCAATATTACCCACAGCTGGATCTCCAAAGATATTGAGCAGAAGCAGGATCTGAACGGTGTGCTGGTGCTGGCCATTGCCAGCAAAGCGGAGAGCCGCCAGCGCTTCGAGCGCGAGTTTACCGCTGCATTGACCAAACAGGGCGTACGGGCGGTAGCCAGCTACACCTTGAAGGGCGGCGCAAAGATTAGCAAAGAAGACGTGAAGGCCATGGGCCGGAAGGAAAATCTGGACACAGTGTTGATCACCACGTTTGCCGGTAGAGACCAGGAAGAGGTGCTGCATCGGGGCCGCACCTACTACGGTGTACAGCCTATTTACACAGGCGGCGGCTATTATCGCCGTGGCCGGGGTTACTATGGCGGCGGTTATGGCGCGGTCTATGAAATTGCCCATGTGCCTGACTTCTACGCCCAGCACAAATCCCTGCATCTGGAGGCCAACCTGTACGAGATAGCCACCGAGGAACACCTCTGGGTCGCCGCTTCCGGCATCACCGAATCCGAAAGCAAACAGACGATGCTGGATAGCTTTATCGATGCCTTCATGACGCAATTAAAGGCCGACGAACTGATCAATTAAGCGCTTATTGGCCGCATTTATTCCATTCATCGCAGTTTCAACTCGGTTCGTCGCTGCCGGGCGAACCACTCCAATAACTCCCGGTCACACTTATCGCAGGCAATGACCTGTACACAAAATTCACCACCAGGGAGTTACATCATGATCATTAAATCCACTCGCAATAGTCTTGCCGCAGCAGTGATATTCAGCGCTCTCAGCGGTATATCCACCCTCGGCACCGCCAATATTGGCGCCGTCGACGTAAAATCTGTCCGCGTGTCTTATGCAGACCTGAACCTGGCCGAAAGAACAGGCCAGGAAACCCTGTATGAGCGGCTGAAAACTGCGGCGGAGGGCGTCTGCGGCGGAGTCAGGGACATCAACCTGTCTGTAGTTCGCGAGCAGCGCAAGTGCTACCAAGAGGCGCTGGATAGCGCTATCGGCCAGGTAGGCAGTGAGGGGCTGGAGACCATTCACAACGGTTGAGGGCTCACTGGGTGGGTGCTATGCTACTGTCATGGCAATGATTATTTTTAGCGGCCTGGGCCTGCTGTTCGCCGTTGCTGTGTTTTATGGTGCCCGGCAAATCCTGCGCAAGCTCGAGGAAGAAGACGCGCCCTGAACCGGCTCGCCTCAGCCCCCCTCAGCGGGTTCTGCCGGCAATATAAGCGGCGTCTGGCGCATCAGTTCGAAGTCCATCAATACGGTAATTTGGGAGTCCACCTGAATAAACCGGGCAGCCAGCACCGGCCCCACCGCCTCGGAAAACTTACCGAAATAACGCTCCCGCCGCTCGCTGCGGGCACGACTGATGGCAAAAGACTGTTTGGCAATTGAATTGGCCGCAGCATCGGTCATCTGGTCATAGCTGTTGGAGAATTCCCGCAGCATAGCGATACGCTTGTCGAGCAGCTTCTCCTGCTCATCCGCATACAGGCGATAAATCGGCCAAAAGGCCTCTTGCTGCTGGGGGGTGAGATCCATCGCCGTGGCGATCAAACCTATCCTGCCACTGCGGATATCCGCACGCGCCAGTTCGATAATGTCCTGCTGCGCAAGCGCCAGATTACCCAGCGCCAACAACAGGAATCCCAGCAGGTACTTCTTCATACATTACTCCTAACGATAATAGGCAGAAAACTGGTCCATGAAATCATTCAACAGTTCGGCGGGCAAGTCGTTGACGCCGGCTGCTGCCTTGCGACCGCCACCGGTAGGGAATCGCATACACAACTCGTCCGCCCCGGTTTTATTGTTCAGGGGCGCCCGCACGCTCACCAGATAATTGCCGTTGGCTTTCTCGGTCAATACGGCGTGGCCGCGATCGGGCCTGGCGTTGGCCAGGTCGTTGCTGTACACCCCGCTGACGCGCCGCGCCCAGGCTTCATTGGGCAGAATGAATACCGCACTGCTGTTGTCCGCCCGGTGCGCCTGCACCTCCGCGGCACTCGCCATGTCGTCCCGATAGCCGCGCTCTAACTTGCCGAAGTCGTCGGGGCTCTCTGCCATAAAAGCCAGCGGACTGGGGTGGGGGCTGACCCGGCGGTACAGGTCCGCCGGCGCAAAATGCAGATCTTCCAGCCTGGAACCATAGCCGTTGTAATTGATATAGGTGCCGAGGTTTTTGAGTTGCTCCAGGCGGGCTTCATCAAACCCCAGCGGGCCGGCCAATGTCGCGGCGCTGGCAAACAGGTTGTCGCCAAAGGCGCCGACTACCGCCCACTCCAGACAGGCGCCCTGCAGGTACCCATTGATCAGAATACTGGTACACACATCCGGTTCGGTATTGATCAGCGCGGTAAAACCCTCTGCGGTGGGTATATCGCCGGCGAAATGATGGTCGCAGTAAAACACCTCCGCACCCGCTGCCAGTACCTGCTGGAGACCCTCCCGGTTCTTGTCCAGCGACACATCCAGCACCGTAACGCTGTCGCCAGCCTGCGCAACCACCTGCTTGAGCAGGTTGATATCCCGCTTGACGCCGGTTATCAGAGTGGATTCACGGGGATCGGCCTGGCGCAGTTGTACCAGGGCGCAAATACCATCGGCGTCGCCGTTAAATACATCGTAGTGGGTCATAAGCTACTTAATGATCGATTGAACGATCCGGAAAGAGTTCCTGAACATTGGAGGGCGGCTCAGTCAGCGTGCGCTGTTTGTTCCACAGGTGATCATGCACCAGCTCGTGCTCGTGGAAACCGCTGACCGCCTCTGACAGCACGGCCTTGATACTGCCACAATCCATGTCGCCACAGTGGCTCTCAAGTTGGTCCAGCCAGCTTCGAAGCTGCTCCAGCGACGGAAAATCATCCTCCGCCCGCATAATCATCGGGTGGCCGGTACCGATCACGTGATCACCCAGCATCAACTCCTCGTACAGCTTTTCACCGGGTCGCAGACCGCTGAACTGAATTTCGATATCGCCCTGGGGGTTATCGACATCGCGCACCCCGTAACCACTGAGCCGCACCATGCGGTGGGCCAGGTCGAGTATGCGCACGGGCTCACCCATATCCAACACAAAGACGTCACCACCCTGGCCCATGGCACTGGCATGCAAGACCAACTGGGCAGCTTCAGAAACAGTCATGAAATAACGCGTCACTTCGGGATGGGTAACGGTCACTGGTCCACCGTTACTAATCTGTTCACGAAACAGGGGGACTACCGAGCCGGATGAGCCCAGTACATTGCCAAAACGCACCATACAGAAACGGGTACCATGGCGATCACTGCCGATGGCCTGGCACAGCATCTCGGCAAAGCGCTTGGAGGCACCCATGATATTGGTAGGCCGAACCGCCTTATCCGTAGACACCAGCACAAAGGTTTCTACGCCAGTTTCCACGGCTGCTCGCGCCGCATTCCAGGTTCCAAAAATGTTGTTGGCAACACCCTCCGCCACGTTGTACTCCACCATGGGCACATGCTTATAAGCGGCTGCGTGGTACACCGTCTGCACGCTGAAAGTGCTGAAGATACGCTGCATGCGGCGACGGTCCTGCACCGAGCCCAGCAGCGGCACAATCTCCACCTCAATGCCGGCGGCTTGCTGCATCCCCCGCAATTCGCGCTCAATTTTATAGAGCGCGTACTCGGAGCTATCCAGCAGTAGCAATTCAGAGGGTTGAGCCAGCAGAATCTGGCGACACAGTTCAGCGCCGATGGACCCCCCCGCCCCGGTGACCATCACTACCTTGGAGAGAATACAGCGATCGATCAACTCCGGATGTGGCGGCACCGGCTCACGCCCCAGCAGGTCTTCCAGTTCTATATCCTGAATCTGGTCTACCGTGGCCTTGCCCTGCAGAATGTCGGCAATTTTTGGCACTGTTCGCACATATACTGGCAGGTCTACCAACGAGTTGATAATTTCACGGCGACGTTCGGCGCTGACCGAAGGCAAGGCCAGCAATACCTGGGAAACATCGTGCAGGGCGATGAGCTTTTTGATCTTGCCTGGTCGCTTTACCTGAACGCCGTGAATAACGCTGTTCTTCAGGTGTACATCGTCATCGACAAAACAGACGGCACGATACTTGTCACCATGGCTCAAAGCCGTCAATAACAATCGGCCCGACTCACCGGCACCGTAAATAATGACTTTCTCGCAGGCCGAATAAAGCTTGCCCTGGTAGTAGGCCCGAACCAGCAAGCGACTGCCACCGACCAGAAACAGGGCTATACCCCAGTAGATGAATGGCAGCGAGCGCGGCACCTGGGCCTGGCTAAAAAAGATCGTCGCACCCAGCACAATGGATGAAAAGCTGACGCCGCGAATGATGGCCCAGATGGCCTGTTGCCCCATAAACCGGATCACCGCCCGGTAGAGGCCCAGGCGCAGGAAAATAACCGCGGTCACCAGGGTGGTAACCAGGACGCACGCCATTTCAACAGGGCCAAAGAAGAAATCTGTGTGCCCATAGCGCAGGGCTATGGCAGACCAGATGCCAACGCTGACAAATGCCATATCCAGCACCAGCAACAAGACCTGCTTGATATTACGCGGCAGCTCGATCAGTTTTTCAAGGGCGAGAGCCACGGTGTGCAGAAGCCCCCCAATAGTCTGATTCGCTAATCTTTTAAATAGCTTCAAGCAAAGGCCCCCGCCCAGCGCCGTCAAGCGACACATGTTAGCGGGTTTCACCGACGAATATTACGGTATTTTTCCCGCTTTAAGCTGCGCCAGTAAAAGTGGCAGGTAGGCGGCGATCAGCGCCACCCATTGCCACTGGTTCCAGGCCAGTGCCACCATGGTCAGCGGCAACAGCCATATTATATTATAGACTAGCATTAGCCATACCACCCGACTATGACTCTGCCAGCGCCGGGCCAGGCGCTGGTAGAGGTGAGAACTGTGGGCCTGGGTCACCGTCTCGCCCTTCAGGGCGCGCCGCAGCAGGGTGCCACTCGCATCGGCAATAAACACGGCCATCAATATCAACCAGCACACCAGCGGCATGGCGCCACTGACTTGCCCCTGCAGAGACAGTGCAGCCAGCAGAAAGCCCAGACTGATACTGCCTGCATCGCCCAGAAAGAGCCGGGCCGGTGACCAGTTCCAGTACAGGAAACCAAGCGCTGCCCCGGCGATCAGCAGACACAGCAGTGCATAAGAGGCATCACCGCCGCGCCATGTCACCAGCGCGGCCACCGCCAGACAGACGAATATCGTCTCACTCACGGCAATACCATCGATGCCATCCATGAAATTGAACAGGTTCATCATCCACAACAGGTAAATTGCCGCCGGCAACAATAACCAGCTGCGCGCAGGCCACAGTAACAGGCCAGTAACTGTCAGCGAGACCAGGGTGTAGAGGCTGAACCGAACGCCAACTGGCAAGCCCCTATTGTCATCAATGGCTCCCACGATAACCAGCACAGCGGCAGCCAGCAGCAGTTGCCATATCAGCCAGGGCCAGGGCTGGCCCAGTAGTGACACCGCGGCCATGCCAACCACCAGGCCGAGGAACAGGCCGACACCACCACCGTGTGGTGTCGGTTGTGTGTGTGCGCTGCGCTCATTGGGCAAATCGAGTATTTGCCAGCGCCGCGCCAGCGCGAGATATACGCCACAACACACCAGCGCTGCCAGCATCGGCAGCAGCACCCAGGCGATTTGCATTCAGTCCAACTCCGCCAGCATTGCCGGCATCAGGTTTTCGAGGGTATCGCGAGCCTGCCATTGCAACAGCCGACGGGCCTCGCCACCAGAGAATTGCTCCGGGGCAAATAATTTCCGGTAGCTGGCCTGCTCAGCTGAATTCCCCCGCACCAGGTCGAGCACACCGCAGGCCAGCCGCCAGCACCACCCCGGCAACCACGCTCGCCCCGGGGTTTTACCCAGGCCCCGCCGAATCGCCAGGTAGATTCTCCGCAGATCGTAAGCCTCGCCATCGGTAATATTCAGCACCGTGCCGTGCCCCGGATCAATATCCAGTAGCTGGCAGAGGGCATCACAGAGGTCCGGCAAGCCAACCATGGAGCGCGCCCCACCCGCTGGCGGCATCGGCATACCGCGCCGCACCGCGCGCATCAGGCTGTTCAGGTTGGCACGGGCGCCGGCCCCGTATACCAGTGCCGGCCGCAGGCAGACTACTGACATGGCGGAATTCCGATAGCGCTGTGACAGCTCCTGCTCAGCACGCCACTTCCAGTAGGCATAGGGTCCACCCTCGGCCGAGGCCTTGACGGTACTGATAAAAACGAATCGACCAACACCGGCAGCAGCGGCCCGTTCAGCAACATCGAGTACCGCGAGATAATTTCCCTGCTTATGATCAGCGAGGCTGGCAGACTGATGGGCAACACCCGCACAGTGATAGAGCAGTTGCGTTGAGGCAAGTTGGTCGGGGCTCGGCGCTTCCCTGCCGGTGCTGGATATTTCAAGCCCCCGGCTTTGCAGTTGCCGGCACAATTCGCTACCGATGAAACCAGTACCCCCGGTGACCAGGCATCGCATCATCAGCTCCCTGTTGCATAAAGTAAAAAGGGGGCCGAAGCCCCCCACACATGATACGGATGCGTCCGGCTTATTCCAATGTTATACGTTCACGGTTGTTGTCGAGGATGGATGGACCCACTCCTTTTACTTCGAGTAAATCATCGACAGCAAGAAAGGGTCCATAGGCCTTGCGATATTTAACGATAGCTTCAGCACGACTGTGGCCCACCCCATCCAGGTTTTGGGCAAGTGTCTCGGCGTCTGCCTGGTTGATGTTGACCGGTTGAATCACGCTCGCCACCGCCGCCTCATCGGCATGCAGGGAAAGCGTAGTGAGTGTGGGTGATATACCCAGTAACAAAGCGAGTAATAGTTTTTTAATCATGGCTGGATCTCCTATCCAATGTTGCGTCCTGCAGCAGCCGTATCACCAGTAAGTCTAGTCGGAAAAATCGACCTGCCGGCGACTATTTCACATCCTAAATGCGCAAGTTGTCGTGAATCTCCGCCAATTTCGCGATGGGATCTTCAGCGCCGGTGATGGACCGGCCAATCACCAGGTAATCACTGCCCTGGGCAATCGCATCCGCCGGGGTCACCACCCGGCGCTGGTCATCGGCACTGTCACCGGCCATGCGAATACCGGGAGTTACCAATGCAAAGTCCTGCCCGCAGGCCTGGCGCAGCAGGCTGCTTTCCCGGGCGGAACAGACCACTCCATCCATACCATTGCCAACCGCCAGCTGTGCCAGCCGCAACACCCGCTGCGAGGGGTCTTCCGCATAGCCCAGCTCGAGCAGGTCTTGCCGTGACATGCTGGTTAACACTGTCACCGCGATCAATAGCGGCGGCTGTGCAAACGGCTGCAGTGCTTCACGCGCCGCTGCCATCATGCGGCCACCGCCACTGGCGTGCACATTCACCATCCACACACCCAGGTCCGCCGCCGCCCGCACTGCGGCGGCCACCGTATTGGGGATATCGTGAAACTTGAGATCCAGGAACACCTCGAAACCGCGACCCTGTAATTGTTCAACCAACGCCGGTCCGGCTCGGGTAAACAGCTCCTTGCCCACCTTGAGCCGACAGAGTGCGGGCTCCAGTCGCTCCGACAGTGCTAATGCCGTCGCTGCATTGTCAAAATCCAGGGCAACGATAATCGGAGAAGATATCAACTCTCTTTTTCCGGGGCGGCCTGTTTTGCCAGCTGGCGATTCACCCGCAACAGCGTCGTGCGCAGGCGCAGCACCAGCCCCATCGAGGTCAGCATGCCAATGATTCCACCGGCGCCAAAGGCCAACAATACCCACAACGCGATCGAGTGTTCAGGCAGGGAAACCACCAACAGATCCAGGGGTACGGTCGCCGTATTCTGTATGCCAAAAAACACGCCGAAGAGCAACACGGCCGCGAAAACGGCAAAGTAGACGATATTTTTAAGATACTTCATGGGGCCAGCCCCAGCGAACGGGTATTAATAGCCTGCATTCAGCCCCTGGTTGACTCTCTCTCGCAACTCCTTGCCGGGCTTGAAATGCGGTACATATTTGCCGGTGAGCTGTACCGCGTCACCTGTCTTGGGGTTGCGACCCTTGCGGGGCTCGCGATAATGCAGTGAAAAGCTGCCGAAACCACGAATCTCGATGCGCTCACCCGTCGACAGGATTTGCGACATGTGCTCAAGAATCGTCTTGACTGCAAGCTCGACATCCTTGGCAGACAGCTGGATCTGCCTCGATGCGATTAACTCAATCAGTTCTGATTTTGTCATAAAGCCTCTACTCGGAGCTTATAAGCTATTGATTAAAAA
>SMVA01220581.1_pt1 | contig 10111 bp, 7 predicted proteins | sample 2456451 | NCBI WGS metagenome assembly SMVA01 (sample SAMN11095933, study PRJNA526329) | marine sediment metagenome | biome: Marine sediment; feature: Surficial sediment; material: Deep marine sediment; isolation source: Hadal surficial sediment | place: Pacific Ocean | collected 2014-05 | depth 0-1...
CCGACCCAGGAAACTCGTTCCAGAACCCGGCCGTAGAGTCGAGAGAGCCCTCGGGTGAAGCCTCGCCGAGGTGCTGCCGCTCGGGCACCGGCGATCAACACGGGTACCGCTGCTGCCGCGATACCCATGATCGTGGGCCACACGTCCCGGCGGGCAATGACCAGCACGGATGGACGCACGGCCTCGAGGAAGCGGGTGGCATCGCTCCTCACGTCCGCAGGGATGAAATCGGAGTGGTCGGCGAACTCGAGTGGCCACGTTCGGACCGAGGGAGAGGAATGCGACACGACTACTTGCAAGCCGTTCAGGGATGCTCTGACGCGCGCTACCACCGGTTCCATGATGAGCGCCTCGCCAACCGACGCTGCGTGAATCCAGAGCAGGGGGCCGTCGCCTCGGTATCGACCGGCCCATTCCTCCCACCGCGCAGCCGCATGCCGGCGCCCGGCCACGCTCGCCCCGATTTTACCGGGGAGCCAAGACGCGCCATGCAAGACGCGGGAAGCGATGGAATAGAGAGAGGACGACACGGCAGCAAGGTGCTAGTTTACGGCGACAAATGCCAAGGCTGAATTATTCCATGCAATCGCGGGCCTACTTCGATCAGAGTCGCCAGCCACGGTATAGCCTGCTCTTCGCCTTGCCGTTGCTCTTGCTCTACGAGGGTCTGGCTATCCTGCTCTCGGGATCGGCTATGGCGGGGATTCGCAACGGCGCCGACGTCCTGCTCAAGACGTTGTTCGTATCGGTTGGCGGGCGGTGGGGCCTGTTGCTGTTTGGCCTATTGCTCATCGGTGTCGGCGCCTGGTTCTTTGCCCGGGACCGCCGCGCGAACCCCGGTCCGCTCGAACGTCGTGTGTTCGGCATCATGATTGTCGAGTCGATCATCTACGCCATGATCTTTGGACAAGTCGTGTCGTGGTTGACGGGTATGCTGTTGGGTGGGGGGACCCTGGCCGTGGTCATGCAATCGACCATGGAGTCCCTCTCGTTCGGGACCCAACTCGTAGTGTCGCTCGGCGCAGGCCTCTACGAGGAGCTTCTGTTCCGCGTCATCCTCGTGGCGGTATTGATCGCGCTGTTCAAACGATTCCAATGGAACCACGGTGTGGTGATCGGCGGGGCCATAGTGGGGAGCGCGCTCATCTTCAGCGCGTTCCACTATGTCGGACCGTATGGCGATCCGCTCACCCTCGCATCGTTCACGTTCCGCGCTATCGCCGGGGTGTTACTGAGTGGTCTCTACGTGTGGCGGGGGTTTGGGATCACCGCGTGGACGCATGCGTTGTATGACGTGTTTCTTGCTGTTTTCTGATAACTGTCGATGGTCTATTGTCGATCGTCCATGGCGCTCGCCACCCCTGATCTAGACCTATCGACCATCGACTATCGACGCACTAATTCCTCTTCGCCGCCAACAAACTGTCGAGTATCGGTCTCCACACCTCGATCGGCTGCGCACCCGGTAGCAATCCCCCTTCGATCATGAACGTCGGCGTGCTGTTGATACCCGAGCGGAGCACTGCTTGGGTTTCGCTCTGCACGATCGAGCGGACCTCGCCGGAGGAAAAGCATGCCTCGAGATCGGCCGAGGATAGGCCGGCAGAGTCGCCCAGCTCTCGGAAATAGTCTCCCGGGTCGTCGATGCCCTCCCACGTCTCTTGGTGACGGAACAGGAGGTCGTGTACCGGCCAGAACTTGTCCTGCTTGGCGGCGCACATGGCGAATTCATGGGCTGCGGGGGAGTTCGGGTGAATCTGTGCCAGCGGAAAATTGACGAAAACGATCTGCACCTTGCCGGTCTCGACATACTCGGCTTCGAGTGCGGGGAGTGTCGAGTCGACGAACATTTTGCAAAAGGGGCATTGAAAGTCGCTCACCTCGTAGATCGTCACCGGTGCGTCAGCGGCGCCTCGTGTTCGCGCCCCGATGTAGCCGTCTCCCTGAAGGTTAGATGGGGCAAGGATGGCCATGGGTTCGGGTCCCGCTTCACCGGACGTTCGGGACATGAACATGTACGCGCTACCTGCGCCCGCGATTGCGGCGGCCATCGCGAGCATCAGGGCCTTCGGTGCACTCATGGCGATATCATCCAATTTCAGGCTCCGACATGTCCAGTTACTTAACGCGGCCAGTGCATCGTTGGTTCGCGCTAGTGTCGCCAGCGAAGGCGGGCATGGCTCTCAGTGAGCGGGAGAACCGTCGGGACGAGCCCATTCACCTGTACCGGGACGTTCCAATAGTACTCCAGGAACGGGTTCTCGGTATCGCCCCGTCGCACGACGAGCCACCACATCCCCGGCTCGAGCGTCACGTGGGCTTCACCGTTCGCTTCGGTGGTGAATGTGTGCGCTTCCCTGCCCGAAGCAGTCAACGCGGCAGATGCGAGAGAATCATATGCAGCGTACACGATCCGTTCCCAGGTGCGAAGTGTGTCTGCCGCGGCTTGCGCCCACCGCGCGAGCTTTACGGCGTTGCCATCGAGGGCCGAGAGTTCCCGGTCGCGCTGTGCCGTCCTCCGCGTGAACTCAGCGTACAGGACACGAAACTGCTCGTAGGCGACTGCGTACGCCGGGTCTGCACGGTCCATCGCCTGTAACGATTCGGAGAGCGCCGCCACGGAGTCGCGCAGGGCGAGCCATGGTTCGTTGATGGTAGCCAGTGCCGTATCGTCCGATGGTTCGAATGCGAACAACGCCTCTTCGAGTGCGCTGAATGTGGGCGATGGATCGATGGCAGTCTCGGCAAGGGAATCGAGGATCGCGTCCGGATCGAAAGGTATAGCCGCGACCTGCACGCCTCTCAATTCCTCCTGGTGGAGCGACAGTCGAACGGAAAGGTCGCCCTCGACGCAGGCGGCCAGCGAGGAAACCAACAGGATGGGGAGCAGACGACGAAACAGTGCGGTGCTGGGGCTAGTCGATGATCGATTTCTTGAAGATGTATCGAACCGGGTCCACAGGCTTCCCATTGACGAGCACCTCGTAATGGACATGGGGCGCCGTTGCGATACCGGTGCGGCCCACCTCGGCGATCTTGTCGCCCCGCTCGACCCACTCACCCACGCGAACGAGGATCTTGGACGTGTGTGCGTAGAAGGTACGGACACCATACCCGTGATCGATGGTTACCGTCTTGCCGTAGCCGGGTTGGTCCCGGACTCGCTCCACACGACCGTTCGCGGCCACATGGATCGGCGTGCCAATGGGCGCGGAGATATCGATCCCTTCGTGCGGGCGCGCCTCATTGAAGATCGGATGCATCCGGGAGGTACTGAACGCACTGGTGTACCAGCCTTCTCCGGTGACGATCGGACGGATAGACGGCGTGCGACTCAACCGATCGGTGTGAGATTCGAGACTGTCCAAAGCATCAGTGTACGAAACGGCCAGCAGATTGGCCCGGCGCACGAGATTATTCAGCGTTGCGCGGAACTCGAGTGTCCTACGGCCCGCTACCCCCTCGGAGAGGAGCTGGTCCCGTTCGGTCCAGCGCGCCGGACCACCGACGCCTGCCAGGAGGACCTGCGGGTCGGTCGGATCGAGACCGGCGAGTAACCGTACCTGCTCGTCGCGAATGGCAAGCGAGTTGACGGTGTCCCGCAATTCGCCGATCAGCAGCTCAGCCTGAGACAGTTCCTCGGCGAGCACGTCATTGCGCCGCTCCATCCGGTCGAGCCTGGAGAGGTCGACGGCCCGCGAGATGGCCACGTAGGCAAGCACACTGGATACAACGGCGGCCACGGCGAGGAATCCCGCTGCGAATTGGAAGGCGCGCACGGGCACCCGTACGGTTCGGGAGCGCCCCGTACCGTAGGGTACCAACACAATCGTCCAATGCCGATCTGCCATTAATAACCAGCCTCGCTGAACCGCGTTATTAGGACCACTAGAAATAGAAGAACCCACCCCCGCGATCTGTGAGGGAGGTCACAGGGAGCACTAAAGGTGAGGTGTGGTGCGAACCCTGTCAACCGTCAGGGCGTAACAGGTAACTCATTGTTAAATAATAACTTAAGACACTACGTTCGGCTTGGGAAAGAGCGGTGCCGGCTTCTGGACCACCAATCCATCGACCCGAGGGTCGGTGTAGGTCGCCCATGAAGCTCCGGTCGCCGATCCATCGAGGCCGAGAGCGGCCCAGATTTCGTCGGATTTGCCGGGCATGAAAGGGCCCAGAAGGATGGCGATACGGGCGAGGGTCCGAGCCAGCGAGCCGAGTGTGTTTCCCAGTTCCTGGGTGTTCCCCTCTTTGGCAAGCGTCCACGGTGCCCGCTGTTCCACAAAGGCGTTCGCCCGGTCAACTAGTTTCCATGCTTCTTGCGCTCCTCGGTGCAGCAGGTGTCGGTCCATTGCCGCCTGATAGGCGTCGCGGACTTCCGATGCCAAGGTGTCGAGTTTCGACTGGTCGGCCGATGGGATCGCTCCGTCCAGGTAGTGTTCGATCATGGAGGTCACCCGGCTCACGAGGTTGCCGAGCGCGTCGGCGAGTTCGGCCGTGTAACGCACGTCGAATCGCTCGAAGGTGAAGTTCCCATCCGAATCCCACGGAACCTCGCGAAGGAGGAAGTAGCGCAGGGCATCTACCCCGCGATAGTCGATGATCTCACGCAGCGTGATGGCCACCCCGGCAGTCTTGGAGAAGCGTTCACCGCCGGTCTTCACCCATCCGTGACACCACACCTTGTTGGGAACCGGAAGGTCGGCGGCCATGAGCATGGCCGGCCACATGGCGGCGTGGAACCGGAGAATGTCAGGTCCGATCACATGGACGTCGGCCGGCCAGGTTTCGACGTATCGATCGTCGGGGAAGCCCGTGGCCGAGAGGTAGTTGATGAGGGCATCGAACCACACGTAGACAGTGTGGTCGGGGTCGCCCGGCCACGGGATGCCCCATGGCACGCGGGCGCGACTGACGGAGATGGCTTGATCGTCGGTCCAGTCGCGGACGACGTTGACGATCTCATTGTACTTCGGTTTGGGTTGAACGAAGTCAGGGTGTTCTTCGTACAGCTGCAACAGCCGGCCGCGGAGCTTCCCGATTTGAAAGAAGTAGTTTGGCTCTTCGAGCCAGGAGACTTCGCGGGTGGGGTGCAAGGGGCACCGGCCATTTTCGTCGAGGTCTTTGTCGAGCTTGTACGCCTCGCAGCCGATACAGTAATGCCCTTTGTAGACCCCCTCGGTCAGGTAACCCGCACGCTGAATCCGGCGGAAGAGTTCTTCGACCGCTACATGATGACGGTCTTCGGTCGTACGAATGAAGTCGGTATTGGAGATCTCCAGTTCGGCCCAAGTGCTCCGGAACTCGGCGGCAATGTCGTCGATCCACTGATGACGATCGATGCCCGCTTCATCCGCGGCTTGGGCCACCTTCTGCGCATGTTCGTCCATCCCGACGACGAATTGTACGGTCTCACCACACAGGCGGTGGTACCGGGCAATGCAATCGGCACCCGTTTTCTCGTAGGCATGCCCAAGGTGCGGCACTCCATTCGGGTAATCGATCGCGGTTGTGATGTAGAACTTACGGTTTGTCGTCACGCTTCGGGTCGTTGGTGTCGTTGCCGTTCTTGCGCCGTCGGCCGCGATTGCGGCGCCGCTTTCGGCGACGGGTTGGGCGCGCGGGCGCCACTGACTCGACGGCCTTCTCGGTCGTGACCCGTTCGTCCATCACGTCGAAAGTCACTAGGCTCGACGGTGGTTGGACCATCTTTTCTGGGGCGTGGTCCGGCGCGGACACCTCTTCCTTGAGTTCGGCCAGCGTGAGAGACCGGAACGTCCCGTCTTCGGCCCTGAGCAACACGCGTTCGCGAAAGATATCCACTGATTCAACGCGTTCCGGGCCGGCAGCAGTGCGAAGCACCCGTCCTTCCTTGGGAAACCGTTTTCGCGTCGTCACGTAGAAATCGTGCTCGTACCGAAGGCAACACAATAGGCGGCCACACCCGCCGGATATCTGGCTCGGATTGAGCGACAGGCGTTGATCCTTGGCCAAGGACAGCGAAACCGGACGCAACTCGGGGAGCCACGACGAACAGCAGTACTGACGGCCGCAGCGGCCGACTCCGTCGAGGCGCTTGGCTTCATCCCGGCTCCCAATTTGCCGTAGCTCGATCCGGGTTCGAAATAAGCTGGCCAGGTCCCGGACGAGGGCGCGAAAATCGACGCGTTTCTCGGCGGTGAAATATACCGTCAGCTTCTTGCGGTCCCACTGCCATTCGGCGTCCGACACCTTCATGGTAAGGTCGTGTGCTTTGACGCGTTCCATCACCTTGCGACGCACGTCTTCTTCCGCCTTGCGGAGTTGCACGGAGACGTTGGCATCTTGGTCAGATGCTATACGCAACACTTTCGATTTCGGTTCGGAGGGTTTGGCCCGATCGCAGCCGTTGCTTGAACCGGCACACTTGAGTCGAGCGTTGTCCCCAATGGCGGAAACGTGCCCGAGGTCTTCGCCCCGTTCGGCCACGACAATGACGGCTTCGCCGATGGCCGGCGGAGTGTCGCCCTCCCATGTGTAGTACTCCTTGCGGGCACCTTTGAAACGAATCTCGATGACTTGCGGCATCGCTATTCTTCTCGGAGCGAACCCATGTTGCGAAACTTGGCAGCGCGGCCTTCAACCAGCGTCTTGCCGTCGAGTTCCGATAGGTCGCTCAGGTGCCGCCGAATGGCTTCGGCAAGCGTGTCCGCCATGGCGTCGTGGTCGGTGTGGGCTCCGCCGTGGGGTTCCGGTAAGATCTCGTCGATTACCCCTAGGCTGAGCAGATCTTCTGCCGTGAGTTTTAGCGCTTCCGCAGCGCGTTCCCGTTGGGACGCGTCCTTCCACAGAATGGCGGCGCAACCCTCCGGTGAAATGACCGAGTACACGGAGTTTGCGAACATGAGTACGCGATCAGCCAAGGCGAGGGCAAGGGCGCCGCCCGAACCACCCTCACCGATCACAACGGCAATGAAGGGTGTTTCGAGCAAGGCCATCTGCTCGAGATTGCTTGCGATCGCTTGGGCCTGGCCACGCTCTTCGGCACCGAGTCCCGGATATGCGCCGGGCGTATCGATGAGCGTCACGATAGGCGCCCCGAACCGGTCGGCCATATGCATCAGGCGTAACGCCTTGCGGTATCCCTCCGGGTGGGGCATCCCGAAATTGCGCTTGAGGTTTTCCTTCGTATCGCGCCCCTTCTGGTGGCCGATGACCATGATCGGTTCGCCGTCGAAACGTGCCCATCCACCGACAATGGCCGGGTCGTCACGATACAGGCGATCGCCCCGTAGTTCGACGAAGTCGGTGAAGATGGCATCGATGTAGTCCCACGTGTAGGGTCGTTTGGGGTGACGGGCGACTTGGACGCGTTGGATAGGTGTCAGATCCCGATAGATTTCGATGCGGAGTTCGGTGAGCTTCGCCTCGAGTGGAGCGATCTCGGCGCCAACATCGAGCCGGCGATCTTGGGCCAGTTCTTGGAGGTGCTTGATCTGCTCCTCGAGGTCGATGATGGGTTTTTCGAAGTCGAGCTTGAAAGCCACAGGCACCTTAGTCCGCGCGCACCAGCCGCACGCTATCAGGTCCGATTAGTTCGCGGAGTGCGTCCAGAAAGTCTTGATCAAGAGACACCCGTGCCCCCCGCGCGCGCAAGCGTGCGGTAGTGCCGTTGCCGTCACTCCAGTCCACAAACACGGGGGCCCGGCCCGGGTGCGCAGCGCAGAGTGCCCTGATGGCCCGCGCGGCGTCTGGGTTGGGTCCGGTCGCTCCCTTCCAGGTGATCTCGACGCCCATCACGCCACTCGTGCGGAGTTCCTCGAGTGGTTCGGCGATCTCGACAATGAATGGTGCGCGATCTTCTCCCCGATCCCGTGGGCTGTAGCCGCCGGTCAGGAGGAGGGCTGCATCGGTCACTATGACCTTGGAGAGCTTACTCCAACCGTCGGGGAACACGATGGCTTCGGCAGTGCCGTGGAAGTCCTCGAGCGTGAGCCGGGCATATTCCGCACCGGTCTTCCGGCTGATGCGGCGCTTGATCGACGTAACCACCACGGCGGCCGACACTCGGTGTTCGCTCCACATACCAAGCGTTGCGGTGGTGCGGGCGCCGAAGAGTTCGACCTCGCGACGATACCGTTCCAATGGGTGGCCGGAGATGAAAAACCCGATGACTTCCTTCTCGCGGGCGAGGCGTTCGGCTTCGCTCCACTGTGGCACGTCGGGGAGTGCCACTGGCGCGTTGGACACCGCACTCTCGGTGGGATCACCAAAGAGCGAGCCCTGACCTGCCTCGCGCTCCGCTTGGCGAACCTGCGCCTCGGACAAGGCTAGTTCGAGCGCCGCGAGCAACTGCGCACGATGGTCGCCGAGGTAGTCCAACGCCCCGGCAGCAATCAGTGACTCGATGACGCGTTTGTTGCACAGTCTGAGGTCGATGCGATCGCAAAAGTCGGTGGGTGTTTCGTATGGGCCCGATGCACGGCCGTCGATGATGGATTCGATTGCCCCGCGGCCGACATTGCGGACCGCGCCGAGACCGAAGCGCATCTGCGACTGGCTGGTCACAGTGAACTTGAGCCCCGATTCGTTGACCGACGGGGGCAACACCTCGAGTCCGAGTTCCCGCGTCTCGTTGATATACCCAACGACCTTGTCGGTGTCGCCGATTTCCGACGAGAGGAGCGCGGCCATGAATTCTGCGGGGTAGTGCGCCTTGAGCCACGCCGTCCGGAACGACAGCATCGAATATGCCACCGAATGCGACTTGTTGAATCCGTAACGGCCAAAGGTCTTGATTTGCGATGCCAGATCCTCCACGATGCGGCGCGGGTGGCCGCGCTCGATGCACCGGCCTGCGAACCGTTCTAACTCGGTGTCGATGAGTGTTTGGATTTTTTTCCCGACGGCTTTGCGCAAGACATCTGCTTCCGCAAGTGAATACCCGGCGAGCAGATTCGCGATAAGCATGACCTGTTCTTGATAAATAATGACACCGTAGGTGGGGGCGAGGACTTCCTCGAGTTCGGGCAATGGGTAGGTGACCGGCTCTTCGCCACGTTTGCGGCGCGCATACACTTGATGCATGCCCGAGTCGAGTGGACCCGGTCGTACCAACGCGTTCGTTGCCACGAGATCGTCAAAACGGTCGACACGCAGCTGGCGCAACATGTCCGTCGCCAGAGGCGATTCGAACTGGAAAACGCCTGCCGTGCGTCCCTTGCGCAGCATCTCGTACACGGCGGGGTCGTCGCGATCGATCTCGTCGAAGTTCACCGTGACGCCGTGGCGCTCTTCGATCATCTTCATCGCGTCGTGGATGACCGTGAGTGTCCGAAGCCCCAGGAAGTCTATCTTGAGCATCCCGACCTTCTCGAGTGACACCATGTCGAATTGGGTGATGATGGCATTAGCGCCGTTTTGCGAACCGCCCTTGGGCGGAAGGCAAACGGGCACGTAGTCGACGAGGGGGCCAGGGGCAATGACGATTCCTGCGGCATGTACTGACGCGTGGCGTGCCAGACCCTCCACCCGTTGGGCCAGGTCGGCAAGTCGTTCCAGCGTAGCGTCCTCGCGTATGAGTCGTGCGAGTTCGGGAACTTTTCGTACCGCTTCGGACACGGACAGTGAATAGCCTGGGCCAGACGGAATGAGCTTTGCGATCCTGTCGGCGTCCGCGGGGCTGATCGCGAGCACGCGCGCAATGTCACGAATCGCGGCCCGTGCTTTCATGGTTCCGAACGTGATGATCTGCCCGACGGACGAGTGTCCGTACCGTTCGCGCACGTATTCGATGATCTCACCGCGGCGTTCATAACAGAAATCGACGTCGATATCCGGCATCGATACGCGTTCGGGATTCAAGAAGCGTTCGAAAAGGAGATCGAACTCGAGGGGATCGACATCGACGATTCCAAGCGCGTACGCGACCAAGGATCCTGCCGCCGACCCACGGCCCGGCCCAACCGGGATGCCGCGTTCCTCTGCTGCCCGAATGAAGTCCTGAACGATCAGGAAATATCCGGCGTACCCGGTCTTCGTGATGATATCGAGTTCGTACTGGAGCCGTTCTGCCACGTTGGCCGGCAGGGGATCGCCATACCGGGCGGTGGCACCACGCGACGCGAGGTCG
>SMVA01018028.1_pt1 | contig 10105 bp, 7 predicted proteins | sample 2456451 | NCBI WGS metagenome assembly SMVA01 (sample SAMN11095933, study PRJNA526329) | marine sediment metagenome | biome: Marine sediment; feature: Surficial sediment; material: Deep marine sediment; isolation source: Hadal surficial sediment | place: Pacific Ocean | collected 2014-05 | depth 0-1...
CGATTATTCTCATACTGCTTAGTACTGTGAATCGCCTCGGGGAATAACTCTCTATGAGCAACGCCATAGCTTCGCAATTTATCAGTCACGATCTTTCCGGGTTCGCCACCGTGACTTCGCAACAACCGCTTGAAAAACCTTTTAGCCGCAGCACCGTCACGCTTTGCCTGCAGGTACACATCAACCACGTCCCCGTCCTGATCTACGGCCCGCCAAAGATAATGCTGCTTGCCATTGATTTTCACGAACACCTCATCGATGAAGAAAGTGTCACCATAGCCTCGGTGTTTTCGTTTTAATCGGCGTGTATAGATGGCTCCGAACTTTATGCACCATAGGCGTATCGATTCTCGACTGACAGTGATGCCTCGTTCGGCTAGCAGATCCTCTATATCACGATGACTAAGATTGAATCGATAGTAGAGCCAGACTACGTAGCTGATGATGTCTGGTGGAAATCGGTGGCGTTTGTATGTATTCATATGCCGATTCTACCAGTACGGATGCTTTAACTTGTCAGTACCCCCAAACACTATGTAGGGTAAGCTTTCTCATAGCCAGTTCACTTCATATAAACCTTTCCACCAATCATCTTATAGGCTGGTGTGCCTCTGATTAAAGTATCCCTGGCGAATATTTGTTGGCATTGTGGACAGACACAATCTGTCTTGGTGTAGTTGATCACAATTCGTTCTTTAAAACATTTCACCAGCGCCCCTTTGCCCCCTTTACGATATTTAAATAACAACGTTTTGCATTGAGCGCAGAATATTTCGACGGTTCTTACTGGACCTTTTTTATTGGGTTTTGCCATATTAAGAATATGTTGTGTTTTTTATTCAGATTCCTGCATTGCATTTTTTCTTTTTGACCAAAAGTATAAAGGTAATCCAGCAGCCAATAATACCGTTCCTTGAAGGACAATCATCAATCCAGAACCGATGAGTGCAAAAATAGTAAATAACAATGCAGCCAACGCAATGCCAAATGAGCCCCAGTTAGTTTTAATGCCTTTTTTACGATCTCTTTTTTGCATCGCTAATTCTGCCAATGCAGAACCAACATAGGGTAAAAGAGTCGCCAAAGTTGACAATAAAATCAAAGTTTTAAAAGCGCCCATTAAACCTTCAGAAAAATTCATCACGATCAGAAGTGATGCAATAATTCCAGAAACAATAATAGCAATGGCAGGTGCGCCACCTTTATTCAGTTGAGCGAATTTTTGCGGGACCAGATTGTCCTGAGCCAATGCTTGTGGCATTACACCAACAACAAAGACGTTAGCACTAATTGCACTAATAATTGAAATCAGCCCACCTATCGCAATGAAACCAGCACCCCAGGGACCAAAAATGACCGACGCGGCATCCGCAATAGGTGCGGTAGAATTGGCTAAATCCTCCGTTGGGATCAGCGCCATTACACTATAAGTGACCAGTATATAAACCGCGGTAACGGTTAAGGTTCCGAAAATCATTGCGCGAGGAATATTTTTTTCCGGCTCAATCATATCATCTGCCGGACAAGTCACACATTCAACTCCAAGATAGGACCACATAATGATCATCACGATCTCAGCAAGGACAAAATAAGTCGGTTCACTTTGGGTGATTGAGCTGGTTGTATTTGCAACATCACCGATAAACAAACCTCCGGCAACGATTAAAAATAAAGGTAGTAATTTAATCAGTGAGGTGATTAATTGAAATGTGCTAGCGGTTTTGACCCCAACAACATTGATCCCGGTAATCAACCAGATAAATAGCAGCGATACGCTAGCACTGATAACCGGGTTTTCTACTACCCCTGGAATAAAAAACCCAATATAACCCGTGGTTGCCAACGCGCCTGCTGCGATGGCCGTTAACAATGCAATCCAGTATGCCCAACCAATCAAAAAACCGCTAAAATCACCAAAAGCGGCGCGAGTATAGGCATAAGGGCCGCCGAGCATTGCTTTTCGCCGGGTGAGCATTCCCAGCATCAACGCGATAAATATTGTACCAATTCCGCCAACTACCCAACCCAAAAGACTCAAACGACCATAAGGCGCCAAAACCGCTGGCAACATAAAAATACCGTTGCCGATCATCATGCCTACGACCAAGCCCCAGCAGCGCCAAAATCCCATAACCTTTTTCATATTTGGTATTCCCTATTTGTTATTGTTGTTTGTTCGGTATTTCCTGTTATAACAATCAGTACTGTGTATAGGTAGCATTAACACCCCTTCCTTCCACAATCTGCTATAGACAATTGGCCGCTGGCAATAGTAGATCGCGGCTAAGGCCCGCCGCCAGCTGCATGTGCAGTAACGAAACACGGCACCTGACTGGTGGACCTAGACTGCGGTTCTTAACAATGTTCTGCCCTGGCTCGGTGTTCGGTTTCGAAAACCCCTTACCCTTCTTCAGCTTACCACCACGCAGCTCAGTATCACCAACCACCAGGCTCGGCATAAGCTCGGTCACGGTCACCCTGCCCTACCCTATCAGAAAATCCCGTTACTTTTCTTCAACTTACTGGGCAACTTCCCTGTAGACCACCCGACTCATAATCGGGCGCTCTCACACTGAAATCGGGGCGCGCCAATTATTTATAACGAATTCATAGGTTTACGGCGGCTGGAGCATCCGACTCTTATAGCTTTCTTATGGGGGTAAAGTCGGTGGGTGTGGGACATTTTCCAGCATCTCTCCTCCGAAAAAGTGTAACCTATGTGTCCGGCATGGAACGCGGTGTAATCAAGGGGACAGCTCCTTTGATCCACAGTTGCGTGCCTGGTTACGAACGGAGGATCTAATGTCAGGAGGCTTCGCCAAAGACGGTGCGGCCCAGGAGCAGATCGATGCCAGCCTGCAGGACGAGGTTAATCGAGCTCGTAGCCGCTTGCCGCAGGGAGATAGCGCTCTGGAATGTGACGAGTGCGGCGCCACGCTCACCTTTGGAAGATCGTGGATTTTGCCGTACACTGCTGCGTACATCAATAATGACAGTGTTCTCTCGTGGCAGCCGGATTCGGATAGTCCTTTCAACCATAGTGGTTAGCAATCAGAGTAATTGTAATGAAATACGACTTTTTCCTTCGCTTCCTGCCAATATCCAATTTGTCGCAATCTGTTGTTCGGGCGGAAAAACTCACTCCTTCCATGCGAAAGTCACCCAGCAAAGCTCTGCTTATTTTTTCCACCGTTCTCTTTCTGGCAGCCTGTAGCGACTCCAACCACTCAGGCTCAGGCTCCGGCTCAGCCGCAGCAGAACCAGCCTTCGAAAACGCGAATTTCTCCGTACGCGAAAGTGTTGGCCAGCTGCATGTCACAGGGGCCGAAGAAAATCAGATGCTGAGTGTTTATGATGCATCCGGCACGCTGGTGGCCAGCGGCGAGACAGATGCGCTTGGCAGTCTTATTTTTCGCGAGTTGGAAGCCGGCAGTGATTACAGCGTGCGCGAGGAAATGGGCGCGCCGGTCAAGGCGGTGCAGGATTTGGAAGTTTGGTCAGCGGAAGCAAGCTTGCCAGCTACAACATTTTACAGCGACCAAATACTGCAGCCGGGTTTTAACTACATTACCACCCGCGACGGCACGCGCCTGTCTGCCTATATAACACTGCCCGGCCCGATCGAGGAAGGGCCCTATCCCACCATTGTTAGCTACTCGGGTTACGAACCCTCCAAACCCGGCTCGGTCCTGGACGACAGTCTGGTGAGTTTATGCGGTGTACTTCCCGTTTTGTGTGATGCGCCGAATCATCCAGCCGGATTAATTGGGGGGTTTATGGGGTATGCCACCGTTGGTGTGAACATGCGGGGAACAGGTTGTTCGGGTGGTGCCTACGATTACTTCGAACCCCTTCAAGTGCTTGATGGTTACGATATTATTGAAACCGTGGCGGCTCAATCCTGGGTATTCAGCAACAAAGTAGGAATGGCAGGCCTGTCCTTTCCGGGTATTAGCCAGCTATTCGTTGCGCAAACACGTCCACCCAGCCTAAAGGCAATTGCTCCCCTTTCTATCATTGCGGAAACCACTGCCTCAACACTGGTGCCCGGAGGCATCTACAACAATGGATTTGCGTTTCAATGGGCAGATAGAGTCGTGAACTCAGCGCAACCGTATGGACAGGGTTGGGAGCAGGATCAAGTTGATGTGGAGTATGCGGAATCTGGCACCAGCATCTGCGAAGACAATCAACAGCTGCACTTACAGGCGGTGAGTGCAATTGAGAAAGCACTTGAGACACCTTTCTACGAACCAGACATAGCAGATCCCCTGAATCCATCGACATTTGTCGATAAGATCAACGTTCCAGTTTTTGTTAGCGGCGCCTGGCAAGATGAGCAGACCGGCGCACATTTTGCGACCTTGCTGGACAAATTTACCAACGCCCCGGTGACTCGCTTTATTGCTTTCAACGGCTTGCACGCAGATGGCTATAGCCCCGAAGTACTGGCCGAGTGGAAGGCATTTCTCGATATCTATGTAGCTGAAGTCATCCCGAACCGGCCGCCTTTATTGGACGCGGTGACTGGGCCACTTTTCGAACAGCAGTTTGGCGCCCCCCTGGTGTTTCCCGCTATTCCCTATAGCGATGAGCAGAGCTACGCAGCCGCGCGTACAGCATATGAAGCCGATACAGCACAATTTCCGCTTCGAATAATCTTCGACCGAGGGGCCGCACCGAGTTTGCTCCCGGAAAATGATGGAGACCCCGACTATCGAGGTGCACCAGCGGGTGTTTTTAGCACTCAATTTAGTCAATGGCCGCCTACAGAGCAGGAGCCCTACAGACTCTATTTGCAGTCCGACGGCACACTATCCACTACCGAACCCGTCAGTGAAGGGGCTGCCTCCAGCTTTATGCACGACCCCGACGCAGGCCAACGCACATTTGGCGGCAGCCAACCATTTTATGAATGGGCACCGACAGCGCCGGGCAAAGCCGCCGTGTTTGTCAGTGACACTCTGCTACAGGACATGGTGTTTATCGGTAGCGGCAGTGTGGATCTGTTTATTCAATCAACCGAAGAAGATGCGGACATAGAAGTCCTTATCAGTGAAGTGCGAGCTGACGGCTTCGAAACCTATGTGCAGGCTGGTTGGCTGCGCGCAACCCACCGCGCACTCGATCAAGCAAGGGCAACTGAGCTGAGGCCCGTAAAGACCCACCTCGAAGCCGATGCTGCACCCTTACCCCTAGGGGAGTTTGTGCAGGCACGCGTCGAGATTTTTCCATTCGCACATATTTTTCGCGCAGGGTCACGCATTCGACTGCAGATTGATACGCCGGGAGATAGCCGCGAGTTGTGGAAGTTTATGTTGCTCGAATACGACAGCCCAGCAACACATACGATCGCTCACTCGATTACATACCCCTCCAGCATCGTGCTCCCGCTGATTCCGCTTAACCCCGTGGAATCAGAACCACCGCCTTGCCCCTCACTGCGCGGTCAACCCTGCCGGCTGTTTGAAGCCTATACGAATACACCTGCACCGTGAGGGGCAGTGGGTTTTGACAAATTGAGGGTTCTGGCAAATTAACTCCACCACACTACAGGAATCCGCCACCAAGTCTCAAGCAACCGCCCTACTCCATTCGCTGAACGCACTCACCCTCAGATCCCGATAGTGCTCGGCCCTGACCAGATGCCTATCCAAATTGAATAGATTATGGACATCAGCATGGGCACCCAAAAATCGCTGCGCCTGACCGACAGATTTAAATCGCCGCATCCCACGCTCCCTGGCCCTGGTCGCCTCATGTGATTGCTCTGCCCGATTAATTTCATACTGTTTAGTACAGTGGATCGTCTCGGGCATCAGCTCCCGATGGGCAACACCGTAGCTCCGCAGTTTGTCAGTAACGATTCCTGGGCTCCCCGCTATGTGACCTGAGCAGGCGCTTGAAAAACCGCTTTGCAGCAACCCCATCACGCTTTGCTTGAAGATTCACATCCACCACCTCACCATCCTGATCTACCGCCCGCCACAAATAGTGCTGCTTGCCATTGCTTTTTACGAAGACTTCATCGATGTAGAAGGTGTCGCCGTAGCCTCGGTGTTTTCGTTTCAGTCGGCGTGTATAAATTGCTCCGAATTCGATGCACCACAGACGGATCGCTTCGCGGCTGACAGTGATACCACGTTCGGCGAGTAAATCTTCAATATCACGATGGCTGAGATTGAATCTATAGTAGAGCTAGACTGCATAACTGATGATATCTGGCGGGAAGCGGTGGCGTTTGTATGTATTCATCGCCGGATTATCCCATTTCTGCTCTTTAACTTGTCAGTACCTCATCAAGCCTTCTACACTGCTGTCATTCCATAACGCCCTGAAGAAACAAAAATACCGACTACTGTACTCGCCAGGTGGCGGGAGGAAACCAGGTCCAAAGGGACCATCCAAAGAAGTCATTGATGCCATCGTTGAGATGAAACGGCGCAATCCACGATACGGCTGTCCCCGCATAGCCCAGCAGATCAACCTGGCCTTTGGTCTGGAACTCGACAAAGATGTTGTGCGCAGAATTCTCGCCACCCACTACAAGCCTGATCCTAGTAACCACGGACCATCCTGGCTTACCGTGATTGGTCATGTAAAAGACAACCTCTGGAGTGTGGATCTATTTCGCTGCGAGTCAATATTGCTGAAAAGTCACTGGGTAATGGTTGTTATGGATCAGTACACCCGCAGGATCATTGGCTTCGCAGTTCACGCCGGCAACGTTGATGGCCCAGCACTCTGCCGCATATTCAACGACGCTACATCCAGGCAGGGTTGGCCGAAATATATCAGCTCAGACAATGACCCGCTCTTTCATTACCACCAATGGAAAGCCAATTTGCGTGTGCTTGATATTGAAGAAATTAAATCCGTTCCACATGTGCCAATGTCGCATCGATTTGTAGAGCGGCTGATTGGAAGTATTCGGCGCGAGTTGCTTGATCACACGTTGTTCTGGACCGCGACTGACCTGGAGAACAAGCTTGGTGATTATCAGTGCTATTACAATGAGTTCCGGACTCATTCTGGGCGGGATGGTGCCACTCCGGTAGCAACCAGCGTTCAAAAGGTCGTGGACATCAACAAGTATCGTTGGGAACGACACTGCAGGGGTTTATTCGAACTGCCGATAGCGGCTTGAATCCAGGAATTACTAATTCGCCAGGGACAGCTCGCGGAACGCCGGGAAATGGGATCTGATAAAATCTACATCAAGCTGCATGGCAGGCGGGCTTCCGATTGTCGGTGGACGGGAAAGTTAGAAATTCATAGCTAACATGGCAATTTGGGAGTAGCCAACTCAGGGCTTGGCGATGCCGGAACTGCGGGCGCGCTCTTTTATCAGGTTCGCATCCGGCAGCAGCAGGAAGCCGGCGGCAACCGCTTCCTCGCTGGCCTGATCGATTGCCTCGATATATGCCTGCTTATCTGGATATAGAAGTGCCAACTGCGCATCGTCAAACAGTTCGGTAGTGCCTAACAGACCACAGAAGGAGGCATCGGCCGGAGGCTGTCCCCCACCGCGCAAAATAGCCACCGGGGCATCGACATACGGGGTTCGAATACCGCCTCTAGCGTTACCCAGGCCATCCAGTAAAAAATCCGTATCATCCTCGTTCAACTCCATCAGCGCAGCCGAGGCCGCAGCTTCGCCGGTTCTGATCCAGCGGTCCACTGACGCTATGGCGGCGTTAGCAACCCAATGACCCGGCCCATCGTTTACCGGTATAGGACAAAATATAAAAGGCGGGCGCGCATCGTTTTGCGCTTTCACATCGGCGAAAGTGGGGTCGCCGCCCTTGTCGTTTTGTCCTGTCAATGTAGTGTAGAGATCTGTATGTGCAGACCCGGTCACTTCCCACATTCTATAAAACCCTGAATCTGGCTGGCGCTGGTTCACAGAACCCAAAACATCGGTTTCGTTTTGCAGCGCAATAACGGGTTCAGATATATCATCGCGAATAAAAACCGGGCTGGGTGTCGGAATGTCCGCCTGCGGCGCAATTGACAGGGCTCGAGAACCACTCCTCCCCCGTCCGTGAATGATGAAACCGTCAAACAGGTCAATGGTAGGGTGGATGGCATTGATATAAGTCGCCAGGGCGCTCGCTGACTGAGACTGGCCCACCCCGATCATACGCTCTACCTTCAGGCCATCAAGGGGATCGAGACCCGCCGGGTTACGCACGGACTGGGCCGCCTGCGAATAGATATCATAGGAAAAACTGTCTCCCGGATGCCTAAGACTGCCATAGCGCTCCACATCAATCTCTTTCAGCGGCAGGCTAAAGGCACCGCCGCCCTCAATACCTACAAACTGGGCGGAAACACCTACCCAGACATAGCCTTCACGTATCAGCTCGGTATGCATCTGGAGCATATCCGGTGCCGCGTCAATCCCACCGGTAACGTTAAACCACTCGACCACGACAGTGCCGTTGAAATCATCGACGTTGATCGGCCGCAACACTACGATACGAGATTTGTAGTCCGCAACGTCGGCAGGCTGGATACTCCAGAGGCCATCAGATTGAAGCTCATCGGTCGCGATGTAGGATGTCGCAGTACCAGAAATGTAATACTCTGTTTCTGTATATCCCACGTCCGACATTTCGAAGTTTAGGAATGTGTAAAAGGGCGTACCCGGTTCATAGTCCAGAGTTCTCAAATCAACGGGAAAGCCACTGACAGTGACGATACAGCAATCATCTCCACCACCACCGGTAACCGGCCCTTCTACCACCGGATTGTCGGCCTGTGGTTTACTGCCGGCCTGTGGTTTACTACCGGCTTGCGGAGTATTCCCGTTACTATTGCCACCACAGGCAACCAGGGTCAGCAGCAACAAGAATAGGACGCCAATCAAACTGCGAGGTTGATTGCTATCAGTGTCCGTCATGATGGCTCTCCTACGCTATAGACAGTAATACGATGTAGTTCACGATCGTAACCGTCATAACCACCGTAGGCACGGTGAAGACAGCTGCGATCATCCCTTTATTTTATGGGGCTATACTATCACCAATATCCGGGCGGGTTCTAATGACAAATTAACGCCTTGGACGGCAAGAAATCGCTGCGCGTGCATGAAAACATCAACGACTTCACCGTCTCACTCCCGTCGAGTACGTCAGGTTCGTCGGGTATATCTGGAGTTTCTGCCCCCGGGGTATAGGCCCCTTTCGAGGCCCAATCCAGCAACAGATCTGGCCGGAAAATTTTGGGGGATTTTGTAAAGGCCGACCTCTAGGTGGATGGTTAGTAATTTTCCCGTAGTATTGGAGGATTAGTTGTAGCCGCAGTCTATTTGGATACCCGTTGCAGCCTTATTTTCGAGTTCACCAGAGAAAGAGAGAATCACCAATCATGGAACTTTATGACGTCATGCGCACCACTTTCGCCTGCAGGGAGTTTACCGGCGAGCCAGTGCCACAGGATGTGCTGCACCGCATAATCGATAATGCCCGCTTTGCCCCAAGTGGCGGCAATCGCCAGGGGTGGCGCATCATCAATATAACTGACCCTGCGAAGAAAGAGCGGCTTGCCTCCCTGTCTCTAGCGACTGCCACGCGCTACCTTCTCCAGATGAAGGCCGGTGAAAGCGCGCTCAACTCCATCCACCCCAGTGCTATCACAGATGATCAGGTAGCCCCTGAATGGCTAGTGGCACACATACGGAACGCACCGACCCTTCTGGCCATCACTGTGGATCTGGAACTGGTTGCGAGCATGGATAAAGAGCTCGACCGAATCGGGCGGTGTATGTATGAAATCGTGACGGGGTAGTCATTCACCGTAGAATCATAGGGTTACGGCATAGACACCTCCCGACTCTGTTGGAGAGATGAGTGACCCTTTTGGGGCGGGAAACTGCGTATACTTGAGGAGTTTCTGGGAGAGATGGGGCTACAAATGGAACAGATCGTAGCTCTGCGCAGCCAGACCATATTCCACTAGTATGGCCCTGAGTTGCGCGCCCCTGACAATGGAACCGGCTTATCAATTAGCTACAGCAGCAGTGACTCATCAATCGGTATGAATGTGGTGGCTTGCTCGATCAGCAGCGACGAGGTCAAGCTTGGCACGCCATACACCTCGC
>SMVA01252101.1_pt1 | contig 10105 bp, 11 predicted proteins | sample 2456451 | NCBI WGS metagenome assembly SMVA01 (sample SAMN11095933, study PRJNA526329) | marine sediment metagenome | biome: Marine sediment; feature: Surficial sediment; material: Deep marine sediment; isolation source: Hadal surficial sediment | place: Pacific Ocean | collected 2014-05 | depth...
AAAATATCTTCGCGCATGAAAGTCACCTCGTATTTTTCATCGATTGTGGCGAACACCGGGTTAAGGGTTCTGACACAGGCCTGGGTCAGGCGGGCGATAATGTGGCCTTCCACCAGATAAACCCCGGACCCCTTTTTATGCACCACAAATGTCGTTATGAATTCCATAACCTCAAGCGCGTCAATACGTTTGGCCACCGCCTGGCAAAGGTTGGCATTGGCCGAAAAACGCAAGGTTTTATTGCTTTTTGCAGCGCTGGTAAGGTCAACAAGGAAGCTGGTTTCCAGGGTCATGGCGCGCTCCCGCCGATCGTGCCAGCCAAAATGTTGTCCAGGGTTAATTTCTTCATTCTCTCGAAAACCATAAGACTATGACGGCTTAGCCCACGGGCCTTGCCTTTGGGAATTTTAGCGCCCCGGTAAAGGTTGCGGTTCAACGCCTTGGCCAAAGCGCGTTCAGGGTTTTGAGCGCCCAAGGCTGCTTCATAACCCTGAAGCCGGCCATAAAGCCCCGAAGCCATTTTTTTTACCTGTTTGCCGACGCCGAGGTCGCCGACGCCAATCTCGCGCAGGTTGCGGTCCATGTCTTTCAGGAATATGCCAATCAGGTCCCGCCCCAACCGGCCCTGCCCGGCAGCTTCCAGGGTCTTCTGGGTGCCAATCAGGAACAGGGCTAAATGCAGTACAATGGCATCAAAACGGCCATCAATCGTATCGGGAATATTATGTTCGTTAAAAAGGGCGGGCGACCTGGCCTTTTCCACCAAGGCGTTATAAAGCAAAAATGCGGTATCAAGCCCAGGGTCTTTTCCGGTAATTTTGTGTTTTAATGTTTGCAGAAAAGTCATAACCGTTTTATTTATCCTGAAAGAAGATTGTGAATTTAACACTTGGTTTTTAAATGTTATTTTGAGTTTGCTATTTTCACGAAAAGTCTTACACCTAGCAGGCCTATTAAAAAACAAAAAACAGCGTAATTAAACTCATTTAGGTAAATATGGATATGACCCCCCCCGGTTTTAAGGTTTCCCACAAGAAAAATTTACTTTTTGCTTTGGTGCTGTCGCTTGCCGCCGCTGGCTGTACCATTGAACGCCAGCCCCGCGGCTTTTTTATTGACGAACCAATAGCCGAGGGTATTTTAGCCGGCCTGGATAATAAAACCTCAGTCCAGTATACAATGGGCACCCCCTCCATGTACGGCACTTTTGATCCCAATGTCTGGTATTACATCTCAGAACTGACCCGGCGCCGTTCGCTTTCCAGACCGACCGCCACTGAGCGGACAATCCTGGCGGTACGGTTTGATGGCGATGGGGTTGTCGAGGATATCCGGCGCTATTCGCTTGTGGATGCCGTAAAGGTTAAGCCGCGCAAGGATATAACCCCGACCCGTGGCAAAAAATTGAGTTTCTTTGAACAAATTTTCTCAAATATTGGCCGTTTCTCGGAAGGTGGTTGATAAAAAAAGCCCCGAAAATTTTCGGGGCTGTTTTTATTGTTTTTAAAGCGACCTAATGAACCGCCAGCATCGCCAGCAACAGAAGCGCAACAATGTTGGTGATCTTGATCATCGGGTTCACCGCAGGACCGGCGGTGTCTTTATAGGGGTCACCAACGGTATCCCCGGTGATCGCGGCTTTATGAGCTTCTGAACCCTTGCCGCCATAGTGACCGTCTTCAATAAATTTCTTGGCGTTATCCCAGGCACCGCCACCGGCGGTCATGGAAATGGCAACATAAAGCCCGCCGACAATAACCCCCAACAGCAACGCGCCAAGCGCCGCAAACGCCGCCGCCTGACCGGCCACCCAAAAAATTATGTAATAAGTGGCAATCGGTGCCAGCACCGGCAGTAGCGACGGTACGATCATTTCCTTGATCGCGGCCTTGGTCAGAAGGTCAACCAATTTGGCGTAATCGGGTTTTGAAGTACCTTTCATGATGCCCGGGTCGGCTTTAAACTGGGCGCGAACTTCTTCGACCACAGCCCCGCCGGCACGGCCGACCGCCATCATGCCCATGGCGGCAAAGAGATAAGGCAGCAGTGCCCCCATCAAAAGGCCAACCACGACATAGGGGTTAGACAGGCTGAAATCGACAGCGACATGGCTGAAGTAGACATTCAAATCTTCGGTGTAAGCGGCAAACAGAACCAGCGCGGCAAGCCCGGCAGAGCCAATGGCGTAGCCCTTGGTCACCGCCTTGGTGGTGTTGCCAACGGCATCCAGGGCATCGGTGCGTTTGCGCACCTCGGCATCCAGTTTGGCCATCTCGGCAATGCCGCCAGCGTTATCGGTGACCGGGCCATAGGCATCCAGAGCAACAACAAAACCAGTCAGCGCCAACATTGTGGTTGCGGCAAAGCCCAGCCCCATGACGCCCGCCAGCTTAAAGGCAACAATAATGGCAATTGAAATGACAATCGCAGGCAACGCGGTTGATTCCAAAGAGACCGCCAGGCCTTGGATAACGTTGGTGCCATGCCCGGTCTGGGATGCTTTGGCGATGCTTTGCACCGGCCGGTAATTGGTCCCGGTATAGTATTCGGTAATCCAGATGATCAACCCGGTTAAGGCCAGCCCAACCAGACCGGATAAGTAAAGGTCGAGGCCGGTAAAGCTGCGGTCGCCTACCGTAATCACAGTGTCCATCGGGAACACATAGTTAAGGCCAAAATAAAGCGCAAAAACGGACAGGCCCGCAGTGACTAAAAAGCCTTTATACAGCGCGCCCATAATGCTGCCGTTCTTACCCAGTTTAACAAAATAGGTGCCAATGATCGAGGTGATGATACACACCGAGCCAATAACCAACGGCAGCACCATGATAATTTCAGCACCGGTCTTTACAAACAGCGCGGTCAAAATCATGGTCGCGGTCATCGTCACCACATAGGTTTCAAAAAGGTCGGCGGCCATGCCGGCGCAATCACCAACATTGTCGCCAACGTTATCAGCAATCACCGCCGGGTTGCGCGGGTCATCTTCGGGAATGCCGGCTTCAATCTTGCCGACCAGGTCGGCGCCAACATCAGCGCCCTTGGTGAAAATACCGCCGCCGAGACGGGCAAAAATAGAAATCAGCGAGCCACCAAAACCAAGCGCTATCAGCGAATTAATAACCTCTCTGGAGGTCGCCTCAAAGCCAAACTGGGTGGTCAGAAGAAGGTAATAAACCGCCACCGACAAAAGCGCCAGCCCGGCCACCAGCATCCCGGTCACCGCCCCTGATTTAAACGCCATGGTCAGGCCTTGCTGCAGGCTGCTTCGCGCGGCTTCGGTGGTGCGCACGTTGGCCTGCACTGAAATCAGCATGCCGATATACCCGGCCGCGCCGGAAAGGACAGCGCCGATAACAAAACCGATCGCGGGGTAAAGTCCAAGCGGGGAAACACCCAGGCCGATGGCCACAACAACGCCAACCATGGCGATGGTCCGGTACTGGCGTTTGAGATAGGCCTTGGCCCCCTCTTGAATCGCCGCGGCAATTTCCTGCATCTTTTTATTACCCGTGCTGGCCTTCAGGATTGATGCCCGGGTGACGACGCCAAAAAGAACCGCTAAAAATCCAGCGGCGATTGCGGTGTATAAAATGGTTGTGATTTCCATGCGACTTGCTTCCCTATTTAATTTCCCCCCGCTTAAGCCTTTTTCGAGCGGGCCTGGTAATTTTTGATAAAAATTTGGCGCAACCGAATCGCGCCGCTTAGCGCCGTTCTTTAAGCAGAATGAGACCAAATTCGCAAGGCCTTAAAGGCGAAAGAAAAAAGGGCCAAAAGGCCAATAAACAATCAGCTGTCTCCGGCCGGCAGGATAATGATGCGGGCAACTTCCCGGGCCCCGACATCAGCCCGAGCAATTTCCAAAAATAAAGCCGCCAGACGGTCATAATCAACCGCCCCGGGCTGGCCATCCATCCCGACCCCTTGTTCTGCCATGGCTATCGAAAAAAGGTTCATAATTTCCTCCCGCCGGGCCTCGGCCCGCTGCTGCGCGCCCTCGCCTATTACTTCAATGGTGACATCAAGAAAAACGAATCCCAGGACCGTGCCGTCGTCCGGCGAGACCAACGGCGCCGGCAAACCTTTTAGGGCAACCGGGTAAACTTCACCTGTGGCCAGGGTCACCTCGATACTCTCGCTGACCGCGCTTGGGGTCTCGCTGGGGGCCGGATCTTCATTTGGTGCCCCGGAAAACACCACAAACAAAAAAACCATGGCAAGCACACCCACCGCGACGCCAACCAGGGTCAACATTATTGATTTTCCGAAAACCCTTTTTATTAATTTTCCTAGCATTAATTTACTCTTTGAAATGCCGGTAGCCCTTGGTTTTGATCGCAACCGGGCGGCCATCTTTTCCCCGGACATCCACCTGCCTGGTGTCATTTATTTCACCGATAATGGTGATTGGCAAGCCGGTCTTTTTGGCCAAAGCGGGAAGGTCGTCCCGGTGCTGTGGCGGCACCGTAAATAACAATTCAAAATCATCGCCGCCGGTCACCAGCTGAACCAAATTAGCCGGCCCGGCATTGGCATAGTCTTTGGCCGGGGGGGACAGGGGAACCGCATCCAGATCCAGGGTCGCGCCCACTTCGGAAGCGGCGCACAAACTTTCCAAATCCATAACCAGGCCATCCGAAATATCTATGGTCGCGCTGGCCAGCCCCAGCAGCGCGCGGCCTACCTCCAGCCGCGGCAACGGGTTTTGAAAACGCGCGATTAAAAAATCATCGTGGGGCATGTCACCCTTCAGGCTTAACAACCCGAGGGTAGCGTCGCCAATGGTCCCGGAAACACAGACCAGATCCCCGGGGCTGGCGCCAAGGCGGGTGAGCGCCCCTCCCCTTTGGACAATGCCGAGCGCTGTAATCGACAGGCACAAACTTTTTGATCCCGAGGTGGTGTCGCCGCCAAACAGCGCAATGCCGAATTCTTTTTGTTCAAACGCAAGGCTGGCGCCAAAAGCCTGCCACCATGTGGTTTCAATCTTTGCCGTGCCCATCAGCCCAAGAAGATAGCCCACCGGGGTCGCCGCGCTGGCGGCCAGGTCGGACAGGTTAGAGCGCAGCAATCTGCGGGCAATAACTCCGGGCTCTTCGGTTTTAAGAAAATGCACCCCCTCGATCATGACATCCGTGGTGATGACCAGGTCGTGGTCCTCGGGAGGGGTGTAAATAGCGGTGTCGTTTTTAAGGCCAAAGGCCGGGGCGCCGGGGGCGGCCAGCGGCCTGAAGATTTTATCTATAATCGCCAGCTCATCCATTTTAGTACCTAAGCCCTCAGGGTTTTCGCCAGTTCATCAAGAATGCCGTTGACGAAACCGGGCTCCTTGCCTTCGTAATATGAATGGGTGATATCGATGTATTCATTGATTATCACCGGGCGCGGGACATCGGGGCGAAACATCAGCTCGTACACCCCGGCCTGCAAAATCGCCCGCAGGATCACTTCAAGCCGGCCAAGGCTCCAGCTTCCTGTCAGCACCCCTTCGAGGGCCTCCTTGATGGCGCTTTCGGATTTGCTGACCCCGGTGACCAGATCGCTCAGAAACTCGGCATCGACCTGGGTGATCAGCGGCACCCCTTCCATCTCTTCCATATCTTTCTGCGACATTTTGTGAAAATCCTGAAGCACGCTTGCGGTGGTGGCGTCTTTATTCATGTGCAAAAGATAAAGCGCCTGCACCGCCATAAGGCGGGCCAGCGCCCGCGGCCCTGGTTTCTTGGTGGGTTTTTTGGTTTTGGTCATGAGGGATCCAAAAGCTGACTGCGGATGGCGATCATCCTGAGGCACGCGGCAGCCGCCAACGCGCCTTTGTTGCCCTTGTCCTGATCGCCGCGGGCATGCGCCTGGTCCTGGTCTTCCACCGTCAGAATGCCGGTGCCGATGGCCAGCCTTTCCCTAAGGGCCAGTTTTTGCAGACCGTGGATCGCCTCGTGGCAGACATGATGGTAGTGGCTGGTCTCGCCACGGATGACACAGCCGAGCGCAATATACCCGGTAAACTTTTTGGAATTGGCGGCAAAGCCAATGGTGGCGGGAATTTCCAAAGCGCCGGGGACATCGATCACCTCATAACTATAGCCGGCGGCTTCCAGGGCGGTGATGGCGCCGGCTTTCATTTCGTCGGCGATGCTGGGATAAAACCGCCCCTCGACAATCAAAATGTGTTTGCTGGCCACTTAATCAATCCGGCGCTGTTCGACAATATTCAGGCCGTACGCCTCCATCCCGACAAAGCTTTGCTTGGTATTGGACAAAAGGATCATGTCCTGGACCCCAAGGTCACACAAAATCTGGGCGCCGATACCGTAATCACGAAGCTCGGTCGAGGGCGCCGGAACTTTGGTTTTGCCTTCGCGGATCTTGACAATATGTTGCAGCCGGTCGGGACGGATATCACGGATGATAACGATTACCCCGGCCCCAGCCTCACCGATGATTTTCATGGCTTTTTCCAGCTGACCGGCCTTTTCACCCTCCTCCTGCAGCAGGTCATTGAACATATCCAGGACATGAACCCTGACCATCACCGGTTTGTCAGGCGTGATCTTGCCTTTGACCAGCACCATGTGTTCGGCGTATTCGGCGGTATTGATATAAACCTTCGAGACCCAATCGCCGCCAACCAGGCTTTTCACTTTGGTCTCGCCAACGCATTTTACCAGGTTGTCCTTCTTCAGGCGGTAGCCGATCAAATCCTTGATGGTGGCAACTTTAAGGCCGTGGAACTGGGCAAACTTGATCAGGTCCGGAAGCCGGGCCATGGTGCCGTCGTCGTTCATGATCTCGCAAATCACCGCCGAGGGGTTCAAGCCGGCAAGGCGGGAAATATCAACCGAGGCTTCGGTATGTCCGGCGCGCACCAGAACACCACCGTCGCGGGCCACCAGGGGAAACACATGTCCCGGGGTGGTGATATCCACCCGGCTTTTTCCGGTATCGATGGCGGTGGCGATGGTATGCGCCCGGTCGTGCGCGGAAATGCCCGTGGTCACGCCCTCACGGGCTTCAATGGAAACCGTAAAAGCGGTCTTAAGCCGCGACAGGTTTTCCTGGCTCATCAGGCCCAGCCCGAGGTTTTTGACCCGCTCTGAGGTTATCGCCAGGCAAATCAGACCGCGCCCGTACCGGGCCATGAAGTTGACCGCATCAGGAGTTGCCATTTGCGCCGGGATCACAAGGTCGCCTTCGTTTTCGCGGTCTTCCTCGTCGATCAGGATAAACATCCGGCCATTGCGGGCGTCTTCAACCACATCCTCGATGGTCGACAGGAATGCCGTAGGCAGCTCGTCCAGGCGCTCTTTTTGATTCTGCGATTTTTTATACTTGCTCAAAGCTGTCTCCCCTGACTTCTTTCAGCCGCGCACTATAGCGGGCAAAGACGTCGGCTTCCAGATTTACTTTATCGCCGGATTTCAATGACCTAAACGTGGTGACCGCTTCGGTATGCGGGATGATCGCCACTTCAAACCGTCCCGGCCCGATGGTATTCACCGTCAGCGACACCCCGTCCACGGCAATGCTGCCCTTTTCCGCAATCAGGTGGGCAATCGCCCCTGGCATTTCCAGGGTTATGCCCTTGCCGCCTTCAATTTCGCTGATTTTCAACACTTTTGCCACCGCATCGACATGGCCCATGACCATATGTCCCCCCAATTCGTCTCCGGCCTTGAGCGATCGTTCGATATTGATCTCATCCCCCTCCGCCCAGGTCCCCAGGGTGGTTCGCGCCAGGGTTTCACCGGACGCGTCAAAGGATAAACCCTTTTCATCCCTTCCAGTCACCGTCAGGCAAATGCCGTTGCAGGCCACCGAGGCGCCAATTTTGACATCGGCCACGTCAAAGGCCACGCCAAGCGTCAGTTTTGTGCCGTTTTTGTTAAAAATCGTGCGAACCGTGCCGATATCGGTGATGATGCCTGTAAACATGAGCGCGTTTTTAATCCAATTTATCCAGAATTTCCACTAAATCGTGCCCTAATTCATGGCGCTCGGTCATCCGGAACCCCTCAAGATCAGAAGCGGACTGGATATCCAGGCCGCGGAATGCAGGTACACCACTTGCGCCAATTTTCATATGCGGGGCCTGGATCCAGTTTACCTGGTCAACCAGGCCGCTTTCATAGAAGGATGTGTTGACCGCAGCCCCGCCTTCAACCAACAAGCGTGTAATTCCTTTTTTCGCAAATAATTCAATGACTTCCTTGATATTTCTAATGTCTGAAACCGGGAGTATTTTTACCCCTTTTCTGGAAAATTTCAGGGGAAAACCGTGCCCCTGGGTGATGACCCACAGCGGCACTTCCCTGGCGCTGGTCACCAACCGGCTGTCCTCTGGAATCCGCAAGTCCGTATCCAGGACAATCCGCACCGGTGAGGCGTCTTCCAGGCCGGGCAAGCGACAGGTCAGGTCGGGGTCGTCGGCCAGAACCGTTCCTATCCCAACCAATATGGCATCAAATGAAGCCCGAAGCTGATGCGAAAAGGTGTGCGCTTCTTCCCCGGTGATTAGGGTTTCGACATTTTCTTCGGCGGCAATTTTGCCATCCGCCGAGGCGGCCACCTTCATCGCCACAAAGGGCCGTCCCGCTTCGGTTTTCAGGAAAAACCCCCTGTTCAGCGTCCGGGCCTCTTCCTCAAACAAGCCCTGGGTTACCGGAACCCCTGCATTTTCCAGCATTCTTATGCCCCTGCCACTGGTCCTTGGGTCCGGGTCGGGAAGAGCGATTATCACCTTCCTCACGCCGGCCTCGGCGAGAAGCCGGGCACACGATGGGGTTTCGCCCTCATGGGCACAGGGCTCAAGCGTGACATATGCGGTAGCGCCCAGGGCGGCCCCAGAGGCCATTTTCAGTGCCTCGAATTCGGCGTGGGGGCGGCCGCCATTTCCGGTCCAGCCGCTGCCGATGATTTGACCGCTCTTGGCCAGCACACAGCCCACCGCCGGGTTCGGCCATACCCGGCCCAAACCGCGGCGCGCTAGGTCGAGCGCAGCATTCATGAAGATTTTATCTTGGTCTAAAAAGGGCGAAGGCAGCTTATTTGTCCTTTTTCTCGGGCCCTTCCAATTCACCGACAAAGGTGCCGAAATCGGCGGCTTCCCTGAAGTTTTTGTAGACGCTGGCAAAGCGAACGTAGGCCACCTGGTCGATGCGTTCAAGGCCTTCCATCACCAGTTTTCCGATCACTTCGGAAGGAATTTCACTTTCACCCATACTTTCAAGCTGGCGCACCAGTCCGTTGACCAGGCGTTCAATCCGCTCCGGTTCAACCGGGCGCTTTCTGAGCGCAATCTGGATCGACCGGTCGAGCTTTTCACGGTCAAAGGGGATTCGCCGGCCGCTTTTCTTGAGAACCGTCAAGTCGCGCAACTGAACCCGCTCGAACGTGGTAAACCGGGCCCCGCATGAGACACACAGCCTTCTCCGGCGGATTGCCGAATTGTCCTCTGAAGGTCGCGAGTCTTTGACCTGGGTTTCGTCACTTGCGCAAAATGGGCAACGCATATCCCTCTCCCTCTAAGTTAATTCTTGCCTATAATTCCGGGTAAATCGGGAATTGCCGGCACAGATCCTCGACCTTCCCTTTTACCTTTTCCTCAATTTCCCGGTCCCCTGCCGGGTTGCTAGCCAGGCCGTCCAAGACCTCAGTCATCAAATCTCCAATCAATTCAAATTCCGCGACCCCAAAACCCCGGGTTGTTCCGGCTGGCGAGCCGATGCGAATCCCTGACGCGATAAAGGGTTTTTCCGGATCAAACGGTACGGCGTTTCTATTACAGGTTATCGATGCCCGCTCCAGCGCTTCATCAGCGGCCTTGCCGGTCAGCCCCTTGGGGCGGAGATCTATCAACGACAAATGGGTGTCGGTGCCGCCCGAGACGACATCAAACCCATTGGCCTTCAGCCGGGCCGCCAGCGCTTTGGAATTGGCCACCACATTTTTCGAATATTCCTTGAACTCGGGCTGCAGGTTTTCGCCGAACCCGACCGCTTTAGCGGCGATGGCATGCATCAAAGGTCCGCCCTGAAGCCCCGGGAAAACTGCCGAATTTATTTTTTTACCCAAATCAGTATCGATACTCAGGATCATGCCGCCA
>SMVA01123654.1_pt1 | contig 10104 bp, 9 predicted proteins | sample 2456451 | NCBI WGS metagenome assembly SMVA01 (sample SAMN11095933, study PRJNA526329) | marine sediment metagenome | biome: Marine sediment; feature: Surficial sediment; material: Deep marine sediment; isolation source: Hadal surficial sediment | place: Pacific Ocean | collected 2014-05 | depth 0-1...
GGCTTATTCTACCCAGATCCGAGTAGGATGGCGCAAACGTGTGTTTGGGGTCGGTTTGGCGCTTTGGCTACCCGGTGGGTGTACGTCATCAGATCTTGTTGGACAATTAGCTCGCTTTCGAATAGAGCGTTCTGGCTCCCATTTACGGCTAGCCCGCGTTGTCTAGATTCTCTTTTTTCTTCGTTCAAACGTCAAGCGTTTGATCCTCTCTCTACCGCCGGGGCGACGCGTTGCGGCCGGAACTGAGACGCCAAGTACGCCCGCAGACTAGCCTGCCTGCATTAACTGGTCCAAGATTCTCTCTATTATGAGAGCTCATTGTTGTTCAAGAAAAATATTCCGAACCACATTACCACGCGGTCGACTTATAGACTCTCCAATTGTGATTGACCCAAATCCACGGGATCGTATGCAGCAAGTTAACCAGCGTAATTAGGAGCAGAGCTCGCTGCTGGCGCTGGTTCGTCAATAACGCATATGTCAACAACCCACCCGCGATGGAGAGAACGGGAAAAATATCCCAATCTAAGATCTGTGGATCATAGGCAACGCGCACGAGAACCAAGAAAACTGCAAAGGGTAAGAAGCTTATTGCCAGAAAAGCCATTCGCGGATCCCTTAAATCCCGAAAGCGATTCTGGATGAGCAGAATAATCGGCAGAAGAAAACAGAAAGCTGAATTATGGAAAGTGAAATTGACGGCTTTTAAGAAATTATCCCAGGAGAAAATTGTGTAATCAAAATTAGTCGAAGAATATGTTCGATTTAGCGAAAGCAAGACAGACTGAAAGTGAGAGTTTTGTCCCCCCCAGAGAATTTCAAAACCGAAATAAGGAAAGCGTCGACGAAATTCAGTGTAATCGCTATCGAAATAAGACCAATAGAGTAAAAAATAAGTTACTGCAAAAATGCCGATGGTTGTCAATGTAATCTTAAGCAGAGTTTTAAGGATTTCTGGGGCCGAAAAACGCTTTAGAGAGAGCGTGTAGATCCAGACGAATACCAGAGGGAAAATTAGAAGAGCCTCGGTCTGATGCGCCATAAAGCTGATCAATGCCCATATGGTCACCCAATAGAGCCCTTGTTTCCCCTCCAAGCACTGCATGGCGTAAAAGGAAAAAAACACGAAAAAAGTCAGCGGTAGGAAATAGATCTCGACGTAACCCATGAAATCTTGCGTGGTTGATAGCGATAGAAAGAAGAGGAGGCCCAGGGTCCATACAGCCGGCTTGCCTTCGATCATTACCATCAAGCGGCGCAAATAGACCAAAAAGGGAATGAAGGCGATTAGGCTGATCCACTCTTTGAGTCTGAATCGAATGATTTCAGGGATCAATTCCAATTGCATATACGAGTGAAACAACGCAGCGGTAAGCGGGGCATGGATGGGATTGGTAAATCCATGCACCCTATCTCCATACTGGCGATTGCATTGAAAAACCCACGCTAAGACGACAAGCAAAATAATCACCACTGGGAAAACCCAAGGCTTAGGTGAGATGCGCCAGCGAAACCAAGATTTGGGCAGAAAGGGAACCCCGATGCAGACCAGTAATAAGCCTCCAGCCAGCGCCATGCGACTGGGGAAGTCAAAGAGAACTAGGTAGAGATCCCCCCACGCCCAATACGAAAAAGTCTCTCCAGACCAGAGGCGATAGCTGAAAACCATGCCGCTAATACCATAAACCCAATCGAGAACAGACGGCCGATAGCGTTGCCAGATGAAAACCCCACCCACCCCCAGGAAAAACAACAGCGCAGCGATGCTGTAACCGAGCGGTTGGGCGGGAACGTTCTGGGGTGGTGCAATCTTAAAATTACCCCGCAACCGGTTACCCTTTTTTTTGGAAACCACTAATTGTGATTCGATGATGTCGCCGAGAAAAGCATAATTTCTAAGATACGGACGGTTTCGCCACACGCCCTCGTAGAGATAGATCGGCACCCGCGGCCCCGCCCAAGTAACCCCGACGATTAACGACTTAAAGGGCCGATTCCGACACGACCACGACGACCAGGCACCCGGCTGGGAGGCTTCAAACCACGGTGACTCCAGGACTTCACCCAGAAATACGTTCTTTTTGTGTTTTTGTGGTAAGAATGCACAGACGAATCGAAATCTCCCTGGTTCTCCGGCAAGTCGATGCTGCGCCGATAGCGTTATCGCCCCATGCCCATCAAGCCACCTACGAATGGGCCAGCCTATGTACTCATAGGGCAGGCGATCGATTGCCTTATCCTGGCGATAAACTTCAGGCCTCCCCTGATAAAAAAGCACCCCGGCTAAGAGCAGCGCACCTCCAGCACAGAAAAACAGCAGCCGAATCAAACTGGGGCTTACCGAGAATTTCATACATGACCCCTGTTATCTGACAGGTCTTGGCTTGGCCGAGCCGAAGGCCGCGTACGCCTTTCACTAGCGGTAGTACGTCTGCTCGGCGATCTCGAGCTCAAAACGACCTCGGCCGTACCGTACCCCTTCGCGAGCTCCATCTCCGTGGTTCGAGGCTTCATGATGACCTGCCCTGCGGCTTTCCTGCACATTGACCTGATCCTCAATCGATCCGAAGATATATGCCTAATCGATCGCGGGGAGCAGGTAATTACAGCCGGAACGGAGGCGCCAGGTACAGCTGGATACTACCATCTGAAAACGGCACGGCTGGAACGAAATTCACCCGCAACGCACGGGAATCTGGGCCCCTGCGATATCGTTCCCGGGCACACTTCTCAGTACAGAGTGGGAGGCGGGCGGACCTGGGTCCTCTCGCGAAGATGCCGAGCGCCCTGCCCGTTCGGCAAGAAGAAGCGCTTGACATTGGAGCGAAGGAAGCCACATCTAATGTACAAGACCGATCTAGTGTTCAAAATCTTGAAAAATGCTCATTTTTTGCAGAGACTATTTATAAAGTGCGTTGCACGGACACCGTGGATTGTTGATTTCACTTTGGAGAAAATCGCGGCTTTCAAGAAAATATTCAACTTCGTGAATGTGGAAAGCGTTGCCGGTGACTATGTGGAGTTTGGCGTGTTTGAAGGGACTTCCTTAATCACGGCGTTTGAGTGTCACATCTGCACGAAACAAGTTGCGAACCCCCAGCGGAAATTTTGAGGTTTCGATTCTTTTCAAGGTCTACGTTTTACAGATGCCGACGATCAACACGCTTCATTTAAGGATGGCGATTTCAAGACTGATTATGAAATGGTCAAGCGTAGATTGCGAAAGAACTTCAAGAATCGCGCACCATGGGAGTTGGTGAAGGGTTATCTGGAGGACACAGTTTCGAATGTCACCACTCGCGAAATTGGCATCGAGGCTGTAGCGGTTGTGTTGTTTGATCTAGATTTGGGACCGGCGACCAAGCTCGCTTTGGACTTTGTCAAACCTGCCTTGCAGCAAGGCAGTGTCTTAATCTTTGATGAGTATTTTTGGTATCGAGGCGACACCAAGAAAGGCGAAGCGGCTGCGTTTGCGAGGTTCCAAGAGGAAAACCCTCAGTTCGAGTTTCGTGATTTCATGGATTATGGGGTGGGCGCGCGTGTTTTTGTTCTCGGCGCTATTACAGACGCTGGCTCATGACAAATATGTGGTGCGCGCAACCCCTTTGGGCAGTGTCGACCATGTTTCATCTTAGCCGTTCCCTCAGCGCTTCATTACATCAGCGCGCTCCCGATGATCAAGAGCAACAGAGCGACCGTCGTGAAGCCCGTAACAACCTCGCCTCTAAATCACCGTACAAGCGAGTCGACGCCCCAAAAAAGCGCGAAGCAAAGAAAAACCGGCCCCATCTGCTGTGATGATGTGTACTGGTCGTGAGGAGAAGGAGGTGACGCCAACGTCGCGTAATGAGCAGTAGCGACCTCGTACTTGCCGATCTGTTCCTCGTCATGGCATAATCTTCATATCGCCTCCCTGCGATTCGTTGCTGGCAACTTGGAGGTTTCACCAATTCCTCTTTCAACCGAACGCGAGACTGGTCCCACCGAATTCGAACGGAGATTTCCTTGGCGCACATCAGTGCAGTGATTCCTGTCTACCAAGAAGAGCGGCTGATGCGTGAACTGTATCGGAGACTTCGAGATGCCCTGGAGTCGATCTCCAACGACTTCGAGATTCTCTTCGTGGAAGACGGCGGAAAAGACAACACCTGGGAGGTGATCACCGAACTATCCCGTGAGGATCCGAGAGTGCGAGGCTTGCGGTTCAGTCGGAATTTCGGACAGCACTACGCCATCACTGCCGGGCTCGACAATTGTGATGGGGACTGGGTGGTTGTGATGGACGGAGACCTGCAAGACCGACCAGAGGTGATACCGTCGCTATACCAGAAGGTCCAGGAGGGCTACGAGATCGTTTTTGTCGCGCGCCAGGATCGCCCTGAGAGCACCCGATACAGACTGATCCAGCGGATCTTCTATCGAATTTTTCAGATGTTGGCAGCCACCACGCACGATCCCGAATTCGGGAACTTCTCAATCATCTCACGCAGAGTAGTTGAACATTTTCGCGGCATGCACGAGAGCTTGCGTTTCTACGGCGGAATCGTTCATTGGCTCGGCTTCGAACAAACGTCGATTAGAGCGAAACACGGGGAGCGATTCGCAGGAGAGACGCAATACAACTTGCGAAAGCGTGTCCAACTCGCTGTCAGCATGATACTCGCTCATTCGGATCGTCCGCTTTCGTTCTCCATAGGGGTCGGGCTCGCCATGGCGGTATTCTCGCTCGGCTACGGCACCTACATCGTCATTCGTGCCAGTATCTACGACTTCTCTATCGAGGGCTGGGCCAGTGTGATGGCAGCGATCTTCTTCACTGGCGGCATGATCCTGACGGTGCTGGGGGTCATCGGTGTCTACATCGGAAAGATCTTCAATGAGATGAAGTCTAGACCGCTCTACGTCGTGGCCGACGAGGTGAACCCTCTGGCAAAAGAAAAGCGTGTAAACCGCTGAACCTTCTGCTTATCACTTCCTTACGATATAGGCTTTTTGCACACCAAAATCGATCGCAGTGTAGTCCTTCTCGATTTCAAGAAAGGCATCGTTGAAGGGATTCTTGAATCCTTCCGTTTGATCCTTTTCCTGAACGAGGTCGCGAATGAATCGAGTTCCAAGGTAGTAGATGGAACTGAAATCGTTGACTTCGAAACTCACCTTTTCCGAACTTAGAAGGTCTTCCAGTTTTGGTGATTTCAAGTATCGATTGAAGTCGTGCTCAATAAGGGGAGTGAGGCCCGCAACAATCCTCAAGGCATTGAGCTTCTGGAGTGGCTCCCAGAAGGCCTCCGAGAAGATTACGGTACCACCCTTCTTGGCGACCCTCAGGCATTCCTTGATTCCCTGGACTTGATCCTCCCAGTTGGGAAGATTGATGAGAACACGCGTGGTGTACACCACATCAAACTTCCCATCCGGAAACTCGATCTCCCGAACATCTCCAATATCGAAGCTAAACTTTTCTTTTTCAGGGTGCCTCTCCCACTCTTTCTTGGCGGCCTCGATCAGGGTCTCCGAGTAGTCTATACCTGTGATGCTCCTGGGGTTTCTCTGGAGTTGATGGAAAGAGCTGTAGCCGTTCGCACAGCCCACATCCAACACATCTGAACCCTCGGGAATATTCGCTGCGATGGTATCGATTTCCAATTGAATGATGTTGAGATCACCCCAACTGGCGACGTGGCTAGATCCGAAAGTTTTCCCCTGGCTATCCCAATAGCTTTTGATGAAGTCTCCTGAACCCACGAGATCTCTCCTCTGCCGTTGAAAATGATGACCGAGCAATATAGGCGTATTGATCGGAATGTCGAGCTTCACCCCATGGGAGCGCGTAGACATTGGATCTGTTCCAAATGAATCATGTGTTCTTGCGCCCCCCTGCGTTCGCAGAAGACATCGCAAATCGCTGTTTTCAGACGGGCTACAGATTCACCCCCAAGCCGAAAGGTATGGAGAGAGTTCCGGGGGGGCTGGCCCCCATGGACTGGTAGAGTAAGGTTCAATGACCATATGAAGTCCGTGAATGTACCGTTCTATCGCCATCCCCTCGACGGTGGCCACGCTGCGCACATTGCCAAGGTGTTGGACTCGGCGATCCTCACATCCGGCAATATCGGCCGAGAGGTCGAGGCGCAGATCTGCGAGTTCTTCGAGACTCCGCACGCCCTGTTGACCAATAGCTGGACCAACGGTTGTATCGCGACGCTCCTGGCACTCGAAATCGGGGCCGGTGACGAGGTGATCGTTCCGGCGATGACCTTCATCGCTTCTTCGAATGTGGTGGAGCTGGTGGGAGCGCGACCCGTCTTCGTAGATGTCGATCCCGGAACGTTGCTGATGGGCCCCGAGGCAGTCCGCAATGCGCTCACCTCGGCAACGCGGGCGGTCATGCCGGTTCACCTCTACGGACAGATGGTCGACATGAGGGCGCTCGGTGATGTCCTGGCCAACCGTCCGGATGTCGCCATCATCGAGGACAGCGCTCATTGCTTCGAGGGTTCACGCTCCGGCGTAAAACCCGGAACGCTGTCCACGGCCGCTCTGTTCTCCTTCTACGCAACCAAGAACGTCACCTGTGGCGAGGGGGGCGCCATCATTACACGCGATCTCAAACTTGGCGAAAAACTCGAGCAGACGCGCCTGCACGGCATGAGCGCAGGGGCGATCGACCGCTACCAAAAAGGCAGCTACCAACACTGGGACATGTTTCGCCTGGGGACCAAGGCAAACCTACCGGACCTGCTGGCGGCTCTCTTGGCTCCCCAGATCAGCACCATCCGCAAGCGCCTCGCGGAGCGGGAATCGCAGTGCCAGCGGTACGAGCGCGCCTTCGAATCGACGCCCCTCCGACTCGTCGAGAGCGTACCCGAGGCCGTGAGCGCACGGCATCTCTTTCCGATTCACGTCACCCCAAAGATTCGCGACGAATTCATTGCGGGGTTGAACGCTTCGGGCGTCGGAGCAACCGTCAACTTCCGCTCCGTTCCTACACTCACCTATTACAAGGAAAAATATGGATATGGACCCGATTCGTTCCCCGAAAGCTTCAAATGGGGGAGCGGCACGATTTCCCTGCCAATGTTTCCCGGGTTGACGGAGGTCGAACAGGAATATGTCATTCAAACGGTATTGAGATACGTGAACGAGCTGATCGACGAGGCCTAGGAATTGGAGTCTGGAGCGACTCCGCATGCGAATGAACCGAGCGGAACAGATTGAGGTGGATCAAATGTCTAGAGTGCTAGTCACAGGAGCGGGCGGGTATATCGGCACCAGGTTGGTCGCTGAGTTGCTCGCGTTGGGAAACGAGGTTACGGCCTATGACCGCTTCTTCTTTGGGGTGGATACCCTGAACAAGCTCCGAGACAACACCAATCTCAAAATTGTCACCAAGGACATTCGCGACATCGAGGAGCGAGACCTCGAGGGAATCGACGCAGTTTGCGATCTCGCTGCACTCTCGAATGACCCGAGCGGCGAGATGGACCCTCAGCTTACAGAGGCCATCAACCGTCGCGGTCGTGTCAGGGTCGCGACGGTTGCAAAGAATGCGGGCGTCTCGCGTTACGTCCTCTCGAGTTCCTGTTCGGTTTATGGGGCCGGGCTCGAGACCAACCTGACGGAAGAGTCGAATACGGATCCACTGACCACCTACGCACGTTCGACGCTGAAGGCCGAAGAAGAGACATTCGAGCTATGCGATGACTCATTCTCGGTCACCGCCCTCCGGAACGCCACGGTATTCGGACTTTCGGAGAGAATGCGATTCGACCTGGTCGTCAACCTGATGACGCTTCACGCGGTCCAGAAATCACAGATCATCGTCATGGGCGGGGGCAAACAATGGCGTCCGCTGGTCCACGTCAGTGATGTAGCGCAAGCATTTATCAAGATGATCCAAAGCCCAATCGAAAAGGTCAGCGGTGAAGTCTTCAATATCGGCCTCGAGAACTTCCAGATACTGGGGATCGCCTACCTCGTTCGAGAAACACTTCCATTTCATATCCAGATCGAAATCGCCCCAGACGACCACGATCGCCGTAACTACAGCGTATCCTTCGAGAAGGCCAGGAATGTCGTGGGCTTCGAAGCGGCGGTGAGCATCGCCCAGGGAACGACCGAGATCTATGAGGCGCTCAAGACCGGAAAGACCGACAACAAGACCGTAACCTCCACGGTCAACTGGTACCGGGAGATCCTGGCCGCGAAGGAACTCGTGGATCGCATCGAACTGGACGGTCGAATACTCTAATCGGAGTCACGAACTCCCGAGGAGCCAGAAGAGCGACTGACAGTTTCTCATAGAGCCGATTTTACGATTGAGAAGCAGGTAGGCTGAGTCTTATCGGAGCCTACGCAAGGCAAATATGAAAATAACTGGATTTAGTGTCAGTTGCGCCCTTTTTGCCGTATCGGCGGCATCATTTTTCGTGAGCCCTCTCGATTTTGACAAAATAGGCGTTGGATTGATAGCTACGCTTATTTTTAGAGGAGCCTGCTCAATTCTGGGCTTATACCTTGTATTTTCTTGCTTACTATTTGTCATTAAGTCTTCAGTAAGCGAAAGCGTTAAAAACTGTTCATTAGCTTTTGCCAGCATAATCGCCTTGCTGTTCACGTTAGAAAGTGTTTTTATGTTCGTCCCTCAATCCCATGCAGTAGGTCATACGTTAGCCACAAGAATTTGGTTCACCTACTTCTGGTATCCCCAAAACTCATTTGGGTACAGAGACAAAGAAATTGACCTGGTTGAAGTCGGAAAAAGTAAAATCATTATCGTCATTGGTGACTCTTTTGTGGCAGGCCACGGAATCAAGCAAATCAAAGACAGGTTTACAGATCGCCTACAGGAAAAACTTTATCCTGAATATACTGTCTACAACCTCGGCCTAAACGGGAACGATACTATAAAAGAGTATCAGGATTTAGAGAAATTCCCTGTAATACCTTCTGCTTTGATATTGAGTTATTTCGGTAATGATATCGATAAGCGCGCGGAATTATCTGGTAAGTACTTTGATGGCTTCACTCCATACTCGGACATTTCGAATTTTTACAGATTTGTAGTAAAAAGGTCATATCTTATAAACTTTATATATTGGCAATTCCCCCGTGTCGACGTAAAACCATACGTAGAGTATTTGCAAGAATCATATGCCGACGAAAACATAATCCAAAAACATTACAGCGATATTGAGAAGTTTATTTTATATTCCGAAAAGAATGGTGTAGATCTGGTTGTGGTTATTTTCCCTTTTTTAAGAGAGCCTGAGTTCAGCAAGTTCTATACAACAAAAATCAAGAATATGTTACAGACAAAAGGAGTAGCCACTATTGATATTACAGATCATATTGAACAGATAGATCCTGAAGACCGATCCGTAAACGCGCATGATCCGCATCCAAGCGTTACGGTTCACAATCTAGTGGCTGACCTTCTTTACCACCATTTTTCAAGCAAATGAGATACGCATATAATACTTTTACCCAGCTACCCACTTAGACCATTCACCGCTCCGCCCGGCACATTGAATTCGCCTCCCTCGGGGCTGACTCGCTCCTTTACAGAATGCAGAGGGTTCTATGCGTAGCGCGGCCGAGCGGGAACATTCGCGAGATCTCAGAGTGGGTCGGCCGCGATGTCCATAGAACCCGATTGAACTACGCCGCGACCTCGTGGTTCAATTTCAGGGAGTCCAACAGAGCGGCAGAAGTAGTTGGCGTCGATCGGCAAAACAATTGACGCCGGTCAGCGGCTCGTTCGGCAAGAGCAAATAGGCGCGATCTTGAGCCGCAGAGAGAAGATTAAACGCTTGAGGTTGGGTCGAAGGGAGAAAGAGAATCCAAGCAACGCGGCCTAGCCTCAAAGGAGAGCGAGAACCCTCTCGAAGAAAACTGGCCCGGAAGTCCGAGAGGCTTTGACGACGTGCAGGCTGTACTAATCGATATAGCCCAACGCTTTGAGGAGCTTGGCTTCCTCTTCTTCGGGTAGTTGACGATCTGCCTCCTTCCCCGTGCTCAATTCTCCATGCTTTGCGACCAGAAGGCTCTTGTAATCCTCCAGCGCCGTCAGCTTCTCCTCTTGCTGTCGATCGCCAGAACGAA
>SMVA01128955.1_pt1 | contig 10104 bp, 10 predicted proteins | sample 2456451 | NCBI WGS metagenome assembly SMVA01 (sample SAMN11095933, study PRJNA526329) | marine sediment metagenome | biome: Marine sediment; feature: Surficial sediment; material: Deep marine sediment; isolation source: Hadal surficial sediment | place: Pacific Ocean | collected 2014-05 | depth...
AGACCGGTGCACATGCGATCCGGCTCATGTGGCCCGGTATCGTGCCCGCGTGTCCGGTCCCTTATTGGACCGTATCGATCTCCACATCGAGGTGCCTGCCGTCCCAATCGAGGATCTGAGAGCGGTCGGTTCGGCGGAGCCGAGCGCCACCGTTCGCGCCCGTGTCATCGCCGCGCGTGAGCGGCAGCACCACCGTTTTCGCCGCGCTCCCGGGGTAGGGGCGAACAGCCACATGAGATCCCGCGAGATCCGGCATTGGTGTCCCCTGGACGAAGCGTCCGCACGGATTCTCGAGAAGGCCATGACCCGCTTGGCGCTCTCGGCTCGGGCGCACGACCGGGTGCTCAAAGTCGCCAGGACCATCGCCGATCTGGAAGGGGTCGACTCCCTGCGTGCCCATCACGTCGGGGAGGCCGTCCAATACCGCTTGCTCGATCGCTCGCGGGTGGGGTGAGGAGCATACCCCCCCCGCGTCCAGAGCCGACTCCGTACAAGTCTCCGCCTCGAGGCGGTAGAGGGTACCGAAATCCTTGTGTTTACGCCGCATCATCCCATGATTTGAACAGGACCTTCGATCACGTGAGCTCGTCGTTCTGCCTGCCGGAGTGGAAGCACGTCGACCCCTCGAGCAGGCGCTCGTCGGGCACTGATCGACCGCCACTGTTCGGCGGCCGCGGCAAATTTCAAGAGGATAGTAGAGGCTACGGGGCATATGATTACGCTGGGACTCTCGTCCGTCATCCCTACCGGGGCCGTGTTGTCTGCGGGGGCCGTGCTTTCGAGCACGGTCGCGCAGGTGCCGGGTTTTCTCCAAGGGATTTCTGCGTTCGAGACCTTGCCTTGGCGAGAAATTGGGCTCACGGCCGCTGTATTATTAGGCGCTTGGTTCATCCGCAGGGTCGGGCGGTTGTTCGTTGTCCGGACCGTCGACAGCCGTGTGGTGCAGTACCGGTGGGGGAAGACGCTCGCCTACCTCACCCTGGCGCTCGCCATAGTCTTCATCATCGCCATCTGGGTCGACGGGTTGTCGCAGGTCGGGACCTTCCTGGGGTTGGTCTCAGCGGGTGTGGCGATCGCGCTGAAGGATCTGCTCGTAGATGTCGCCGGTTGGCTGGTCCTGATCACGAAGCCGCCCTTCGAGGTCGGCGACCGCATCCAGATCGGACCTCATTCCGGCGACGTGGTCGACACATCGATCCTGCATTTCCATCTGCTGGAGATCGGCAACTGGGTGGACAGCGACCAGAGCACCGGACGGGTGATTCGAATCCCCAACTCGAAAATCCTCACCGATCCGATCATGAACTACACGGCCGAGTTCCCGTTCCTGTGGCATGAGATACCCGTTGTGATCACGTTCGAGAGTGACTGGCAGAGGGCCAAGAAGTTGCTGATGGAAATGGTCACCGAAGTGAGCACGGAGACGAGCCGCAGGGCGGCCGATTTCTTGCAAAAACGGCCGAGCCGGATGTTGATTTCGTACGGGACGGTGACGGCCACAGTGTATACATCGGTGCTGGACCACGGGATCTGCTTGTCTATGCGTTTTCTAACGGATCCGAGGCGACGCAGGCAGTTCCACCAGGTGCTTTGGGAAGGTGTGCTGGACTTGATCTCCAACGAGCCTGACATCCAGTTGGCTTACCCGACCCAGCGGCTCGTGGGCTTCGAGCGCGAGGGTCCGGCTTCCGCCGGGACTCCAACCCGAGCGTATCGGGAGTTGGTGGAAGGATAAGGGCCTGTTGAAGAAGTGGGGCGCTCCGAGGGCCCTGCGGTGAGCATCGAAGCGACGTGCCCGGTTGTACGCTTTGCCCCATCCCGGTAGCTTTTGGCCATGTGCTTTCTGGGCTTCTCCAACACCGCCGTCACAGCCTCTTTGTCGTCGACTGCTTCCTCGACTCCTTCCTCGAATTCTGCATCCCGGCCATGCGTCTTTTCGTAGCATTGAACCTGCCTAAGAAGGAGCGCGACCGAATCTATCGGGCTTCGAGAGTCCTGCGGGAATGTGAATTTCCGGTGCACTGGAAGGAACCTGAGCACTACCATGTGACCCTGAAGTTTCTCGGCGAGGTCGCGGAGGACCGTTTGGAGGGAGTGCAGGACGCCCTCGATCATGTGGCCTCGACGACGGGTCGCCTCGATCTGGCGGTAGAAGGTTTTGGCGCCTTTCCGACGATCCGCCGTCCGGACGTGATCTGGGTGGGCATCGAACCGAGTCCCGCTCTGCGGTGTTTGAAGCAGGATGTCGAATGGGCTCTGATGGCTTGCGGCTTCGAACGCGAGACGAGGGCGTTCCATCCGCATCTTACGCTTGGGCGAGCGGATGGCGAGGACGGTGCTGGAGCGTTCCGTGGTCTGGATGACAAGGCCGCGAATTTGACATACCAGGGTCACGTAACACTTCGTAAGCTCGATTTGATGCGCAGTCATCTGTCCAAGAGTGGAGTCCCTCGGTATACGCTGAAACACAGCACCTCGTTCGAGGGCTGAGCCGTGCTCGGAACGGGTTGTCTCAAGGGGTGCTTGGGAAAAGCAGCGCTCCTGGGCGTAGTCGGCGGCGTTGCCTTGGCGGGGTGGATATGGGGACCGGAGTTGCGGCGGCGGTTTGCCGAGGAGGAGGGGGGGGTGGAGGTTCTGCCGTCTCCGGAGTTGGCGGACGCTGCCCTGGATCGCTTCGAACGTTTTCGTCGAGGAGAGCTTGGGGACCGACTGAGTCTGAGCGCTTTGGACGTCTCTTCCGTGATTCGATATGCCGCTCCAGGGATGCTTCCCGGCGGCGTTTCGCGGGTGGAGGTCGAGTTCTATGACGGCGTCGTGAGGCTCACCGCCCGTGTCCTTGTCGAGGCCTTTCCCGGGTTGCCTACCCTGGATGGCATACTGGGCTTCCTCCCCGACACGGTTTCCATCTCGGTTGTGGGTCACCTCGCCCCCCTCGACGAAAATGGGATTGCTCTCGTGGTACACGGCGTGTACGCCTCCTTCATTCCCGTGCCACTCCCCGACGGGATGACGCCCAGCATTCTTACGGTCTTGGGCAGACGGAGCAGGGCCGGACTCCCCGAGGATGCCCTGCCGTTTTCGTTTCCGGACGGCGTGCAGTCAGCCCATGTGCTCCGCGACCGGTTGATCCTCGTACGGGGCGATTAGATTTCCGGATCACGGTGAAAACATGCCCCGAGTCCTGATTGTCGACGACGAAGAATCAATTCGCGGTGCCCTGAGGCAGGTCTTCGAATACGAAGACTATGAGGTCGTCACCGCGGAAGACGGGCCGGAGGCTTTGGAGTTCTACGAGTCCTTCCGCCCGCACGTCACATTCTTGGACGTGAAGATGTCCGGCCTGGACGGTCTCGAGGTGCTTTCACGAATCCGCGATCTCGACGCGAACGCCTGTGTGGTGATGATCAGCGGCCACGGGACGATCGATACGGCCGTAGAGGCGACCCATAAGGGGGCCTTCGACTTTCTCGAAAAGCCGCTGGATACGGGTCGGTTGCTCGTGACTCTCCGCAATGGCCTCGAACTGCGGGGGCTCAGCGAGAGTGTCCAGTTGCTCCGCAGCGAGGTCGGCAGCCGGCACGAGATCGTTGGTGAGTCTCAGATCATCCGCGACGTCCTGGAGCGTATCGATCGCGTCGCACCGACGGATGCCCGCGTGCTCATCAGCGGCGAGAACGGAACGGGGAAGGAACTAGTCGCTCGTGCTCTCCATCACTCTTCGTCCAGGCGCGACGGTCCCTTCATCGCGGTCAATTGCGCGGCGATCCCCTCCGAGCTGATCGAGTCGGAGCTGTTCGGCCACATGAAGGGGTCGTTCACGGGAGCGGTCGCCGACCACGCCGGCAAGTTCGAGCAGGCTCACGACGGAACCCTCTTTCTCGATGAAGTCGGCGATATGTCTCTGGATGCGCAGGCCAAGGTGCTGAGGGTGCTCGAAGAGGGAGTCCTTACGCGGGTGGGGGGCTCCAAGGCCATCACCGTGGACGTGCGGGTGTTCGCGGCAACCAACAAGGAGCTGTCGAAAGAGATCGCTGAAGGCCGGTTTCGTGAGGATTTCTACTACAGGCTCAACGTCGTCCCGATCGTCGTGCCCCCACTCCGGGAGCGGAGGGAGGACGTTCCGCCGCTGATCCGGCATTTTGTCTCCAAAGCCGTCGGTTCGAACCATGGACCGCCCAAGACGATTGAGGATGGGGCGATGGCACGTCTCGAGGCCCTCGATTGGCCAGGAAACGTTCGCGAGCTCAGGAACACGGTGGAAAGGCTCTTGATTCTTTCTCCGGGCGAGGCGGTTCGTGCGGAGGATGTGGACGCTTTGGTCTCCGGTACCGCCAGCGGTGACGTGTTCGGCACGGCGCTTCTCAACGTTGAGGGGTTCAGCGAGTTCAAGGAGAACGCCGAGCTGGCCTACATAGAGCACAAACTTCGCGCCAACGACTGGAATGTGAGCGAGACGGCGCGGCGGATCGGTATGCCCCGGTCGAACCTCTACAAGAAGATAGAGAAGTACGGTCTCAGCCGAGAGGAGTGAGTTACTCCTTTAGTATCGTGGCTCCGTTCGGTAGACGGTAGAGGGCTTCCACAGTACGAAAGTCGCGGGTCGTGAGGTTACGGGCGGTGTTCGTCGGATACATGACGTCGCGGTCAGAATCACTGTGCGGCAATCCCAGCGCGTGCCCCATTTCATGCGCCGCCGTGAGTAGCAGCTCCTGCGGGGTTCGTCCGTATTTCGAGTTCGGGCTGCGTGTGGAAAGCGTGAGCCCCAGAACTTCGAACTTGTCGAGACTGGATCTGGTCCGAGTGAAGCCGATTTGAGATCCGGTGAGCCCCCCTCCCCATGAGATCTCGATATCGACTTCGCCCGACGGCGTGGGGTGTGTGTCGATCGAGAGCTCTAAGGGGCGGCGCTGCCAGTATTGTATTCCACGCACCACGGCGCTCTGAAGTTCGCGCGCTCGCTCGGGGGCCACCCCAGGAGGGAGAGGAACTCGTATCCGAAGGTGGCCAGTGCCGTCGGGCCAACGCCCGAGTCGCAGGGAATCTGTTGTCTCGAGTGCGGCGCAGAGGTAACCCACGTTGACACACGCGGAAGCAGAGGTGAGGACCACCCCACCGACGGTGCCTTGAGTTATCTCGCTCCCGCCACAGACTTCCCCCATGGCTGCCGGGCAGTCCCGAGAGGATGGGTCCATACCGCCGGCAATCGACGTCTGGGTACGATCCTGAATCTGATCGATCAGAAGGCCTGTGGCGATCGCCAAGAGCAGAAGCGAGAAGGGAGACCACCGTCTACCCACGTGAACTCGATACCCTTGCGTTCTGCTGGCCCATGTACCTATCCGTTAAGAAGAAACCTGGCTCCCCTGAGCGGATCCTCACCGCTCTTACAACACTAGGGTCGGGGGCCCTGAACGGGGAAGCTTTTTCATCTCTGGGGCAGACTCCGCGGGAGCCCCTCGGACAAACGGGTCGGCAGCTTTGACCCGGTCAGCTGGAACCGGAGTCCGGAGATGTGTGTATCGGTGCTCGACGCCCGCCGGCGGTGAACCGCGTGGCCGGGTGGCTGGTGTAAGATTCCCATGGGAGGTCCCGTTCAGAATGTTGAGGGGTCAAGGCGGCGTATCGGAGGGGTCGAAGGGGTCGAAGGGTTACGCCCGCGTCACCTGGGAGTGGACGCGATCGATCATAATCGCGGTCGTACTCTTCTTGGCCGTCCGTGCCTTTCTGGTCGAGGCTTTCAAGATCCCCACGTCCTCGATGGAGGGGACCCTGCTCGTGGGCGACTACTTGCTCGTCAACAAGGCCGTGTATGGCGGGGAAGTGCCGCTTCTGGGCGTGAGGTTACCGGCTTGGCGGGAGCCGAGCCGTGGCGAAGTTATTGTGTTCCATCCACCCCATGATCCGGAAAGGAACTACGTCAAGCGGGTGGTGGGTCTGCCGGGTGACACGCTGGAGATGAGGGACAAGACGCTCTTCGTAAACGGGCGTGAGATGCAGGAGGACTACGTCCGCCACATTGATCGTAGCGGCGATGCCCACCATCCCGACATGAGGTGGCAGCGGAACCACTTGTTGGCCGGCCGCGGCGATCGTGATGAGATCTACGGGGAAAACGATGGCACCTGGGAGGGCGAGAGACGTTCGTACCGGGACGACTATCGTCCATCAAGGGACAACTGGGGTCCTATCTCGGTCCCAGCGGGCAGCTATTTCGTTCTTGGGGACAACCGGGACAACAGCGAGGACTCGCGCTACTGGGGTTTCGTGGACCGGCAATCGATTCGGGGCCGTCCGTGGCGGCTGTACTTCTCGTACGACTCGTCCAACCGACGCGGGACCACCTGGCTTCGAGCCATACGGTGGGGGCGTGTCGGTCAGTCGATCCGCTGATGGGGCACGCGTGTCGGGGGTGGTGAGCGCGCCGCGAGCGAGGCGACAGCAGGACCGCCCATTTCCTGGGCCTGTTGCGCGGATGATGCCTTTCCTTATCATATTCTTGGCTTGGTGCTGCCCCGTCGTCCTGGCGGTGGCGCAAATCACACACATGATTCACGCCGAGGGTTAGATGGGGTTTTCTTCCCGTAAAGGTGCCTTCCGGGAAGGGTCGCTTGATCAGTACCTCAAAGAGATCAGCCAATATCCTCTGATCGACAAGGCTGAAGAGGCGCGTCTGGCCAAGGGCATCAAGCGCGGAGAGGAAGAGGCTCTCGACAAACTGGTCCGCTCCAACCTCCGGTTCGTGGTGTCGGTGGCCAAGAAGTATCAGAACCAAGGCGTGCCACTTTCCGATCTCATCAATGAGGGCAACCTCGGTCTCATCCGCGCCGCCCATAAGTTCGACGAGACCAAAGGAATCAAGTTCATCAGCTATGCGGTCTGGTGGATCCGCCAGGCAATTCTACAGGCCCTCGCAGAGCAGAGTCGTATCGTCAGAGTCCCCCTCAATCGGGCGGGCGCACTCCACCGTATTGGACGGAGGAGCTCGGCGCTTCTCCATGAACTGGGCCGTGAGCCTACGGTCGAGGAAATCGCGGACGATCTGGACATCTCCCAGCAGGAGGTAGAACGGACGCTGGCGATCTCACAGTCGCATCTTTCTCTCGACGCTCCGATCACACCGGGCGAAGACCACCGGCTGCTCGACTACTTGCCCGACCAGTATGCGCCCGCCCCCGAGGATGAGACGTACGACCACGCCCTCAAAGACAGCGTGGAGAGCGCGCTCTCTTCGCTCAAGGAACGGGAGGCCAAGATTCTTCGGCTGTACTTCGGCTTGGACGATCAGCAGCCGATGACCCTCGAAGAAATCGGTGCGCTCATGGGCATCACGCGCGAGAGGGTTCGGCAGATCAAACAGAAGGCTTTGATCCGCCTCCGGCACGCGTCGCGGGCTCGTTTTCTGGAGACCTTCTTCTAGAAGGCTGCTGAGGGTCCAAACCCCAGAAAACACTTGTTCTTTCGCCCGTTGACACCCTGAAAAGGCTCCACTATCGTTGTTTGCTCTGTAGTTGATTCTTGCGCGGATAGACCGTGAAAACTTACACTCCCAAAGCCGAAGATATTGAGCGCCGCTGGTGGCTCGTCGATGCTGAAGGTAAGACCTTGGGCCGGCTGGCCACGCGTGTGGCGAGCATCCTCCGTGGCAAGCATAAGCCCATGTTTACGCCGCACCTGGATGTGGGCGATTACGTGGTCGTGATCAACGCCGAGAAGGTGACGCTAACGGGGCGCAAGGCCGACCAAAAAACGTACTTCACGCACTCCGGGTATATGGGGCATGAGAAACATATTCCGTTTCGGAGAATGATCGAACGGCATCCCGACCGCGTGATCGAACTCGCCGTCAGGGGTATGCTTCCCAAGAATAAATTGGGACGGCACATGAGGAAAAAATTGAAGGTATACGCCGGCGTAGCTCACCCACACCAAGGCCAGGAACCGCAACCCATCGACGTCTGAGCTCGACGTCTGAGTAGGAACCGCACAAGGATCTATGGCGAAAACGCATATCCAGGCAGTGGGCCGGCGAAAAAGAGCTGTGGCCCGCGTCACCCTCAAGCCCGGCAAGGGCGAGTGGTGGGTCAACTCCCGCTCCCTCGAGGACTACTTCCCCCGCCCCACGCATCAGCAGAGAATCGGAGAGCCGCTCAAGGCTGCGGAAATGGATGGGCAATTCGACATCCGTGTCCGCGTCCGTGGTGGTGGCCAGACCGGTCAGGCGGATGCCGTCCGTATGGGGCTGGCGAGGGCGCTTGTCGAGCACGACGAAGATCTGCGGCCCGTAATGCGTGCCGGTGGATTTCTTACGCGGGATGCAAGGAAGGTCGAACGGAAGAAGCCGGGTCGCCCCAAGGCGCGCAAGCGGTTCCAGTTCTCAAAGCGTTAGAAACCTGAGACGACGAGATTTATGCAGCAAGAGCAATTGGGACTGAGCGAGCTTCTCGAGGCTGGAGTCCATTTCGGGCACCAGACTCGCCGTTGGAATCCGAAGATGAAGAAATTCATCTTTACGGAGCGCAACGGGATTCACATCATCGATCTGCGTAAGACGCTCGACCGGCTGGTTCTCGCGAAAGAGGCCGTAAGGCAGGTCGTTCTCGCGGGCGAGCGAGTCCTGTTCGTGTGTACCAAACGGCAGCTTCGATCGGTCATCGAGCAAGAGGCGGAGCAGTGCGGATCATTTTACGTCACTGAGCGCTGGCTCGGCGGTATGCTCACGAACTTCCAGACCATACGGAAACAGATCCGCCGGCTCAAAGAGCTGGAGCGGGGGCAGGAAGAAAGCGCCTTTGAGTTCTATACAAAAAAGGAACGACTTCTTCTGGACCGCGAGCGGATCAAGCTCAACAAATATCTTTCTGGCGTGAAGGACATGACCCGCCTTCCGGGGGCGATGTTCATCGTCGACGTGAAGCGCGAGGCGAGCGCGGTCCGCGAGGCGGAGCGCCTCGGCATTCCCGTCATCGCGATCACGGACACGAATGCGAATCCCGATCTGGTAGATTATCCGGTTCCCGGCAACGACGATGCGATCCGCTCGGTCGGGCTGATCACGCAGGCGATCGCCGAGTCGATTCGAGAGGCTAGCGCTCAGGTTCCGGAGGAGCAGAAGCGTAAGGTTCAGGATGCTCAGGCCACAACGTACTCGACTGAAACCGGTGAGGTGACTGAGGCTCCGAGTCGCCCAGCGGCCCCACGCAGAAAGCGCGTGCCACGGCCCGAGCTCATCGAAAAACATATCGTGGCTGCGGCAGCAGGAGCGACGTCAGCGGACACCAAGGCCGGGGACGAGAAGGCGGAAGCCACCAAGGCCGAGGACGAGAAGGCGGCGGACACCAAGGCGGAGGACACCAAGGCCGGGGACGAGAAGGCGGCGGACACCAAGGCCGAGGACGAGAAGGCGGAGGTCTCTCCCGAAGACGGAACCGACGGGGAGGCCACCGATGATGAAGCGACGGCCAGTGGCGACGATGCCACCGGTAGTAAGGCGGCAGCCGATGGTGAAGCAGGTGAGGCCGAATCGGAATCCTGACGACCGCAGTGTTCATGCCCCATCGCGGGGGCGGAGAGAGGCGGAGCAGTTGGGGGCTCCCGCCTTTTTTTTGTTAGATTAGCCCATCAAGACGAGCGAGTGACGGACAACACGATGTCGATTTCTGCGAAAGAAGTGAAAGCCCTCCGGGACCGTACCGGAGCTGGCATGATGGATTGTAAGAAGGCCCTGACGGAGACCTCGGGGGACCTGGAGGCGGCCATCGACTGGCTGCGCGCGAAGGGAGCCGCGAAGGCGGCCAAGCGTGCGCAGAAGTCCGCAAATGAGGGTACGATCGGATCTTACGTGCATTTCGATAATCGGACCGCGGTCATCGTCGAGTTGAACTGCGAGACCGACTTCGTGGCAAAGACGGACGACTTCCAGGGATTGGCCAAAGAGATTGCGCTGCACGTTGCGTCTCAGGCGCCCATTTCCATCAGTCCCGAGGATGTTCCGGAGGACGTCGTGGCTCGCGAGCGAAAGGTGTATGAGGAGCAGGTGAAGGAGCAGGGTAAGCCCGACGACATCGCGGCGAAAATCGTCGAAGGTAAGCTCAAGAAATTTTTCAA
>SMVA01380140.1_pt1 | contig 10104 bp, 8 predicted proteins | sample 2456451 | NCBI WGS metagenome assembly SMVA01 (sample SAMN11095933, study PRJNA526329) | marine sediment metagenome | biome: Marine sediment; feature: Surficial sediment; material: Deep marine sediment; isolation source: Hadal surficial sediment | place: Pacific Ocean | collected 2014-05 | depth 0-1...
CCTTATATAGTTTTGGTATCAATATGTTGGGCCCCGCACTGCTGAAATACGGCAATGAGGAGCAGAAGCAACAGTATCTGCCGCCAATCGTCCGCGGTGAAATCCGCTGGTGCCAGGGATATAGCGAGCCGAACGCCGGTTCTGATCTTGCCGACCTGCAGGCGCCCGCCGTGGATATGGGTGACCACTATATCCTGAACGGCTCGAAAATCTGGACCTCTTATGGTGATTTTGGCGATTGGATGTTCTGCCTGGTGCGGACCGACCCCGATGCACCCAAGCATTCGGGTATCAGCTTCATGTTATTTGATATGCAGACGCCGGGCATCAGTGTCAAACCCATCCAGCTGATCAGCGGTCGCTCACCATTTTGCGAAGTGTTCTTTAAGGACGTAAAAATTCCAAAAGACCAGCAAGTGGGTGAACTGAACAATGGCTGGAGTATCGCCAAATACCTGCTGACCCATGAACGTGAAATGATTTCGTGGACCGGGCTTTCACAAACCGGTACAAAATCTGTCGGTGAAACTGCCATGGACGTCATTGGTGGCAGCGATGGCAAACTTGATGATGCCTTCCTGCGTGCAGATATAGCAAAATTCGAAGTCGATGAAATGGCCTTTGCTCTGACCATTGAACGCGCCCGTGACGAGGTCAAGGCCGGCGTCAGTCTGGGTGCGGTTGCATCATGGTTTAAGTTCTTTGGCACCGAGCTAAACAAGCAACGCTACAGCCTGTTAATGGACATCAGCGGCAGTGACGCACTGGCATGGACCGGTGAAGCCAGTAACGATGGCAAACTGGCACGTGACTGGTTACGCACCAAGGGCAACTCCATTGAAGGTGGAACATCTGAAATTCAGTTGAATATTGTCGCCAAACACATTCTGGGTCTGCCCGGTTGACGCAACTGTCTGGCCAGCGATGTAAAGCATGCATAATCAACCGGGCAAAAGGATAAAATAAATGGCATTGGTGTTAACCGAAGAACAAACCATGCTGCGTGATGCAGCCAAAGATTTTCTGCAAGGACGTGCACCCGTGTCACACTTGCGGCAAATACGCGACGAGGGTTTGGCCGAGGGTTTTTCAGCGGAATTGTGGTCAGACATCGTTGCTATGGGTTGGGCTGCAATCGTCATTCCCGAAGCCTATGGCGGACTGGATTATGGCTATACGGGACTTGGTTTGGTGCTCGAAGAGGTTGGCCGGACGTTAACACCCAGTCCATTGATGTCCACCGCCCTGCTCGGCACCAGCGCATTGGTACTGTCCGGCAACGAAGAAATCTGTACACAATGGCTGCCGCAAATCGCTGCCGGTGAAAAACTACTGGCGGTGGCATTTGAGGAGAGCGCTCAGCATTCCCCCGACACGGTCAATTGCACGGCACAGCCGAAAAACGACGGCTATGTGCTTGATGGAACGAAACTGTCAGTCATCGACGGGCATGTCGCGGATGCATTTATCGTCAGCGCACGCACACGTAGCGGCGAGAACCTGGATGAAGGTGTTTCATTGTTCCTGGTAACAAAAGAGGCAGCCGGTTTGCAGATCGAAACCACTGAACTACTGGATAACCACCGCAGTGCCAATCTCCATCTGGAGGCTGTCCTGGTTGATCGTGGTCAGCTATTGGGTCCTTTGCACGGCGGCAACCCAATTTTGCAGAAAATCCTGGACCGGGGCCGGATTGGAATGGCTGCTGAAATGCTTGGTATTGCGCAGGAAACCTTTGCCCGTACCATTGACTATTTAAAAGAGCGCAAACAGTTCGGTGTGCCCATCGGGGTTTTCCAGGCATTGCAACACCGCGCTGCCATCCTGTTTGGTGAAATCGAGTTGTGCAAATCAGTGGTACTGAAAGCACTGCAGGCAATTGATGAAGACAGTGACGAAGTGCCGTTGCTGGCCAGCCTGGCCAAGGTCAAATGCGGGCAGACTGCCTGCCTGGCAACGGCAGAGGCAATCCAGATGCATGGTGGCATTGGCATGACGGACGAGTTTGATATCGGTTTCTTTATGAAGCGCTGGCGGGCCTTGAACCAGCAGTTGGGTGATAGCCGTTATCATTTGCGGCGCTTTGCGAGATTGAAAGGGTATTGAGATTGAAAATCGCTAGCAGCAAAGCTGCTGGCTCGTACAGGGTTGACAGGATGAAAAGTATGATCATTGAGCCATCTTCCAAGCTTAAGCCCATCCTGGAAAAGGTGCGGGCGTATATCCAGGATGTGATCCTGCCGATTGAACCCGAATACGTCAGTGAAATCGACACCGATGGACGATTCAAACAATCTGCACGGCAAAACGAGATCCTCGGTCAACTCAAACAGGGTGCCAGGGACCAGGGTCTGTGGAACTTTTTCCTCACCGATGGTGAGCACGGCAGTGGTCTGAGCACGGTGGATTACGCCTTCATTGCAGAGGAAACCGGGCACAGCAGGCTGGCAGCCGAGGTATTCAATTGCAGCGCACCGGATACCGGCAACATGGAAGTACTGGCCAAGTACGGCAGCGAGGCACAGAAAGAACGCTGGCTGGTACCGTTGTTGAATGGTGAGATTCGGTCTGCCTATGCGATGACTGAACCGGACGTGGCTTCATCTGACGCCACCAACATCTCCATGAGTGCAGTGCTGGAGAACGGCCAATGGTGTCTTAACGGGGAGAAAACCTACATTTCCGGTGCCGGCGATGAGCGCTGCAAGATCCTGATTTGCATGGTCAAGACCAACCCGGACGCAGCACGGCACAAACAACATTCGCAGATCCTGGTACCGCTGGATACGCCCGGAGTCGAAGTCCTGCGGCCGATGCAGGTGTTCGGTCGTGATGACGCGCCGCATGGGCATATGCATCTGAAATTGACCAATGTGCGGGTGCCTGAAGACAACATCATTGGCGGTCCGGGTCGCGGCTTTGAAATCGCCCAGGGCAGGCTGGGCCCGGGTCGAATTCATCATGTGATGCGCGCCATCGGCATGGCTGAAAAAGCACTGCATTTAATGTGTAAACGCTCGCTATCACGTACCGCATTTGGTAAACCGCTGGCCAAACTCGGTGGCAATTATGAGCGCATTGCCAAGGCCCGTATCCAGATCGATATGGCCCGGCTGCTAACTTTGCAAACCGCTCATGTCATTGATAGCGAAGGCGTGCAGGCCGCCCGGGTCTGGATTTCCAAGATCAAGGCAAGCGTACCGAGGATTACCTTGAAAATTATCGACGAATCCATCCAGATGCATGGCGCTGCCGGCTTGTCACAGGATTTTCCGTTGGCAGAAATGTATATGAATGCGCGTACTTTGCGTCTGGCCGATGGCCCGGATGAAGTCCATCACATGGTGGTCGCGCGAGCCGAGCTGAAACCCTTGATCAAGAGCAATGAATCGTGAGTACAGTCAGCGACTACACCGCATCCTTATTCAGCCTTGAAGGTAAAACCGCACTGGTCACCGGTGGTGCAACCGGTATTGGCTACATGATTACCCACGCGCTGGTTTCGGCCGGCGCAAAGGTTTATATCGCCTCCAGGAAATTCGAAGCCTGTCAAAAAGCCGCTGAAAGCCTGGCGGATCTTCCCGGTGGCTGTGTTCCCTTCGGCGCTGATCTGTCAGCAGAGGCCGGCGTCGTTTCACTGGCTGAATTTATTGCGGCCAATGAGTCAAAACTGAATATCCTGATCAACAACTCAGGTCGTAGTTGGGGCGCTTCTTTCGAAAAATTCCCGTGGCACGCCTGGGAAGACATCATGACCCTGAACGTCACCGCACCATTCACGCTTATTCGTGAACTGACACCATTGCTGTCCTCATCCGGCAGCGCGGATGATCCTTCGCGTGTCATCAATATCGGCTCGGTAATGGGTTCTGAACCACACGGTTTTCCAGCCTATTCCTATGCCGCCAGCAAAGCTGCCATCCACCATGTGACAAGATTTTTAAGTAATGAGCTTGCAGCGAAACACATTACCGTGAATGCCATCGCTCCCGGACCGTTCCCCAGTGGCATGACGGCATTTTTTACCCACGATGAAAAGCTCACTTCCGCCGTAACCAAGGGCGTACCGCTGGGCAGAATGGGGAGGCCATTGGATTTTGCCGGGTTGGTGCTTTGCCTGTGCGGCATCACGGGATCGTATATTTCAGGCGCCATCATTCCACTGGATGGTGGCGGCAGTGCCGCCCGCACGCTCGGGCTCGAACAAGGACTTGGTTAAATGGACAAAAACACGATATCTGTTGAAGACCTGAAGAATGCCGCCGGTACCGAACTCGGACCTTCAGACTGGTTACAGATTGACCAGCAGCGCATCAATATTTTTGCCGATGCGACCAACGATCATCAGTTCATCCATGTTGACGCCGAAAAAGCTGCCGCGACCCCATTCGGCTCCACCATTGCCCATGGTTTCCTCAGCCTTTCTTTGATTTCCCACCTGGTGGGACAAATCATGCTGAAGCCTGCAGGCATCATCATGGGAATCAATTATGGTTCCGACAAAGTGCGTTTTCTGCAACCGGTCAAGGTTGACAGCCGGGTACGCGCCCGTGCCACCGTGATGAAAGTCAGCGCCAGGCCCGGCGGGCAATACCTGATCAAAATGGCGGTCACGATAGAAATTGAGAATGAAGAGCGCCCTGCCCTGATCGCTGAAATCCTATCCCTCTACATTATCCAGGAGCAAACATGACAATCAGATTGGACGGCCAGGTGGCCATAGTAACCGGCGCGGGCCAGGGCCTTGGCCGTACCCATGCGTTGGCACTGGCTGAGCGTGGTGCAAAGATCGTGGTTAACGACCTGGGTGGTGCCAGAGACGGAACCGGCCATTCATCCGAAGCGGCAGAAGCAGTGGTCGCGGAGATAATCGCCAATGGCGGCGAGGCCATTGCCAATGGCGCTAATGTTGCCGATCTGGAACGGGTCGAGGCAATGGTTCAACAGGCCATGGAAAAATGGGGACGAGTCGACATCCTGATCAATAATGCCGGGATTTTACGCGACAAGAGTTTCCTGAAAATGACAGCGGAAGATTTCCGCCTGGTCATCGAAGTTCACCTGATGGGCTCGTTTAACTGCACCAAGGCGGTCTGGGCGATCATGCGTGAGCAGGAATACGGACGTATTGTATTCACCAGTTCCAGCAGTGGTTTATACGGCAACTTCGGGCAATCCAATTACGGCGCAGCAAAAATGGGGGTCATCGGGCTGATGAATGTGCTGCATCTCGAAGGTGCCAAGTACAACATACGTGTCAATGCACTGGCCCCTGCTGCCGGCACACGGATGACCGAAGATATTTTTCCGGCTGACCTGTTTGCTCTGTTTGCACCTGAAGCCGTCAGCCCGGGTATCGTATTTCTCAGTGGACCGGACGCACCCAGCCGCAAGATATTAACCGCTGCTGCCGGTAGCTTTGCAGTCAGCAAGATCTATGAAACCGAAGGCCTCAATTTCACACCGGATGAATTATCCGCAGAAGCCATTGCCGATGCCTGGGAAGAAATTGATAGTCCCGACCAGCAACGGGAGTTGCAGGCAGGAGGCGAACAATCGATGAAATTTGGTCAACAGGCCGCGGCCAAACTGGGCATCAAACTTTAAATACAAGCAAAAGGACCCACACCATGCGCGAAGCCGTTATCGTTTCAACCGCCCGTACCCCGCTGGGCAAAGCCTACCGGGGCGCATTTAACAATACCGAATCTCCAAGCCTGGCCGGGCATGTGATCAAACATGCTGTAGAACGCGCCGGCGTCGAACCGGGTGAAGTCGACGAAGTCGTCATGGGTTGTGTGCTGACCCAGGGTTCACAGGCGAATAACATTGCCCGTCTGGGTGCCTTGGCCGGTGGCCTGCCGGTAACCACGTCTGCCATGACCGTTGATCGCCAGTGCTCATCCGGCATGATGGCCATTGCGGTGGCAGCACGACAAATCATTGCCGATGGATTCGGGATATCGGTTGGCGGCGGCGTCGATTCCATCAGCATCGTCCAAAACGAGCACATGAACGGTTTCCGTGTCAAAGACCCGCGTCTGCTTGCGATGCATGAACACGTCTACATGCCAATGATCGATACCGCAGAGGTCGTTGCCAATCGCTATGGTATCAGCCGTGAAACCCAGGACGAATATGCACTACAAAGCCAGCAACGTATGGCTGCGGCGCAGCAAGCCGGCCTCCTGGACGACGAAATCGTACCAATGCCATCCAACAAGGGCGTGCTGGACAAGGAAAGCGGTGAGATCAGCTTCCACGACGTGCTGTTGGAAAAGGATGAGGGCAACCGTCCGCAGACAACACTCGAGGCGCTGGCATCACTGAAACCCGTGCGCGAAAACGGCACTGTGACGGCCGGCAATGCCAGTCAGCTGTCTGACGGTGCTTCTGCCTGCGTGTTAATGGATGCCAAACTGGCCGAACAACGCGGCGTGGAACCATTGGGGTATTACCGCGCCACGGCGGTGGCCGGTTGTGAGCCGGATGAAATGGGTATCGGTCCAATTTACGCCATACCCAAATTACTCAAACGCACCGGCCTGAGTATGGATGACATAGGGCTTTGGGAGCTAAACGAGGCCTTTGCCGTGCAAACCGTCTACTGCCGCGACAAACTGGGTATCCCTAACGAGATTCTGAACGTCAACGGCGGTGCCATATCCATTGGCCATCCCTATGGCATGAGCGGGTCACGGCTGGTCGCAACCGCCTTGATCGAAGGCAAACGCCGTGGGGTTAAATATGTGGTTGCCACCATGTGTATCGGTGGCGGCATGGGTGCCGCCTCATTATTCGAAGTGGCGTAATTAAACTATGCGCGCATTGGTCTGCAAGGAATTGGGACCGGCTGACAAGCTGGTCATCGAAACACGGCCTGACCCAGTTGCCGGCGCAGGTGAAGTCCTGGTAAGAGTACACGCTGCCGGCATCAATTTCCCCGATCTGCTGGTGATACAGGGTCTGTACCAGGTAAAAATTGAACCGCCATTTATACCCGGGAACGAAGCCGCAGGTGTTGTTCTGTCCACTGGAGATGGCGTTACACGGTACAAAACCGGTGATCGTGTCATCATCATGCCTGAAGGCGGTGGTGCCTTTGCAGAGTTGTGTGTCGTACCGCAGGAACGGGTCATTCCCATGCTCGATCAACTTGATTTTGAACAGGCTGCCGGTTTCACCATCACCTATGGCACCAGCTATCATGCGCTCAAACAAAGTGCAAAGCTGCAACCCGGTGAGACGGTACTGGTGTTGGGTGCTGCCGGTGGTGTAGGTATTACCGCAGTGGAGTGCGCCAAGGCCATGGGTGCGCGGGTGATTGCTGCGGCCAGTAGTGAAGTGAAACTGGAATTTGTCCGTTCAGCAGGTGCCGATGAGACGATCAACTATTCGGAGGAGTCACTGCGCGACCGTTGCAAAGCCTTGACCGGTGGCAAAGGCGTCGATGTCGTCTATGACCCGGTTGGCGGCGAGCTTGCCCAACAGGCGCTGCGCGCGCTGGCCTGGCACGGTCGTTATCTGGTTATTGGTTTCGCCTCGGGCGATATCCCGAATTTTCCCGCCAATATCGCCTTGTTAAAGGAAGCCAGTATTATCGGTGTCTGGTGGGGCACCTGGCTGGCCAATCACCCCGGGGAAGCAGAAGAAAATATGAAAGAATTGTTTGGCATGGTGGTAAAGGGAATACTCAAGCCCCGGGTAACAGAAACATGGCCGCTGGATAGTTATGCCGAAGCCTTCAACAGCCTCAGCAACCGGACCGCACGCGGCAAGGTTATCCTGAATTTTTCTTAATCAGACCCCGGCAATGATTGCCCAGGGCCTGTACCACTACGCCAAATTGGCTGAAGCGCTTATCCCGTGTAAGTTTATGAAAATATCTGTAGTATATCTGTTGTAGTATCACTGCGTTACGGAATAAACCGAATGTATAATAGAAAGTATAGTTAGTGACGCTCGCAGTGCCCTTTTCGGCATATAACTCAACGATTTCGTGGCGCGTCAGCATCCCGGGCGCAGCGGATGGCTGCATCATGATTGACTGCAGATAAACCGGGTCGCCCGGCTCGATCCAGTACGCCAGTGCGTTGCCGAGATCCATCAACGGGTTGCCGAGCGCACAGATTTCCCAATCCAGCAGGGCGATGACCTTCAACGGGTCATTTTTATCCAGGATGACATTATCCAGACGGAAGTCACCATGCAGTATCGCTGCTGCAGGTTCCGTCGCAGGCAGGTTTCCCAGCAGCCAATCCTGTACATCTGCAAACATCTCACCATCGGCGGTAGCCGCTTTTTGCATGCGTTTATTCCAGCCTTCTACCTGGCGGCGGGTGTATCCGTCAGGTCTGCCAAAATTCTCAAGACCGGCCGCAACATAATCGACCTGGTGAAGCTCGATCAGTTTTGACCAGAATGAAATACACAGCACGCGTGTATCCCGCTCTGAAAGCCCCCAGGCTACCGGAAGCTCTTTGCCAGCCGCCACCTGCCCGTCCACGCGTCGCATGACATAGAACTCCGCGCCGATGATGCTATCGTCATCTGAGTAGGCCAGTACTTCGGGAACCGCCGGGAATACAGGCTTTAGCGCCTTCATGATGCGGTATTCCCGGATCATGCTATGCGCCGACTTCACCTTGCTGCCAAATGGTGGACGTCGCACAACCAGGTCGGCATTGGTATAGCGCAAACAGTAGGTCAGGTTGGAGTTTCCAGCCGGGTATTGACTGACATCCGGTTGGCCGTCAAGTCCGGGGATGTGCTCACGCAGATAGGCAAATAATGACGGCCAGTCGAGTTCTTCACCTTCGCGGACGGGTTTAGTACGGCTCATGAGTACGTTTGTTGTGCACGTGCATTTTCAGAGAAATTTATACATGCCTGTGATCCAGGTGGTATTGCGGCTGAATGCGAGGTTTAAAAAACCACACCGGCAGACTGCTAAAGTCTGCCGGTGAGATTTAGAAACAAATCAGTTCATGACGTATCTGAATGTCAATCCGTACGTTATTGGATCATTCGGGTAACCACTCAAACTACCGGGCTGTCCGACTGAATCAAATATACCCTGGGCATATTCCTCATCGAGAAGATTCTTGCCCCACAATGTTAGGCTCCAGCCTTTCTCCGGATTCCCAATACCTGCACTGGCATTAACCAGGGTATAGGCATCACGCACTTTTTGCGGGGCCTGATCTCCACCGAGGTTGCTTTCGGCCGAGTAGCGTACTTCTGCCCGTACAAATCCCTCATACTTTCCGATCGGGATGTACCAGGTAGCCGTTGACGAGGCGACCAGGTCAGGAATTCCTTCAATATCCCGACCAGACAGGTCCTGGGATGACGTGAATGCCGGGTTGGTCGGATCACAGGATGCCAATTCTGGCGGCACCGGTTGAGGAAGCAGTGCAGCATTCGGACACGAAGCACCGACAAAGGAGTCATATACGCCATCAAGATAGGTCGCTGCTACGGTCAGGGCGAAAGCCTCTGATGGCCGATAAAGAATGTCAATTTCGGCACCCTTGATGCTGATCTTGCCGGCGTTGGCCAGGTCAAAATTGGCACCGTTAAACGTATTGGCTTGGAAATCGTCAACATTTTGATCAAATATCGCGATATTCATGCTCATCCTGCCATCAAGCAGAGTTCCCTTGGCACCAAATTCCAGTGATGCAGTGCTTTCCGCGTCAAATGAGTTATTTGATGCAGTTGAGCCAATGGAGATACTAAAACCACCTGCCTTCCAGCCTGTGCTATAACTCAGGTAAGTGCTCCAGTTTTCCGACGCGGCAAAGTTGATCCTGATTGCGCCGGAGACATTGTCTTCGGTGATCGAATCTGTAAAATTCTCGAATGGCGGGAAAAACTGAAAAGGTGTCAGACCGGCGAATGCATTGACCGGAAGACCCAGGAACGCCAGTTCAGGAATATTCTGAAGATCAAGGGCAGCAAAATCATCTTCTACGACAACAAAAGTCTGAATGTCTTTTGTTTCAGTCGCCCACCGCAAACCGCCGGACAAATCCCATTTATCGTCAATCACATAGTCAAAATTCGCAAACAATGCAAAACTCTTGTCGCTCTGTTTGAATA
>SMVA01153148.1_pt1 | contig 10103 bp, 8 predicted proteins | sample 2456451 | NCBI WGS metagenome assembly SMVA01 (sample SAMN11095933, study PRJNA526329) | marine sediment metagenome | biome: Marine sediment; feature: Surficial sediment; material: Deep marine sediment; isolation source: Hadal surficial sediment | place: Pacific Ocean | collected 2014-05 | depth 0-1...
ATCTCGGCAAGCTCTGCCGCCCGCGTCCAGGAAAAGGCCTTCGCACGTTGGAGCGCGGTCTTCGCGAGGTTACGCTGCAGAATATCGTCGCCCAGGAAACGTACTAGGCATTCGGAAATCGCGGACGTGCTCTCCGGGTCGAAGAAAAGGCCCGCATCTCTGACGACTTCCGGAAGGCTGCCGCGGTCGCTCGCCAACACCGGCACACCGCAAGACATTGCTTCAACCGCAGGCAGGCCAAAACCTTCCCATAAAGAGGGAAACACCAGAGCAATCGCACTATTGAGAAGTTCGACTAGTTCCCGATCGCTGATGCGATCCGTAAAGTGTACGTGCTGCTTGAGGAGCGCGTGAGTTTCGACGAAGTGCTGTAACTCTAGAATATTGTCCCAGAACCCTTTCCCTGATGTACAACCAACAATTGCAAGATGGGCGTTGGGTCGCCGAGTAATCACTTCGGGCATCGCTTTGAGTAAGTTGAGGACGTTCTTTTGCCGGTTGAAACCGCCCACGTACACCAAGAGATCCGCCCTCTCGGGAATCGAATAACGTGCCTTTGCCTGCGATGAAATCTTTTGGTTGTCGATCACGCGAAAGATCGGATTCGCGCCCTCAGTGACGAGATCGATTCTATCTTTGGGGAAGCTGAGGAAGCGTTCAAGGTCGTCTGCGGAGGACTGCGAAACGGTCATCGCACGTGTCGTTTGAAATCGTGCCAACGCAGTCTTGATCCGCCAGAGTCGGTGATTGAGTTTGGTGGGAAACAGTAGTTCTGGCATTCTCTCCGCTGTCGTGTCGTGATAACAAACCACGCACGGCGTTCGCGTTAAAATCGGGAAATATGAATAGACCGCAGGAAAGAAAAAGACGTCGAACTGTGCTTTTCGTGCCGCCCGTCCAACCCTCCAGAGGTAACGGAGCGACCGCGCACCGTCACCTACCGCCGATTCATCGAGGGATCGCTTCGTCGACGCACTGATGAAGCTGATGCCCGGGGGTAGAGACTCCGTGGGGACTCGGTCGAACAGCAACGTGTACTTAAATCCCGAATCGCGGGCCGACAGCGCCGTAATGAGCTCTCTGGTAAAACGGCCAAATCCTCGGTCGTTCGACCAGGTCGTCGCGTCAACGCCAATATGAAGAGGCTTTTCTGTCACGTTTGAGCACCTAGGCCAGGCCGTCGATCGTTGTCGCTCCCTATTGAAAGGTGTTCAATTCGTTGTTTCCCGCCATGGTCGTGTGTGAGACCGGGGGGGGATCGGGCATGAATCGTAAGCCGAATCTGAGCAGGCTTCGCAGGGCGTCAAATCGTCCCTCGAGTCAGGATGTATACGGTCAGTTGCGATCCGGGCCGATTGGGCCGAACTTTCGATCGGGTCACAAATTCCAAGAAGGAGTACGATTCCCGGTTTTGGGGCACCTCTCATGACGCACCCATTCGAACACGAATCGACTACCCTGCCTCTCGAGGATGCGCTGTTGTTCGCGCCGATCCACAAACGGCATTTCGGTACGGCAATCGGGTTGGCGCTCGCGCTCGTGATCGCGACGCTGACGACGGTCGACGTAACGTTCAATCCGGAAGGCACTCAGCCGCTCCGGCTCTTGGGCGAGTATTTCTATGGGTACCAGGTTTCGTACGGCGGCGCATTCATCGGCGCAGCGTGGGGCTTTTTCGTGGGTTGGGTCGGGGGCTGGTTCGTAGCGTTCTGCCGTAATTTCGTGCTTGCGGTGATGGTGTTCTGGGTTCGCGCGAAAGCGAATCTCCGAGTATCGAGCAACTTTCTCGATCACATCTGAGCCCTCGGCAGCGAAACGTCGAACACGGCCTTACATGGTGGCGTAATGACCGAACACGAAATCGAGATTCACCGAGCCGTCCTTCGGCTGAACCAGCGGGCCTGGGGTATCGCGGTGGGCATGCTGCTGGGCATGGGGCTCTTCGTGGCCACGAACGTGCTCGTGCTGAAGGGCGGCGAGATGGTGGGGCTGCACCTCTCGTTACTGAGCCGGTACTTCCCCGGTTATAGCGTCACGTTCGGTGGGAGCATCATCGGCTTCATCTACTGCTTTGTGCTGGGTTATGTCTTAGGCCGCATGATTGGAGTGGTCTACAACCGCCTGGTGGGCTAGGCCCGTTTCAGGTCATTCCGCCTGTACCACGGGCAGCGGAAGGGACTTCTTACCGTTCCCACCGCGGGGCGGGGACGGTGATTTCCAGACCCGTCCTCCGATCATCGCACGCGCCAGGGATGGCGGCTGGAATACGATGCTGGGCCACATGAACACCTCGGTAGTGCACCAGCACTCCTTGCGTGCAATGCTCTTCCGCAAATCCTGGGCTTTGTCCGAATTCCAAAGCTCCCGGAAGGAACTGTCCCGGAGGTTTCCGAGGGGCTGGTGGAGCTCGCAAACGGAGACGTCCCCGTTGGCGTAGACGACACCGGCGTTTACGCCGGCCTTGCAGGGTACGACCTGCCGCTCCTGCTTGAGCGTCTCGATTTTAGCCCACTGAAGCATGGGCTCGACGATGGCACCGAAACGTCCCTCATCGCGCGGGTGCCAAAGGTAGCGGATGTACTGCTCCAGCGCTTGGTACTGCTCGACATCCGGCGCAAGTAAGCTGGGGTCCTTACGGTCCCCCCGAATCACGGCAAGGTTGTGGTGATCCATTTGGGGGCAACGCTCATACAAGAGGCCTGACAACCCATGGATCTCTTCTATATTCTGATTGGTCGCGCACGAATTCGCGTGGATGCGGAGGCGGGGGTCCTCCTTCTGGAGCAGGGCCAGCATGTCATACGTGGCCATCGCGTTGTCGAAGGACTTTGGGTTCCCCCGAAACTTGTTGTGGTATTCGGGCATGCCGTCCAGCGAGAGCTCACACGCGAATAACATCAAGTCCTTTTCCTCGAGCACGCCCCGTATGGCCTTCTCACACTTGTCGGTGAAGTACCCGTTCGTGGGAACGTAGACTTGCTTGACCCCATTGTTTCGGATGAACATGCGCACGATCTCGGCGAAGTCGGGGCGGATGAACGGCTCGCCCCCCGAGAGATTCAAATTGTCGATCGGGCCGAGATCCTTCGACAGCGCCTCGAGTTCATCGAAGGTGAGATCGTTCCGCTGGTTCAGCTCACGCCAATAGAAGCAGTGGTCGCACGTCAAATTGCAGATCGAATTGATGAAGAGGACAAGGAACGGAGGGGTTCCGCCGTCCACACGTGACATTGCTTGACGGGACAGGCGCACGTGGCGAGCAGCGCGGCTTGCGAAGGAGGGTTTTTTCACGGTGCTTGTCCAAATTGGGCAGCGGTAACCTGCCTCTAAACCCTACCGACGATCGACCCCTGGTGTCAACCCTGCCAGTGGCCCGAAGGCCTCTTGATGGGTTGAGGGAGTGTAGAGGGTCGTTTCGCCCTCGCGAGGAAGAAGTTAACCTCCCACGCGTGCGCCCCTCATCCCTTCTTTTCCAACGTCAGACCTCCCAATGCGGCTCGTACGTAATTTCCTATTCCTGAGCGGTGGGGAGGTGCTCAGCAAGCTACTCACCTTTGTAGCGATCGCTTTTGCCGCCCGCATCGCGGGACCGACGGGATTCGGCTATCTCGAGTTCGCGGCGTCGGTTGTTCTCTTGGCGGGCCTGCTGGTGCACCAGGGCTTCGGTCTGTACGGCGCCCGCGAGATCGCCAAGGACCCGTCATCGACTGACCGGTTGGTCGCAGAGATCGTATCGATCCGGTACGTGCTGGCCGGACTCGGATACATAGGTCTCATTCTGTTCGTCTACTGGGTGGACCGCCCTTCGATCGTGGAACGACTGGTCCTTCTGTACGGCCTGAGTTTGCTGGTCATGCCCTTGGGGTTGCAGTGGGTGTTTCAAGGCCACGAGAGGATGAACGTCTCTGCGGGACTCCAGATCACCCGTCAGACGGTATTCGCGATTGTGATTCTTTCCGTGTTCCGTGATCCGTTGCGACTATGGCCCGTCGCGATCGCGGAAGTAGCCGGGGCAGCGGCGGTGGCCGCCGGCTCCATCCTGCTGTATCGGCGCCACTTCGGGAGACATGTTCCGCTTCCGTCGCGAATATCCTCAAAGGTGGTTCGCGAAGGCTCGATGATCGGGCTGAGTCGAGTCTTTTGGTCCCTGAGGATCTCCGGAGCGATGGTCGTGTTTGGTCTGATCGCCACTGAACAAGATCTCGGGTTTTTTGGCGCCGCCATGCGCATCCTCGTCGGTCTGTATGTCTTCGTTTGGCTCTACTTCATCAACCTGCTCCCATCGCTCTCACGGGACTGGAACGGAGGAACCGGTGCGTTCCGAGAGCGAATCGACCGTTCGATGCACGTCGTGGGTTGGCTTAGTCTGGGCGCCGGGATGTTCTGGGTCCTGTTGGCCCCGCTGGCGATACGGCTCGTGTATGGCAATGCTTTCGCCCCGGCGGTACCTGCTCTCCAATGCCTCGCTGCGGTCTGTGTTATTGCGGCGATTCATGGCCACTATCGGTTTGCCTTGCTCGCGGCAGGCCGCCAACGGGACGAAATGATCACTTCGGCTTTGGGAACCATGCTGTCCCTGCCGCTGATCCCTTTGGGCTACGCGAGTTGGGGGTTGACCGGTGCCGCCGCGGCCTTGGTATTGGCGGAGCTCGTCATCTGGCTGACGTCCTGGCTCTTCGCCCGTCGGTACCTCCGCTTGGGGAGCCTGGCGCGCTACCTGGTAGTCCCGGTGATTTCTACCGCGCTTCTTCTCGCCGTCAGTTGGCAGATCCTGACGCCACGGCTGCCCATCGGGGTAACGATCGCCATCGTGGCGGTCGGGCTGGCGATCGCCGCGCTCGCCACAGATCGAGAGGCGAGAAGAGCTCTCGGAATCCTGCTTGATAAAACTCGATTGAGGACACCAGGTGACCATGAGTAGAGATGAATCCATTGTGCGTGTCGGGGTGGTCGGCTGTGGGAGAGTGGCGCAACAACGTCACCTTCCGATCGTGGTTGACTTGGCCGGCGCTGAGTTGGTCGCCGTGTCCGACATCGATGCCGAGACCCGTAGGAAGCTCGTCGAGGAGTACGGTGTGAAAGCCTACGAAGATTACCGGGAGTTGGTTGCCTCCGAGACTCTCGACGCCGTGATGGTTGCCGCGCCGACTCAGTTCCATGCCGAGATCGGTGCCGCCGCATTGAACGCAGGCAAACACGTGATGATCGAGAAGCCGGTCGCGCTGTCGCTCGACGATGTCGACCATCTCAGCGCGGCCGCCGCCGCATCGGGCAAGACCGTCGCCGTGGCCATGAATTCGCGCTGGCATCGGCTGACACGTGAAGCCCGGGAAGTCGTACGACGAGGTTCCCTCGGTCCGATCGGGCTGCTTCGTAGCGCTTTCACCGATGACTTCCGACTCGAAGGTGAGGTCCCTCCGTGGGGGATGCAGCACGATCTGGCCGGATGTGTGCTTGTCGAGACAGCCGTACACCACTTCGATCTCTGGCAGTTCCTTCTCGACAGCGAGGTTGAAGAGATTTACGCGAAGATGGAAGAACCGATGACGCCGAACGAACGCGCGGCGGTCACCGCCACGATGTCGAACGGCGTCATCGTCTCAGCCATGTTCACCGAAGGGCTGAAGGGCGCCAACGAACTGGAGATATACGGCCAGGATGGGCGTCTTCGGGTTTCAGTGTACGATTTCGATGGATTGGATGTCACGCCCCGATCAGAGTACCCCGGGACCATGGGCACGCGCATTCGCCGTCTCAAGAAGTTTCTCTCCGAGTTTCCCGGAGCCGCCAAACGACTTCGGACCGGTGGGGATTGGGCCGGCTCATACCGCAATGAATGGGAGGACTTCATCGACTGTATCCACGCTCGAAAGGAACCCGAATGCGGGCTCCTTGAAGGAGGGCGCGCTCTGCAAGTAGGTCTTGCCGCGATGGCTTCCCTGTCGGAGGGCGGCCCGGTTCGCGTTTCCGACGCTCCCCGGAATATTATCCCTTATACGGGCTGAGGGGTGGGGATCGACTCAGTTCCGGGCCTCGTGTTGATCAATGAGGTCATTCATCAGAGCTTCCATCTTTTCCGACGCGTCTTCGAGGCTCCTCTTCTTGATAGGGAAGTTCCGGATGCGGGCGAGTTGGTTGGTTTGCAAGGCCAGTTCGGTATTCGCCGTTAGCTCGAAGACGGCCCGCTCGATCTGACTCTCGCTGCTGCCCGGCGGAAAGAACTGCCTGGGAGTCTTTTTCCAACCCACAAGAAGACTTTGCTGAACTGGGTTTACGTGCATGTGTCCTGCAGTGCCGCCAAGACAGTCGATCCTCATGACCTCCTCGAGCAATACGAACATCGAGACGCAGGGGCCTCGCCCCAGCGGGGCCTCGGTCCAATAGACTTCGAGATATGCACCGTCGCAGATCGGGATGATACGCTGGTCCATTGCGTTGCTGTCCGCCGTTCTCGGCCGCTTTCTCCGCCTGAGGTGCCACAGCCTGTACAGAATCGGCTGCGGCAATACAGCAAGAGCCAGCCGTTTGATCACGTTTTCCACGGTCACTCGCATGAGGACTACCTAGATCCCATCCACAAATTCATAAGTTGTTGCAATTACACAAGAAAGACGCATCCGAAGCTCGCGGCGTGTACGCGCATCCTACGATGGTCCGGTGGGTCTGGAAAGACCTACAGGGGCGTGTCGAAAACGGGACATTGCAAGGGTTCCGAGTGTGCTGGGGAGGACCTGGGCCAGAACGGTCGTGGTCCTAAGTCTGGCGGTTATTCCAGCGGCGGCCCACCTTTTACCAAGCAGGCTCGCCCCAACCAGAAAGCTCTTTGACGCCAACCGCAACGCCAGTAAAGAGGCACGTAGCGCGCCTCGAGTCCGGGGATCACACCGTCCTGATCGGCGGAGGTCCGGGGGGGCTGACTCCGGCCTATATTCTGTCGAAAGAGGGGCACCTTGCCACGGTCCTCGAGGCGACGGACACTCTTGGAGGCATCTCACGGACCGCACAGTATAAGGGGTTCCGGTTCGACATCGGCGGGCATCGTTTCTTCACGAAGATCGCGTCCGTCGAGGCGCTGTGGCACGAGATCCTCGGGGAGGACTTCATCTCGGTGCGGCGGCTGTCTCGGATCTACTACGACGGCAAGTTCTTCGACTACCCCCTGAAGGCCATGAACGCCCTGAGGGGTTTGGGGCTCATCCAGTCTGTCATGATCGGCGCGAGCTATCTCAAGGCGAACATGTTCCCTAGCCCGGTCGAAGAGAACTTTGAACAGTGGGTAACGAATCGTTTCGGGAAGAGACTCTACGAGGTGTTCTTCAAGACCTACACGGAAAAGGTGTGGGGTATACCCTGCACCGAGATTCGTGCGGAGTGGGCGGCGCAGCGCATCCAGGGGCTGTCGCTAGCCAAGGCGATCATCGCAGCTGTGCCCTTGACCAAACGCGGCACCGGCCTCAAGACGCTTATCGACGAATTCCAGTATCCACGGCTGGGCCCAGGTCAGATGTGGGAGGAATGTGCAGCAAAAATTCGTGCACTCGGGAACCAGGTTCTCATGAAGCACAACGTCATAGCGCTCGAACACCAAAATGACCGGATTGTTGCAGTGCGTGCGGAAACTCCTAGCGGAGTGACACGCATCCAAGGTGATCACTTCTTCAGCACGATGCCTTTGCGTGAGCTGGTTCGGGCGATGGAGCCATCAGCTCCCGAAAGCGTCCGCGAAGCCGCCGAAGGCCTCCGATATAGGGATTTTTTGGTGGTGGCACTCATTCTCGACAAGCAGGACGTCTTTCCGGACAATTGGATTTACATCCACTCGAAAGACGTCCAGGTCGGTCGGATCCAGAATTTCGGCAACTGGAGCCGTGCTATGCTCGGTGACCCGAGCCAGAGTTGCGTCGGAATGGAGTACTTCTGCTTCGAAGGGGACGGGCTCTGGCAAGCTTCCGACGACCATCTCATCGACCTCGCGACACGGGAGCTCGCCGAGTTGGGCTTGGCCGACAAGGCGCTCGTCTGCGACGGCACTGTGGTGCGGATGCCGAAGGCGTACCCGATCTACGATGAGGCCTACGCCGCACACCTCGAGGTTATCCGTGATTTCATCGACCCCATCGTCAACCTCCATCCCGTGGGCAGGAACGGAATGCACAAGTACAACAACCAGGATCACTCCATGCTGACCGCGATGATGAGCCTCGAGAACATGAAGGGGGCCAACCACGATGTCTGGTTAGTGAACACGGACTACGAATACCACGAGGAGATAAGGATCCCGGAGGGCGAATCGGAGGGAATGTCCGAAGCTGCGGCCCGGGGTTCGGACTGACGTGGCCGGCCGTGCATGAAAGCGATCGTCACCTACCACTCGATCGACGGCTCAGGCTCCGTCATCTCCGTCGACGGGGACACGTTCCGCCGTCACGTTGAGTGGCTGTGCACCGCGAACGTGCCGGTACATCCGCTTTCCGAACTGGTCAGACCGGAGTGCTCAGAGGGGGTCGCGCTGACTTTTGACGACGGGTTCGCGAACTTCGCCACCGATGCTTGGCCCATCCTTCGCGAGCACGGTTTGCCTGCAACGGTGTTCGTCGTGAGCGACTGGGTCGGACGCGACAACGGCTGGGACTCGGGGGACAAGCGTCTCCCCCGTCTCCCCTTGATGGACTGGTCGACCCTTGCGGATTTGGCCGGGGAGGGCGTCGAGCTTGGAGGACACTCCTGCACCCACCCCGACCTGAGGTCGCTCACGGGTGACCCTCTTCACTATGAGCTCGAGGGGTGCCGCGACGCGATTGCTGGAGAAACCGGCACGGTCCCAACCGCCTTCGCGTACCCGTACGGCCATTACGACGCAGGCACCACGGGGGCCGCTGAAGCCGGGGGGTACACGATCGCGGTCACGACTGAAATGGCGCTCCTGGACCCTGGCCCCACCTCCTGCTTGGAGTTGCCTCGGCTAGACGCCTATTACCTAAGACGCCCTGCGGTTCTGGAGCGTTGGGGGACTGGGAGCTTCCGACGATTCGTGTGGTTCCGCTCAGGCGCTCGCCGGATACGCAAATTTTTGGTCCGAGCCGGACCGCCACTGTGAGCCCGCACCGCCCGTTCCTTTCGGTGATCGTCCCGGCACACGAGGCCCAGTCCGTCCTTCCCGATACGCTCGGAGCACTTCGGCGCAGCGACCTCCCGAAGGAAGAGTGGGAGCTGATCGTCGTCGACGATGCGAGTCGGGATCGGACCGCGCTGGTCGCGGCCGAGTACGCCGACACCGTGGTGCACCTGACGGGCGCGGCCCACGGGCCGGCTTTCGCGCGTAACCGTGGCTCTGAGGTTAGCCGCGGTGATGTCCTGGTCTTCGTGGACGCGGATGTCCGTGTCCACCCCTCATCCCTGGGGCAGTTCGCCGAGACTTTCCGGACGCACCCCGATCTGGGCGCAGTCTTCGGGTCATACGACGATCAGCCACCGGCCCCAGGCGTGCTTTCGCGTTACCGGAACCTCCTCCACCACTACCATCATCACCGGGGTGCCGGCGACGCCGGAACGTTTTGGGCGGGCCTGGGGGCCGTGCGGGCCAACGTTTTCATGGAAGTCGGTAAGTACGACGAGTGGCGTTACCAGCGCCCCCAGATCGAAGATATCGAACTCGGACGGCGCATCGTGCACGCGGGGCACCGGATTCTACTCGACCCCACTATCCAAGGTACGCACCTGAAGCGCTGGATCCTGCGCGACATTCTCTTTGGCGACCTATTCGACCGGGGCATCCCCTGGATGACACTCATGCTTCGTGAAGGAGGGGGCGGGGGTCAGCTCAACGTAAAGACCAAGGAGAAGGTCTGTGTGACGCTGGTGGGGGTAGCGTGTACCACACCCGTGCTCGCGCTCTCTCTCGGGCGGTGGGAAGTTCTCGGGCTCATCCCGGTCCTCCTCGTCACGATCACTGCTCTGAACGCGGACCTCTATCGGTTTCTGTATCGTGGGCGCGGTGTGGGTTTCCTGCTTGCTGCGATCCCGTTGCACCTCACGTATTACTTTGTGAGTGGACTAGCGGCCGTGCTCGGGCACCTCGCGCACTGGCGGGATCGAGAGCCCCA
>SMVA01318489.1_pt1 | contig 10103 bp, 10 predicted proteins | sample 2456451 | NCBI WGS metagenome assembly SMVA01 (sample SAMN11095933, study PRJNA526329) | marine sediment metagenome | biome: Marine sediment; feature: Surficial sediment; material: Deep marine sediment; isolation source: Hadal surficial sediment | place: Pacific Ocean | collected 2014-05 | depth...
CTTCGCCTTTTGCCGCGCCAGGGACGGCGGCGTCGCCCCTTCGATATGGCAATGGATTTCGGCCTTGGGAGTGGTCATCGCCTGGACCGGTACCGGCTCACATCAGGCTCATGCCGGCGCTGAACGGCGGCAGCGCCAGATGGGCGGCGAGCGTCTGGCCGACATCGGCAAAACTCCGCAGATGCCCGGCCGGGCGGCCCTCTATATTCGGCCCAAAGGCCAGAACCGGCACGTTCTCGCGGGTGTGGTCGGTGCCGGTCCATGTCGGGTCGTTGCCGTGATCGGCGGTCAGGATGACGAGATCGCCGGGCCTTAAAGTTGCGAAAAACTCCGGCAGGCGGGCATCGAACGCCTCCAGGCAGGCGGCGTAGCCGGCAACGTCGCGGCGATGACCATAGATCTGGTCGAAGTCGATGAAATTGGTGAAGACCAGGTCGCCGTCGGCGGCCAGCGCGGCGGCTTTCAGCGTCGCCTCAAATTGCGCTTCGTTGTCGGTTGCCTTGAATTTCCTGCCGATGCCCCTGCCGGCGAAAATGTCGGAAATCTTGCCTACGCCATAAACGGTCCGGCCGGCTTCGGCGGCAAGGTCCAGCAAGGTCGGGCGCGGTGGCGGAATGGAAAAGTCGCGGCGGTTCGCCGTGCGGGCAAAGTCTGCCGTGCTCTGGCCGGTGAACGGCCGGGCGATCACGCGGCCGATTTTGAGCCGATCGCAGAGCCGGCGGGCGACCAGGCAAGTCTCATAAAGCCGTTCAAGGCCGAAATGGTCTTCATGGGCGGCGATCTGGAAAACCGAATCGGCCGAGGTGTAGCAGATCGGCTTGCCGGTGCGGATATGCTCGGCGCCAAGCTCCCCGATGATCGCCGTGCCGGAAGCGTGGCAATTGCCGAGAATGCCGGGCAGGCCCGCCTCGGCAACCAGCGCCTCGGTCAGTTCAGCGGGAAAGGCCGGCAGATTTTGCGGAAAATAGCCCCATTGGAACGGCACCGGCAGGCCTGCAAGTTCCCAGTGTCCGGTCGTCGTGTCCTTGCCATGGGAGACTTCCGTAGCGTAGCCCCAGATCGCCTCGGGGTTTTCGATGCGCTCCAGCCCGGCGGGATGGCTGCCGGCCGATGCCTCGCTGGCGCGGCCGATGCCGAGCCTTGCCAAATGGGGAATATTCAGAGGTCCGGTCCGGCCGCCGGCGCTATCGGCACGGCCGGCAGCGCATTCGGCAGCGATATGGCCGAGCGTGTCAGCGCCCTCATCCCCATATTCAGCAGCGTCCGGCGCGCCGCCAATGCCGAGGGAATCCATGACCAGAAGAAATGCTCGCGCCATCTTTTCACCCTGTTTATTGCATGCGCTCGATGAGGACCGGCCGCTCTATCGCGGCGCCGTCAAGCTGGCAAGCGGCGCGCAGCGATTGCGCCGCCCGCTCGGCGGCCGCCTCGGTTCGGGCATGGATCAGGGCGAGCGGCCGATCCGCACCGACCTCCATCCCGATGCCGGCGAGATCGGAAAACCCGACGGCGTGATCGATCGTATCGTCCGGCCTCAACCGGCCGCCGCCGAGCGTCACCACGGCAAGGCCGATATTGCGGGTCTCGATCGCCGTGATCGTGCCGGCGCGATCCGGCGTCACGGGCCGGATGACCGGCGCCTTGGGCAGATAGGCCGCCGCCTTTTCGACAAAATCCGCCGGCCCGCCGAGCGCTGCCACCATGGTCTGGAAGCGTTCGGTGGCGTGGCCCTGGGCGAGTGCGGCTCGCGCCGCCGCCTCCGCCTCATCGGCCTCGCCGGTAAGCCCGCCAAGCACCAGCATCTCACCCGCCAGCGCCAGGACGATTGTTTCCAGGCGCGGGTCGCGATGGGCGCCGGTCAGGAAATCGACGGCATTTTGCACTTCCAGCGCATTGCCGGCGGCCGAGGCCAGCGGCTCGTTCATGTCGGTCAGGAGCGCTCGCGTCTTCAGGCCGGCGCCATTGGCAACGTCGACCAGCGAACGCGCCAGCGCCCGCGCATCGCCGGCATCGGCCATGAACGCGCCGGAACCGGTCTTGACGTCGAGCACCAGGCCGGCAAGGCCGGCGGCAAGCTTCTTGGACAGGATCGAAGCGGTGATCAGCGGGATCGATTCCACCGTCGCGGTGACGTCGCGGATTGCATAGAAGCGCTTGTCGGCCGGGGCGAGATCGCCGGTCTGGCCGATGATCGCGCAACCGGCGGCCCGCACCGCCTGGCGAAACCGTTTTTCGTCCGGCTGCGTATCATAACCGGGAATAGCGTCCATCTTATCAACCGTGCCGCCGGTATGGCCGAGGCCGCGGCCGGAAATCATCGGCACGATGGCGCCGCAGGCGGCAAGGATCGGCGCCAGCATCAGCGAGACATTGTCGCCGACGCCGCCGGTCGAGTGCTTGTCGAGGACCGGGCCGCGAGCGTCCGGCCAAGCCAGCACCTTGCCGGAATCGCGCATGGCCAGGGTCAGAGCGACGCGCTCGTCCATGCTCATGCCTTGAAAGAAAACCGCCATGGCGAAGGCCGCGACCTGGCCCTCGCTGATAGCGCCGCTGGCCAGCCCGTGCGCGAAGAAGGCGATTTCCTCGGGCTTAAGCGTTTCGCCATCGCGCTTCTTGCGGATGATTTCCTGGGGCAAGATGGTCATTGCCGCTTCAAACTCTGCTCGTCAAGCGTGGCGACCAACTCGTCAAGGATGCTGGAAGCGCCGATGCGGAAAGTTTGCGGTGTCGCCCATCGGGACCTGAGAATTTCGTCGGCAATGGCGAAATAGAGTGCCGCATCGTCCAGCGTGCGGATACCGCCGGCCGGCTTGAAGCCGATCCGGCCATCATGCCCGGCAATGACCGACAACATGATGCGGGCCGCATCCGCCGTGGCGTTGACGGCGACCTTGCCGGTCGAGGTCTTGAGAAAATCCGCGCCGGCGGCGATGGCGATTTCAGCAGCCTTGCCGATAAGACCTGCGTCCTTGAGTTCGCCGGTTTCCAGTATGACCTTCAAAAGCGCGCCGGGCGCGGCCTCTCGAATTGCGGCGATCTGCGCGCCCGCATCCGCCGGCCGATCGGCGACCAGCGTATAGGCCATCACCATATCGATCTCGTCGGCGCCGCTAGCGATCGCGGCACGGGTCTGGGCGACGACCGAGGCCGTATCCTCGCCGCCATGGGGAAAATTAACGACCGTGGCGATGGCGATCGCACTGCCGGACAGTTTTCGTTTCGCCAACGAAACGAAGCGCGGCCAAATGCATACAGCGGCGGTATCGCCATGGCGCGTTGCGGCGCGCGCGCACAGGCCGGCAATGTCGGCCTCGCTGCAATCCTCGTTGAGATTAGTCAGATCGAGGCAGGCGATGGCCCGGCGGGCGAGCGCTTTGGGATCGGGATGCGTCATGCCGCCTGATCGCCCAAAAACCGGGTCAGGATGCGGGCCAGCCTGGCGGCGCCCTCGGGCGCGACTTTTTTGGTCTCGTCATGGGACAATTCGGCGCCGGTCATGCCGGCGGCGTAATTGGTGATGACGGAAAACCCGAGCACTCTCAGGCCAAGAAAGCGGGCGAGAATGACCTCCGGCACGGTCGACATGCCGACCGCGTCGGCACCTAGCGCGCGGGCGGCGCGGATCTCGGCCGGGGTTTCGAAGGACGGGCCGGAAAACCAGATATAAACGCCGCCCGGACAGGGGATGTTCACCGCTTCGGCGGCGGCCCTGGCGCGACTTCGCAGGCCCGAATCATAGGCCTGCGTCATGCCGACGAACCGGGCTTCGTCCGGTTCGCCGATCAGCGGGTTTGGGCCTGAAAAAGCAATATGATCGTCGATCATCATGACCGAACCGGGGGCCATGTCCCGGCGCAAAGAGCCGGCGGAATTGGTCACAATGAGGGTGTCGGCACCGAGCGCTGCGACCGTCTCAAGGGCTGGGCGCATGGCATCGGCGCGACCGCTTTCATAATAATGGGTGCGGCCGGACAGAATCGAGACGGGGCAGCGCGCGATGCGGCCGAGGATCAGCGCGCCGGCATGGCCGGAAACGCCGGGTGGCGGAAAGCCCTCAAGCTCGCCATAGGCAATGGTGACGGCGTCCTCGACCGTTTCGACAAAGCCGCCCAGCCCGGAGCCGAGAATGATGGCGGTTGCCGGTTCGATGTCGGTCAGCGCCGCTATGCGGGCCAGATTCGTGGCGGCGCTCATGACCGGCTCTCCACGGCAAAGGCTTTTGGCAAAAGTTCGCCAAGCGTCACGGTTTGGGCAATCCCGGCGCCATCGCACAAATGGATCTTCGCCTCCGGCCCGGCAAATTCGGCAAGGCGCTGGCGGCAGCCGCCGCAGGGCGGGATCAACGGCATCCGGTCGGCGACGATGGCGATCTCGGCGATTGCGGTCTCGCCGGCGGCGACCATTGCGGCGATGGCGCTGGTTTCCGCGCAGCAACCCTCGGGGTAGCTGGCGTTTTCCACATTGCAGCCGGCATAAATGGCGCCGGAGGCCGATCGAATAGCGGCGCCGACGGAAAATTTCGAATAGGGCGCATGGGCGTTGGCCATGACGGCGCGGGCGGCGTTGAAGAGATCGGCGGCCATCAGCTCCCCCTTAGCGCTCCTTGACATAGGGCACGCCGCCGGCCTTGGGCGGCACGGCCTTGCCGATGAAGCCGGCGAGCAACACTACCGTCAGAATATAAGGCAATGCCTGCATCAATTGCACCGGCACTTCGCCGATTCCGGGCAAAGAGACGCCCTGCAGACGGATGGCGACTGCGTCGAGCAGGCCGAACAGGAAACAGGCGCCGAGCGCCTGCCACGGCCGCCATTTGGAAAAGATCAGCGCGGCGAGCGCAATAAAGCCCTTGCCGGCGGTCATGTTGACGATGAAGCCGGCCGACTGGGCTATCGACAGATACGATCCGGCAATGCCGCACAGCACGCCGCAGATGATGACGGCGCGATAGCGCAGCCAGACGACCGATATGCCAGCGGTATCCACCGCCGCCGGGTTCTCGCCGACCGCCCTTAAGCGGAGGCCGAAGCGGGTGCGGTAAACGATCCACCAGGTCAACGGCACGGCGGCAACGGCGACATAGACCAGCAGATTGTGGCCGGAGATCAGTTCGGCATAGATCGGGCCGAGAACCGGCACGCCGGCGAGCGCTTCGGCGCCAGGCAGCGTCAGCGACTTGAAACGGGCATCGCCGAGCAATTGCGGCGTGCGGCCGCCCTGATGAAACCAGGCCTGCCCCAACAGCGCGGTAAGGCCGGCGGCGAGAAAATTGATGGCGACGCCGGAAACGATCTGGTTGCCGCGCTGGGTGATGGAGGCAAAGCCGTGAACCAGCGCCAACCCCACCGAAACAAGGATCGCCGCGCCGAGGCCGAGCCAGGCGGAACCGGTGACCCCTGCCGCGGCTCCGGCGGCGAAGGCGGCGCCGAGCATCTTGCCCTCAAGGCCGATGTCGAAAATGCCGGAGCGTTCGGAAAATAGCCCGGCCAGGCAGGCGAGCAGCAGCGGCGTTGCCAGGCGGACGGCGGAATCCAGAATCAAAACGACGCTCAGGAGGTCCATCAGGCGCCCTCCCCTGCATCGGAGACGGATTGCCGCGCCAACCCGGACAATGCGGCAAAGACCCGTGAAATGGCCGGCCGGAACATGTGCTCCAGTGCGCCGGCGAAGAGGATCACCAACGCCTGGATGACGATGATCATGTCACGGGAAATCTTCGGCTTCTCAAAGGCCAGTTCCGCCCCGCCCTGGTAGAGCATGCCGAAAAGAAGCGCCGCCAGAACCACGCCGACCGGATGGGAACGCCCCATCAGGGCGACGGCGATGCCGACAAAACCGGCGCCGCCGGCAAATTCAAGCTGCAAGCGCTGCTGGTCGCCCATAACCGGATTGAGCGCCATCATGCCGGCCAGCGCGCCGGATATCAGCATGGTGATAACCGTGATGCGGACCGGTGAAATGCCGGCATAGATGGCCGCGATCGGGTTGAGGCCGGTGGCGCGGATTTCATAGCCGAGTTTCGTCCGCCAGATCAGGAAGTAAACGAAGAGACAGGCGGCAAGGGCGGCAAACAGCGAAATATTGACCGGCGCGCCGCCGATATCGAGGCCGAACAGATCGAACAACCCGCCGAGCTTGGGCAAGGTTCCCCCGGCCTCGAAGGTGCGGGTCTGCGGCGCCATGGAGCCGGGCGGCGAAAAGACGTTGACGAGGAGATAGACCATCAGCGCCGCGCCGATGAAATTGAACATGATCGTGGTAATGACGATGTGGCTGCCGCGTTTGGCCTGTAGCCAGGCCGGGATGAAGGCCCAGGCCGCGCCAAAGACCATGGCGCCGGCAATGGCCAGCGGAAAGGTCACCCACCAGGGCACGATGCGGTCCAGCGCCAGGGCCGCCAGAGCGACGCCGAGACCGCCGACATAGGCCTGGCCCTCGCCGCCGATATTGAACAGACCAGCATGGAAGGCGACGGCGACGGCAAGGCCGGTGAAGATGAAATTGGTGGCGTAGAACAGCGTGAACCCGATGCCCTCGCCGAAACCGAAGGCCCCCCAGATCAACAGTTTGACCGCCTCATACGGGCTCTCGCCGATGAAGGCGACGACCAGGCCGGAAACGAAAAACGCGGCGGTTACATTGACCAGCGGGATCAGCCCGTAATCGGCCCAGGCCGGCAGTTTGGCAAACGGCGCGCTCATGCCGGATCGGCCAGAAGCTGGAGGTTTTCCTCCCCATCCATTGGGAAAAACGGATTGTGCGCGACTTCCCACAAATGGCCGTCGGGATCGAAAAAATATCCCGAATAGCCGCCCCAGAACGCCTTTTGCGGTGGCTTGTGCGTCGTCGCGCCGTTGGCGACCGCTAGGTCAAAGAGCCGATTGACCTCGGTTTGGGAAGAAACGTTGATCGCCAAAGCAATGCCTGCAAAACCGCATGGCGCGTTCTTGAGCCCGGCATCCTCGGCCAGGGCCTGCCGCCCGTACAAGCCAAGGACGATGTTGCGGCCCTGCAGGAAAACTACGCTCTCCTGGCTTTGGGGTGCCAGACGCCATCCAAGCGCCACATAAAAAGTGCGCGAGCGGGCCAAATCATTGACGCCGAGCGTCACCATGGAAATACCGGCCGCCATCACGCCGCTTCTTCGCGGCTGTCGATGCCGGCCATCATCAGACCCAGTTCCGCTTCGCTGGCATCGGGGCCACGCTCGCCGACGATGCGGCCGGCGAACATGACGAGAATACGGTCCGAGAGCGAGCGGATTTCGTCGAGCTCGACGGAAACCAGCAGAATCGCCTTGCCGGCATCGCGCATGGCGATGAGCTGGCGGTGGATGAACTCGATGGCGCCAATATCTACACCGCGCGTCGGCTGGCCGACCAGAAGGATATCGGGGTCGCGCTCCATTTCGCGGGCGAGAACGATCTTCTGCTGGTTGCCGCCGGAGAAGTTCGCCGTCACCAGCCGGTGATCGGGCGGGCGGATATCGTATTTCTCAATCTTTTCAAGCGCATCGGCGTGAATTGCCTCAAGGTCGAGAAACGGCCCGCTCAAATATCGCGGATCGTCGTGATAGCCGAGAATGGAGTTCTCGCTCTCTTCAAAGGCGGTCACCAGCCCCATGCGCTGACGGTCCTCGGGAACATGGGCAAGGGCGCGGGCGCGCACGGTGGCCGGATTGGCGCCGCCGGTGACGCCAATGGACTTGCCGTCAATGAGGATTGCGCCGGATTTGGCGTGACGGATGCCGGCAATGACCTCCAGCAGCGCCGACTGGCCGTTGCCGGCGACGCCGGCGATGCCGACGATTTCGCCGGCATGCACCGTCAACGAGACATCGGCCAGGCGGGTCACGCCGCGCTCGTCGACCGCCGTCAGGTTTTCCACCTGCAAAAGCGGGCGGCCGATCTTCGCTGGACTTTTTTCCACTTGCAGGAGGACATTGCGGCCGACCATGAGTTCGGCGAGCTTTTCCGGCGAGGTTTCGGCCGTCTTGAGGGTTGCGACAATCTCGCCGCGGCGCATGACGGAGACATTGTCGGTGACCGCCATGATCTCGCGCAGCTTGTGGGTGATCAGGATCACGGTCTTGCCCTGGTCGCGGAGCTGTCTGAACACCGTGAACAGGTGATCTGCTTCGGCCGGCGTCAGGACGCTGGTCGGCTCGTCGAGGATCAGGATTTCGGCGCCGCGATACAGCGCTTTTAGAATTTCCACCCGCTGTTGCAGGCCGACCGGTAATTCGTCGACAATGGCGTCAGGATCGACCTGAAGCCCGTAATCCCTCTCAAGCCGTTCCAGTTCCCGGCGCGCATTGGCGACGCCGGCGCCCAGGAGCGCCCCGCCTTCAACGCCGAGAATGACGTTTTCCAGGACGGTGAAGGGATAAACCAGCATGAAATGCTGGTGCACCATGCCGATGCCGGCGGCGATGGCCTGATCGGGGGAGCGGATGAACACCGGCTCGCCATTGATGCGGATCTGCCCGGCATCGGCCTGATAGAAGCCGTAGAGAATCGACATCAGCGTCGATTTTCCGGCGCCGTTCTCGCCGACAATGCCGTGGATCGTGCCCTTGCCGATGCGCATGTTGATGTCGCGGTTGGCGTGGACCGGGCCGAAGCTCTTGTCGATGCCGACAAGCTCGATGGCCGGCGGGCGAACGCTGGCGCCAGGCAGATCAGGCGGTGACAGGGTGTCGTCGGTCAAACGGCGCCTTCCGGGTCAAGCGGGCGGGTCAACTGGCGGAGACCGGCGGCGGAACGCCATGCGCCGCCGCCCGATCCTTTCCTGAAGAACCCTCGTCAAGACACCGGGCAATTGTCGTCGGACATGTAATCATGAACGGTGATCTCACCGGCTATGATTTTCTGCGAGGCGGCATCGAGGGCGGCCTTCATGGCATCGCTGACAAGGTCCTTGTTGTTGTCGTCGAGCGCCCAGCCAACGCCATTCTCGGCCAAGCCTAGAACGTCGAAACCGGCCGTCCAGCTATCGGTCCTGACATCGTCGAAGGCCTTGAAAACGGCTTTATCGACGCGCTTGAGCATGGAGGTCAGAACGGAACCTGGGTGCAGGCCGTTTTGGTTGGAATCGACGCCGATACCGAGCTTGCCGGCATCGGCCGCGGCCTGCAGGACCCCGAGGCCGGTGCCGCCGGCGGCATGGTAGACGACATCGGCGCCACGGTCGAACTGGCTCTTGGCCAATTCGCCGCCCTTGACCGGATCGTTCCAGGCGGCGCCGGTGGTGCCGGTCATGTTCTGGTAGATTTCGGCGTCGGGATTAACCGCCCTGACCCCTTGAATATAGCCGCAGGCGAATTTGCGGATCAGCGGAATGTCCATGCCGCCGACAAAGCCGACCTTGCCGGTTTTTGAGGCCAGCGCCGCAAGCATGCCGACCAGATAGGAGCCCTCATGCTCCTTGAAAATGACGGAGCGGACATTGGGCAGATCGACGACCATGTCGATAATGGCGAATTTGGTGTCGGGGAATTCCTTGGCGACCTTTTCCAGCGCCTGAGCCTGGGAAAAACCGATGGCGACGATCGGATTGTGGCCGCGGCGGGCAAAATTTCGCAGCGCCTGCTCGCGCTGGGAATCGTTCTGGATCTCAAAGTCGCGGTATTCCAGCCCGGTCTCGCTCTTGAAGAGTTCCGCGCCGGCGTAAGCCGCTTCGTTGAAGCTCTTGTCGAATTTGCCGCCCATATCGTAGACGACGGCGGGCTTCACCTCTCCGGCCAACGCCTGACCGGCGAAAACCAGCGCCGCAGCCGCGGCGAGCCATTTCAAACGCATAATCTGCTCCCTGCTTTTCGTTACTGCCTGTCCAAAATTTCGTTTTGCACAATCGGGGCGGATGCCGGCAGCAATGCAGCAGGAGCCGCCCGTCTGGCGTCAGATTGGCATGGCTGGCGGGGCGATGCATCTTTTTTGTCTTTGTCCGCCGACAGGGGGTAAGGCTGCAACGGGACTTGAACGGCTCAGACGCCGTGCCAGGCCCGGTACCAATCGACAAAGCGCGGCACGCCTTCTTCCAGAGGTGTTTTCGGCGAATAGCCGTAGTCGCGGGCAATGGCGTCGATATTGGCGCAGGTCTGC
>SMVA01450522.1_pt1 | contig 10103 bp, 9 predicted proteins | sample 2456451 | NCBI WGS metagenome assembly SMVA01 (sample SAMN11095933, study PRJNA526329) | marine sediment metagenome | biome: Marine sediment; feature: Surficial sediment; material: Deep marine sediment; isolation source: Hadal surficial sediment | place: Pacific Ocean | collected 2014-05 | depth 0-1...
AAGAGACATTCGGGGATTGCCAATCACTCAATAAAAATCAAACTAACGATCTTTGAATATTTGTGGGGATATCTCAGACTCTGACCCCTTTGACTACTGCGCTTTCATAAAGTAAGTGTGAAAACACAGTGTGCTAAGAAGTGCGCTATAGGTTCGGCTGTAAGGCGCGTCAAAACTCGCTTCTACACCGGGCTGAGCTTAGCTGCAGAAAGATGTTGTTAGTGTAATAATACAGCGCCGGATTTTTAGTCTGACACCATTTACTACTCCAGTTTTCGAGACGCAAGCCCATGCATCCGGAGATACCCACCAACATGCGATTCAATCCGCCTACTTTTGAGGTGTCAGCGATTGCGGCCAGGATTGAAGAGGTATTTGGTCTCGAAGGGAAGTGGTCGCCACTGGAGGGAGAGAGAGACCAAAATTTTCGCCTGAGCTGTGCAAATGCTCAACAAGGCTCCCAGGACTTTGTTGTTAAAATTGCCGGCCCCGATGAAGATTTGGATATCACAGATTTTCAAGTGCAGGCACTTCTCTATCTGCAAGCCACCAACCCCGAACTGCCAGTGCCGCGTATCGTGTATACCACGCAGGGAAACACGCTTAGCGAGCTCACCAGTGACAACGGCGTGGTACATGCCTTGCGGGTGGTCACCTATTTGCCCGGCATTCCCTACGCCGAAGGTGAATTTCCAGATGCGCAGAATCTCAAAAGGATAGGTGCCTTTCAAGCACGCATGGTGAAAGCCTTAGCCGGTTTCAGCCATAAGGCATCCACTGCCTTTATGCCCTGGAATCTGTCCAATGGCATCGCTGTTTCCGAGGCAATGTGGACTACTGCGGCCGACGATATAAAGGCCTTGACCGCCCCCCTGATCGATCGCCTACGGGATGAGATACTGCCAGAGTTAAACGCAGGACCGTCACAGATTATTCACAACGATGCCCATTCCTATAATCTATTGCGTGCTGACGCATTCTCGACCGCTGTAGTTGGCCTGATCGATTTTGGTGATATGGTTTATGCGCCTGTGGTGAATGAGGTTGCGGTAATGGCCGCCAACTTTCAGCGCGGTGCCAAGAACGATATGTCAATAATGGAACACTTGTTAGTAGGTTTTCACGAGGAGCACCCGCTGTCCGATCAAGAGGTGACTCTATTATGGGATGCGATTACCTTGCGTCTCATTATTACGGTTTTATTATCAGACATTAGATTGAGTCTCCAGAGCCAGCATGATCCGGATGTGGTGGCCGATAGAGTTGAGGCCTATGAATTGTTAACCACCGTTTCGACTACGAATCATGCTGCAGCTATAGCACGACTTCGATCAGTGTGTGGTTTTAGCTAGAAATCAGAATGAATTTAAGAGAACGCAGAGATAAAGCCCTTGGCCCCAGCTACAGACTGTTCTACGACGAGCCGTTGAATCTGGTTCGCGGCGAGGGTATCTGGTTGTATGACGCAGACGGTAAGAGGTATCTGGACTGTTATAACAATGTCGCCTCTGTCGGACATTGTCATCCGGCTGTGGTGGCAGCCCTGCATGAGCAGGCAGCAAGATTGAATACCCACACCCGCTACCTGCATGAAAATGTGATCGAACTGTCAGAAAATATCGCAGCGAAGATGCCTGGCGATCTAAGTGTTTGTCTGTTTGTCTGCACCGGTACCGAAGCCAATGATCTGGCGACCCGCATCGCTCGTACGGTAACCGGCAACGAAGGTATGCTGGTGTCCGAGTACAGTTACCACGGAAACTCAACTCTGGTTTACACCCTGTCCACGGCCGACAGCGATGATCGTCCCGATTGGCTCGCGCTGTTTGAGCCCCCCTGTTCTTATCGATTGGCCTTTGCGGGTGATAATCCTCTCGATAACTATGTCGCTTCAGTGAGTGATGCCATAGCCAGGTTACAGCACAAGGGCCATCAGCCGGCGGCGATTATGATTGACACGATTTTTGATAGCCCAGGCACAATCGAAGCACCGGAAGGTTATTTTCAGCAGGTCTTCAAAACGCTGCATGACGTCGGCGCTCTAGTGATTGCTGACGAGGTACAAGCCGGCTATTGCCGCACGGGCGGTCACTGGTGGGGTTTTCAACACGACAGCGCTCTGCCGGATATTGTGACACTGGGCAAGCCGATGGGTGCCGGTCATCCGCTGGCGGCCGTAGTGACGACGCCGGATATTGCGGCCAGCTTTGCAACCAAGGGTGATTACTTTAATACCTTCGGTGGCAACCCCGTTTCCGCTACTGTTGGCAAGGCCGTTATCGATGTCATTGACGCAGAGAACCTGCTGGAAAATGTCACTCGAATTGGTGCCTACACCAGGACGGGATTGCAGCAGCTTCAGGATCGTCACGAGATTATCGGCGATGTGCGCGGACGTGGCCTGTTCCTCAGTGTAGATCTGGTAAAGGATCGGGCCTCAAAAACCCCCGACGCAGGTGCAGCGCAGCAAATGGCAAATTTGATGAAAGAGCAGGGCGTGTTGCTATCCATGCATGGACGTTATGAAAATGTACTTAAGATCAGACCGCCAATGGTCTTCTCGGAAGAAAATGCTGATCAGCTGCTCGCGGCCCTGGACACCTGCTTCAGCCGGTTAAAATAACGGTTACCGTGGTTTTATTGACTTTCTATTTAGGGGGCTGGGCCATTTGAACCCAGTATAAATTGAGCAGAAAGGGGGTTACTTTTCTCTACAACACTACAGCAAGTCAGATAAATTAATTAGAGTCAACAAATATATATAAAACAACAGGTTAATACTTATTATAGACTGAGTGACATTCAGTCGGAATTGACTAATTGGTCCTAATTTTTCCCACCTTACCTAATAGCTCTACTATCGATCCGAAGCAAATTGGGAGATCGATTCCAATTTATTACCCTAATTGCTTATGGCCGCCGTAGCGTGTGATCTGACATGAGGGATCCTGGTATGTCGAATCCAATACTCTGCAAAACCCCAGTGCAGGAAAAAAGATGCCGTGAAAGAAATAATGGAATACAACTCGGCCTCCTCTCGTGTTGGATTACCGATCAGAATCAATATTGGAATGAATATCAGGCGCATTGTTACGATACTGAGTCCAATGGCATAAGCTCGCAACATCCATTCTCGATGCTGTACAAAATTCTTGCCACGCGCATAAAAAAATCCTTTTACAATTGAGACTAGAAAAAAGAGACCAAAGCCTCCAATCACTATCTGCTCGGGCAATCCGGAGTATGGGATAATTATTCCAATAAATAGTGCCGCCCCCCCTAAAATGAGGCCAATCGTGGCTAGAGTTCTCCCGCTCCAGCGGTGATAAACTGGATATTTAGTCCGTATGATTTTTACGAATTGTAGTGGAGCCAGAGCCAGGTAGAAGAGGCCCGGAACTACATGTGCAAGGGTGACGTTTGGATACTGCTCAAATCCTTCGTTTGCCCCGCCAGTAAATAAGAACCCGACGGCAAACGCTATACCCAAAATTGAAAGTAATCCAACGACAAAAAATAGAATGAATTCTGACTTCTTCATAGTTAACTGACTTGTTGATGGTAAAAACAGAGTAAAGCAAATTATAAGCCATAATTAATAGCACGTAAAAACAACTAGTTAGTTGTAATACCATGAGCATTCAACTGACGATTTTCACAATTAAATGCCGGTATACTACGTGAAGCGAAAACTGTGGCAGTCGATAGAAAATGGAATATGGCTGCCAGCCATATATTGCAACATAATATCCACGCTCGGCCAGCAGTGAAGAATACAGCTTATAATCCTAATTCAAATTTAACTAACTGAACATAGTTGACAAAAACACAGGCCTAAATTTGTGAACAGCAATTCTGGACTGACAAGGTGCACAAGAATCCATCAGAATCATCATCTGAACAGCCCTAATGTTGTCTTAATACCCTCAATCGAAAAATTGCCTGCCTTATTTTTGAGAGACCGAGGAACATCGACCTGCGCCATTACAAGCAGGCAGGTTATATCAATAAGTCATGCCATGAACGTAAAAAGGTAGTGATGTCGTTTGCCCACATGAAGCGGCGCTTGATTTTAACTCGATTGAAGCTCAGAGGGCTCTGTGGAGCCAATGATGAGTTCGTCATGGAGAATCATAAAAAACTGGTAAGGCTCCGTGGCCAGCCACCTCCAGAACTTAGGATAGCTGTGTCTGGAGTATGAGAATTGGAACAAAAACGCCTAAACTCGCACCATTTCAAGCAACAACTATCGCTACTAGCGATAGATAGCAAAAATACCCAGGCATATCCTCTCCCCAAAGATAGATGATCCGTTATACTCAATGAGTATTTCAACAGAATTGGCCTGAAGCAGTCACCCAATTTGGGTGGTTTAATCAGATTACCAGCGCGGTTACGAATAGAGCGATGTGACCACGCTTCATATATAAATGTTAAGTTTTTATTTGTGCCCGCTGCTAGCCGCCAAACGACAATAAGAGCGACTGTATGAAAACACCTGCCTTTTGGATAATAACCTTGCTTGTGCCGTTTTTCTCTGCGTGTAGTGAGCCTGAGGCGACGCGAAACATATCTGTCGCCGCGACTGTAGCCTTCACGGAAGGACCGACTGTAGCTGAGGATGGGACGGTCTATTTTACCGACCTCTATAACAATCGAATAATGCAGCTATCGCCAGCGGGTGTACTCTCAACCTTCCGGCAGCCTAGTCACAGGGCGAACGGTCTGATCTTCGACAGCGAATGGCGGCTACTGGCCTGCGAAGGTGGTGACGGAGATTCGGTGCTGCCGCGCGTCACACGCACTGACATGGAGACCGGTGAAATTGAAGTGCTGGCTGACGCTTACAACGGCAAGCAGCTGCATCAGCCGAATGACCTGACTTTCGACGGGCAGGGTCGTATCTATTTCACCGACCGGCCAGGTCCCAACCCGAGCTCGGAGCAGACGGGAGTACATGGGGTATACCGGATTGATCCGGATGGCTCGATTGAGCGCATCCTCACTGAGCCTGAAGTGCTGCGACCCAACGGCATCGTGATATCGCCAGATGACAAAACCTTGTATGTCATCGAGACTGAGCAAAGTGAAGGGGGCCCTCGGCTGATTCGCGCTTATGATCTGAGCGCCTCGGGCAGGGTCAGTAACATGCGAATTTTTCACGACTTCTATCCAGGGCGAAGTGGTGACGGAATGACAATAGACAGCGAAGGTAATTTGTATGTTGCCGCTGGTTTGAATAATCTGCGTGGAACAAGTGAAACACTCGATACAGTGGCCGGTATACATGTATTCTCGCCTACGGGTGAACTACTCGAACACATCCCGATTCCCGAGGACACAATAACCAACGCCGCGTTCGGCGGACCTGATTTGCAAACGTTGTACGTCACTGCAGGCAAGACCTTATACAGCATCAGAACTGACATTGAAGGAACTCGACGATGAATACCGGCGACGAAAGAATTACATTGCAAACTACGTTCTGTTGAGAACAAACGATGAGCTTATGCGTATTACTTGGTCGTAAGCGGAAATTATGAAATTTTAAATCGGCACAGAATAAATAAACCCAAAAGACCGCGCTAAAGCACGCCTACTATTCAGGACGATAGCCGACCGAGTAACCGAGGGGACGATAACGATGGATCCCATTAGACGCAAGATACTCAAAACAGGCGCTGCGGCGACGGTGATGGTTGCAACACCGAGTGTGTTTGCACAGCAAACTGAGCAAGGAGGAACTGCCATGTCCTTCTATGAAAAAGAGGCTGTTAGTATCCACTTTGAGGAGGCCGGTTCTGGCTTTCCTTTGTTGCTCATTCCCGGCGGAGGATTGAACTCGACAATCGTCGGCCTCAAACGCGGTAGACCTTTCAACCCAATCGATGAATTCAAGGGAGAGTATCGCTGTATTACGTCCGATTTGCGTAACGCCAACAACGGGCAATCTACAGGCCCGCTCGAGATAGACCGACCATGGGATGCACACACGGATGATCACCTCGGATTGATGGATCATTTGGGCATCGACAAGTTCATGGTTTTGGGCTTCTGTATTGGCGGCCCCTTTATCTGGAACCTTTTGCGGCGCGCACCTGATCGTATTGTCGCGGCAGTGTTAGTGCAACCTAGCGGATTTGACCCGGAGATACCTGACTATTTCTACAATGGCAATATGGAAAATTGGGGACCTGCGTTGGTAGCACGGCGTCCGGATATCACAATGGAGATGGTCGACAGATTTCTGACCAAGATGTATCGCACAAACGCCGACTTTGTCTTTACCGTAACGCGCGATTTCGTAAGTAACTGTCAAACCCCGATACTGATCCTGCCAGATGATGTCCCTCCGCACCCTTATGCCGTCGCCATGGAAGCTGCAATGCTCGCGCCAAAAGCCGAATTGAGTATGTTCCCGTGGAAAGAGCCCGTGGAGCGGATTCCCCTGGCAGTCCGCCAAATACGTTCATTCCTCCGTGCACATCGGCCTGTATAAATGGGATCAGAGTAAATACACAGTAGTTTTGAAGGTTGTATATGAACCTTCAGTGCGTAGAGAAATCAGTAAGCTTCCTAATCCTTCTGTAAAAGAGAGGGATAGTCATCGCCGCTATCTCGGATCAAATTTGTAAACGACTCCGCCCTTCATCACAAATCTAACGTGGCGTACTGAAGTAATGTCTTCGAGCGGGTTACCGACTACCGCAATTAGATCAGCCTGATAGCCGGGGCGAACCGAGCCGATCTGGTCGGCGAGTCCAAGCGACTCGGCGGCAAGGGAGGTCGCAGAAATGATGGCAGCCATCGGATCTTGACCACCATCGCGCACCCGATAAATGAACTCCTCAGCGTTAAGCCCATGCGCGCCCGCAACGGCATCGGTGCCGTATACTATCTTCACGTTTCCGTTCGCGAGTGTACGCCGGAAAGTTTCGTATCCTATTACTCGAGCCTCTTCCATTAGCGCGAAACCCTGCTCAGTGTAGTTCCCGATGCCAATGTATTTCTCCCTGTTATCGGAGTAGTTGGCATAAAGTAAACCGATGTGCGGGTCGAGATAGGTGCCATGCTCCGCCATCAACTCAATCACTTCATCGCTATAACGGTTGCCGTGTTCAATTCCACCACACCCCGCTTCGATGACCGCGGTTAGACTCTCAGTACCATAGGCGTGAACAACAGTACGTAGCCCAACTTCATTAGCTTCGCCACAGACGGCGTTGAGCTGCTCATCAGACATCACCTTTATGCCACCCTCTCGGATACTTGCAGATGCAAAAATTTTCACCACGTCCGCACCATCTACCTGCAATTTTCTGACAACAGCTCTCAACTCATCCGGCGTCCCGGAGTTTGCAAAGACAGCATTTAAAGAAGTGAGCACTCGCGGCCCGGGCAGGCTACCGCGATCAATAGCTTCACGCAGATCCCTGTCTACAGTGCTGCCGAGACTCTGAACGGTTGTGAAGCCGGCCATTAGCATCCGATGCGCGTTCTCGGCAGCGTACAGCACAGTCTGGGCCGGTGTCTCATTAGAGTCTCTGTTGGAGCGACCCGCCGCGTTAAAGTGTGCAGTAAGGTGCACATGGGTATCTATCCAACCAGGCATTACGGTCAAATCTGTCAGGTCATAGTCAACCGGACCAGACGCATCACTTAGTTGGGTAATACGCGAACCCTCGATCTTAATAGTCACGTTCTCAGTCATGCCGCCGATCCCATCGAGCAGCCGGCCGGCCCTAATTGTAATCGACGAATCCTGGGCACTCGCTGTTGCCACCGACAAAACCAAGGCCCACGATAAAATCAGATTCACAGCCAGCCGTTGCAACAGGGTGGGAAAGCGAAGTTTTTGGAATAGTCGATTTAGTTGATTCATATAGATACCATTATCTTCAGGAAACAAGGCGACACTCAGAACTTAACAACTTGGTTAGTAAAGTTGTTAAGTTCTGAGTGTCCCCTTTATTCCACCACGTTCCTGTATTCACCCGTTGCAATTGTTAACTCTGTAGTGGTTCCGCTAGGCCAGTCGATGAAAACCGGCACCGTTTCCTGATCCCCGAGTTGTATCACCAAAGTCATACTGTTCTGGCTTTGGAAGCCCTGGGTTGAGCGCACATAATGATAACGCGCCAGGTCTCCCTCTCCATAACGAATCCTGGCACCGATAGCATCCGGGTTGCTGTTAGTTCCACTCAGAGTAAGCCAGGCCGCATTTGCCGTTGCCTCGGTTTGCCTCATGAACAATTTATTGGTTTCTCTCGATTCAGTCTTACGGGCGAAATCAAAGTTGGGATGTCCGCCCAGATTGAAATAGAAATCGGTAAAGCCGTCACGGTTAACATCGGCAAAGGCGGCGCCATGGCCTCGGGTCATAATGTGATCACTATCGGGGTCAATAAACTTGTCGGTGCAGCGTTGGAAGCGACGTTGGCCAAGATTGCAAAGGAAGATATCCGCGGCGACAAATTCCGGCTCGCCAGTACCGATGACGATATCGGGAAATCCGTCGTCGTAAAAATCACCGACACCGAGGCCCATGGTGTTCTCGTAAGGCAATATGCCAGCGTCTTCTTCTCCGGCGGGACCATTCAGGCGGGCCTGACGGCGAGCCAACCGTCCTTCGTTGCCCATAGGATTAGTGTCGGTCGGGGATAGCTTGACGTGGTTGATTGAGTCGAGCCCTGCAGTGCGTGTAACATTTACGAAGCCCTGGTTCTGGTTTATGCGATTCTCCAGTAACACCAATGATGAACTGGCGGTATAGCCACCATTACCCACCATCAGGTCGGGATCGCCGTCATTGTCATAATCAGCGAAGGAACCCACCCAGGTGGCATGAAAATCAGCGGGATCGAGATTGAACTCACCGGGCACGAAGTTTCCGCTGCCATCATTCACATAGATCATGGACATGCCGTAGGGGGCGCCGAAGAAACGACCATCGGTATCGCCGACAAAAAGATCATCATCGCCGTCGCTGTCAATGTCAGCAAAAGCGGTACCGCGCCCGTAACCTAAAACACCATCGAGACCCCGCGTATCCGCAACCTGATCGTAGCTGTCTACAAAAGCGCCGCTGTTATTCGGAAAAGCGGCGCCAGTCGGTAGGTCCGTGGTCTGTGCCATTACAGAGGCGAGCGGTAATATCAGCCCAACGCTTAACATCAGGAAAAGTGTAACTCTCTCAGGAGTAAAGCAGCTTGGGGATATCATAGAAATCTCCTGGTTTTTCTGTAATTTTCAATTTGGCTGGCAGCTATCGGCCTGGGCCGTGGGAAAACTATTTTTGACGAATGAAGTCCTAAAAAAACGCGCACGAGAGTGCAAAAAAGCCGTGATCAGCTTTTTGCATCGTAACCATTAGTAGCCAGTGCCCGCCAGCCCCAATAGCTGATCACAAAATTGCAATGCAGTAATAGCGAAAGCACCCATTCGAAAGCATCTTCATAATCATCGTAGTTATCCAGCAGTATATCCAGAAATAAAGTCAATATCCCCAGAAAGAGGATAACGACGCATAGCCACAGTTGCCAGCGGTTGCTTGGATCTGGAATTTTCAGTGCGGTGGTACGATTGAGGACCAGTAATTGAGAAAGGTAAGTGAAGCCAAAGAAAAAAATAATGCCTATTCTTCGTGTCAACTGAAAGCCATCACCAACCATTCCCAAAACCACGGCATAACAAAGCAAAGCTAATGACGCTACTATTCCCAGAGATGGAATTGCAGAGCCGCGGTATCCAAAACGGACCAGGTTTTCTTTTGTCAGCACCCAATACCACATGTAGAGAAAGGCCATGGGTATCATCGTGGCCTTGAAAAAGAAAAACGCAAATCCTTCGCGTCCGGTTGCGCTGATTGAGGTACAGCTATCCCAGTAAGGTACACACCAAGGCACGTAACCTTCCGATGCAGCGATCAGATAATTGGTATTGATTGCCAAAATAGGCAAGATGCCTACCAGTAGTGCTGCGAGTGATACTCTTTGGGTCACGACGCTCCGATTCAAACCTGCTTTATTTGCATGTGCCGGCTTGCCTGATACTCTCTCATTATCATCTAAATCAAGCTGTCAAAATAACGCGGGAGCCGCTGT
>SMVA01270441.1_pt1 | contig 10101 bp, 6 predicted proteins | sample 2456451 | NCBI WGS metagenome assembly SMVA01 (sample SAMN11095933, study PRJNA526329) | marine sediment metagenome | biome: Marine sediment; feature: Surficial sediment; material: Deep marine sediment; isolation source: Hadal surficial sediment | place: Pacific Ocean | collected 2014-05 | depth 0-1...
AATGGTGTGAGCCTTTATAAAAAGGAGCAAAAAATGAATTTCGGCTGCCAATCAATGGTAGGTGAAATAGGACGTCTTTTACTAAAACACCCCACAGAGGCGTTTCTTAGTCAGCAAAAAATTCAAGCCGATTGGGAAAATCTCAATTACCTGGGCTGTCCCGATTATGAAAAAGCCCTCGATGAATATGAACACTTCGTAGGCCTGTTAAAAAGTCACGTCGATACAATTCATTATTTGCCGCAAAATCGCGAAACGAGTCTCGATTCCATTTATGCTCATGACCCGGTTATTGTAACGAAACGGGGGGCGATTCTGTGCAATATGCAAAAAAAACAGCGCCAAACCGAACCCAATGCTATTCGAGAATTTTTGCACGAAATCGATGTTCCAGTTCTCGGCCGTATTTCCGGCGAAGGTCGGCTTGAAGGTGGCGACGTCGTTTGGATCGACGAACATACGCTAGCCATAGGACAAGGCTACCGCACCAATGCCGAAGGCATCCGGCAACTGCGGGAGCTGACAAAAGATTTTGTGGACGAATTGATTTCGGTGCCTCTGCCGCACTGGCAAGGCCCTGAAGATGTGATGCATTTGATGTCTTTCATCAGTCCAATCGACCGCAATTTAGCAGCCGTGTATTCGAGGTTGATGCCGGTACCGTTTCGCCAGTGGCTTATCGCACGCGGCATAAAATTGCTCGAAGTCCCGGATTCAGAGTATGAAACCATGGCTTGCAATATTCTGGCCGTGGCGCCTGGAAAATGTATCATGCTCTCTGGCAATCCGCAGACTAAAAAAATGCTGGAACATGAAGGGGTCGAGGTCTGGGAGTATGTGGGGGAAGAAATTTCTCAGAAAGGAGCCGGTGGACCCACCTGTCTTACCAGGCCAATTCTTCGTGATTAGTTCAGGATTTAATTTCCTAACAAATCATCCAAAATGATCTTCCCTTTTGCAAATTCCAGAGCCCCGTTCACAATCACAGGCTCGCTACTTTTGTTTTTTCCATAAAAAATATTTGTCGGGAAAAATCGCAACCCCATAGCATCGAAAACTTTACGATCCTTATCCAGGTAAACATCAAATTCCAGTCCCAGACTTTTGGCTAAATCTCGGGCCTGCTCGATAGTTTTGACCGGATCAATGTTAATGGCGAGCAAAACGATTTCATCACCATATTCGTGGTAAATTTGGTTCAAAACCGGGACTTCATACCGGCAAGCCTGGCATCCCGCTGACCAAAAGTTGACCAGGATTACATCTGCGTTGTGCTCGTTAATAAGACTTTGATAACTCGACAACCCGTTTAGTTCACGTTGGGATTGGGTTGGTGCTTCCGGGTCAACAACGGGATTTTGATTGCCACAGTTTGCCCAAAGAATTAATGATGCCATGGCAATAACAAATTGAGCTCTCTTCATTAGAAACCTCCCGATTTTTCAATGCAGCTTTAGATTATTACTCATCTTCAGTCTAGCTCGTCCTAGCAATTCAAGTGTTCCAGCATCCAGAGGCTTTAACTCAAGGACTTTTTCAAATTGTTCAACAGCCGCCTTAAACTCATTTCGGTTAAAATAAATCTCACCAAGTTTGCGATTCAAATCCGGGTTTTTCGGCTGAACCGGAATTAAACGCTGCAATTTCTTTATCGCGCTTTCCTCCTGGCTTAACCGATGAAAAGTTTCCATCTCCTTTTTACTTTCCTCGATACGCTCCAATTTGAGCAGGGCCCGGGCTAAATTATAGTGGGCAGATAAATGATTCGGCGCAAGCCGGACTACCTGCTTAAACTGGTCAACGGCCTCTTTTTCTTTATCTATTTTTAAATAAGCCGAACCCAATTGATAATGTACTTCCGTATCTTCCGGATCGAGTACCAAAGCCTTTTGAAAAGAAGAAATAGCCTGCGCAAAATCGTTGTTCCGTGAAAAAATGAGCCCTAAAAATAAGCAGGCTTTGGGTTGATTTTTCTTCAGAGCTAACGTCTTTTGGAAAAATGGAACGGCCACTTCATATTGAGTCAAATCGAAATGGACGACGCCAAGCTTATAATAAGCCTCAGCGTTCGTTGAATCTGCCCGCAATACATTTTTATATTCCTGAATTGACTTTAAATGTTCGTCCTGGCTCTTATAAATATTGCCCAGCTTCAAATGACTTTCTACCAGAGTAGAATCATACTTAAGGGCAGCGAAATAGTAATTCTTGGCTACTTCAACCTTGCCGAGTTTTAGATAAGTGTCTCCTAAATTTTTATAAATTTCACCGTTTCCTGGATTGTAGCGAATTGCCTTTTCAAAAGCGGCAGCGGCTTGATCGAGCCGGTCTAATCTTTGGTAACACAATCCCAGGTTGTTGTACCCCGGACCAAAATTTGGTCTCAGTTTTACAGTTGTCTGGTACTCTGGGATCGCCCCCTCGTAATTTTCTCTGTCAAAATAAACATTGGCCAGGTAAAAACGAGCCCGTGGATCCTCCGGAGTCAATTCTAATGATTTCTTAAGCGCTGATTCGGCCTGATCCAGCTGTTTAAGTTTTTGATAGGTCAGGCCCAAATTCCGATACGCCAAAGCATAGTTTGGATCGGTGGCAACAGCCTTATTGTAATTATGCAGGGCCTTTTTCAGCCTTTGAGTCAGCCGTAAAACCGTACCCTTATTATTGTAAGCACCGGCGTAGTTCTGATTATACCGTAGAGCCTCGTCGTATTGAGTCAATGCCTCAGAATAATTGCGCAATTTAAAGAACAGGTTTCCGAAGAAGTAGTGGTTTCAGAATCATCCGGTTGAATTTGCAGGGCTCTATTGTAAGTTTTGAGTGCATCGCAAAACATATTTTTTTTATAATAAAGACCAGCCAAATATTTATGGCCGAGAAAATGCGAAGGATTCAATTTGATCACAGTTTCATAAGCATCCATTGCATTAATGAGTCTGTTCTGCTGTTCATGAATTCGCCCTAAATGAAAAAACGGCTCCGGGTTGTCCGGTGAAAGCTTTGCACAAAATTTAAACTTCGTTAATGCTTCATCGAGTTTGTTTTGCTCAAAAAGCTCAACCCCTTGTTGAAAATGACGCTTAAAATCTTCCTGGGAATTCGCCCAAATAACGTTTGATGAGCAAAGAGCAACGGTGAATATTAGCAATAAGTACTTTATTTCTTTTCGCATTTTTGAGTCTTCACTAATTAGCGTCTGAATCCCGATGGATTTCGTTCTGAAAATAATTGAAAAAGGCCAATTACTTGGAAGAGCTGGACCGAACCGCTAATTGCTTTTAAGGTTCTCTTTTCTCAGCCCCTGATAAGCAATTGATTTATATTTATTAAATTGACTATCCGGTTGGCCCGGCAGTAGTTGGATCTTATTCAATCGAATCAACGCATTATCGAACTGACCTAACTGTAAAGAGTTTCGCACGGCCTCCATTCGCATTTTAATTTCCAGGTCCCGCCCGTTCCAGTCGGAAGAATTCAAGGTTAACGCTCTACCCAAAGCTTGCAAAACAGCTTTTCTATCGCCTTGCCAACGACTCTTGAAAGCTTCTAATGTCCAGGCCCTGCCCTGGCGCGTCTGTTTAACCAGGTCAATCAAATTCTTCTCGTTCGGATGTGAAAGGATATTCTTCAGAGTGATTTCACTTTTCTGTCTAATTTCGTTGAAGGGTATCGTTCGGGCGCTGTGATTAAAAATATTTCGAGGGGCTGAGTATTCTAGACGTACATTGTCATCTGTATTTACAGGATATCCTCTTGTGAGGATTTGAACCTGTTTTTCATCAGCTAAATAATAACTTAGAAAAGTGGGTACATCGCTAATGAGCAGCCTGGACAAATCTTTTTGAACCGGTATCTCAGACAAAGATTTCGTAACCCTTTTATAATCAATGCTCTGGGGTTCCATGCTGCCGATGAATAGATAATCCACACCCGGGATAGATTCCCAAACGGAAACATATTCAAAAACACTGGCAAAAGTGGCTAAGACAGTGAGGAAATCTTGTTTGCTGATTCGATAGGCCGGAAGCCATTGGCAAATCAGGCCCCCCGGGTTTAATCGCTCACGACAGTTCTGCAAATGGTCCTGAGTAAAAAACATGGCCATTCCTGCCATCCATGGATTGGAGGGCTCAGAGATAATCACATCATATTTTGAAGAGGTCAAATCAACATGATTCCTGGCATCGGTTACAATAAGATTCAAGCGATTGTCTAAAAAAGGACGGTTATTTACTTCGTCAAAAAATCCGTAATCGCGAACCACCTCTACCACTTCAGGAGAGACCTCCACTAAATCAACCTTCTGGATGGAAGAATACGTGAGCACTGATCCCACCGTGACACCACCGCCAAGTCCAATAACAAGGGCGTCGACGGGATTTGGGTGCAGCATCATTGGAACATGGGCAAGCAACAATTGGGTAGGCATATCTCCAAAGGTAGTCGCGTCCGTCTTACCACCGATTTTCAAAAATCGAATACCGTCTTGCTCAATTACCGCTACCGTTGAGGTAAGTCCTTCTTTATAATATTTAACACCCTGTTCTTGCCTTTTTAAGGTCTGCAATAACTGTCCCTTGGCAGCAATTTGTTCAAGACTCTTCTCGTGGCTTAACATATAAAGACCGCTTGAAAGAATCATTGGATCCCAGCTTTCTAAAGTACGACCCAGTCCAAAGCTTCCGCCGAGAGCGACAATAACCAGGGCACACGCTGCAACAAATCCACGAGATTTTCTTTGTGAAGCGCTTAAAAAAAACAATACAAATCCGGATACCAAAAATAAGATTGCCGCCAATAATAAGCTTCCTTGAATACCCAAACCTGGAATCAACACAAAGCCAACAAAAAACGAACCCAGGATAGCGCCAGCCGTATTCATAGCGTACACATCCCCCACCGCTCTTCCAGCCTGTTTGCGCGCCGTGTGATAAATTTTAGTCACAAGAGGAAAAGTGGCGCCCAGCAGCATGGTTGGTACCAATATTAAAATTGCAACCGCCAAGAATTCCAGAGTCAGAAGCAAATTAAACGATCCCGCGTATTTTAAAATCAGCTTGACAAAAAGCAAAGGCGACCACCCCAAAACCAGTAGAATAATCATGCAGGAGGTTCCGAGTCCCAATTGAACCAGGGCCAGAGTCTTAACTAAATCTCGACAGTTGTCCACTTTTCTTGCTCCAATAGAACTTCCAATAGCCAGACCCAAAATAAAGGCAGCGACGATGATGCTAAATGCATAAATAGTGCTGCCAACTGCCAGTGAAAAAACTCTTGTCCAGGCAACTTGTGAAACCATGGCGGCAAATCCCGAGACACCAAATACGAAAACTGAAACAAAAACAGCTGCGGATGAAATCGAAATGGATTCATTTTGCTTCTGTGTAGCCTTAAGCTTCTTAGGTCTCTTTTCCCTGACTTCCTCAAATAATATTTTGGTCTCACCTAATTTTCTATCTAGCGCAAAAGCTGAAATTCCCAAAACCAGGTTGAGAGCTGCCGTGGAAAAAATCGTCCATTGAATGCCCAAAAAAGGAATCAACAAGAATCCGGCCCCCAGGGTCCCTATAACCGCCCCAAAAGCGTTGAAAGCATAAAGGCTTCCGGTAGTAAAGCCCATGGTATCACGGCGATAGAGCAAAGCCTCGGTCAGAATCGGCAAGGTGGCTCCCATAAAGGTCGTCGGGATTAACAGAATTAGAAAACTTATTAAGAATCGAACCGTCGAAAGCAGATAAAAAGAAGTCCCCCAAGTATTGTAGATGGTTGCATAAAGAGTTTCAGTGCCATTAAATAAAAAAGGCAGCAAAGCGCAATATAGGCCAATAAAGATTTCAAAATATCCGTAAACGCGCAGAGGTCGGGTTATCCGTTTAGAAGCACGACCTGCTAAATAACTTCCTAAGGCCAGACCGCCCATAAATGAAGTCAGAACGGCTGAAAGACTGTAAACTGTATTACCAAAAATCAGACTTAATTCATGGGTCCAAATGACCTCATAAACAAGTCCGCAAGCGCCGGAAAAGAAAAATAAGAGCCAGACAATTTTTGTGTTTAGAGCTGTCAATTCAAAAACTATTTAGTCATTGACCGAAAACTAGGGCGAAGGCGTCCCGCCGAGCAGTTTTGTTCAAACATTTCAGCTTAGAATTCCCTCGGCGAGACGCCTTCGGGCTAGGCTTTTTGACTTGTCGGTCAATCACTATTTAATCTTTTGCAATTGATAGCCACCACCCTCTTGCAAAATGAGCAATTGATTAACCGGCAAGTCTCGATAGGATTCAGTCAAACCGCTCGGCCAACGAATTTCAACAGAGTCTATTTTATTCAGTTTTTCAAGGCCAAAGGTAAGCCTAAGGTCGTTGGCAGATAAATAGCTGCCCGCACTCCTGACTTCTTCGATTTGCACCAGAGAGCCTGAAACAACTTTTACTCTAGCGCCGATACCGTCGCGGTTGCTTTTAGTTCCAACGGTTTTTATTTTTAGCCAATTATTGTGATTCCCGCTATCGTTGCGAAATAGGTTGGCAGTCTGGTTGTTGTTTGAAATTAAAACATCGATATCACCGTCGTTCGTTGTCATAATCACCAAACGCTGCGCCCCGGCCTACTTTTGCGATTTGAAAGTCTCGGCCCAATTTATCGGAGACATCGGTAAAAAAACCTTGTCCGTTATTTCCGAAAAGTTGGTCTGGTTGGGCATAGGTGATATTATCTTTAAAAAGCTCAACGTTATCCAAAACGTGTCCGTTGGTGACATAAATATCTAAATCGCCATCTAAATCAAAATCAAAAAAGTTTGTACCAAACCCGAGCGAAAGAAGACTGGAGACCCCTAATCCGGAAACATAAGTCATATCACTGAAAAAGCCACTCCGCTGGTTCTGGTAAAGCGTATTCGTTTCATTGCTAAAATTAGTAACAAAAATATCCAGGTAGCCATCGCCATCGTAATCTCCTAAATCTACACCCATGCCCGCCTCGCCAACGCCATCCTCGTTATACCCCACACCTGCCAGCAACCCCATTTCGGAAAAGGTGCCATCGCCATTATTGCGGAATAAAAAATTCGGCGTCTTGTCGTTGGCAACATAAATATCCTGATCGCCATCATTATCAATGTCGCCACATACGACCCCCAGCCCTTTTCCGGAAGGGTTATAAATTCCCGACTTCTCTGTCACGTCCGTAAAAGTCCCATCGCCATTATTGCGGTAAAAAACATCAGCAACGCCGTCATAAACATCGGGATGACAATAGGCCCGTATTCCCCTGGAACCCTGGCCGCACTTTATGTGGTTTGCAATAGTGAAATTCACGTAATTGACGACATATAAATCCAAATCTCCGTCGTTGTCATAATCTAAAAAAGCAGCGCTTGCACCCCATTTATCGTCACCTACTTTAGCAGTGCCGGTTACATCTGAAAAAGTGCCATCGCCGTTGTTGTGAAACAGGACATTTGGACCAAAATTGGTGAGGTAAATATCTACAAAGCCATCATTGTCGTAATCTGCCACAGCGCAACCAATACCGTAACTGGCGTCGCCTACTCCTGCCGGAATAGTAACATCCCGAAACGTTCCGTCTCCCTGGTTTTGATATAATACATTTTTAGGAGCCTTTGCGACTGGATAACCGGGCAGTGGTGCGCCATTCACAAGATAGATATCCAGATCGCCATCGTTATCGTAGTCCAAAAATGCACAGCCGGAACCCATGGTTTCCACGTAATAACGCTCGCCTGCGCCGCCGTGAGTATGCTTAAAATTTATGCCTGCTTCCGCAGTTACATCTACCAATTGTGGAAAAAGTTTGTTGTTTAGTTTCCCTTCGGCGTGCGTTGCCATATGTAATTTGCCACCGGGGAGATGAGGAAAACTTGAAAACGAGGCCAAAAATACAATAATCAAAAATAGCACGAAACTCATCCTTTTTAAAAAACATTGTGCTTAATTACTGCCATTGGCAATAATCGAAAATCCCTCGAACATATATTCACGATTACCATCTGTCACCTTGAATTCTATTGTACTATCTTGAATCGCTTCAAATCCCTCATGCATCCGACGGAGATAGCCGCTGTCAACGAGCGGCTCATTGTGTGCGGGTAAAAGTTTATCAACATCATCAATAAACTGGCCCAGCATGGCGGCCGTTTGAGCATAAGCTTCAAAATCCGATCCTGGCAGATGTGCGTATAAGCTCGCGGGATAAAACGTGTCACCGGTAAACAAGAGCCGGTGTTCTCGATCGAGAAGGCAAAGCGCATCAGGTGCATGGCCCGGTGTCATCACGACTTCTAATGTACGCTTTCCCAGTTCTATCTTCTCGCCGTCGCTAATGAACTTACTAAGTTAAAATGGTTTGATATGATATTCTGCAACTGAAAACTTTTCCGGCGTCTGTTTCCAGATCCAACCTTCAGCTACAAATTCTTGAACCTCTTCGTTCGGCTTGCCATAAGAGTTCGTCTTGGTATATTCAGTGTCAGTCCCGTAAATCGTATCAAATTGATAATTGCCACCGATGTGGTCGTAGTGCGTATGGGAATTGATGACGATGGGCACAAGCTCGGTCAATTCTGTAACGACTCGTTTCATGTCTCCGATTCCCAGTCCGGTGTCAAAGAGTAAGGCCTTGTCTGTACCAACGATCAGGTAAGAAATCACTTCATCAAACTGTCCAGGCTCATAGATAGCAAAAACGCCAGGTAGCACTCTAGAGACTTCAAACCAGTCCTGACTTTGGGGAATTCTTTCGAACGGACCCCACGCAGACCTCGGCAGCTTCTGCCACCAGTTGTCCTTACCTTCACCTCTATTTTTGATTTGTTGGTTCGATGAATGTTGATCATGATTGACGCAGGCGATGAGTAAATATGACAAAAGAACCAATGTCACAACAACCGCGTTTGTTTTATTCATATTGCTTTTCTTTGTACTTGACGGTTACAAAAGGAATCACAGATTGAAAAGGAAACCAATTACTGTACTAATGACTGAGTAGTGATTGACCGAAAATTAGCGTGAGGCTTGCCGCCGAACGATTTCTGCATCTAACTCCGTGCTTAAAAATACTCGGTCAGGCATGTCCCGAGCTTGTCGAATGGGCGCCTTCGTACTAGAAAATTGGGATTTATCGAATCACTAAGTGGCAGCCTTCTTGATGGCCTCACTGACCCGCACACCGGATTTTATCGCACCATTCATCGAGGATTCATTGGTCGTGTGTTCGCCAGCAAAATGAATCAAGCCTTCTGCCGTCCTGGCCAGCTCAAGAAAGTCTCGGGCTTGTCCAACCCCGCTGAGTGAATAACTTCCCTTGACCCACGGATCTTCGTTCCAGTATTTACTCACACCACCTTCCCAGAACTTTGGTGCCTCTGGCCATACTTTGCTGGCTTCCTGAAGCGCAATCTTCAATCGTTCCTTTTCGGATAGTTTACCCAACATTTCTGCATCATCGGCGGCGGTGAATGACATGAGAATACCTCTCGGTCCCGGTTGATCGATCGACATATGATAGATGCGCCGCAGATGTGTATCTGTGAAGACTCTTTGTCCGAGGCTCTCTTTCTCATCCCAAAATCTCTTTTTGTATTGCATGGCGATTTTCATCACCTGCCCGTAGGCGAGCTCACGAATACATTTCATCTTCGCTGGCGAGAATTCAGGCTTGATTTCTATTTCACGCAGGACTGAAAACGGTATGGCAACCACGAGCCAGGGAGTGCGAATTGATTGAACTTTGCCACCTTCTTCGAACCAAACTTCCGCACTATTCTTGTCATGCGCGATTTTACGCACCGGCCTCTGGTAAAGAATCTTGCCTGAAAGCGCTCGTGCAAATGCCTTCGGCAGCTGATCGTTGCCGCCCAGAATTCTACCCTCATCCGTCTGTTCATCAAAGAAGCTCGTGTTAGCATGACTGCGGATCAAACTGAGCGCCGACATCTGATCCGGTCTCACAGTGTGTTCGGTTGCATTCAAATAGTTATACAGATTGATAATGTCTTGCGGTGCGCCTTCCTGAAGGAGCAGTTCCGCAGCCGAGAGATTATCGAATTTGAGAATTTCCGCCGGTAATTTCTCCGGGTCC
>SMVA01334831.1_pt1 | contig 10099 bp, 7 predicted proteins | sample 2456451 | NCBI WGS metagenome assembly SMVA01 (sample SAMN11095933, study PRJNA526329) | marine sediment metagenome | biome: Marine sediment; feature: Surficial sediment; material: Deep marine sediment; isolation source: Hadal surficial sediment | place: Pacific Ocean | collected 2014-05 | depth 0-1...
AAGCACAACTGCTTTTTCATTCTGTTGAGCCGTTACGTATTTAAGGTTTAATTTGTTTGAAATGAATCGTGGAATTTTATCATCAAGTTTATAATCATCATACTTTGCCCACGCATTAAACTTAAAATCAACAGCTGTAATACTTTGCTTGTCTTTAACGAAAAATGGAGCTGAGTCTCTCAGCCATCCCCGGTTAGTTTTTTTTATAAAATATTCAATGTTGGAAAGATCTGCGCTAACAGATTTTAAAACATTCTCTGCTTTCAATTTATGATTTTTTGATTGAACAATTATAAATACTTTCTCTCCAAAGGAAATGTATTTAACAATCTCTGCATAAACCCATTTAATACTTGAAAATTTTCCGGGCCAATCATCTTGGTTGTGCGGCCAGCCAATCCAGGTTGCTTCGTGCGGTTCCCATTCAGCAGGTAAGCGGTGTTTGTGATTATTGCTCAATATGATTCTAATTATTTTATTATTGCGTGTTCATATAATCAAATTCAAAAAGCAATATTCAAAAAACTATTTTTGTTGCTTTACTTTTATGATTATCGAAGCAATTATTTTGGAAATTTGATTAGCTTCATCAATTAATTGGTTAAGAGTTTCTACATCTAATTTTAAACCGTCTCTTAACATACATAACAAATATTTACATTCGTTTGCCGATTTCAGGGCAATTTCATAAAATTTAATAAAATCTTTTTTGGAATGGGATGCTCTCGCTTCGACTACATTAGCACCAACTGATGTTGACGATCTTAGCAATTGATCGAAAAGACTTTAATAAATTCTTTTTATATCGACACTATCAATAAGTCTTATAATACTCAAAGAGAAATTGAAACATCTTTTCTTTATATCTTCCATTTATCTTCCCTCCATTTCGTTGCTTTTGATTTTTGATTTTTGGCTTTTGCTTTTTTTAATCAATTAATCGCTTCGTAATATCCTCATAAGAATCAATTCTTCTATCCCGAAGGAATGGCCAATGTTTTCTTACATTCTCTATTTTGCCCGTATCAATTTCTGCCATAATAATTTCTTCCTTATCCGCAGAAGCTTGAGCCAGAATAACACCTTGCGGATCACAAATAAATGACTGCCCCCAAAACTCTATCCCCTGCGAATCATCTGAAATTTTCTCCAATCCAATTCTGTTTGCTGAAGCAACATAAACTCCATTAGCAATTGCATGACCTCTTTGAACGGTTTGCCAGGAATCAAATTGCTTTTGACCATGCTTTTCTTTTTCATTTGGATGCCAGCCTATTGCAGTAGGATAAAATATTATGCTTGCGCCTTGCAGAGCTGTCAACCTCGCAGCTTCCGGAAACCATTGGTCCCAGCAAATTAAGGTGCCAATACTTCCATAAGAAGTTTTAAAAGATTTATAACCATTATCGCCGGGTGTGAAATAATATTTTTCATAGTAACCAGGATCATCCGGTATATGCATCTTCCTGTAAATTCCCTTTATTTCACCATCTGCATCAATTAAAACAAGACTATTATGATAAATGCCTGCGGCTCTTTTTTCGAAGAGCGGAACAATTACGGCAACCTTATGTTTTTTTGCTATCTTTTTTATCGTATCAGTCGAGAGTCCGGGAATTGTTTCGGCTAAATCAAAATTATTTGTTTCTTCAGTTTGACAAAAGTAACGCGATCTAAATAATTCCGGTAAGCATATTACTTCAGCACCTTCACCGGCAGCTTTTTCAATCCGGGCAACAGCGTTATTAAGATTCTCATCAGTATCTTCGCTGAATGACATCTGGATGATTGCGGCATTAAATTTTCCTTTAGTTTGTTCCATTTTCTAATTTCTAAACATTTTTTATTATCAAATGAAATCTAATTATTATTAAAGATATTTCAATTAAAGAAAATATCCACCTTATTTGATAAGGTAATTGTATAACAAGATTCTTACCTGCCTACCGGACAGGCAGGCTGAATGACAAGAGTACGAAAAAAAACATATTTAAGCAGTCACGATATTTTGATGTGAAGAAGAATTTGGAAATGCTCTTTAATTATACCCTGATGTTGATACTAAATTTCCTTGTTCACTATAAACCTTTCCCCTCAGCAATTTCCCGTCTCTATAATATTCTTCTTTATGAATTACCCCATTTGTATGATATAGTCTCACAAAGCCTTCTAACTTCCCGTTATAATAATTTTCAACCTGTTTAAAAGCACCATTTGGATAATAATAATTTTTCTTGCCTCTTATTTTACCATAGTAATAATTTGTTTCCGTTTCGAGCAAACCGTTCGGATAAAAAGTTTTTAACTCCCCATTCAACATATTATCAGTATAATGCTCCAGCGCTTTAAGAGTACCGTTTTCATAATAAAGTAAAGCAATACCAGCCTTGATGTTGTTCTTAAATATTTCTTCAGACTTCATAGTGCCGTCTTTATAATAAGTTTTTTTTAATCCACGTAAAACACCGTCAGTATAATCACCTGAAGTTTTGATTATACCATTCTCATAAAAAGTAAGATATTCCCCCTCAATTATCCCATCTTTATATGGTATCTCTTCTTTCAAAAATCCGGAGTCATAATATACTCTCTCAACATCTTGTTTGAGACTATCCCGTATAAAGGTTTCTCGCGCTAATGATCCATCATCGTTGTATTCTTTGTCCAATCTTTCGGTCGATTCCTCTGTACCCATATAATCGTAACGAATCCTGTGTATTAATTCATCATTTATATATTGATCTTTAACTCTAAGATTTCCTGCCATATCGTACAAAAGAACTTCGCCTTCAATTCTTCCTTTCACAAACGTTGCATCCAGGGCCACCGCATGGTTCTCGTGATATATAGTTACTTTCCCATCCTGAATTCCATTTACAAAAGTTCTTTCAACTTCCAGTTCGCTTGTTTTATAATAAGTTCTTGAAATATCTTGTAATGTTCCGTTAATATAATTCCACTCACCCATAAGTTCGCCGGTTTTATAATAAGTATAAGTCAACCCATCAAGTTTATCGTTATAATAATTCTGCACAGCCCATAGCTCTCCTGATTCATAGTACCACTTTGAAGTTCCTTCTCTCAATTTATTATGGTAATTCCATTCAATACTCATTATCCCATCCTCAAAATACCAGGTGGAAAGCCCTTCCTCCAGCCCATCTTTAAAATTCCATGCCTTCCAGAGCTTGCCGTTAGGATAGTACTCTTTGTAAATCCCGTTTAGGCGGTCGTTCATATATTCACCTTGTGTTTTAATATTTCCGTTGGGATAATATGTTCGTTTGACTTCGGCGTTGGTACGTTCCTGAGTTACCGATACCTGAATTAAGAAAACAGATACAAGGATTATTTTTATAATAAAACTAAAAGTGTAATTTTTCATGTGTTTATAGTTGTCCGCCTCAGGCGGAATTTCTTATATTGGTCATATGGGACTCGTCCCGATGAATCGGGATTTGTTTCATATAAGGATTTCAAAATATTAATTATTTAAAACAAAAAATTTTCAGTAAAAACAATTCGATATTCTTCTCTACAAAGAGTTATCTTTAATGGAAAGACTGGATTAGTATATTTAATCGCTCAAAAGTAAACAGAAATATCTAAGTTTTCCTCCCAATAACCTCTGCTATTTTTCTCACTTGATCCATCCATTCATTAAATTGATCAGGTAATAATGCTTGCGGTCCGTCAGACATTGCTGCTTCAGGATTATTATGAACTTCTATCATCAATCCATCTGCATCGGCAGCTACTGCAGCCCGTGTCATCGGAATAACTTTATCACGAATTCCGGTTGCGTTCGATGGATCGGCAAAAACAGGCAAATGGCTCCTTTGCTGAATGACAGGTATTGCAGAGAGATCAAAAGTATTTCTTGTTGATGTTTCAAAAGTTCTGATACCTCTTTCACATAAAAAAACTTTTTCATTACCGCTTGCCAGAATATATTCCGCTGCCATAAGCCAGTCATCAATGGTTGCCGCCATTCCTCTCTTTATCATAACAGGTTTATCTATTCTTCCCAGCTCACGCAGTAAAGGAAAGTTTTGCATGTTACGTGAACCCAATTGAAAAATATCCGTGTATTTGTAAATTAATTCTACGCGGCCCGGGTCCATAATTTCGGTAATTACGGCAAGACCAAATTCATCGCCTGCTTTTCTCAATAACTTTAATCCTTCTTCACCTAAACCTTGAAAAGAATATGGTGAAGTACGGGGTTTAAATGCCCCGCCACGTAAAATTTTAGCACCGCTGGTTTTTACAATACCAGCAATAGTCATTATCTGCTCTTCACAATCAACAGCACAAGGACCTAAAATTGTAACAATTTCGTTTGAACCTAAAATAATATTCCCGATTTTAATTACGGTATTTTCCTTTTTATATTTCCTGTTCGCTAATCTGAATGGTTCAGTAACTATGTAAACAACAGAAACTCCTTCGAGTATTTTTATCTTTCGTGTATCAAAGTTCGGCTGAATACCAATTGCCCCTAAAACAATCTGCTCTTCGCCGGTAGATCTATGAATGGAAAATCCATAATCTTCTGCCTGCTTTATTATCTCTTCAAACTGTTCATCTTTTACACCCTTTTAAAGTACAATTATCAACTATTTCTCCTGATTAATTTAACTTAATGAACTCAAGTTGACCGACTAATTTTTTTGTTATTAAAAACCGCTGAAACGTTTAAGAATATAGTTTGCTTTTTGCCAAATTCCCACGATTGAAATCGTGGGTTAATGTAATTTCTTTGTTTTCACACAGTCTCTTAAGTCGTGGGTTACTGAAACAAAAATGTTTTTTTAATCGTTTTAATGGTTTATCAAAACTACCGGGCAACTTGGGTCAATGAAAATTCTTTTCGCCGGCTTTTATTTCAAAATCTATATAATCCTCTTCTCGCGGTATTGGGCAGGTAAATTCTGCACTGTATGTACAATATGGATTATATGCCCAGTTGAAATCAATTGTATAAATATGATCAGGATCGCTTTCTATTTCGAAATTAAGATACCTGCCTACACCATAGGTTTCGTTCCCCGTAGTTTTATCAGTAAACCAGATACTATAGTATGGCTGCCCTTGTCTGCTGAATCCTTTGTAAACATTTACTTTATAATCTTCTCCGTTATAATCTAGTATCACAAAACTGTACTTAATAACCCGCCTTAATTCACCGAGTGTACCGTAAACATCCACAGTATCCTTTGGGGCGTACTCAAATAATTTTGATTTAAACATAAATTCAGATGTAGGATCATAATATTTTAATGGTGAGAACTTTGCCTTTGGATCTTTATTAAACGGAGATTGCGCATCATACTGCAAAGCACTGTCTTTCAATGCTCTATCGCTTAATGTTGTAAAAATATAATCGTCATCTAAAGGTTCAATATTCTTTATTTCACTGTTTTCTTTTTGGCATCCATAATTAATAATCAATAATCCCAAAAGGATAAAAGTAATTCGAACGAGTTTATGATTGCTTTTCATTTTTCACTTTCTTTTTTAGTTCATTTAATTTATTTAATGCTTCAACCGGTGTTATTTTTTCAATTTCCAGATCTCTTAGCTCATCTCTAAGTTTATCATCTTTAATTTCAAACATATTTATTTGATTATCTATTTTTTGCAGATTTTTTAGTTTCTCCTTTTTCACTTCATAAGGGGTGAGTTCTTTGCTCTCGAGATTTGTAAGTACTTCCTTTGCCCTGTTTGTTACAAACTTTGGGAGTCCTGCCATTTGTCCTACCTGAATACCGTAACTATGATCAGCTCTTCCGGGATTTACTTTATGAAGAAAGATAACTTTGTCATCGTACTCTCTTACCTCAACTTTATAATTTTTGATCCTCGGATAAATTTCTGCCAATTCATTTAATTCGTGATAGTGAGTAGCAAAAATTGTTTTAGCAGCAACATCTTTGTTTTCATGAATATATTCTGTAATTGCCCATGCAATAGATATACCGTCGAATGTACTGGTTCCCCGCCCTATTTCATCTAAAAGAATTAAACTTTTGGGCGTTGCATTATTTAATATGTTCGCTGCCTCCTGCATTTCAACAAGGAATGTACTTTCACCTGCGGCTATATTATCACTTGCACCAACACGCGTAAAAACTCTGTCAACAATTCCAATCTCCGCACTTTCAGCCGGTATAAACGAGCCAATCTGAGCCATTAAAACAATTAAACCTGCCTGTCGCAGATACACAGATTTTCCAGCCATATTCGGTCCCGTAAGTATTACAATCTGGCAATTATCATTATCCATTGTACAATCATTAGGAGTGAACTTATCACCGGGCGGAAGTATTTGCTCAACTACCGGATGCCTTCCTTTGATTATATTCAATCTTGTATTATCAGATATTACTGGTTTAATGTATTTATATGTTTCAGCACAAAGCGCAAATGAAATAAAACAATCCAGCATAGCTATGTTTTTTGCATTTTGCTGAATTGGATTTACCCCGGATGCTGCAATCAACCTGACCTCATTAAAAAGCTGAGATTCCAGTTCGAATATTTTTTCTTCTGCGGTTAATATTTTATCCTCATATTCTTTTAGTTCAGGTGTAATATATCTCTCGGAGTTTACAAGTGTTTGTTTCCTTATGTACGATTCCGGAATTTTATTTTTATGTGTATTACTTATTTCAATATAATAACCGAACACCCTATTATAACTAACTTTTAAAGAAGGGATACCTGTTTTTTCTCTTTCGGTTTTTTGCAGTTTCGCAATCCAATCCTTACCATTGAATTCAATATCTCTTAACTCATCTAATTCTTCGCTGTGCCCACTTCTGATTATTCCACCATCATTAATACTTGCCGGCGGAAAATCAATAATTGAACTTTGAATTTTATCAACCAATTCTTCCAATGGATTTAGATTCTCTTTTATACTGCCAAGTGTTTGAACTTTTAATTTCTTTAACAGTTCAATAATAGAAGGAATTTTTTTTAAAGATGATTTTAATGCAACTACTTCCCGGGGGTTTGCTCTTCCGGTGCTTATTCGTGCAATAATTCTTTCCAGATCGCCAATTTCTTTTAATTCTGTTATAAGTTTTTCCCGAACAGATTTTTCTTTCAGCAGCTCTTCAACGCTATCCTGTCTTTTTTCGATTGATTCCTTATCACGCAGGGGTCGTGAAACCCATTTCTTCATCAGTCTTCCACCCATTGCTGTATTTGTTTTATCAAGAATTGAAACAAGCGATCCTTCCCTGCCGCCATCCTGCATTGTAAAAGTTATTTCAAGATTTCTTCTTGTTGATGCATCAAGGATCATATAATTAGAATAACTGTAAAGTGATATACTGTTAAGGTGAGCCAGATTAGATTTTTGTGTTTCCTGCAGATAACTTAATATTACTCCCCCGGCAATTATACCTTCACTAAGATGATCAACACCAAAACCTTTAAGGTTTACTGTTTTAAACTGCATCTGTAAAAGTTCATTTGCATATTCATAATTAAAAATCCAATCATCTATCTTTGTAACACAAACTGAAGAACTAATTTTATTAATTAATGGAATTAAATAATCCTTATCTTTCTTTTGTATCAATATTTCGGAGGGATTGATTGATTCGATCTGCTGTGGAAGGTCAGATTCGATAACTTCATAAGCATAAAATTCCCCGGTAGAAATATCAGCAAACGAAATACCGGCAATTTCATTTTTAATATAAAATGCTAATAAATAATTATTCTTTTTATGATCCAGTAATTTATCCGATAGAGTTACTCCTGGGGTAACCACTTCTACTACTTCCCTTTTTACAATTCCTTTTGCAAACTTAGGGTTTTCCATCTGTTCACATACAGCAACCCTGTATCCGGCACGTATGAGTTTGGGTAAATAAGTATCAATTGCATGATGAGGAAATCCTGCCAGAGGAACTTCACCTGCAGCACCATTTGATCTTTTGGTCAGAGTAATTCCCAAAACTTTTGATGCGGTTTTTGCATCCTCATCAAAAGTCTCAAAGAAATCACCAACACGAAAAAGGAGGATTGTATCGGGATTCGCTTCTTTGATCTTAAAAAATTGTGCCATCAAAGGAGTTTGCTGCATACTTTCTTTCATGATAAACAATAAAAATACCCCTAAGTAAATATAAATTCAATTAAATAGAAAAGTGAGTCAATAATTCACAAGGTTTCAATTTTCCAATAATTATTATTATTATGCCGTTTGCAAAGAATATATGAATAACATCTTCTTTTTTAATATATTTACTCCTCAAAATTATTGCTTTCTCTTAGAATTTCGTTCCGAACAATAATTCTTTATCCGGCTTTTTGTTTCTTAAGATGAAGCAACTCAACAGATTTAATTCAAAATTAATAATTAAATTAGTTTAAAAATAAATAGGTTTAACATGAAGAAGATAGGAATATTATTCGGACAGGAAAAATCATTCCCGCCAGCATTTGTAGAGCGAGTAAACTCAAAAAATGTAGCTTCAATAATTGCGGAATTTGTAAAAATAGAGAAGGTCATTCAGGGAGAATCTTGCGGTTATGATGTTATTATAGACAGAATTTCACAGGATGTTCCGTTTTACCGTGCATTCCTGAAAAACGCTGCTGTTAGTGGAACTGCTGTAATTAACAATCCTTTCTGGTGGAGCGCAGACGAGAAATTCTTTAATAATTCACTGATGACTAAAATAAATGTTGCTGTGCCTAAAACAGTGCTGCTTCCCTCTAATCAACATCCTGATAACACCGATGCTAATTCATTCGGAAATTTATCATACCCGTTCAACTGGGATGCAATATTTGAATACATTGGCTTCCCTGCATTTTTTAAACCATTTGCCGGCGGTGGATGGAAAAATGTTTACCGGCTGGAAAATGAAGATGATTTTTTTAAATCTTATAATCAAACAGGACAGCTTGTAATGATGCTGCAAGAAGAAATTGATTTTACAGAATACTTTCGCTGCTACTGCCTCGATAGATCGGCTGTTCGTGTAATGCGGTACGAACCTAAAGAACCGCATCATAAAAGATATGTTCAAAACCCAAAAAAGATTGAAGAAAAATTATATGCAGAATTAGTGGAAGCTGTTCTTAATATTAACATTGCACTGGGTTATGATTTCAACACCGTTGAACTTGCTATCAGGGATGGTATTCCTTATGCAATTGATTTCTGCAATCCTGCTCCTGATGCAGAAGTTAGTTCCATCGGTGAGGAAAATTTTGAATGGATAGTTGAAGCCGCTGCAAACATGGCAATAAGAAGGGCAAAGTATCATATAATAGGACAAAACAATTTAACATGGGGCAGGTTTATAACCCAGTTTGCCAATAATGAGGAATTAGCATATTAAGCTAAAAAAAACTTATGACTGAACCGGGATTGTTTACATTAGGTGTAGAGGAAGAATTTCAGATTGTGGATCCTGAAACGGGAGAGCTTCGTTCACGTGTTCAGGAAATTCTGGAAGATGGCAAAGTGATCCTTGCAGAAAGGGTGAAACCTGAGATGCATCAATCGGTTATTGAAATGGGAACAGATATTTGCCGGAATATTCACGATGTCCGTGACCAGGTTACGGATTTAAGGATGAAATTATCAAAGCTTGCAAAAAAAAACGGCTTAACAATTGCAGCAGCCGGAACTCATCCGTTTTCCCACTGGAAAGATCAGAAAATAACCGATCAGCAGCATTATAAAAAAATCGTTACTGATATGCAGCAGGTTGCAAGGGCAAACCTGATCTTCGGGCTGCACGTTCATGTTGGTGTTGACGACAGGGAAATTGCACTGCATATTATGAATGCTGCCAGATATTTTATCCCGCATATTTTTGCACTTTCAACAAACTCTCCATTTTGGTTAGGAAGAAATACAGGTTTTAAATCTTACCGAAGTAAAGTTTTTGATAGATTTCCAAGAACAGGTATACCCGATTACTTTGGAAGCATTGCTGAATATGACAACTTTGTAAACCTTCTTATTAAAACAAAATGTATTGACAGCGCAAAAAAAATCTGGTGGGATATAAGAGCTCATCCCGTTTTTAAAACACTCGAATTCCGTGTGTGTGATATTCCC
>SMVA01399257.1_pt1 | contig 10098 bp, 9 predicted proteins | sample 2456451 | NCBI WGS metagenome assembly SMVA01 (sample SAMN11095933, study PRJNA526329) | marine sediment metagenome | biome: Marine sediment; feature: Surficial sediment; material: Deep marine sediment; isolation source: Hadal surficial sediment | place: Pacific Ocean | collected 2014-05 | depth 0-1...
AACCGATTGGATGTATGCCAACAACTATGGCGACGCGCTGGACCTTGAAATCTGTGCACATGTTAAAGCCATCGCTGCAGATCGTGGCACGACGATGGCCGCAGTAGCTTTAGCCTGGGTAATCTCTAAAGAGGCTATTTGCTGCCCCATCGTCGGAGCCGGCTCGGTCAGCCAGTTGGAAGATAACGTCAAGGCACTCGATCTCGACCTCAGCCCGAATGAGATCGAGTCGCTCGACCAGCTATACAGGCCACGCGATGTCATCAACGACCACGTTCCTAACCCGATGCCACGCCATTTGGGCGGGGTTCTGCCCGAATCAGGGTCCTAGCCGGTCCATTTGCAGCGAGCTTACACATGGCACTTCAAAATTTCGGCCCAAAAGCCTCTGCAGCTGAAGTTGCTGCTGCAACGTTGCAGGATGGGGCTGCCGTCGTTTCGGATCTGGTGTCCACGGGCCTTGCGGAGACCATCGCAGGTGAACTGCGTGACAACTTCGATAAACATGGCTACAGGAGTAAACGTGAATTCGCAGGCTTTAAGACGAATCGTTGTCATCACGTACTTGAGGAAGCGCCCAGTAGCATCGCGCTTATCGAGCACGATATGGTCATGGATGTCACCGACGTCGTTCCCGGCAGTCATCGCCACATCACGATGGGAGAGCAAGTGGACTTGTCCCGTTGTGAGCAGGCCGTGATGTCCAAAGGCTCTGTGCTGTTCTACCTGGGCTCAACCATGCATGGCGCTGGCGCGAATAGTAGCGATGAGGCGCGCATGGGAGTTATCACTGTCTATTCCCTGGGGTGGCTGCGGCAGGAGGCAAACCAATATCTGAATATTCCTTTTGAACTCGCACGGACCTACGACAAGCGAATGCGCTGTCTGCTCGGCTATACGACCCATGACATAAAGGGGGATCGTCTGGGCAAGTACTATGGCAGCGATACGTCTTTTATAGACAAGGATAGCTACGCCAGAAATTACCGACCATGCCGGCCAGAACCAAAAGGGGAGGAATAGATTTTGGAAACCATTTCATTTGGTCGGACCGGCCTGAAAGTCAGCAAGCTTTGTTTTGGCACGATGACCATAGGCGCAAGCTCTTGGAAACCCTGGGTGCTCGACGCCGCGGATGCGCGACCGGTTCTTAAAAGATGTCTCGATCTCGGCATCACATTCTTCGACACGGCAAACTGGTACTCAACGGGTGAAAGCGAACGTGTCGTCGCGTCCACGCTGACATCCATGGTGCCCCGTGATCACATGGTGCTGGCCACCAAGGCCTATTACCCCATGAGCGACGATCCAAATGATCGGGGCCTGTCCCGAATGCACCTGCTGTCTTCGGTGGACGCAAGCCTGCGCCGAATGGGCACCGACTATATTGATCTTTTTGTGATCCACGCTTTTGACCCGGATACACCGATCGAAGAAACGATGGAGGCACTGCACGACATCGTCAGATCCGGCAAGGTTCGCTACCTGGGCGCCTCGACAATGTTTGCCTGGCAGTTCGAGCAGATGAACCACATCGCTCGCAAAAGAGGCTGGACTCCCTTCGTGAACATGCAATGCCAATACAATCTGCTCTACCGCGAAGAAGAACGGGAAATGATCCCCTATTGTCGTAATCAGGGGATCGCCATTACCGGATTCAGCCCTCTCGCCCGCGGCTGGCTGTCGGGTAGCAAGAAAATTCGTTCGGAAACCGATGCCTCCTTCAGCCTGTTCCACGGCGATGCACTGGATCTTGAAATCATCGCCCATGTCGAGGCCATCGCGACAGAACACGACGCGACGATGGCCGAGGTGGCTTTAGCCTGGGTTTATTCCAAAGCGGCGATCACTTGTCCCATTATCGGTGCCAGCTCGGTGACGCAGTTGGAAAATAATGTTGGTGCGTTGAATCTCGAACTCACTCAGGACGAGATCCGGACACTCGACCAGTTATACAGGCCGCGCGATGTCATCAACGATCATGTTCCCGAACCGATGCCGCGCTATTTGCGAAGCAATATGTGCAAGGAAAAATAGATGGACCAGGATAAAGTCAGTCGTTCGACGATGGATCTGATTAACGCCGTGCGGGACCTGTTTGCAGCTGAAGTCGAGAAAGACACGGCTGCAGCCCCGCAACTGAACCGCGTGCTCGCCTTATTGCCAGAGCTCCGCCTGGATCCGGAACGATCCAAAGCCAGGCAATTACCCGTATGCCGCCATCTGTCTCGTACCCTTGATCTTGGGAAAGCCGGCCCGGCAGTAGCTGCGGCTAACGCTTTACGAGAGCTCGAACCCACGCTCGCATGGGCCCAAAGCACCCGTCACAACGTGGAGACCAGAGGCGCCAACTTCATGGACAATTACGCTTTCAGCGGCCTGGGCCTGACGGGCAGCACGAATCTGGATTTTGGTGTTATGTTGCTCGGCCCCGGAATAACCTATCCCGTGACCAGCTACGCGTCGGAAGGTGTTTTTCTTGTGATCGGCGGATCACCGGAATGGAAAAGTGGTGACGAGCCCTGGCGGCGCGTCGTAGCCGGCAGCATCGTCTGCCGTCCATTTGACGGCGCAGAGGGCAAACGCCCCGGGGATGAACCCATGCTGGCCCTTTACGCCTGGATCTATCGGTAGGAAAAGGAGGTCGGGACTATGGTTTCCAAAGACCCGTTGTTACAGCCGTTTTCTCTACGCCATCTGACGCTTAAGAACCGGATCATGAGTACCAGTCACACGATGTTGCATTCGATTGACGGTGCTCCGCAAGAACGCTACCAGCTCTACCACGAAGAAAAAGCCAAGGGTGGCATCGCCCTGACCATGTTCGGTGGCTCGTCCGCGGTGACCCACGATTCGGCCACCGCCTCGGGCGTCATAAATCTCACGCAGGATTCAGTTATTTCGCACTTTCTTGAATTCGCTGAGCGTATTCATCAATACGATTGTGCGCTCATGTGCCAGATAACTCACCTGGGGCGCCGCGCTAACACAAGGACCTGGGACTGGTTGCCAACGGTTGCGCCCTCTCGTAGTCGCGAGGTTGACGGTAGCTTCCCCAAGGTAATGGATCGCAATGATATCGACCGTATCATCAAGTCCTATGGCGAAGCCGCGCTGCGTTGCAAGGACGGCGGTCTGGATGGCATTGAAGTCGTTGGTCATGCGCACCTTCTCGAACAGTTCTGGTCACCGGCATCGAATTGGCGCAGCGATGAGTTCGGCGGGACGCTCGAAAATCGCCTGCGATTCGGATTCATGGTTCTCGAAGAAATTCGCCGCAAGGTGGGAGACGAATTCATCGTCGGCATGCGGATCGCTATGGATCAGGGCTTCGCCGGTGGCCTGTCACAAGAGGACTGTCTCGAAATAGCCCAGAAGCACGAAAAATCAGGCCTGATCGACTTTCTCAATCTCAACTTTGGACGCGTGGACACCTCAATAGGCTACGTCAACTTAATGCCCGGCATGTCCGCGCCGACGGCAACTTATCTTGACCTGGTTCAGGAATTTAGCCGTGAACTCACGCTGCCGGTATTTCACGCTTGTCGAATCGTTGATGCGGCGACGGCACGACGCGCTGTGAGCGAGGGGATTGTCGATATGGTCGGCATGACACGGGCCCACATTGCTGATGCCCATATCGTCGAGAAAATCGAGAGCGGACAGGAGTCGCGCATTCGTCCCTGCGTGGGCGCCACTTTTTGCATGGATCACCGGACTTGCCTGCACAACCCATCAGCGGGACGCGAGGCATCCCTGCCACACCGGGTACCGATTGCCAGCGCCCTAAAACGGACCGTTGTTGTTGGCGGTGGCCCGGCCGGTCTTGAGGCCGCCCGGGTATGTGCGTTGCGCGGTCATGAGGTCATTCTTCTTGAGGCACTCGAGTATCTCGGTGGACAGGTTGTCCTGGCGGCAACGGCCACGTGGCGTCGCGAAATCATCGGCATTACAGACTGGCTCGGTGACGAAGTGCATCACCTCGGTGTGGATATACGACTCTCCAATTATGCCGATCATGACACCGTAACGGAGCTGGATCCGGATGTCGTCGTGATCGCAACAGGTGGTCTTCCCGATCTCGAATGGCTCGAGGGCCATGAGCATTGCAACAGTGTCTGGGACATCTTGAGTGGCGGCACGGAAGTTAAAGCATCCGTTCTGATCTACGATGAACTCGGTGATCATGCAGGAGCCTCTTGCACCGAAGTGCTGGCCGATAAAGCTGCCAAAGTCGAACTCGCGTTTCGCGGCCATCAGGCTGCTCTCAGATCAGGCTATGTTAACTACCCTGTCTATCTCAAACATTTCTATGAGAAGGCTGTTGTATTAACGCCGGATCGCCGCCTTGAAAAAGTCGAGAAAATCGGCCGACAACTACGCTCAACTTTTGCAAACGAGCTGACGGGACAATTGGAAGAACGGCTCAGCGATCAGGTCGTCGTTGAGCACGGCACCGTTCCAGTTGACGAACTCTACGAAGAATTAAGAGCAGAGTCCTGCAACAATGGGTACCTGGATATGGACAAACTACTGGCAGGAACTTCGCAAACCGATGCCAACGAAAATCGCGACGGTTTTGAACTCTTCAGAGTGGGTGATGCCGTGTCCAGCAGAGATATCCATTGCGCCATTTTTGATTCACGACGCCTGTGCAAGAATCTATGAAGCTCTTAATCCACGCCATTGAAGAGCTCTTTACGGCGGCCACATTATCCGGTGGGGCATTGGCGAAAACAGCGCACTTCACCCTGGAAAATGTTAATTGGAAAGACACATTGAACAAACCTGAGCCAATGCGCCATCCCGTTGTCAATGCACAGCTGCCGGCGGCCTGCGCTAATTCGGGGCCGCACGGGTCACGTTCCCATGGCGTTGCTCAAGCCCTGTTGGCGGTGGCGGATCAGCTGCAATGGCGTGCATCCGGTACAGACCGCGACCAGGACCCGGATGTTGCGATCTTTGCACCCAGGTTTGCAGCCACCACTATCATCGGCAAGGGAGGACTGCTGCCCTCAGACAAGCTTCTTGTGGGTTTTAGCCTGCAAGGGCGTGACACCTATTATCCGCCGCATGCCCATTATGCCGAGGAAAGTTACTGGATCATCGGCGGCGATGGCGACTGGAAGGTCGGTACGAAACCCTGGTTCGCTGTAAAACCGGGTGATGCCATCTATCACGAATCAGAAGCGCGTCATGCCATGCAAACCAACGAGCAATCCTTGCTGTCCGTTTGGCTGTGGACCAGCCATTTGGATTCTGAGGTTGTGATTGTCAGGACTTAGTCGGGTCGCAGCAGAATAACGGCCTCGCTGGAAAAGCTCAGCCAAACTGGCTGGTCGGACGCGGCCTGCTCCGCCGACGGCTCCCGGTTTTGCACGGCCACGGAAACCGGCTGCTCGCGACCGGGAATTACGACATGGAAGTGGCTGCGGTCACCCAGGTAGGCCGCCGGGCCCATGCGGCCCTCGATGATATTGACGCCTTCGCCGGGCGCCTCAAAATGGAGCTGCAGTTTTTCGGGACGTATCGCGACCACGACGTCTGTACCAACGCCGGGCGCATCCCCGTCAGTCGCGGCCTCGATCAAACCCAGGGACTCCGCATCGACGACGGCGGTACCATTATGCGATTTTCGCACCCGGCCGTCGAAACAATTCATGTTGCCGATGAAATTCGCCACGAAACAAGAGCTGGGCCGCTCGTACAGTCCGGTCGGCGACGACACTTGAAGCACCTTGCCTTCCGCCATGACCGCTATGCGGTCCGACATTGTGAGCGCCTCCTCCTGGTCGTGTGTGACGAAGACGAACGTGATGCCGACCGATTTTTGCAGGTCCCTGAGTTCAAGCTGCATCTGTTCGCGTAGTTTCTTGTCGAGCGCGCCCAGCGGCTCGTCGAGTAGTAGCACCTTCGGCCGCTTAATCAGTGCCCGGGCCAGCGCGATGCGCTGGCGCTCCCCGCCGGAGAGCTGCGTGGCGCTGCGCTCTTCATAGCCAGGCAATTTGATCAGATCCAGCATCTCCTCGACCTTGGCATTGATCTCCGCCTTCGAGAGGCCGGATTTGCGCAGCCCGAAAGCGATGTTGCCGCGTACGTCCAGGTGCGGGAAGATCGCGTAGTTCTGGAACACCATGTTTACGGGCCTGCGGTACGCGGGGATCGCCGCCATGGGCTGTTCGTCAATGAATATCTCGCCTTCGCTGGGCATCTCGAGACCGGCAAGTATTCGCAGCAGCGTCGTCTTGCCGCATCCCGAAGGCCCCAGTAACGAGAAAAACTCGCCGCGCCGGATTTCAAGATCCACGCCATCGACTGCACGCACCGCGCCGAAATGCTTCGAGACAGCTCTGATCGAGATGATGCTGCGTTCGTTCATGCTCACGGGTCCTCCAGGTCGCCCTTGATGGTTGCACAAATGCCATTGGAGCGCGACACGGAGGCCGCAGCCATGCTTATACAATATACACCGATACCTTAACTACGATTGCGGGGGGCGCGCAAATAATTTGAAAATTTTACGTGGAACCCAAACCCTGTATCATTGTGTAGTAGCTCGTCAACCAGTGTGGAAGCTTTCCCAACGTTTCTTCTGATTATATATTATGGAACTAAAATGACCGTGCTTCAATTGGGCGATATCAGCGTGCAACGCATCGTCGAGCATGAGATTCCTGTCTACCATCCATCTGATTTCTTCGACGAGGAGTCTGCCGAAGCACTTGAGCCTCATCGGGAGTGGCTCGAGCCGAAAGCACTGTGTCCGCGGACTGGCCGCATGGTCATGCCAGTTCAATCCTACCTGGTGCGCACTCGACACCACTACATACTCATTGACACATGCGTCGGTTGCCAAAAGTCTTACGCGGATCCGCCTGAGTGGCACCAGAGTAGCAACGCAAGCTGGCTGAACAATCTCGAGGCAGCCGGCGTGCGGCCCGAGGACATCGATTACGTGTTCTGCACCCATTTGCACTCGGATCACTGCGGTTGGAACACGCGGCTGGTTGATGGCCGTTGGGTACCGACATTTCCAAAGGCAAAGTACGTGTTTGCGCGTAAGGAATACCAGGCCATGGAAGAGGAAAATCACCAGATTTTTATCGATAACGTACAACCAATCATGGAGGCAAAGCAGGCGGTTCTGGTTGATATGGACTACGCGCTGGATGACGAGATCTGGCTTGAGCCCGCAGTGGGACACACGGTGGGTCACGTGGCAATTCATCTCAAGTCCGGTCGACATCATGCGGTTATGTGCGGAGACCTGATACACACTCCGTTGCAGCTTGCAGAGCCTGGCTGGACTCCGAATTTCGAATACGATATGGCTGCCTCGACCAACACTCGCAAAACCTTCCTCGATGCGCACTGCGAAACTGACACCCTTGTTCTAACCGCACACTTCCCCTCGCCTTCGGTCGGTCACATAGTTCCACGCGGAAACACCTACGATTTCGACTATGTGTGACATCTCGAAGCACAAAACCATCGAATCGTTGAGAAATGGCCGTGATTGAAGTCTACGACCCCGGTAACCGCGAATTGCTTGGAACTGTTCCGAGTGCCAGTCGCGAAGATGTGGAGCAGGTGTTGGCCACCGCTAAGGAGGCCAGCGAATACGCTCGTAATATGCCAACGCATCTGCGCGTAGGCGTATTGCGTCAAGTAGCCGACCAACTACAGGAACGTCACGAGGAATTTGCCCAGGTAATTGCCAGGGAGGGTATCAAAACCATTCGCGAGGCTCGCAAAGAGGTCACGCGCTGTATCGAGACCTTGCGAATCAGCGCGGAAGAAGCTCGCCGTCTAGGTGGGGAAATCATTGCTTTTGACCAAATGCCTGGCTCTGAAAACAGGTTTGGTTACTTCAAACGTCTGCCGGTCGGGGTGGTGCTCGCCATCACACCTTATAATGACCCGCTCAACCTGGTGGCCCATAAGATCGGGCCTGCCATCGCGGCCGGCAATGCAGTGATCCTGAAGCCGCACTCCGCTACGCCCCTCTCCGCCAGGAACCTCGTCAAGCTTTTTGCAGCGACTGAACTACCGACCGGGGTTCTGCAGTTGGTTACCGGTTCCGGCGCCATCATCGGCGAACAGTTGGTTTCTGACCCTCGAGTTCGAATGGTGTCTTTCACGGGCGGCCCCGAGGTGGGGCACAAGATTCTGGCGCAGGCCGGATTGAAAAAAATCAGCATGGAACTGGGCAGTAACTGCCCCACCATCGTGATGGGCGATGCCGATATGGAATTGGCCCTGGAAGCCACGGTCAGCGGTGCATTCTGGGCGGCCGGTCAAAACTGTCTGCATGTGCAACGTATCTTCATTCAGCAAGAGCATTTCGAAGACTTCTCGAAGCAATTCGTAGCGCGCACCAGGCGCCTGCAAATGGGCGACAAGATGGATGAAACTACGGATATGGGACCGATGATCAGCGAAGCGGCAACACTCAAGGTGAGTGAGTTTGTGCAGGATGCCGTAGCCTGCGGGGCCCGAATATTGACGGGCGGTGAAAGTGAGGGCCCCTACTACCAGCCAACGGTTCTGGACAAGGTCTCTGCCGACTGCCGTATCTCCAAAGAAGAGGTGTTCGGCCCAGTGGTTGCTCTCTACGCATTCAGCGACATGCAGGAAGCGATTGACTCGGCAAATGACGTCGATTACGGCCTCCAGGCAGGCGTATTCACACGCGATCTGGCCACAGCCCACAGAATAGCCGACGCCCTAAATTGCGGCGGTGTAATGATAAATGACAGCAGTGATTACCGAATTGACGCCATGCCCTTTGGCGGCACACGCGGTTCCGGTCTCGGTAAAGAAGGAGTGGCGCATGCCATCCACGAAATGACCGATCCGAAAACCTATTGCTTTAACCTGTAATTGACGAATGGCGAGACTATTGTGAAATATGATTTGGCATTGATCGGCTTTGGCAATGTGGGCCAGGGGCTGGCAGAGATCCTGTCAAAAGAAGCCCCGCTACTGCGTGAAAAATTCGACGCTGATATTCGCATCGTCGCCATCTGCGATCTCTACAATGGCAGCATCGCCAACCCCAACGGCTTTGATCCTCAGGCTTTGCTGGATCACATCAACGACAAGGGTGACCTTAAAGAATTTCCGGCTCCCGATAAAGGCTGGGATGCCCGCGAAACGATCGAGAAGAGCGGCGCCAATGTATTGGTGGAGCTTACATTTACCGACCTCAAGACCGGCGAGCCGGCACTGAGCCACATGATCCAGGCGCTCGAGGCGGGGATGAATGTCTCCACCACCAACAAGGGACCGGCGGCATTGCATTTTCCAAAATTGCTGGAGTTGAGCAAGGCCCACGGTGGCGTAATCGGTGTGGAGGGCACCGTTATGAGCGGCACACCGGCCCTGGCAGTGGGTATGAAAATGCTGGCGGCAGCCGGCGTCACTCGCGTCCAGGGCATTCTCAACGGTACAACCAACTACATTCTTGGCGCGATGGAGAATGGCGTGGACTATGCAGATGCTTTGCAAGATGCCCAGGCTAAAGGTTACGCCGAAGCAGATCCCACCGGCGATGTGGACGGCCACGATGCCGCCGCCAAGGTCGTTATTCTGGCCAACCTGGTGATGGGTCAACGCATGACGATGGAGGATGTCAGCTGCACCGGCATCAGCGGGATCAGCCGTGCCCAAATCCAGTCAGCACAGGCTGAGCATCAACGATGGAAACTTATTGGCACACTTGAGCACGCGAATGGCCGGATTCAGGGCTCCGTTAAACCGATTAAACTCGATTCCACGCACCCTCTGTATGGTGTAAGTGGTGCCACCAACGCGATTACTTTCAGCACTGACGTCCTTGGCGATATCACCCTGATTGGCCCAGGAGCCGGCAGAATCGAAACCGGGTACGCAATCATCAGCGATATCCTGTCCTTTCCCCACTAAATGCGATCCTGTCGGGCACCAAAGACCGGAAGGCCGTTTGCTGCCCTGGGACGCGAACTCGGAATCAGGCGAATAAACGCCTAGAAAGAATGTCGTGAACGCAGCGTCTCGAGCAATCCTCGGGACGCTTCTTCAACCAGATCCAACACGCGTTCGAATCCAGCCGAGCCG
>SMVA01126089.1_pt1 | contig 10095 bp, 8 predicted proteins | sample 2456451 | NCBI WGS metagenome assembly SMVA01 (sample SAMN11095933, study PRJNA526329) | marine sediment metagenome | biome: Marine sediment; feature: Surficial sediment; material: Deep marine sediment; isolation source: Hadal surficial sediment | place: Pacific Ocean | collected 2014-05 | depth 0-1...
ATACCTGTCCCGCAAGCGACCACTCGCATCTCGTCGGGAGCGATGTCCTCTGTTCCGGGGTAGTAAACCTCTTGCTCATCTAACGCTTTTACCGGCGATGAATCGGCAGCATCCGCATTTTTGATAACAGCCAAAAATTCACCAGTGCGGCCATGGTGAACCCCGAACAGATAGACTGCCGTCGTCATGGCAGCGAGGAGAGAAACACTGATGACCACTAAGCTTTTTTGTTTCATTGCGTCGGCCTCCAATTCTTGAAATTAGTTGTTTTATGGAGCAACTTTATTCGTACACCAAGATAGCATAACCGAATGGTTTTTCTTGAACAAGAATACTTATTGATGACCGCTTTGGGTCGTAAGCGGACATTAGAAGCAGTCTAGATCAGCACTTCCGGAATGTCCGCTTTCGGCCAGAAGCGGACGTTCGGGGGTACTTTACCAAGGGGCTGCACCGTACGGGGATACGGTTTGGACGGCGCAGGGCGAATTGCACGAAAACTCGAACGACAGTCCCTGAGGAATTAAGGCTTTCGTCGTCCGTCATTCGAGCTGGCTCGGTACTCGTTTAATCGTTGCATAAGCCACTGGCCGAAAGCCATCTTCTCTTCGCCTGTGCACTCGATGTAATACGGCTTCTTGCTCATAGAACTCTTGCTGGCCAAACGTTCGATGAATTTCTCGCTCGTCGGTGCGTAGCGCTTGCCTCGTCGGTATTTCATCCGCAGGTGAGCTTCGGCATCCTGCGCACTGTGCCGTTTGCCATTGCGAATGAATGTGCAATCGCTGCTACCAGTGGTACTTAGCAGATAATCGATCTCCGCCGGGGCTTCGTCCGCGCGTGTGCCCGGCGACAGCAGACATATCAGGAGCGCGAAAGCGACAATGACTCTCATCGTTCGAACCCGGCAACAGTAGCGCGTCTTTTCACAGGCGCAACCGCACCAAAATCGGGTTGTGGTCCGATGAGCCGACACGGTGCGTCGTCGCCTCGATCACCTGGAGGCCGCGGACATAGATATGATCCACGGGCTGTCCGAAAACTCGCTTGCGGTGATCCGCATCGTAGTCCAGCATCGCAAGCCCGAGGCTTTCGGCCACCTCATGCAGGATCTCGAACCGTCGCCCGCGCCAGGTGTTGAAATCACCGGACAACAGAATCGGGCCCGGGTGTTCACTGAGGACAGACTGCATCTTTCGAATCTGTTCCTGAAAAGCGCGAACGCCGAACGTGAAGTTCACGGCGTGGGCATTGACGACCAGCAGCGTCTGATCGGTACCGGTCAATCCGTACTCGGTGATCATTGTGGCTTTCGGCGTGCGGATCCAGGGCTCCAGGCTCACGAGATTGCATTGCGTCAATGGCTCCGCAGCACTGACGGTCATGACGCCTGTTACCGACCGCCTCGTGCGATAACCTGGAGCAAATGAGCGATACTGATCGGACGCAACCACACCCCAAGCGTCCGTATTCAACGGGGCTTCCTGAAAGATCATCAGGTCGGGCTCGCCCGTGATCGCCGCCAGATCGGCTGCCCATTCCGGATCTTTGCCTTTCTGAATATTCCAGTTCACGATCTGGATATCACTGGAGTCCAACTCATCGTGCAGCGATTGTCTGGTACTACCCAGTTGCGCTGCACAGGATTCAGGCTCCGTCTGGATAACGGCGGCGGCGAGCCCCAGGCTTGCCGAACCAGAGATAGCTGCCGTTTGGCTGGCACAAGCCGTCAGCGTTAGCAGCGCGCCTAGCGCCGCTAGCCTGGAAATTGGGTGCATTGGTTTTCCCTTGGTGTACTGCGTGAACGGATTCACGAATTGCGATGCGCATTCTCGCCCATACAAGCCGCCGTGACAAGCCTCGTCACTGACCTATTTAGATAGGCTCGATTCGCCTGTCGGCATGCCGATAAATGGGAATCTGTCCGTTATTTGACCGTTATTTACGGACAATGCCCTGTGTACGCCGTCAGCGCCTATGGGACAGATATAGATCTGGTTTAAGAGAGAGTTTTTGTTCATCCTAACCTGAGGAGTTGAGATGAGACAGAAACCAACAGGACGACCTTCGTCGTCAGAGCAGATCATTCGTGACATCAAGCGCAAGACGCGCAAACAATACAGTGCGGAGGAGAAGATACGTATTGTACTGGATGGCTTGCGCGGTGAAGACAGCATCGCTGAGCTGTGTCGACGAGAAGGTATCGCCCAGAGCCTGTACTACAAATGGTCCAAGGACTTCATGGAGGCCGGCAAGAAGCGTCTGGCTGGCGATATCGTGCGCCAGGCTACTAGCAGTGAAGTCACAACGCTGCGGCGTGAAGCCCGAGATCTCAAAGAGGTGGTCGCCGAGCAAACGCTGGAACTGCGGGTACTCAAAAAAAGTATGCTCGGGGATGGGGAGGAACTCGAATGAGATATCCCGCCTCTGAGAAGCTTGAGATCATCCGACTGGTGGAACGGTCGCACCTTCCGGCCAAGCAGACACTGGACATGCTGGGTATTCCTCGCACCACATTCTACCGCTGGTACGCACATTATCGTCTTGACGGAGAAGAGGCGCTGCAGGACAAAGCGCCACTACCAGCGCGGGTGTGGAACCGGATCCCCGATACTGTCCGGGACAGCTTGATCACGTTGGCACTGGACAGACCGGAACTGAGTCCGCGGGAGCTGGCCGTGACCTTTACCGATACCGAGGGCTATTTTGTCTCGGAAAGCTCGGTTTACCGCCTTCTCAAGATCCACGACCTGATCACCAGTCCGGCTTTCATTGTCATGAAGGCCGCCAGCGAGTTCAAGGACAAGACCACGGCCATCAATCAGCAATGGCAGACGGATTTTACCTATCTGAAGATCATCGGCTGGGGCTGGATGTATCTGTCCACGATACTGGATGACTTCTCGCGTTACGTGATTGCCTGGAAGTTATGCACCACCATGACGAGCAGTGACGTGACCGACACCCTGGAGCTCGCCTTGCAGGCGTCGGGCTGTGACCAGGCCGATGTCGTTCACAAGCCACGCTTGCTGTCCGATAATGGCTCAAGCTACATCTCGGTCGAGCTCGCTGACTGGATCGCTGACAACCAGATGAGCCACGTTCGCGGCGCACCGTATCATCCGCAGACGCAAGGCAAGATCGAACGCTGGCACCAGACACTGAAGAACCGCATATTGCTGGAGAATTATTTTCTACCCGGTGATCTCGAAAAGCAGATCGAGGCGTTCGTTGATCACTATAACCACCAGCGGTACCATGAGAGCTTGAAGAACCTGACCCCGGCCGATATCTACTTTGGACGCGGACAGTCGATTCTAGCGAAAAGAGACAAGATCAAGAAAAGGACCATCGCGAAACGTCGTTTGCAGTACCAACGACACGCCGCATAATATGAAAACGATGAGCAAAACACTCGCTTAGCCTGGCAACACATCTGTTCCATTTGCTTGAAGACGGACAGTTTCGACCCCCTTATTCGGCCTGCGGCGAATGGGTCACTACGGCGCGCTGCGTGCGCTGGAATGTGCCCTATGGGGAGACTTCTTTTGGCGTCACAGTAGAAAACGGCATAAAATCCGCAAGTAGAAACGAAATTCAGCCTGCACGTACGAAGGCAGTGAATACACGGTGCAGGACAGTTTTGGCTGGACCAATGGTGTATTGCTTGGCTTTCTGGATCAACTCGGGTTGGAATGACCCAGCCTGAAGATAACGTACGGAGTCTCATGTTTCCTTATATCGTGGCGGATATTGGTGGCACCAACGTTTGTCTTGGACTGGTAAGCGGCAGAAACGAAACCACCGCTGATTATGAAATTTGCGAATTATGGTCTCAGAGCACCGAGAAATTTGACGGCTTTGAAAGCTGCCTGGATGCTTACATCGCAACCCTGACCGGCCAGCGCCCTACCAATGCCTGTATCGCGATCGCGGGCCCCATTACTGCTGATCATGTGCAAATGACCAATCAGAGCTGGAATTTTTCAATTTCCGGCCTGCGCAAAAAGTTTGGCCTGAAGCGCCTGGAGGTCATAAATGATTTCGCAGCCCTGGCTTATTCGACCCTCAATGTCAGCATGCATGATCTTAGTGTTGTTCACGCGGGAACACCCATCGCCGATTCGCCACGAGCAATCATCGGCCCCGGCACAGGACTTGGAATCGCGGCTTTGGTTCCGACGGCGGTTGGGTGGCAGCCGGTACCGGGTGAAGGCGGGCATATAGCTTTTGCACCGCACAACGGCAAGACCGCTCAAATACTCGAGCTTATCCGCCACGACATGGAATATGTCTGTGCAGAGTCATTGCTATCGGGTCCGGGCCTGGCCAGGCTACACCAAGCGTTGGCGGTCATCGAGGGAAGAGCGACCGAGGCGTTGTCGCCGGAGCAGATTACTGCTCATGCCGTTGCCGGCACCGATCCTGCATGCCGGGAAACACTGGATTTATTTTGTCACCTGCTGGGCCGAACCGCTGGTGATGTCTCGCTGATATATGGCGCCAGGGGCGGCGTATTTCTGGGTGGCGGGATCTTACCAAGAATTGAGGCCATATTGCTGGACAGCGATTTTATGGATGGATTCCAATCCAAGGGTCTGATGCGTGATTATCTGGAAAATATACCGGTTTATCTCATGACAGGAAAACATCCTGCGCTCCTGGGAGCGGCAAGCTGGTTTTACGATCAAAAGTCCGGCCAATCGCAGTCATAACAAAGGCGGTCGAGCCTTGTTCAGACAAAGATCAACTAAGTCGTCGATCTTCGCGACGCCGACACATATGACACTGTCTGCGCCGCCCCAGTAAATTTTCACGGTACCGTCGTCCTCGGCGATAGCACCACAGGTAAAAACCACATTGTGGACGTAACCGGTTAGCTCCCACGGATCCTCCGGTGCCAGTATCCAATCGTCAGCAACACCGAGAACTTTGGCGGGGTCGGCAAGATCATGAAGTGCCACACCCAGGCGATACACGGCACCATCCATCGTTGAAAACGCGCCATGGTAAATACAAAGCCATCCGCTCGGCGTCTTGATAGGCGTCGCACCCGGGCCCGTCTTCATTTCGTCCCAATGATACGGGACAGGCTGGATCACCGGCACCGAATCACCCCAGTGAACCAGATCCGGAGACCAGGACAGCCAGATGCACCAGGGGTTGATTTCCGAGTGGGGCCGATCGAGCCGCGCATAACGACCGTTGAACGTGTCCGGGAAAATCACGACATTGCGCATGTCTGCCTGACTAATTAGCGACACTCTCTCGACTGTCTTGAAATCGCGCGTCTTCGCCAGACCGATGCGCACGCCAAACCTGGAATAAGCGCTGTAAGTAATATAATGCTCACCGGCAATGCAGCATATACGCGGGTCTTCGATTCCGTACTCCTCGTGCGCCGCGAATACGCCTTCGGTGCTTGGCACCATAAATGGCGCGGATTCCGCGCGAAACTCGTAACCATCATCACTCCATGCGATGCCGATTATCGATCGCCCATTGCGCAGGTGGGAGCGAAATAGCAAGACGTACCTGTCCGCAAACTTGCATGCACCTGCATTGTGAACCGTCTCCACGGCGTAGGGGATGTCGTGCTTGGTGAGGATTGGATTACCTTTATATCGCGCCACTAACTGCTTATCGATCATCGCCTGCTCCTGGATTAATAATCTTTCGGTACACGCCAACGTAGTCGCGTGCCATGCGCGTGTGTGAGAAGCGCTGCTCAACGTCCGCGCGACAAGCGGACCTGTCAATCGATTTTACCGCAGCGACCGCGTTCACCGCATGTTCAATATCCTCGACGATATAGCCGGTTTCACCGTGGCGGATAATCTCTGGAATTGACCCACGAGCAAACGCGATGACAGGCGTCCCGCAGGCCAGTGATTCAACCATGCTTAATCCGAAAGGCTCCTCAAAGTTAATTAAATGCAATAGTGCCAGCGCGCGTCCCAGCACTTCCGCTCTTCGGTCAGGCCCCACAGAACCCAGATACTCTACAGTTGTACCGTCAATATGAGGCTCCACTCTGGTGGCGAAGTAATCCTGATCCTGAATGATGCCGGCAATCACCAACTTAATTCCGACGCGCTGTGCCACTTGAATCGCCTCGTGCACGCCCTTATCCGCATGGATGCGGCCAAAAAACAACAGATACTCTCCCGCAGCTTCATAAAAGGGAAATTGGGCAACATCAATACCGTGGTGGATGGTGGCTATGTAGTCGAGTTCTGAGGACTTATCTGCCTCGCTGATCGCTACGTAGTGACTCCGGGCATCATACTTTCTGTAGACCGGCATGATGGACGACGATGAGAAACCGTGGATCGTGGTCAACACCGGTGTATCAACCAGCGCGGAGTATGTGAGCGGTAAAAAGTCATAATGATTATGAATGAGATCGAATTCGGCAGCACGCTCGAAGACCTCCGCAATGTGCAGGCACTCAGCGACCTTTGGATTCACTGAGGGGTCCTCCGAATACGGGCGCTGACACACAGCGACCAGCTTGCCACTGGTTTTCGAATCCCCGGTGGCGAAAAGAGTCACATCCAGGCCCATTCGTACGAGTTCTTCCGTGAGCAGGCTCACGACGGACTCCCATGGCCCGTAATGGCGAGGAGGGGTTCGCCATGAAATGGGGCTGAGGACTGCGATACGCATGGGCATACTCGAAACTGGTGATTCTCAGAACTGTGAATTGTAATACATGCTTCTGGTGGCCTTCGCGCTATAATCCGGACCGTCTGAACCTGGGCTACTTACCCAGGACCATTGTCAGTTAGTTTAAATCGGGGCGCAATCAATTGATGGGAGTTGAGGAAAAACGCAAGCAACTGGTCAAACGGCGGTCAACCTTGCTGAACGCCGAGAGCTCACGCGTCATTACCCGACTGCATATTCCAGGAGACAAGGCACGCAGCAAGAGCCTGATCGAACGCGTCGCAAAGCTGAGCGACGAAGACGTCCATCACTTGCTGGAGGAAGTATTCCAGGACTTCTCAGGGCGTCACCGGAACTTTCGAGAGGTCCTTGAGAGAAACTTTAATCGTATTTCAGAATACGTGCCAAAACGAATCTCTTTGGCGTCCGAGCAACGGCTATTGCTTGGTGCCTACTTTACCGCAGAGTATTCGGTTGAGGCAGCCGCGTTCTTTAATCCTTCTATCGTTCCGCACCCTGATCAGAAAGGCGTGGACAAGGGATCGCAACGATTCATCATGAGTTTCAGAGCGACCGGCGAAGGTCATGTGTCCTCGATCGAATTTCGCAGCGGAATCGTTGACGAAAACCACGACATTTATTTCGATCCCATCAGCCAATACGTAGCCACGCCTGAGATGCACACAGATCCTGTCTATCATCGTCTTCATTTTCGACGAAAACTCGAAGAGATGGGAACAAGCAGCCGAGTCACGAATCAGCTGTTGGAAGGATTAGACGAGACGTTTACTTTTGATGAGTTGGAAACACAAATACGAAATCTCCGCTCGACCAAGATTCGACGGAAGAATAAACACCACGCGATTGAGACGGCGTTGTGGTTGGCTCGGTCCAATTATGAAGTGATATTCCGCCCTGACCATCAGATCTCTGAGAGAGTGATCTTCCCGGTGACGGAAAACGAGAGCGCAGGCATCGAGGATGCTCGGTTTGTGCGTTTCGAGGATGATGATAAATCAGTCGTCTACTATGCCACTTACACCGCATACGACGGTTTTAACATACTGCCGCAGATTCTCGAAACTACCGACTTCCTGACCTTCAAGATGCATACCCTCAGTGGAAAAGAGGCACAGAATAAGGGTATGGCGTTGTTTCCCAGGAAGATCAACGGACAGTATGCGATGTTGTCACGCCAGGACGGCGTGAATAACTACATCATGTTTTCGGACAGCCTTCGCTTCTGGAACGAGGCAGAACTCCTGCAGGAGCCTGTTCATCCGCTGGAGTTTGTTCAGGTTGGTAACTGTGGCTCGCCGGTGGAGACGTCCGAGGGATGGCTCGCGCTTTTCCATGGTGTCGGACCGATGCGAAAATACAACATGTGGGTCGAACTGTTGGACATTGACGACCCGTCCAAGGTCATCGGCCGGCTGGATACCCCGATACTGACACCTGATGAGCATGAGCGGGACGGCTACGTGCCCAATGTGGTCTATTCCTGCGGGAGTATGATGCATGGGGACGCGTTGATTGTCCCTTATGGCATTGCTGACCAACGGTGCAGAGTTGCCACCGTTTCGATTTCCGAATTGTTACACCGTCTCAAGGAACACCCGCAGACTTGAGCTGCGTCTCGGGGGTTTCCACTAGATCTTTTTTCAATGCCGGCTTCTTAACGTCCTGATGGTTCGCTGTCAATCCGCGGAGATTGTAAATGGCGAGTAAGGAGGATAGGTACGACAGCGTTGACTCAGCACCCTGATTCTCATTAATACCGTCCCGTGTGAGCCCGTCACGGCATCCGCCACTGGTATGATCATAAAGTTGGGTTTGTTGATCATTCTTACCCAGATACCAATTGAAGCAGGTCGATGCCAGCTGAACCCATTCCTCACGCTGCGTGCATTCATGGGCTTGAATACAGGCGCCGATCATCGCGGCTGCTTCGAGGGGCTGCTGATCGTATTGAGCTTTGCTGCCGGATTTGCGGAACCAACCCTGATTACCCACCGGTGCAAACCATTCGCCTGATGAATCGAGCTGAATATCTCTCAACCATTCGAGTACCTCGACACCGGTCTTCACCATGTCATCATCGTTGCTAATGCGGCCACAGGCCATCAATGCTTCGGGTAGGCGTGCGTTGTCATAGGTCAGCATCGATTCGTGCCATTGCCAGTCTTTGGTGGCATGCTGCCTGAAACGGGTCCGGAGTCTCTCGCCTAGTGACTTGAGCAGCTCACGAACTTGGTGATCGTTGTCGTGCCGGTGGAGGTACGCCTGAATCCCAAGGATAGGGAATGCTATGGGACGCGAATCCGCAAAGCTTTCCAGCGCCGGCAGCGCATCGTGGAAGAGTTTAATGGCGAGGGCGACTTGACCTGAATTTTGCCCCCAGCCTGCCATCGTACCCAGTGCCCACAGCGCGCGACCGTGAGAATCCTCTGATCCAATGGTGTCCAGCCATCTTCGATCGTACGACATGAAATTGTGAAATCGCCCGGTTTCCGGATCGAAAGCATCATCCAGGAAACTGAGATAAACGGACGACAATTCCGTCAGTGAGGTATCGGTTCTATCCAGATCATGCGCTCTGGCAACAACGATGAGTGCCCGGGCATTGTCATCAACACAGTACCCGTGAGCTCGGTTTGGAACCGTGAAATTCGCGTGCTGGAGTATGCCAGTGTGATCCGTCATATGGCGTAGATGCTTTAAATTGATCTGCGGCAGTCGCTGATCGCGCTGACTCAGCGTATCGAGTACCGGCAGGTCGCCTTTACGCGTATGTTGCGTCTTGGCTCGCGAAAACAATTCCAGGTACCGGCGGCCCATCTCCTTCATCACCATGGGTCGGGAATATTCGTAAGCTGCACGGCGCATCTTGAGTCGTTCCTCTGGAAAGTCCAGAAGTTGATTGATCTCGCGCGCCAAAGCCATGTGATCTTTAAATGGTACGAGCCTGCCTCGACCATCAGCCAACATCTCCTGCGCATGCCAATACGGGGTGGAGACGACGGCTTTTCCAGCTCCCACCGCGTAGGCGAGCGTTCCGGATACAATCTGAGCCTCATTCAGGTAGGGGGTGACATAGATATCGGCAGCCCGAATAATCTCTAGCAATTCATCTCGCTCCAGGAATCGATCATGGAACACAATGTTGTCGGCGACGCCCAGTTCCTTTGCCCGGCGGTGCAAACTCAGGCGATAGGCCTCGCCACTTTCGGTCTTGGTGTTTGGATGAGTGGCGCCAACCACGAAATAGAGCACTTCCGGATGTGAGCTGACGATGTTCGGCAGGGCATCAATCATAAACTCGATACCCTTGCCGGGCGAGAGCAGACCAAATGTCAGGATCACGATTTTGTCGTCTGCGGCGACCTTGCTCTTACACGGATCCGGATCCAGAAAAGGCACATCGGG
>SMVA01156281.1_pt1 | contig 10091 bp, 5 predicted proteins | sample 2456451 | NCBI WGS metagenome assembly SMVA01 (sample SAMN11095933, study PRJNA526329) | marine sediment metagenome | biome: Marine sediment; feature: Surficial sediment; material: Deep marine sediment; isolation source: Hadal surficial sediment | place: Pacific Ocean | collected 2014-05 | depth 0-1...
ACCTATTTCCCGCCCGCCATCGTCGGGGGTTCGATCATCATCGGCAGCGTTGTCGGCACCAAGTTCAAAGACGCGAATGCGGATAGCGGCGCCATCTTCGCATTCGATGTACGGACCGGGAAGTTCAAATGGTATTGGGACCCGGTCCCACGCAACCCAGGCGACCCGGAAGCGAAAAACTGGACGCCTGAAGCGCTCGCGAATACCGGCGGTGGCAATGTCTGGACCTACATGAGCTGGGACACGGAACGCGATCTGGTGTTCCTGCCGACCTCGAGTGCATCGCCGAACTATTACGGCGTTAACCGGCCCGGCGACAATCGCTACGCGAACTCGACCGTCGCACTGCGCGGCTCGACGGGCGAAATGGTCTGGCACTTCCAGGTCATTCATCACGACATCTGGGACCTCGATGTGACGGTCGAGCCCATGGTCATCGAGCTGGACTGGGAAGGCGAAAAGAAAACGGCCGTCGCCCAACTCACGAAACAGGGACTGACCTTCGTCTACGATATCGAGACCGGCGAGCCACTTTGGGAAGTCGAGGAGCGCCCCGTCGACACGAATGGTATCGAGGGCGAACAGGTATCTCCGACTCAGCCCTACCCGGTCAAGCCTCCGCCGCTCGCGAAGTTCAAAACGACCGTCGACGATGCGTGGGGCTACACGCTCGTCGACAAAGCCGCCTGTAAAGCAATTTACGATAAGTACAGCCACGGCACAGAGTGGACACCACCCTCCGAAAAGGGCCTGATCATCACGCCCGGCATGGTCAGTAGCTGGGGCGGTGGCGCATACGATCCGGAACGCAATCTGCTGATTGCCAATTTCCGGCGTATTTCGCTGTTCGTCGGCTTGCCGAAGGCGGAAGACATCGACCAGGAGGATGCGAAGGCCTTTATGGCGGGCATGCCGAGCGGACCGCCGGGGAACATCAAGAATTCCCCGACGAATCAGGCGATGGTGCGCGGGCCCGACAAGGTCTTCTCGTTCCCGGACACTTCACCCAACCTGCCGATGTACTCGCCGTGCTCCAAGCCGCCCTGGTATTTGCTCGCCGCCATCAACCTTTCCACGGGCGAAATCGAGTGGGAGGTGCCCCTCGGGGTCCTCGACAAGCAATTGCGCCTTCCATTGCCGATGAAATTCGGCGCAGTCGGCATCGGGGGCCCGATGGTCACGGCCGGTGGCCTCGTGTTTATTGGCGCGACGGCTGACGAACGGTTCCGCGCGTTCGATATCGACACGGGTGAGGAAATCTGGTCCGACGACCTGCCGACGTCGAACATGACGAATCCGATGACCTATGAACGCGACGGACGACAATACGTCGTGCTCGCGGCCGGTGGTCACCACATATTCTACCCACAGAAGGTCAGCGACTGGCTGATCGCTTACGCCCTTCCTGAATAGATGATCTCAAGACGGTTTTTTTTACAAACAAGTACGGCGTTTGCTGCCGCGTACTCGGCAGTCGCCGGGCTGTTCAACAAGGTGGCCGTCGCCGCCTCCGGTGGAAATTCGACAAGGAGAACTCCAATGGCTAACTACATGGACAAGCTGCCGCCCGGCTTCAACCCGGGACCGCTCGATCTCGAAAATAAGCTCGACAACCAGGTCGCGCTGCTGAAATTGCAGGCGGACCTGTCCGGTGAGCCGGTCATCGGCATCTTCCCGGGCAAGGCCTGGATCTGGATTCCCGGCGAGACCAACATCGAGGCATTCCATACCTATGGCGTCGGTGCGAGCCGCCTGGAGTACAACGAGGAAGAACAGGGCTGGCGGTTCTATCATCGCGAAGTGCTGCTCTACACGGACCCCGCGACCGGCGAGGTCCTGGATACCTGGGACAACCCCGTTACCGGCATGAAGGTGCGGGTCGTGCACGTGATGAACGACCCGGTCCAGCGCTTCTATCCGCTGGAGACAGGCCCGTTCGCCCCGCCCTACCCGTACCTGATCAATGGCGACAACCTCGTCTTCCAGCTCGATGTGTTCCGTCCGCCGGTGCCCGGCAACAACCCGCTGACGCGCAAGGAATACCCGCTGCATTCGCAACAGGACGTCTACCAGACCGGCGAGCTGTGGGCGATCCACGGCAGCCTCGCGGCGCTGAATAACCCGGAGAACACGCGCGTGCCGTGTCACACGGCCTGGGGCCGGATCTCGATGTGGGAACCGTTCTTCGAGATGGGTAACCGGCCCGGTGTCATCGTCTATCACAGCCAGGCGTTCACGACGCAGAACGGCGTCGACGACATCGATCCGACGATCCGCAAGTACCTCGAGAAGAACCACCCGCAGTTTGTCGAAGCCCCGTACGCGCCGACCGAATGGGGCGACGGGTATCAGGAGAACCACTGGACGTATGCGAAGAAACTCATTGATCAGGCACGTGCGGACGGGAAAACCGTCGGTGAGAGCGTCTTCGGCGTGTTTGATTAGTCGGCCGGTATGAATACCGAGGCCGCCACGCTCAAGTTCGGGCCCATCGCGCTTTCGCCGGGGATCAGCCGGCTGAACGCGTCGGCGTTCATGCTCGCATCGTTCATCACGATCGGCTTCATGATCTTCATCAACATCGGCAATGCCTATGTCCTGAACGAGAACCTCGGTATACCGCAGCGGGAACAGGGGGGAGTGACCGGCCTCTTCCTGATCATCAACGAGATCTCGCTGCTGATCCTGATGCCCGTCGCCGGCATCCTGTCCGATCGCATCGGCCGGCGTACCGTCATGATCGGCGGCCTGCTGATCATGGCGCTGGGCTACGTCTTGTACCCGCTCGCAACCTCCATACCCGAACTGGTCGTCTACCGCGCGCTGTTCGCGGCCGGCGTTGCCGGTGCGACGGGCATGCTCGGCACGATCACGCACGACTACCCGCAGGAGCAGTCGCGCGGCAAGATGATCGCGCTGTCGTCGATCATGATCGTGCTCGGCTCGCTGTTCGTCGCCGACGTGTTCCGGCGCCTGCCCGGAATCTTCCAGGATCGCGGCATGGACGGGATTACCGCGGGTCAGTACACATTCTGGATCGCGGCGGCAGCCATCACCGTGTCCTGCATAGCGCTGCGCCTCGGCCTGAAGGGCGGAACACCGGCGGAGCCGGAAGACCGGCCGCCGCTCAACGTGCTGGTCAAGAGCGGCCTGAAGCACGCGAAGAACCCGCGCATCGCGCTCGCGTATGCGGCGGCGTTCATCGGCCGCAGCGACCTCGTCATCCTCGGCAGCTTCACCGTGCTGTGGGGCATGATGGCCGGACTCGACCGAGGCATGGGCACGGCCGAGGCCGTCAAGAGCGGCACGATGCTGTTCATCATGGCGAACATCTCGGCGCTGTTCTGGTCATATTGCATCGGCCTCATCATCGATCGCTGCAATCGCGTGACCGCATTGGCGATCGGCACGGGTCTGGGCGCGATCGGCTTCATCGCGATGGGCCTGGTGGACGACCCGCTCGCGCCGGCGGCGATCCCGTTCATCATCATGCTCGGCATCGGCCAGATCAGTTGTTTCAGCACCGCGCAGGCCCTGATCGGCCAGGAAGCGCCGGTCAAGGAACGCGGCGCCGTGCTGGGTACGTTCGGCCTGTGCGGGGCGATCGGGATCATGATCGCGACGGGGGTCGGTGGCTGGCTGTTCGACCACTGGATGTATGCGGGACCGTTCGTCCTGGTCGGGGTCGCGAACGCGGTCATCGTCGTGCTGGCCATCATCGTGCGCCTGAAGTCGCCGGGGATGATGCCCGCGGGCCGGATCGCCGCGCGGGACGCAATTTAAACGGGTGCCGCTAAATCAATCAAGCGCCACCCATAGCGGCGTACCGGCGACGATGTTCGTGTCTATCCAGCGAAACTGACCCGCCGTCGTCGTATCGGCCTTGCCGTCGCCGGTGGTATCGATCCGCGCCGGGAAATAGCGCTCGTGCGTGAACGGGCTGACCATCGCATCGATCTCGCCGTTCAGCAATCGTGCGAGACAAATTTTCAGGTCCTGCACGTACTCCGTCGTGACCTGCTGCCCGGGCAGGTCGAAATAGGCTCTGGAGAGCTGGTTCGACAACGGCCCGACGCACAAATTCGCTTCCGGGTCGTTCAGCGCGTCGTTTGCGGTCTGCCACGACGGCCCGCCATCCTTTTTGAGCCACAGGATCTGGCGCGTGGCCGTCAGCGTACACGTAAACCGGCGGCTGTCGCGACGCCGCAGGTCCTCCGTCTCGCCGCCCAGCGCGTTGACCGTGCCGACGATATCGATCGCGCCGGAATTCAGGGTCGACGTGATCGGGAACGGCGGCGCGATCGTGACGTAATTGATCCCGATTTCGCCGACACCATACTGCGCCGCCACTTGGGCGAAAACCGCCACCAGGATTTCCTTACCCATATTGTGGAAACGGGTCGCAGTCGCCCCGTCGTCGAGCGTCCCCCCCGAGCTGACCCCGACATTGACGCGTTTTGCGGCGAGGACCCGCTGCAACGTGCCCGAAGGATTCTCGGGAAACAGCCTGAGTGCGGGGCTGGGCAGGCAATCGGCGATGTTCAGGACGACGTCTTCGAGCCCATGTGCAGCTACGATCTTGCGGAACTCGCGGTTTTTCAGCACGCGGATCCAGGCAGCATCGAGCGCGTCGACGAGTTGCTGCCCGCCTTCCGGCTTCGCGGCCGTCGCGGGCGAGGCCCCGGCCCAAATTGAAATCACGCATACAGTGATCAGTAACCGCGTTCTTATTCGCATTTTCCTGGTAAACATCAAATAACCCCCCGCGCCAGATTTCAGAACCCGATGATCTTATGCCATCCTTCCCCCAGGTGCCTGCACCGCGCCCCGGCCTCCCATTGGGTGGACCAGCCCGCCTCCCCGGGTGTTGATTAACCCTGCCGACCTCATCTCGCCCCCGCCGGCAGGTTTGCAGAATGAACAGAACCTGCCCGACGACGCCGATCGGAACCATTCAAACGTAATATCCGGATCAGCAATCAGCAATATCTCGCCACTACCGTCACACCAGTCAGCTCGATTCGCTGCGATGCATGGCGCGCTGATTGCGCACAAATAAGCGGCCACGGAGAACCGGAGAAGATGAGAAGAAGAGCATTTGTCAGGTCTGCGCTCGCGACCGCGATCACCGCGACCCTACCCGCCAGCCAGCTCTGGGCCGCCGCCGCGCGGACCAAGATCACCGGGGATATCGACGCCGTCACGGGGGACGGCGACGCGACGGTTATCGAGAAGGCGGTTCTGAAAGAGCTGCAAGACGAGCTCCGTGGGCCGATACTCCTGCCCAGCAGCGAAGGGTACGACGCCGCGCGTCATGGCTGGAACGGCATGATCGACAAACACCCGGCGCTGATCGTGCGCTGCACGGACACCGCCGACATCACGCATGCCGTCAATCTCGCGCGCAATTACAACCTGCTGACCGCCGTGCGCGCCGGTGGCCACAGCGCTGCGGGCAAGTCCGTCTGCGAAGGCGGCATCATGATCGACCTGTCGCAGATGCGCGGTGTCCGTGTCGACCCGAGAACGCGCTCAGCCTGGATTCAGCCCGGCACCCTGCTCGGCGACCTTGACCACGAGTCCCAGCTGTACGGACTGGCCGTGCCGGCCGGCGTCGTGTCGCATACCGGCGCGGCGGGGCTGACGCTCGGCGGCGGCTTCGGCAAGCTGAGTCGTACGTATGGCCTGACCGTCGACAACACACGTTACTTCGATGTCGTGACGGCCGCCGGCGAATTCAAACGCGCCAACGTCAGCGAAAATCCGGACCTGTTCTGGGGTCTGCGCGGCGGGGGCGGAAACTTCGGTATCGTGACTTCGTTCGAGTATCAGCTGCTGCCGGTCGGCACCGACTTCCTGTCCGGCGCGGTCATGCATCCGATCAAGAACGCGCGGGCAACACTCGAGTTCTTTGCCGAGTTCCAGGAGACGGCGCCGAACGAGCTGCAAATCAGCTGCACCGTCGTCTCGTTCCCGAACGGCAAGGGCTTCGTCAGCGTGTCGGTCTTTTATAGCGGCGATCCCGCGAAAGGCGAGCGGCTCGTGGCTCCACTGCGCGCGTTCGGCAAGCCGATGAATGACGACATAGCGGTTAAAAAATATATCGACATACAGCGGCAAACGGACCGCAACGTACCCTATGGCCAGCAGTATTACCTGAAGGCGGGATTCCTGAACGGCGTCGAACCCGGCCTGATCGACACGCTCATGGACATTATCGACAACCCGAAGCCGTTTACCCAGACGGCGAACTTTACCCAGGTTGGTGGCCTGATCAGCCAGATCGAGACGCGCGCGACGGCCTATGCGAATCGTGATGCGAAGTTGCAGATCGTCAGCGGCGGGGGCTGGCCGCAGCCGGTCGACGAGGCCGAGGCCTGGATCGCCATACTGCGCAAGGACTGGGAAACTATTTACCCCTATACGCAGGGCTTCTACATCAACAACATGATGGGCGACGAGAGCGACCAGAGCATTCGCGCGAACTTCGGCGCCAATTACGATCGTCTGGTCGAACTGAAGAACAAATACGATCCGACCAACCTGTTCCGACTGAATGCCAACGTAAAGCCGACCGTGTAGCAGGGCGATTGGATCACGGCCGGCAGCTCCCCCGTAGGAGCGGCTTCCAGCCGCGATTGGCATTAAGGAATCGCGGCTAGAAGCCGCTCCCACGAGAAGCCGTTCCCGCGAGAAACCGTTCCCGCGAGAAGCGTCCTACACGCTGCGACCGATCGGCAACGTACGAATGCGCTTGCCGGTCGCGGCGAAGATTGCGTTGGCGATCGCCGGCGCTATGCCGGGCACGGCGGTCTCGCCCACCCCTTCGGGCCGGCCACCCTGGGGCAATAGATAGACCTCGACCTCGGGCATCTCCGACATCGGGTGCTCGCGGTAGTCATGAAAATTACTCTGCTGAACACGCCCGTTCTCGAGCGTGATTTCGCCGTGCAATGCGGCGCTGACGCCGTAGAGCATACCGCCCTCCATCATCGCGCGAACGGTATCCGGATGCAGGACCTGGCCGGGATCGACCACGCAGACGATGCGATCGACCGACAACTCGCCCGCCGCGCTGACCGTCACGTCGACGACCTGCGCGATGACCGTACCCGCTTTTTCGAACAATGCGACCCCGCGTCCGCGACCGGCCGGCAGCGACTCGCCCCACCCGGCCTTTTGTGCCGCCAGCTCCAGCACCGCGCGACGCGTGGAATCCGGTGCGAGGTTCGCCAGGCGGAACTCGACCGGGTCGACCCCCGCGGAGTGCGCCAACTCATCCATGAAACTTTCGATGACGAATGCGCCGTACGACGTACTCGTGCTGCGCCAGTAACCGACCGGCACATGCGAGAACTGCGGGATGAACGCGAGCCGCATGTTCGGCACGTCGTAAATCAGGTTGTACATACCGGTCGCGACGGTCTTGTCTTTGGCGGCATCCGACGGGCGCGGCGACGGCGTACGCGTCGCGTAACTCGCGACGACGGACTGCGTCGCGAGGCGGCAATCCAGAGCGAGAATTTTCCCGTCGTCCCCCACACGCGCCTGCATGCGGGCAGCCCCCATCGGCCGGTACATGTCGTGCTGCATGTCCTGCTCGCGCGAGTACATCATCTTGATTGGCCGACCGGGCATCTGCATCGCCGCCGCAACCGCGCGCTCGACGAAGTCCATCTCCGCGCGGCGCCCGAACCCGCCGCCGAGCAAGGTTCGATGGACGGTAACCTGGCTGCGCTCGAGGCCAGCCTCGGCCGCCGCAATCTGTTGCGCCGTGGTGATCGCCTGGCTGCCCACCCACAGCGTCAGGTGGTTCGCGTCCGCGTCGAACCACGCCGTGCAGTTCATCGGCTCCATCGTCGCGTGCGCGAGGTACGGCCAATGATACGTCTGCGTCAACCCCGGCTCGGCCTGCAACAGGGTCAGCACTTCACCGTCGTCGCGAAACACCGACGGCTCCGGATCGTCCAGGGCGGCGACGAATGCCTCGCGCAGCTGCGCCGAATTGGCCGGCTCGAAGTCCGTCGCCGGCTCGATTTCGACCTGCCCGGCCGCCTGCAGCGCGGCCCAGGTATCGCGTGCCAGCACGCAGACCGCAACGTCGCGCAGCGGCAACACGGCCTCGACACCCGGCATGTTCTCGGCCACGCCGGCGTCAAACGACGCGATACGCCCGCCCACGACCGGGCTGTGTACGACGGCGCCGTACAGCATGCCCGGTAACACGACATCGATGCCGAACGTCGCCGAGCCGTCGACCTTGTCGGGTATATCGAGGCGCGGCAGGCTGCGACCGATAATCCGGTATTGGGCCGGGTCCTTCGGTTGCGGGTCTGCGGGTGGCTCGAGCTGCGCGGCGGCCGCGGCCAGCTCGCCGTAATCGAGGCTGCGCGTCGCGGCATCCTCGAACACCCGGCTGCGCTCGGTGCGCAAAGCCGCGACCGGGACACCCCAGCGTTGCGCGGCGGCCTCGAGCAGCATCGCCCGCGCCGCAGCGGCGGCGGGCCGCAGCGTGTCGTAGGCGTCGATGATGCTCGTGCTGCTCAGGGTCAGGCTGTCGCCGCGCGCGTGGAATACGCGCCGGAGTAACGCCGTACCGAGGTCGGGGAAAAACCCTTCCGCGTCGCCGAACGGACGGCCGCGACCCATGACGCCGAAGTTGTAGTAATCCTTGTCGAGCGGCGGAAATTCGTAGCTGATGCGATCCCAGTCGGCATCCAGTTCTTCTGCCAGCATCATCGGCAACGAGGTCGTCACACCCTGCCCCATCTCGGCGCGGTGCACGGCGAACGTGATATGACCATCGGGCGCGATCTTGATCCAGGCATTCAGGCCGATATCGCCGGGCGTCGTCGCGGCAAATTTCTCGCGCGCATCGCCGTCACCCCCGGTATCGAGCATCCGCGACGCAGAATAGACCACCAGGCCGCCGCCGACGGCAAGGCCGGAATAGATGAGTCGCCTGCGATTGATGCCCATATTGCGGTTCTCCGGGATACCGTGTGTCGTCGCCGCGCACTGGCCGGCATGCGGGCAACCCGGTGCCCTCATCGGTCGCGCTGACGTCTGCCAGTATACTGGAACGGGTTTCGGTACCTGCCGCTGGCGCCGAAACCGGCCACATTGTCCGACAGGAGGAGAACAGTATGCGTTCGCTAATCAGGCAATACCTCGACGAAGGGCTGAGCCGTCGCGGCTTCATCCGGGAACTCGGGACGCTGGGGGTCTCGCTGGCCTCGGCACAGACGCTGCTGGCCAGCCTCTCGGAGGTACAGGCCGACACCCTGTCCGACGAGGCGCTCGATGAGGGCATCGCGCGCATCGTCGCCGGTAACGGTTCCGACATGATCTTCGAGACGTTCGAGGGGGCGGGCGTGAAATACATCTTCCACGGCTGTGGCGGCGGCACCAACCGATTCTTCGACAGCGTCCTCCAGCGTCCCGGCATGAAGAATTTTCTCGCGACGAACGAAGGCCAGGCCGTCGCGATGGCGGAGGGCTATCACATCGCATCCGGCGGCGAACTCGGGGTCGCGATGATCCCGCGCCCGGGCCTGATGAACGCCGGCGGCAACATCCATAATGCGATGGCGAACCGGTCGTCGATGATCGTGTTGACGGCGCGCGAGCACAACAAGTTTTCGAACCGGCGCGGCAATATCGAACTCATCGAATGGGAGGACGTTTTCGACCCGTTCATGAAGTGGGGCTACAAGATGCAGAACTTCGACCGGGTGCCGGAGTTCACGCGCCGCGCGATCAAGGTCGCACGAACGCCACCGGGCGGACCCGTGTTCCTGCAGATGACCGAAAACCTGTATACGGAGACCGGGGAAGGCACGATCCTGCCCCAGGATCGTTTCGAGGTGGCCGGCGGCGTCAGGGCCAAACCCGAGCTGATCGAACAGGCCGCACGCATGCTGATCGAGGCGGAGAACCCGATGCTGGTCGTCGGGCTCGAGGTCACGAAGTCCGGCGGGCAGCCCGAATTGATCGAGCTCGCCGAGCTGCTGGCCATCCCGGTCATGCAGGGCCTGAGCACGTTCGCGGACTTCCCGTCGCGCCATGAGCTGGCACTCGGCTGGTTCACG
>SMVA01093109.1_pt1 | contig 10089 bp, 12 predicted proteins | sample 2456451 | NCBI WGS metagenome assembly SMVA01 (sample SAMN11095933, study PRJNA526329) | marine sediment metagenome | biome: Marine sediment; feature: Surficial sediment; material: Deep marine sediment; isolation source: Hadal surficial sediment | place: Pacific Ocean | collected 2014-05 | depth...
AGATAGCCGCACTGCAGGCAACTCATGTACCTGCCGTATTGGTCTCTTTCCAGATATAAGTCGCCGTGGCATTTGGGGCAAGCCTTTAGTTTAATCATCATCCATCCCCCGACTGAGGAACCCAGTCCTTGACCTCCTATGTATTAGAAACTATGTGTCATGGGTATGATAAACCTTGACATAAGCCGTGTCAACCACTACTCTAATATCTAGGAAAACTAACCCTGGGTTGGGCGAAAAATTCTTCATGTATCAGAGTCCGAGGCGTAGAATAATAGAAGAGGGGGAGGCAGCGCCGCCCCAGATTCCGCCATCCTGGCCCCAACAGGCCCTTCCCGAACGGGTAAAGCGGGAGCCGGCCGCCGGCTGGTCGGCTGAAACTCAGGCGGAGGAATCCCAGGAAACGCCGATGGTCGAAATCCAGGGCGTATACATCATCAGCGTGGCCGCGCGCATCCTGGAGATGCACCCGCAGACCCTTCGGAAATACGAGCGGTTGGGCCTGGTAAACCCGGAGCGAACCGGCGGGATGCTGCGGCTCTATTCCCGGGAAGATATCCGGAAGATCCTGCTGATAAGGCACTTGATGGACAACTTGGGGCTGAATTTGGCCGGGGTTGAATTCGCTCTGAACTTGGTGGAGAATCTGGTGGAATTGGAGCAGCGGCTGGTCTCCGCCGTGGCAGACGCCTCGCTGCGTGAAACCATTGAAAAGGAAGTGAGCAGACTTTACCGCAGGTTGAATCTGCCGGTGTAACCTAATCAGCCTTGGCTAGGATTGACGAATGACGGAAGAAAGGGAAGAAGCTCAAGGTAGCGAACAGGACTCCCCCGAGGAACTGACACCCGGAGAGTTGGCGGTAGAGATGCCGGGAGAGTTGACCGAAGAGCTGGTGAACGAATATAGCCATCTGGATTTGGAAGAGCAGGTTTTGGCTCTTCTTAAGGATTTGCACTCGATTCAGAAGGAGGCTGGGGAGAGCAAGGACCTGGCCCAGAGGGCCCAGGCCGAGCTGAGCAACTTTCGAAAGCGGACTGAGGATGACCGGATCGCTTTACAGCGCCAATCCAACAGTCGATTATTGGTCAAATTGCTGCCGGTGGTGGATGAATTGGAACTGGCTGTAAATCATGCCGATGAAAAGAAACCCAGCAAATCCTGGGTGGAAGGAGTCAGGCTGATTCAACGCAAGGTATCCGCCATGCTGGAGACCGAAGGTGTTACCAAAATAGATGCGGTAGGGGCGCCATTCAACCCAGTGGAACATGAAGCGGTGGGAACCGAAGAGGATAAGAAGATTGCCTCAGGCCATATAATCCAGGTAGTTCGCAACGGCTACCGGCTGCACGACCGGGTGATACAGGTGGCTCAGGTGGTGGTAGCCCGGTAAGTACCCGGTAATCCAATAAACCCAGTCGCATCCGTCCCACGTATAGGTAAAAAGGAGACATACTATGGCTAAGGTCCTGGGAATAGATTTGGGCACGACCAACTCGGTGGCCGCCGTCATCGAAGCTGGCGAGCCGGTGGTGGTTGAGAACGCTGAAGGAGCCCGTACCACGCCCTCGGTGGTCGCGGTCAATGCCAAGAGTAATGAGAGATACGTTGGGCAAACCGCTAAAAGACAGGCGGTGACCAACCCGGAGAACACGGTTTTCTCGGTCAAGCGACTGATGGGCCGCAAGTTCGATGACCCGGAGGTTTCCTCGGCCATAGGCCGGCTGCCCTATAAAATTGTCAAGGCGGCCAATGGTGACGCTCACGTGGAGATGAGCGGTGAAACCTACGCGCCGCCGCAGATATCCTCCATGGTCCTGCAAAAAATCCGCCAGGACGCCGAGGCCAAGCTGGGCGAGAAGATTACCCAGGCGGTAATCACCGTACCCGCCTATTTTAACGACGCCCAGCGGCAGGCTACCAAGGATGCCGGCACCATCGCCGGCCTGGAGGTGCTGCGCATCATCAACGAGCCGACGGCTTCATCCCTGGCCTACGGATTGGACAAGCAGAATGCGGAAGCCACCGTGGCGGTGTTCGACCTGGGCGGGGGAACCTTCGACGTCACCATCCTGCAAATGGGGGATGGAGTCTTCGAGGTCAAGGCCACCAACGGAGACACCTACCTGGGTGGTGACGACTTCGACCAGGAGATTCTGGAGTGGTTGAATCGCGAGTTTCTGCAGGAAACCGGAATCGACCTGAGCAAGGACCGCATGGCCCTGCAGCGGCTGCGGGATGCGGCGGAGCGGGCCAAGGTGGAGCTTTCCAGCACGGTGGAAACGGAGATTAATCTTCCCTTCATAACCGCCGACGCCAGCGGTCCCCAGCACCTGGTCAAAACCCTGAGCCGGTCCCGCATGGAGCAGTTGGTTGGAGACCTGATAGCCCGTACCGAGGGTCCTTGCCGGCAGGCCCTAACCGATTCCGGCATCAGTATCAGCGAGATCGATGACGTGGTGCTGGTTGGAGGGATGACCCGCATGCCCGCCGTTCAGGAGAAGGTCAAGGGTATATTTGGCAAGGAGCCCAGCCGGACGGTCAATCCGGACGAGGTCGTGGCCCTGGGCGCGGCGATCCAAGCCGGCATCCTGGGCGGTGAAGTTGGCGACATCGTTTTGCTGGACGTCACTCCGCTGACTCTGGGCCTGGAAACTCTGGGCAGCGTAATGACCAACCTGATTACCAGGAATACCACCATTCCCACCAAAAAGGCGGAGACCTTCACCACCGCCGCCGATAACCAGAACAGTGTGGACATTCACGTTCTGCAGGGCGAGCGGCAGATGGCCTCGGATAACAAGTCCATCGGCAGGTTTATCCTGGACGGCGTCTTGCCGGCGCCCAGAGGGGTGCCCCAGATTGAGGTTTCCTTCGACATCGACGCCAACGGCATTCTCAGCGTCTCCGCAGCTGACAAGGGGACCGGCAAGGAGCAGAAGATAGTTATCCAGCCCAGTTCCGGCCTGGCTAAAGAAGAGATTGAACGGATGGTCGATGACGCTAAAACCCACGAGAGCGATGACCAACTCCGTCGCGCCGAGGTGGAAACCAGAAACCAGGCCGATTCGCTGGTTTACACCACCGAGAAGATGATAGCCGATAACGCCGACAAGGTACCGGCGGACTTGAAGGAAGAGGTGGAAGGGAAACTGACCACACTGAAATCCGCTATTGAAGCCAACAGCGTGCCGGAGATGCAGACCTCCATGGCTGACCTGAACAGCGCGCTGCAACGGCTGGGACAAGCGGTTTATAGCCAGGCCGCAGCCAGCGACATGCCAGCGGATGGCCCGATGGGAGATATGGGGGATACGGGCGACATACCCGGCGGCGGCGAGGATTCAGAGGACGTAGCCCCCGCTGACGGCGCATCCGGCGAAGAGGAAGCGGGTGACACCACTGTTGAAGGCGAGTTCAGGGAAGTCTAAACTGGAGCATAGCCCCTTTACTGCTGGTATGGACTGTCTGTTATAATGTTTCAACGTAGGCCGGCATTGGCCGTACACGGCTCCATCTAGGAGAGTATAGATGAGCTCACAATCAGAAAGCGCGGATCAGGAATTGGCGGAAAATGGGGAAACTGGGACAACCGGTACCATAGAAGGAATTGACCTGACCCTAACCCCGCTGCAGTACCACTACCTGAGTTTGCTTCAGAGATTGATAGCCCTTCAGAACAGCTATCAAGTAGATCCGGATTATGAAACCTGGAAGATGAACGCCATCAACAAGGCGATCTACTCCACGTTACGCGACTCGATAGAAGCCAACATCGGCGAAGCCGCCAAAGAGTTGCTCCGGAAAGCTCACCAGGTCAATTAAACAGGTCGATTAAAGCCAAAAACCGCCTGCCCGGTTCGCGCCGATTTCAAGCCAAACAGAGATCGCCAAGGCCGGGCGGCCTTTATCCCTTGATGCCGAAGAGAGGGAACACTCCCTTCTTGATCGCGGCCACACCTTCCTCAGCCAATCGCCTCGTCTCTAGCCGCACGTCCTCCGGTATCTCCAGCTTCAAGGTGTCTCTTAGCTGGGTAGCTCCCAGCACCTGGGACAGCTCCACGGGGATGGTATTCGGCCATTCCGCGTCCACCATCACTCCATAAGCCAAGCTCCAGCAGCGCGCCACCGCTCCCAGGTCGTAGCCTCCCCCTCCTAAAGCCAGCCAGGGTAAGCCCAATCCTGAAAAGAATTGGACAGCCCCCACGAAGCCCCGGGAGGTTATTTGCAAGTGGGTCAGCGGGTCGGTGTGGTAGCTGTCGATACCCAGTTGGGTAACCAAAATATCCGGGGCGAAGGCCGCCAGCAGCGGCGGAACAACCTCCTGGAAGGCCTGGAGATAAACCTCATCTTCCGTATAGGGGTAGAGAGGCAGGTTTACCGAGTAGCCAATGGCTGGTGCCGTCCCCGTCTCTTCGACGAATCCGGTTCCGGGGAAGAGGTATCTACCGGATTCATGGATCGAGATGGTCAGGACTTGGTTATCATCGATGAACGCGTTCTGGACTCCATCTCCATGATGGGCATCGATATCAACGTAGGCAACCCGCAGCCCCAGGCTCAGCAGGTATTTGATCGCCACCGCCGGGTCGTTGAAGATGCAAAACCCAGACGCATGGCCCGGAGCGGCGTGATGCAGCCCGCCCGAAATGTTGAAGGCCACGTCCAACTGGTGGCTGGCGACCAGCTCGGCGGCCATTATGGTCGCGCCGGTGCTGAGGAGCGCCGCCTCGTACATTCCATCGTAGACCGGGTTGTCTCCCACGGAGCTGAAGCCGAATCGCTCGGCGTGGGGTACGCTGAGGCCGGAGCTGAGGCCTCGGACCGCCGCGATATATTCGGAGGTGTGGAGCAACCCCAGCTCTTCCAGAGTGGCTGGACGGGGAGCCAGCAGTTGGGATTTCTCGTCGTCAAAGGCTCCGTAGGCTTCAAGCAGCTGGTAAGTATGGCGCAGGCGGGCCGGTCGCATGGGGTGATCCTGGCGGAGCACATGCTGGGATAAAGCGCTCTCGTAGATAAATGCGGCTCGGGTCATCATTCCTCCTGATGCGCCCTGGCCAGCTCACTAATCATGTTGGACCAGTGAGTGCCGGGCCAGTAGACCCGACGGCAACTGGAGCACTGGCTGAAGACTGTCTGGGTGCGGGCTACATAGTCGGGGATCTGGTCAGCCACTGCCGCCTTGTCCACCGGCGCGAGCGGCTCATTGCAGCGTAGACAGCGAGAAAAGCCGTTGTCCAGGTTCAAATGCAGCTCCCGAATCAACTGGCGCAACTGGCTCCGCAGGTCATCGGCTACCACGTACAGCATGCGTAATTGACCCAAACGAACGGACCTTCTCAGCAGGAATCCCGAGTCCCGGGTAATCAGCAGCCGGTCCTGTTTGAGGGCCAGCCGTACCAGTTCATTGTCGCTGGCAGTGCGGGGAAAGGCCGCGTCATAACCCATAATCCTGAGCCAGGTGGCCAAACGCCCGACGTTTACATCGACAATGAATTTGGGCCGCATTGTCTAACACCATTTCGATAGGGAGACCGTGCGCTCCGGCCATGCCCGGGGCTTCCACGCGACTGTTGGGCAGATTTGATATAAGGATAGACTCAAAAATATGAAATGGGAATTGCCTCAGGTCCGGCTCCCGGGGTGCAGGGGCAGACTGCTCCTGGCCTAGTGGGGCCTATGTTATACTTCCCAGCGCCGCTTCCCAGTACCGCATTCCAATACCGCATCCCAATACCCAGGGAGACTTTTGAGATATGCTGCTGACGGCGCCGCCAACAGTTGATCGGCGAGGTGACGGCGATGACCAATCAACCGGCTAAATGTCCGGCCTGCGGAAAGGAACTGGATCCTCACGGTTCCGACGCTGCCGATATGCCCGCCCTGCCCAATCCGAATCGGGGCGAGCCGGGAAGTTGGACGCCGCGAAATTGGGCGGAAGATAATTTACGACGGCATATTGGGCTGCTGGACCAGATTTCCGGCCAGCTGGACCAGCTAAGGACGTCGGTAGAGGCCGGCAGCGCCGGTAGCCCGGAGGTTTTGGCGGAGCTGGAAGCCTGGCGGGACAGCCTCAAGCCTCGTCATGGACTTTGCATCGACGCTCATTGCGCCCCTTGCCGGGTGCATGAGGAGGCGATCAAAGAGCACGTTTTGCTCTACGTCGACTGGAAGGTTCCGGGCACCATGGAAAAGTTGGAGCAAACCCGCCACCGCAACTGACCCTCCCCAGGGGAAGGCGCTTCCCGCGCTTCAGGAGAGCGGAGAACCCACCTTGCCGCATTTCCTACCAGATGTCTCCCACGTCTCCCCTATCGGGCAAACCTAACCGAGCCCAGTGTCCCTTACGCTGGTCCGGGACCAGTTCTATGCGCCGCACCCACTTGGCCCACTGGTATCCATATTTGCCGGGGGCAACCAGGCGCAAGGGATAGCCGAATTTAGGGATTCTCTGGCCGTTGATGCCGTAGGCCAGAAACGCTTCCCGGTCCAGCAACTCGCTCAATTCCAGGGAGGAGTAGTACCCATCGGCGCAGTGGAATACCGCCCGGCGCGCGTCGGGGCCAACGCCGGAGATGTCCAGTAGCGTTTGGAGCGACACCCCTTCCATTATCGAGTTGTTCCGGAAGCCGCCGACGCAGTCTAGGCGCACCTCCCTGGTGACGGCGGGCAGCGATTGGAGTTGCTCCAGAGAGAGGCTCAGATCTTGTTCCACCTCGCCTTCTATTACCAGCCGGTAGTCTGCCACGGCTATTTCAGGAACTCCCCAAAAGGACAGGGTCCCCAGCTGATTCATGGCAGTCGGGGCATCCTGGGAATCTACCTTCAGCAGCCTCTTGACCCAAAGGGTTAGCCGGATGGACCCGGCGGTAACCAGGCGGCGCAGGGAATAGGGCAGGACGCGCCAAGGGTAATAGAACACCCGAAGAGCCCAGCGGTTGCCTCCGATCCTGACCAATGCTGTGCGGAAAATGTCCGGCACTGTATCATACCGTCCGCAGAGGTTGACAAGGGCATGCATTGTATCCGAAGACCCAGATCACCATGTCATTTCCCGTAGCATTTCCGAGGAACTCTTCGGCTCGGTTCATCACAAACCCCGCGACCGAGAAATCTTAGATTCCTCATGCTAAGGTCTATTTCGCGAGCACAAAAAGTAACATGCCCTTGTCGCCCCTTAATAAGGGCAGAACCTGGGTTCTCACACCTCTACGATACTCCCTTCCTTGTCCCAGCCAGCGTTACTTGGCGGATGTTTTGGCCAGCAGGAGTTCTCTGGCGTCTCCCAACAACTCTTCATCGGTCCGGCTAAGGTCGATGGGTTCGCCGTGAGGCTGAGGCACCGGGTAGCCGGTCTTGTAGTAGAGCTCTACTCGATTGCCTTCGGGGTCAAAGAAATACATTCCGAAGGCGTTGCCGTGGCTCACTATTCTTTCAATCTTTACATTCTCCGCAAGTAATCGCTGCTGGTAGTCCCGCAGATCCTGGATGGTTGGTACTTTGAAGGAGATTTGCTGGATGAGGTTGGTGTCCTCCGAAGTTACCCGTCCCTTCATCAGAACAAATTCGTGGTGCTCGGCGACGGGATCGGCGCTCATGAAACACATTCCCCGGCCCTCCAGATCCTCATCAGCGACGGTCAAGCCAATCACTCGAGTGTAGAAGTCGCGCTGCTTCATCAAGTCGTCGGTATAAATCCCTACGTGGCCCAATCCTGTTAGCTGTGGCATACCAACTTACCTCCTAATGTCGTACTTGGGCTGGCTTGTCTCCCATTTTACCACCAAAGGAAACGCTTCGTTCTGTCAATCGATATATTAAGGGGGGTTTAAATAGCAGATCTCTCTTCCTTGGCAAGGGGAGGGCCATTATAAAACAACCGGCTCAGATCTAACCTACTTAAACCTGCCCGGGCTAGCGTTGCCATCAGGAGCTGGGATCGGTACAGGCATCCTGAATCAATCTGACGAGCCGATCCAGATGGCCGCGGATAGCTTTGGAGGAGTCGACGACCCAGTGGGCGTCGGTGATCGGCTCTTGACCGGGCCGCAGCCGGGAGAAAACGCTCCAATCGGCGTCGGAGACTCCGTCCGTGCCGATACCCGCGGCCCGATCTTGCAGTCGCCGCCGGATCACCTTGAGGGGAGCGGTGAACAGAATTATGTGGGTCGGCGCTCCCCGGCGGCGGGCGAGGTCCAGTAAAGGCTGCCGGAATCCCTCCGTAAGGTTGGTGGCGTCGAAAACAACTCTCCGGCCCTGCCTTAGCAACTCCTCTATCACCCGGTGGCAGGCGGAGAAAACTCGCAGGTGTTCCTCTCTGGTGTATTCAGGCTTGGGGATTAGTGCCTTGCGCACGCGGTCGCTCCCCACCACGACCAGGGGGAGGCGCCGCGCCAGCCGGCGGGCGAAGTGGGATTTGCCGGTTCCCGGTAGTCCGCTCAACACCACCAAGAAGGGTTTAGTGAAGGGTCGAGCGCCGGCGGGGATTTGTCCTCGGCGTAATTCTTGGTCGAGGGCGTGCCGAATCACTGCCACATCGGAGACCAGCTGCGGGTCGGCATCCCTTTCGCGGTTCATTTAACTGCGGCTAAAAATAACAGGTGGCTCAGGGGCGGTTATCCGAGAAGAACCCGCCGGCGGACGCCGTGGGGCGCGCTGCCAGGGGCCTTCGATCAATTGAGCCCGCAATTGGGCCCGCAATTAGGCTCCCTCCTATGGTGGGGGTCCAAGAAATCGCGCCGGAGTCAAAATCTAAACTAGCAGGCGGCGCAGAGCCCATTGGACCAGGTAAATCAGCAATATGGCGGCCATGGGGCTGAAATCCAGTCGTTCGAAAATTGGGTGGATTTTGCGCGTCGGTTCCCGCAGCAGGTCTCGCAGAGGACCCAAAATCGGCTCCGTTATCGCGACCAGAAACATGGTAATCCTGGTTACGATGGGATGAGGTTGGCTTCCCAGAGACTGCAGAATCATCGTCAGGATGATTCGGGCCAGGATCGCCAGGCTCAAGAAAAACAGGAGCCTATTTATTATCTCGATGATTTGGATCAGTGGATACCTCCTTACTCATGCCCCAGCTTGATGGACTTCTGATATGCGGCGTTCACCGCCTCCACCACGGTCGCCGGCACCCCGCCGCGCTCCAGGACCTGCAGGCCTTCGGCAGTGGTGCCGCCCGGCGAGACCACCATGTCCTTCAGTTCGGCCGGATGCTTGCCGGTTTCCATGACCAGCTTGGTGCTGCCGTAAACCGTCTGCAATGCCAGTGTACGGGCCATGTCTCGGGGCAGCCCGACGTAAACCCCGGCGTCGATCAGGGCCTCGATGAACAGGAAAACATAGGCTGGACCGCTGGCGCTCAAGGCGGTGGCCATATCCAGGTATTTCTCGTCGTCCACGTAGATCTCCTGACCTACGGTGGCCAAGATGGACTGGGTGAGGGCTTTTTGGGCCGGATCGACCTGCGGAGTGCAAGTCCACATGCTCATTCCATAGCCAATCTGAGCCGGCGTGTTGGGCATGACCCGTATTATTGCCGAATGACCCAGTCCCTCCATCAGGGTGGACATCTTGGCGCCGGCAATTATGGAAAGGGCCGCCTGGTTGGGTTTCAACTGCTTCTTCAAACCCTGGGCAACCGCAGGCAGGTCCTGGGGCTTGATGGCCAGCAGGACCAGGTCCGCGCCAGCAACCGCCGCGTCGTTTTCCGCGTGGGTATCGACGCCGAATTTTTCCGCCAAGTATTCCCGGCGAAGCTTCACCGGCTCGCCAACACTGATCTCATCGGGCCGGGCCAGCTTGGCCGAGAGAACTCCGCCCATCAGGGCCTCGGCCATGGTGCCGCCGCCGACGAAGGCAATTTTCATCAGGACCTTCTCCATCTGAGGATCGGGACCGGGATTATTAGCCGGGATCGTTGGAATTATAACACCGACCCGGCGTGCAGCAGGCTGGAGGGAATTTCTGGTTACCGACGAAAAAGTCCGCTGATAGGAAGAGGCCAATTGGGTTGTCTTGGAGGGGAGTCCAGGAGCCTTTGGGGTGAGTGGCTGTGAAAAGCTCCTCCCCTTAAGAAGGGGAGGTCGGGAGGG
>SMVA01055113.1_pt1 | contig 10087 bp, 9 predicted proteins | sample 2456451 | NCBI WGS metagenome assembly SMVA01 (sample SAMN11095933, study PRJNA526329) | marine sediment metagenome | biome: Marine sediment; feature: Surficial sediment; material: Deep marine sediment; isolation source: Hadal surficial sediment | place: Pacific Ocean | collected 2014-05 | depth 0-1...
AAATATCTCGATTTTTATTATAAAACAGACTCTTCATTCCCGACTTCCGGTGGGCAGGTCGTTCAGAGTGACAGTAATAGAATAATTCAGAAGTCTATAATAATAACTAACTAATGAAGTAAGTTATGAATAGGTTAATAAATATTGATGTATTTTGTTTTTTAATACCACTTTTACTCTTCTCTGGTTGTGTAACTGTAGAAGAAACTTTATTTCTGCGTGAGGCTGAAGTATCAGGACCAATAACAACTGCTCCAATTCATTTAACAGATAGCACAGATACCCCTTCAATTACATTTTCCCCAAGGTTCTCATATAGTACAAAAAATACACTTATTGGAGATATTAAGCAGCGTTCGGAACTATACGAACTCGACACTACCTTTGTTCCTTCCGAGAATAGTCTAACCTGGAATATTGCAACCGTAAATGCCGGACTTGATATGGATGTAGTACTTTCAAAAAGCTTTGCAATATTTTTTGGAATAAATTATTCATCCCAAAATAATTTTAAAGCATGGGGTGGGAATTTTGGAATTGGTTTATTTGGTTATGGTAACGGTACAGCTTTTAGGCTTGATATAGGTATGCAATTACACTCGATGCAGTACAACGCCTATACCGTGGTTCGTACAAGGACAAGCAGCTTATTTGGCGGTGAGGATGAATTCATCGGATTCTTTCAGGATGTTGGGAAATCAACGCATTTAGATCCTTACTTTAGCTTAACGTATAACACAGCATTTAAAACCTGGCCTGTAAATTTGTTTTTTAACGCGGGATTTAGTGTACAAACTCTTTTTAGTTTCACACCAAGGTCCTCGTATCATTCTTTTGGCTTTTATAGAACTACTGATTTGCGTGGTAGTAGCACTGCAGGATTTATCAACTTTACACCCGGTGTTTATTTCTTTCTTGGTAAATCAAACAGAATATTGTTAGGTACACACTTTTATATTGAGACACAAATTGAGGGTGCTGATCCAACACTTTTTATTTTACCTATGATACAACTGGATTTTAGGTTGTAATGTTCGTATTTTTTTACGAATGAAAATTCTCAGGTGAACTCAACAAATTCGTTTGCGTAATAAAGTTTATGAACTTTAACTACACCGTGTACTGAATTTGTTAATATAACATCAGCTGCATTCAGCAGATCATTTAATGTTATTATTGATTCTCTAACATCAGTTCGGGATAAAATAAAATGGGTTCTATAAATTCCGGATAAAATGCCGCAGGATAGTGGAGGAGTTAACCACACATCGCCGCTTTTAACAAAAATATTCGTAATACTTCCTTCAGCTAACTCTTCTCTTTCATTAAAAAATATAACATCAAAAAATCCATCTTTATAATACTTTTTATACTCCGAATTATAAAGTTCTCTGTTTGTAGTTTTGAAATTCTGAAATTTACTTTTTGAATTGGTTGATTTTTTTGATACAATTATTTTAACTAAATGAGGAAAAGATGTAAGAGAAGAAAAAATGAAATTCGGTCTTCCCCACTTATTCAATGTTAATCTTATTTTATATTTTCCGGTAAGATATTTTTTCTTTAATGCACTAGTTAATGATTTCCGGATTTCATTTTCATCAAAATTAAATAAGAAAAAATGTGCAGATTTATTCAATCTTTTTAAGTGCTGGTTTATAAAAAAGATTTCTCCATCTTCAGCCAGCATTGTTTCAATTAACTCGAATGGTTTTACCGGTGAAGTAAGAAATTTACTTTTTAACAGAGTCTCATTGTATTCTTTTTCCGGTTCACTATCCCAGACAATTCCGCTTCCTAAGCCCACTTCTCCCCTGCCGGATTTTTTATCAATAACTACTGTTCTTATTGCAACATTAAATACTGAAGACTTTTTACTTATCATACCAACAACACCTGTATATATTCCTCTCTGTTCATCTTCAATTTCTTTTATTATCTCCATCGTTCTAATTTTGGGTGCCCCGGTTATCGAGCCGCAGGGAAATATATTTTTTATTATTTCACCTAAAGAAACATCCTCCCTTAATTTTCCTTCAACTTTACTTATCATCTGAAATAATGATTCATACTTTTCTATTCTGAATAATTCATTTACCTGTACCGACTCATATTGGCATATTCTTCCTAAATCATTTCTTAGTAAATCTACAATCATAAGGTTTTCAGCACGGTCCTTTTCACTGTGAAGCAGCTCATATTCTTTAATAGCATCTGATTTGAAATCTTTACTCCTGCTCAAAGTTCCCTTCATCGGCTTTGCAGTTATTTTATTTCTCTTTATCCGAAAGAAGAGCTCCGGTGAGAGTGAAATAATAATATTTTCATTGTTGTTAATAAAAGAAGAATATTCCGCCGATTGATTAAAAAGAAGATTCTTGAATAATGATGTATATGATCCGGAGAAATTAAATTTTCCTTTAACTGTATAGTTAACCTGGTAAGTATTACCTTCATAGATATAATTTTTTATTTTCTGAATATCGTTGAAAAATTTTTTACGTGAAGTATTGAGCTCAAATCCAGATACCGAATATAACTCGGTACTGATTTTACCAAAATCAATTTTAGATGATTTTATTTTTTTAACATTATTCTCCTTAAAAAAGAAAAACTGCATTAACTTTAGTTCATCTTCCGGTGCAAATTTTTCCAACCTTTTTTCTAATAGATAGCCAAATTCATAATTGATTAAACAATATCCGGTTAAACCTTTTTCTATATTCTTATCAACCAATTTTAAAGATTCATTCAGATCATTTTTATTATAAACTGAAATAATTTTTTCAGGATTTAAAAAAAGAAATGAATTGCTTTTAGGGTAAAAAGACGGTGTATAAAAGAAAGCTGAACCGGGATCATTTAGTATCTTATTTATTATTTCATCAAAATTCATAACAATATGTTATTGTTGTTTTTCAGTTTTTATATAACTTTTCGGTTAAAAAAATTAGAATAAAAATATGGAAACAAAGACGATTTTGAAACAGCAACACACTTCTAAAAAATTTAATACTGATTGTTTGAAAAATAAAAATTGGATTGTATTTAAGTATGAAAATGGCGCTAATATTTAAATGATTTATGTGCCGAACCTGTTCATTATTCCGAATTAGAGTTCAAGAAAATTATTATGAATAACAAATTTATTCTCAACTTTAGTCCAATTAGAACGATACCCAAAATACATAACAAACAGTCTTTTAATCAATAAACTTATCAGTTGCACAAATTATCTAGTTTTGTTCTAGAACCATATTATTTAGTGCAGATAGGTTTGTTTGTAGTTATTGAATATGAAATAGAAAAAAATTACAACAACTTTGAACTCACCGAGATAGGCTTGTAAAAAAAAATTGGGTCATAAAGCAATTAGCTGAAGTTGAAGTTACGGACAATAAAGTCTCATGAAAAACGGATCATTGCATCCATTATAAAAAAAATATTGAGAAGTGAATAAATCATCCAGATAGAATTGACGGATTAATAAGTTATATTCGAACTCCATTGCAAATTTAAATTCTATTTTTTTGCTAAAGCTTTATTTCTCACTTTAATTCCTAATTATTTTTTAATTTTAGTTTATGAATAATTTTGCAACCGCTTGTATGTCAGGCACTCTAAAAGGGGTATTTATTCAAGGCGTTTTAAGTGCATTTGAAGAAGCTGGTTTAAAAGCTGACGCATATGCAAGTACTTCATCATCAACAATACCAACTACTTATGCTGCTATGGGTGAATTAAGAAAACAAGGTTTGGGAAACTGGGATGAGAGCAATGATATCCTAAGTAAGCCAGGAAACAGTATGAGTAATGTTGTATTGCATGGTATTGAAATATACTCACCTTTAATAATTGAAAAATTGAAGAGTAATGAATTATCCAGATTAATGATTGTATGCAGTTATGTTAATAATGCAGATGCTAAAAAAATAACACAAGGAGATTCTGCCGTTACGCTTGGTAGGAAATTAATTATTAATGGAGCCAGGCACATAAGCGATTGGAAAGATGAAAACCTCGAGCTGCACATCTTCGATACACAATCTGAAAATAAAAAATTAAAACTAACGGCAGACAATTTTAGGCAAGTTGCTTATGCCACAACAAGAATGCTGCACGCTTGGCACATTCCCGCTATAATAAACGGTAAACCTTATATCGATGGAACTTATACCTGTACAATTCCGATAAAACTGCTTGCTGAAAAAGGATATAAAAATATTATTGCCATTGCCACCGAACCGGGAGATATTTATGAAGATTTTTTCTCAGATGAACTTATTATTGATGAAATAAGCGGCAGCAAAGTTTATTGGATTAAACCGGAAGAAAACTTAAAAAATCTTGGAGTGGATTTTACTAAAGCAACAAAACATGGAATAGAAAATGTTTTTGTCTACGGAATAAAACTTGGTGATGAATTCATCCGACAACATTTTAAATTATAAAATGAAAATATATTCCTCAATTAAAGACAGACTTAAAAACCAGCACCTGGTTATCAGTGAACTTATCAGGACACTGGATGATGACTTGATTAATATAGAACCATCCAAAGGAAAGTGGTCTATAAAAGATAACATCGCGCATATAACTCTTTATCATTTAAAATTTCTTGATAGATTGAAATTAATCAAGAATGAAAAAGATTCTTATTTTAACAGTTACATTCCGGATGAAGATCCTGAATTTATTAAATTAAGAACTATAAGTGTTCAAGAATTATTGAATAGCTTAAATGAAAATCGAAAACTGCTTGTTAAATATATTAATAATTTGGATGATTCAGAACTTGAAAAGACGGCAACACATCAAAAGTTTGGTAAAATGAATGTTGTTCAATGGATAGAATTTTTTCTTTTGCATGAGGCTCATCACATCTATACTATATTTAAACTTTCAAGAATTAAGTGATTCTGAATTATTTATTATTTTGATATCAATTATTATCAAGATTATTTTGTAATAAATTAATTTATACAAAACAGAATTCCCTTTGGAATTTTATAATTACCAGGAGAAAGTTTAATGCCTGAATTTAATAATGAAAGAACTTCACCGGTCGAATTATCACCTGATGACTTTAAGAAAGCGGGATACAAAGTTGTTGATAGAATAGCAAGCTTTCTGGATTCATTACCATCAATACCTGTTTCACCGAAAATAACCCGCGATGAATTGCAAAAGAAAATTGGAATTCAAAGTATGCCGAATAAAGGAGAATCGACAGAAAAAATTCTTGAACAAGCCGCTGATTTATTATTCAAGTACACGACATTTAACGGGCATCCAAAATTTTGGGGATATATTACTTCTTCTGCCGCACCAATAGGGGCATTGGGAGATTTACTGGCAGCATCTGTAAATCCGAATGTTGGAGCATGGAACCTTTCCCCTGCTGCGACCGAAATTGAGGCACAAACAATACGATGGATCGCAGAAATGATTGGCTATCGAACCGATTGTGGCGGGTTGATGGTAAGCGGTGGTAATATGGCAAATTTTATCGGCTTTCTAACAGCGCGAAAAGCTAAAGCTAAATGGGATATCAGAAAGGTAGGATTAGCCGGGAGCAATGCACATTCCCTTTTGGTTTATGCATCAAGGGAAACTCATACCTGGATTCAAAAAGCAGCGGACTTGTTTGGATTAGGCACTGATTCGATTCGTTGGATTTCAGTAGATGAAAAACAGAAAATTCTAATTGATGAACTTGAATCTAAGATTAAAGCTGATAAGGAAAATGGGCAGCATCCATTTATGGTTGTGGGAAATGCAGGAACAGTAAGTACCGGCGCAATAGACCCATTAAATAAAATGTATGAGATTTGTAAAGAGAATGATTTATGGTTGCACGTGGATGGTGCATACGGAGCTTTTGCGGCTGCAATACCGGATGCTCCGGATGATTTGAAAGCATTAAAATTTGCTGATTCTATTGCTCTTGATCCGCATAAATGGTTGTACGTACCATTAGAAGCTGGTTGTATACTTGTCCGAAATCCTTCATTTCTAATTAATGCTTTTAGTTATCATCCGGCATACTACAATTTTATAACTGAAGAAGAGGGATCTTCAATTAATTATTATGAATTAGGTTTTCAAAACTCCCGGGGATTCAGAGCCTTGAAAGTATGGCTGAGTTTAAAGCAGGTTGGAGTTGATGGATATAAAAAAATGATCGCTGATGATATAAATTTATCGAAACATCTTTATAAAATAATGAATACGCATCCAAATTTAGAAGTACTCTCACAAAGCTTAAGCATAACAACTTTCCGATTCATTCCTGCTGATATTGATGCAAAAAGCAATAAGGTTAGTAGCTATCTGAATGATCTAAACCAAAGGTTACTTCATCAATTAAATATTAGTGGAGCTGCATTTATTTCAAATGCTGTGATAGATGAGATGTTTGTGTTAAGAGCATGCATTGTAAACTTTCGTACAACAATTGAAGATATTGAGATGCTACCGAAGTTAGTAACAGAAATTGGAATAGAGATAGATTCAAAAATAAGACCTGTTGATTTAAAATCTGATGAGTAGCATTACAGGCTTAAGTTCAGAACTACAAGCAGTAAATATAATTAATCATCCATTCAATTTTACATTCTTGCATTTTATCTCAATAAGAATGATTTTTACATTTGATTTTTTGTAATAATGATAGAAAAGAAAGCAAAAAAAAATATTACAGTTAACCGCAAAGCAAGATATGAATATAGTATTATTCAAACTTTTGAAGCAGGTATAATGTTGGTAGGAACAGAGGTGAAATCTCTCCGACAAGGAAAAGCCAACATTGTTGATAGTTATGCAAAGATATCTAATGGTGAGGTATGGCTGGTAAATCTTCATATTAGTGAATATACCCATGGTAACAGTAATAATCATGATCCGAAAAGAGAAAGAAAACTTCTTTTGAATAAAAGCGAAATAAGAAAGCTCATAGCCAAAACAAAGGATAAAGGATTAACTTTAATTCCGCTTAGATTATATTTTAAAAAAGGAAAAGTTAAAGTAGAACTAGCACTTGCTAAAGGCAAAAAAGTTTACGATAAACGCAGAGATATTGCAAAAAGAGATTTTGAAAGAGATCAGGAAAGAAAAATAAAGTATTAATAATTGCTTTATTGTTAAATTGTTTAATTGTTAATCTGAATATAAAAGTTATGAGTAAAATAAAATTCGCGTCAATAAATGAACAAATGGATCTAATTAGGCACGGTGTGGTTGAGATTCTTCCCGAAGAAGAATTTGTTAAAAAATTGGAAAAATCATTAAAAGATGGAAAACCGTTAAATATAAAACTTGGCTGTGATCCAAGCAGACCTGATTTACATATCGGACACTCAGTTGTACTGAGAAAGCTTGCACAGTTTCAGACACTCGGTCATCAGGCAATATTAATTGTTGGTGATTTTACAGGAATGATAGGCGATCCTTCGGGAAGAAACGTTACCAGACCTGCTTTAACAATACAGGAAACCAAACTGAACGGTGAAAGTTATTTTAACCAGGCAACTAAAATTCTGGATAGAGAGAAAACTAAAATGGTTTACAATTCAGAGTGGTTAAGCAAGATGAGTTTTGAAGAAGTAATTAAACTTGCCTCCAAATATACCGTTGCACGTATGATTGAAAGAGATGATTTTACAAAGAGATTTAAATCCGGAAAGCCAATCGGCATTCACGAATTTCTATATCCGCTAGCACAAGCAATGGATTCTGTTGCAATTAAAAGTGATGTTGAATTAGGCGGAACAGACCAAAAATTTAATCTGCTTGTGGGACGAGATATACAACGCGAATATGGAATTGAACCGCAATGCATATTAACCATGCCGTTAATACCTGGAACTGATGGAGTTGAAAAAATGAGCAAGTCCTATGATAATTACATTGGTATTTCAGATTCGCCGAAAGAAATATATGGAAGAACACTTTCAATTCCCGATGATATTATATATCTGTATTACAAATTGGCGACCGATGTATCAAAAGATGAACTGGCAAATATTAAAAAACATTTGGATGATTCAAATGTAAATCCGAGAGATTTAAAAAGGAGATTGGCAAGAACTTTTATAACGATGTATCACAACTCCGATGCGGCGAAACAAGCAGAAGAAGAGTTTGATAAAGTTTTTATTAACAAGGAAACACCGGATGATATTCCGGTACTTAAAATTAATGAAAGGGAAATTGGTATTTTGGATTTAATTCTAAAAGTAAAGTTTGCTCCATCAAAAGGAGAAGCAAAGAGATTGGTTTCTCAGGGTGGTGTTACAATAAACAGTAATAAAATAATTAACATTAATGAGAAGATAAAAGTTGAAAACAATATGATCCTGAAGGTAGGCAAAAGGAAGTTTATTAAATTATTTAAATAAGTAGTATAAATATTTACGGATGGAGAATGAAAATTAATAATTTATTACGGAGTGTAAACATTGTATTTACCTAAAAAAATATTCTTTACAAAAGGTGTTGGTAAAAGCAAAGAATATTTAACATCATTTGAGCTTGCTTTGCGAAATGCACATATTGAGATGTGTAATCTTGTTACTGTTAGCAGTATATATCCGGTTAACTGTAAAAGGATTCCTGTTAAAGAAGGATTAAAAGAAATACAACCTGGACAAATTATACATGCCGTTATGGCTCGAAATTCATCAAATGAACCAAACAGAATGATAGCTGCCTCCATAGGTGTTGCACTTCCAACAAATAAAAGCGCCTATGGTTATTTGTCCGAACACCATCCGCATGGAGAATCCGCAAAAGTTGCCGGTGAATATGCGGAAGATTTGGCAGCTACAATGCTAGCTACGACTTTGGGTGTTGATTTTGATCCTGATAAAGATTGGATTGAAAGAGAAGATGTTTATAAAATGTCTGGTAAAATAGTTAAATCCTTTAATATTACTCAATCGGCAAAGGGAGATAAAAAAGGATTATGGACCACAGTGATTGCCGCGGCAATCCTACTGCCATAGTATTTTCCCAGATTTAATTTGGATCCAACAACTCTTTCCCTTTCAATGTACAGTTGTTTAATAAAAAATAATTATAATAATTTTTAATGGTAAGCAGTTAAATTAATAGATGAATAATTCTAATGATTATAGTAAATATATTGTTGTTAAAAAATCCGGGATTCACGGCAAAGGAATATTTGTTTCGACTGACATACCGAAGGGCAATAAAATTCTCGATATTGAAGGGGATGTTATTAATGGTGATGAGTGTGAAAGACGTGAAGAAGAGAACAATAACGTTTACATTTTTTGGAACGGAGATGATTGCTATATCGATACTTCAATGGCTGAGCAAATTAAATATATAAACCACGATTGTATTTTTAATTGTGATGTGGTAGAAAATGACAATAATGGATTAATGCTTATTGCATATAGGAATATAAAGAAAGGTGAAGAATTAACAATTGATTATGGATATGAGGATATTTACGAAGATTGCGGATGTGATTATTGCACTCAAGATGAAGACCCCGAGTGATTGATCCGGATATTCAGAATTTTTTATTTGTTGCCATTTACCGATCAATATTTTATTGTTTGGCTGTTAAATTTAATTTTCTAATGTAAATATATGGAGGATATTTTATCTGCAAGTATTTCACAGAAGGTAAAGGTATAATCCTGAAGTCAAGTAAGAGGTAAATCCCAAAAATTTCATTGTGAATAATATCCGAAGTTAAACATGAGAATTTTAATAATAATTAATGCTTATATTATTTCTAAAGTAATAATTATGATGATTTACTTTTTGGCGATTAATATAAAACATATGAAACTGATAATTCTGTTTTTGATAATGCTGCTTCTTGCTGGTTGCAGAGTGCAAAATGATTTGAAGGATGAAGCTCTGTGGATATTATCAGCACCTGCCGGGAATGAATTCACCAACATTGATAAAACCGGGAAAACAGTAATCCCTAATGGCAGATATATTACGCCCGTCGGAAAAAATATAGTAACTGCACCACATCCATTCGGATTAACCTTAAGTCCGGATGGTAATACTGCAGTTACAGCCAATTCAGGAATCAATCCTT
>SMVA01233240.1_pt1 | contig 10087 bp, 7 predicted proteins | sample 2456451 | NCBI WGS metagenome assembly SMVA01 (sample SAMN11095933, study PRJNA526329) | marine sediment metagenome | biome: Marine sediment; feature: Surficial sediment; material: Deep marine sediment; isolation source: Hadal surficial sediment | place: Pacific Ocean | collected 2014-05 | depth 0-1...
CGCCTTCTTGATGTGGGCCACCGCTTCTTCCGGCCGCTTTAGCGAAATTAGGGCGCGGCCAGCCAGGCACAGCAGATGTGGGTCCCTGGGGTACTGCTCCAGTCCCTCCAGAGCTATGCTCGCTCCTAGCTCCGAGTTTCCAGAACGCAGCTCTGTAGTAGCACGATTGAAAATGTCTTCCGGGGTATTTGGCTGGCTAATGGGAGCTTCCTGGACGAGGCGAGTGGAAAAATATAGGGTGTTTGTTCTTCTTATACACCAATTACCGGGGGGCAAGCGGAACGTTAGACAACTTGTCGTCTGTGAAACCGATGCCGTACCCAGAAGGGTGAGATTTAATGCAATTTGGGCGTCTTGGTGGTGAGGATTGGGCTGCGCATCGTGAATATGCGGCGCTGCAAATCGAACGGTACTTCGAGAATCCAGTCGAGTTCGCGGGGAGCAATCCGGTCGTCGCGCCGCCGGGTTCTCCGATCGGGAGCCCTGAGACGCATTGATGCTCGATGGGGTATTAATCTGTGCGAGCAATGCCGAGTTAGCTTAGTGCCGTGAATTAACGAATGAAAAAGATTGCAAGTTTAGCCCGGAAGGACTATTTTTGAATCTATATACGTGATTGCAATGCAGCCCAATCGCTTACCCGAATAAGGAGACGCAACAAATGAGATTCAAAGATAAAGTAGCCCTGATCACTGGTGGAACATCGGGCATTGGGGCCGGGACTGCAATACGATTTGCAGGCGAAGGCGCAGCGGTCGCGATCACCGGGCGTAATCCCGAACGCGGCGAGCAAGTCGTTAAAGAGATCACTGACAAAGGCGGAAAGGCCCTGTTTATCCGTGCCGATGTGCGTAAGAGCGACGATTGTCGTAACGCGGTTGATAAGACTCTCGAAGCCTTCGGCAGAATAGACGTGTTGTTCAACAACGCCGGCGTGTTCTATCCGAAAACGATTCCGGAATGCACCGAGGAGGAATGGGACGAGACGATTGAATCCAGCCTCAGAGGCGCTTTCCTGATGTCAAAATTCACGCTGCCGTCGATGATCGAACAGGGCAGTGGCTCGATCATCCATACAAGCTCCGGTTGGGGCATCCTCGGGGGTGACAGGGCGGCAGCGTATTGTGCCGCCAAGGGTGGACTGATAGTCATGGCAAAGGCGATGGCCATCGATCACGGTCCGGACGGTATTCGGGTGAATTGTGTCTGCCCTGGAGACGTGCTGACTCCCATGCTGCATACAGACGCCAAGGATCGTGGCATACCCTGGGATGAATACGCCAAAGGTGGCACCGAACGGCCGCTCGGCCGAGTGGGTACGGTTGATAATATCGCCGACGCTGTCCTGTTTCTGGCCTCTGACGAGGCATCCTTTATCACCGGTGACGCGCTGGTCGTTGATGGCGGCGGTGTTGCCGGCTAAGCCGGGGGAACCATGCGAATCTTCAGATATCTGCTAATTCTGACTATTGCCTTTTCGGCTCCAACAGTAAGCGCACAAAACTACGACCTGCCCATTCTTGAACATGTCTTCGAGAATGGGCTGCGATTGCTGGTGATCGAGCGGCCCGGTGAGGATCGCGTGGTTAGCGAGATCTTTACGGACATGGGTGCTCTCAACGAGACGCCCGGTGAGTTTGGAGCGGCGCATTTCCTTGAGCACCTGATGTTCAAGGGGACGCCAACCCTGGGTTCCGTGGACTGGGCACGTGAAAAGGAATTGCACGAGCAGATCCGTTTGGCCGAAGATGCTCTGATCGAAGAACTCAATCGTTCGCGGAATGAGCTCCGCGAGCGCGGCGTGTTTCATGACTATCGGCACAGCGAGACGACACCACGGGTCGATGCACTGCGTGCGCTGATCGACTCTCTTAATCGGCAAGCGATGGAGTTCAGCGAAGAAGGTCCGATGAGTGTCTGGTACATGGCTTACGGCGGACTTGGCCTAAAAGCTGTTACCGAGCAGGAGTACATGCATTTCAATAACGATTTGCCGGCCGATCGAATTGATTTGTTTTTGCGCATCGAAGCGGATCGCATGCAGAATTCGATATTCCGGAATTTCGACGCGGAACGCATGATATTGGTCGAACAACGTCTCGATGATCTGATCTGGTCGGCCACGCCCTATTACGAAGCGATGAACTCACTGGTTGGCAGGGCATCTATGGTGTACGCACCCGAAGGCTATGCCAATGATTTCGAGCAGTACACGCGACGTTACGAACGCGAACTATACGAAACCTACTTCGTGCCCAACAATACAACGATTGTCTTGATTGGCGGCGTTACGCTGGACGAGATGATTCCCAGGGTCGAAAAATATTTCGGCCACATGGAACGCGCACCGGAGCCCAGTCGCTACCAGGGACGTGAGCCGCTGCCGTCTGCAGAGAAGCGGCTCATCTGGCGCAGTGACTCGTTTTCCCCGCGCGTGGAAGTTCGCTACCAGATTCCCGGCGTTGGGCATCCTGACAGGCCGGCGTTCGACGTGCTGGCCGAGGCATTCGAAGCACATTTGCAGGCCGTTGTAACGGACGCTGGAATCGATGGCAGCATCGATATCAATACGCTAGTCGTCCATACCTCGCGTTTCGGTGTGCCGGCATCGATCAACATTGAATTGGTACTGGTGGGCGCATCACAGATTGAAAAAGCCGAGCATACGTTGCTGGCCGAGTTGCGAAAACTCGGTGAGGAGCCATTATCTGCCGATCAGGTCACCTACGCGCAGAAGAAGCTACGCACCGAGTGGTATCGAACGGCTGTCGATTCGGGAGCTCTGGCGTTTGAGATAGGGCATTTCGAAGTCATGGACAGTTGGCGTACGCTGAAACCGTATCTCGAAGCCAGGGATGCAGCCACAGCGGACGACCTGCGAGACCTGGCAGGAAAATACTTCGTCACCAACAACCGATCGGTCGGGGTTATTATTCCCGAGGCGGCGCAGCAATGAAGAAGCTAACTTTGCTCGCAGTAATCTTCGCAACTCCGGCCTTTTCGCAGGACCTCACACATCCGCTTGAAATGGACTTGCCCGAGAGTAGCTATACGCGCCCCGATCCGGCGGAGTACCAGCTGGTTCTTGAAAACGGGCTTGTCGCATTCGTTGCCGAGGCCGACCAGGTCCCGTTGGTCACCCTAAGTGCATTCATTCGCGCCGGAAAGGTGAGTGATAAAAGTCAGGGCGCTGCAGAGTCTCTGCAGGACGCGCTGAAAAACTCCGGCCCGTCGGGAATGAGCAGCGGCGACTTCAGAGCTGGCCTCAAACAGATGGCAGCGGAATACACGGTTAATCTGCACGACGAGTGGATGGAGATTTCGCTCAACGTACCGGCGGAGGACCTCGATCAGGCGCTGCGGATTTTTGCTGGATTGCTGCGTAGTCTGTCTATTAGTGACGCGAATATAGAGAGTGCTGCCGGTAGCGTTGCTCCCGTACCAGACGACCCGGAAGCGGAATCCGGCCAGGAGCTTTACGATGGCTCCATGAGTGAAGCCGTGGATCGCTTTTACGAAATTCTTTACAAGGACCATCCCTTCGGTAGCCGACCGACGATGGATGACTTCGATGTTCTGAACGCTGATGACGTCTCTGCCTATTACGCGAAGGTTTTCGTGCCCGGCAACTTGACGATTGCTGTTGCAGGGGCTATCGATTTGGACGACATCAAAGGCCGGCTGGCCGATCTGTTCGGCGACTGGGCAGCGGCCGATGTTCCCGAGCCGAAACAAATGCCCGCGGTGAACCGAAATGGGGCGGAGCTGCACCATTTCCCATCGAACAAACTGCTAAGTTGGCTTGTTATCGGCCATGACTTGCCGCTGGTACCCGTGGAGGAACAGGCAGCACTCGAAGTGATGAATTACATCATCGGCGCCGAGCACGTCAAAACGCGATTGATGGTAGAAACGCGTTACAAGTATGGCTACACGAACGATGCGAGTGGTTTTCTCGAGGATCAATGGTATGGGCCGGGGGGGTATACCTTCCGCTCATACAGCAGGCCCGAAGTCATCGAGAATATCTACCGAAACATGCTGGGCGAACTCATTCGTATTCGAGACGAGGAAGTGACTGATCGTGAATTGTTCGTAGCCATTGGTGCGTTGGCGGACGGCACTTTTCCGGCCAGGTATCGGGACGGCTACGCATTAACACGCAGTTTTGCACTGGAACGATTGCGCTACGGTAATCACAACAAGTCAGCGTCGTACGTGCAGAGAATACGCGCCGTTAAGAAAGAAGACGTCTTGGATGCCGCTCGCAAATACCTGCGTCCGGAAAATATGCAGACGGTCCTCTTTGACGAGGAGGCGTTTTCTATCGACTAGCCGGGTTTGATATCCCGCCGGCTCACATAATGATTCGCTTGAACACTTCGAGATCAATGTTTCGCCCGCATACCACTGCAACAACTTTTTTGCCCTTGAATTCTTCTTTGTTCTTAAGGATCCCGCCAATTCCAAGGACTCCAGATCCTTCCGCTACCAGGCGATGCTGTTCAAACAACAGCCGGATTGCAGCTGCAATCTCGTCCTCAGAGAGCAACACAATTCCGTCCGAGTAACGCCGGCAATAATCCAGAGTAATGGTGTCAAGATCCACGCCGCCGCCACAGGTATCGGCCAGCGTCGGTTTGGTGTCCATGGTAATCATCTTGTCCTGGCGCACCGATTCAAACATGACCGGTGAGTTGGAGGGCGACACGCCAAAAGTCAGTACATCCGGATTGTGCGATTTTAGCCAGGCCGATGAGCCGGTCAGCAATCCGCCTGCGCCGCAGGCGAAGAAGGCTGCATCCAGATCCGGCAATTGCTGCGATATCTCGTAGCCACAGGTGCCCTGACCGCCTACAACAATTGGGTCGTTGTACGGGGAAACGTAGACCTTGCCTTCTTCGTCAGCCACCCGGCGGGCTTCAATCTCCGCGCCCCAGGCATCTCCATCGAAGACCACCAGGTCCAATCCGTGAGCCCTCAAGATCTCGAGACGCGACTCGTCCATATCGTTACCGACGTAGATCGTCGCTCGGCGATTTCGAATACGCATGGCCTCAGCGACAGCCAGAGCATAATTTCCTGTCGACGCGGAGACCACGCCTCCATCCAGTTCCTCTTCTGTCAGCGACAGAATCTTGTTGAGCGCCCCGCGAAATTTGAATGACGCTGTTTTTTGAACCAGATCCAGTTTGAGCCAGACTTCTCCATCGATTTGATCGCTCAGGTAGCGGGAAAACTCAAGCGGTGTCGGAATCAGGTAATCTTTGGTTCTTTCGTGTGCTTCCATCACTAGCTGCGCCACATCAACTTGCTGTTGGCGTTCGTTTGTCATTCCTAATCTCCTGATTGCAGGGCAGGACTAATCATCAATGCTTACCCTCTTTGGCGAGAAATGCTGCTGTAGTCAGGCCGTTGTGTCCGGCACCGACAACTATCGTTTCATATTATAGCCCTAACGAGCTAAAGCTAGATAGGGCTTTTTTACTTCCTTGCCGACGATATTCCACCGATCATCGGACATAATTTAGTCACGCCGCTGCAATTGCGTACTGACTATCATCATCGCTGCCGTTCCCAAAAGGCAGTAACCGCCGTAGAAGATCATTTGCGTCGGCAGACTTATTCCCAGATCAATCAGAGTACCGGTCAGTCCAGGCCCGGCGGCGGTTGCAAATACTCCTACCGCTTCGGCAATTGAACGAACGGCGCCCAGATTGGCGACACCGTATATTTCCGGCCACAGAACACCAAACAGTGTAGATCCGATACCGGTGCTGATTCCAAGCAGCGTCATCACGACGAACAACATTATCTCCGATCCACTGTAAGCGAGGGCGAAACAAGCGGCCCCGCTCGGCAACAGGAAGAATCGCAGCACAGAGACCGCCCCGTATCGGTCAACTGCCGCACCGGTTAGCAAAGCGAAGCCGATGGAGGTAAACGCAAGAACAGCTAGTGACGTCGCAAATAAATGCGGCGGCCAACCATTCAACGTCGTCAGATAGTTCTGATAGAAGAAAATTGTTGTACTAATGAACACGGGTCCAAGAACGCACGTAAGGAGTACCCAGAATATTGGATCTCGCAAGACTTCCCGTCGCGTCCAGTTGCGCACCTCGGGTAGTGCATTTGTTTCAGGTGACAGCTGGCCATGCGGTACGCGCGGCTGGCGGTAGCACCAGTAAGCGACAGGAAAGCCGATGATCAGCAATGAGGCGGCAGCAATAGTCCAGCTGGCACTGTATCCATAAGTAATCGTCAGCGCTGCGAACAGTAACGGGAGAGTCGCCTCTCCACCTGGATGGCCAAGCGAGACAAGCGATACGGCCCTGCCTCTTTCCGCCACAAACCATCGTGCCGTTGCAGTCAGTGATATGTGGTCCATCATTCCGCAACCACACAGACGTAGCAGGAATATCGCGAAAACAAGTAATGGCAGTGTGGGTGCGGTACCGGCGAGTAGCGCCGCGCCGGCGAAGACAGGCACCACCAAAACGATTACCCGGGGCACTTTCATAACGTCCACCACGCGGCCAACAAACGGAAGGCACAGCGCGCTCGCCACTGTAGCGTACATGTAGAGCCGCCCGAACTCGCCGTGGCTCAGGTCAAACACCGCCTGCCATTCTGAGGCAGAGGCGGAAATGAAATACGTTTGCCCAAAACTCGAGAAGTAGGTGAGCAGGAATCCGCCAGCGATCCAGCGGAAATTTCGGATTATGAATTTGAGCATTGAGTTTCTTATCTGTCGCGATAGGTTGGCGGTTCACCGGAGAACTGGACCTATATAGCCCGTTGGGTCTAAACTTACAACTCTTTCAACTTGCAGATAAGAGTCTGGAGCAATAGATGTTTAAGCCACGCCTTCGCTTAAGATCGAATCACAGTATCCTGTCGGGTCTTTTGATGATTACCGTCCTGTGTGTGTCAAATGCACAGGCCGCCGCTGACCCTGAAATTCTGAAAGCCATGAAATGGCGTGAGATCGGGCCATGGCGTGGTGGGCGTGTGACCACAGTGACTGGTGTTGTGGGACAGCCGCAACTCTACTACATGGGTGCTACCGGTGGTGGCATCTGGAAAACCACCAACGCCGGTATCACCTGGCAGAACATCTCTGACGGTGATTTCAATGTAGGTACCATCGGTGCCATTGCCGTGGCCGAATCGGATCACAATGTACTTTTTGCCGGCACCGGAGAATCTCCAATCCGTGGCGTGACAACCAGCCATGGTGACGGGGTTTGGAAATCCACAGACGCCGGTGAAAGCTGGACCCACATCGGTCTGGAGAAATCCGGACAGATATCGCGTATCAAGATTCACCCTGCCAATGCCGACCTGGTTTACATCGCAGTTCAAGGCGATATCTGGGGCCCCAGTGAGGAGCGTGGTATTTATCGCTCCTCAGATGGTGGCGAGACCTGGGAGCATGTATTGAAAGTCAACACGGACACCGGTGCAGCGGATTTGACCATGGACCCGAATAACCCCAGGGTGATGTACGCCGCCATGTGGCATCACGGCAGAAAACCGTGGTTTATCAAGTCAGGCGGTGAAGGCGGTGGTATCTACAAAACCACCGACGGTGGTGACAGCTGGGATAAGCTCGGTGGTGGTCTGCCCGATCTCGTCGGCAAAATTGGTGTGGATATTTCAGCCAGCAATCCGCAACGGGTCTATGCCATCGTTGAGGCCGAATATGGCGAAGGTGGTCTTTATCGCAGCGACAATGCAGGCAATAGCTGGAAACTGATCAATCCCCACCGTGTCCTGCATTCGCGTGCCTGGTATTACAACCACATCACCACCGACCCCGTAGACGACAACACCGTGTGGGTACTCAATGTGCGCCTGATGAAATCCATCGACGGTGGTAAAACTTTTGACAGGAAGCCAATCCCCCACGGAGACATTCACGATCACTGGATTAACCCGGACAACCCCCTGAACATGATCAATGGTAATGACGGTGGTGCGACCGTCACCTTTGACGGTGGTGAAACCTGGTCCAGCCTAAGGAACCAGCCCACCGGGCAGTTTTACCGGGTCATTACCGATAACCAGACCCCCTACCGGATTTATGGTGGTCAGCAGGACAACAGCACCGTATCCATCGCCAATGAAACGGTACGGGGTGGAATCACCCACGGTGACTATCACTCGGTCGGTGGTGGCGAGAGTGCCCATATCGCTTTTGATGAAAATAATCCAAGGCTGATTTATGCGACCAGCATCGACGGCTACCTAACCGAATATGACAATGAGAACAAGCGGATCCGGTCGATCATTCCCTATCCCGAGGTTTCGTTTGGCAAGGATTCACGCGACCTCAAATACCGGGCCAACTGGAATCCCCCGGTAATTACCTCGCCACATGACCCTTCCATTATTTACTACGGCACGCAGATGCTGCTTAAAAGCACCGACCGTGGTATCAGCTGGGTTGAGGCCAGCCCGGATCTGACACGTAACGAATATGACAGGCAGGGTAGAAACGGCGGCCCTTTGACCCCGGAAAATGTTGGCGCTGAATTCTACAATACGATTTTTGCCATCGTTGAATCGAGACATGAGCAAGGAACCATCTGGGTAGGCAGTGATGATGGCCTGGTCCATTTAACCCGTGATGGTGGAGAAAACTGGTCTGATGTGACACCAAAGGCAAGGGTTGAGGGTATGGTCAACACCATTGAAGTCAGCCCCCACGACCCGGCCACCGCGTATTTTCCACTGGCAGCATACAAACTGAACGACTTCAGCCCCTACATTTACAAAACCACCGATTACGGTAACAAGTGGAAACGGATCGACAAGGGACTGCCGGAAAACACCTTTGTCAGGGTGGTCAGAGAGGACCCCGCCATCAAAGGCCTGCTCTATGCAGGTACCGAATCAGGAATGTTTGTTTCTTTCGACGATGGAGATAACTGGCAGAGCCTGGATCTGAACCTGCCGCCGGTGCCCGTAACGGATCTGACCATCCGCCAGGGTAATCTTGTAGCGTCCACCCAGGGTCGTGGCTTCTGGGTGCTGGATGATTTGTCCCTGATCCACCAGATGCAGGCAGGTCAGGCGGACAAACCATTATACGTTCTGACACCTGCGCCGGTACTAATGGCTCGGCGTGGTGGCTCTGGTGGTGATTTTGGTGGTGCCAATCCAAACTCTGGCGCGGTGTTGCGCTACCATCTTGGCGAAGTATTGGATGGTGAGTTGCGCATCGAAATCACGGACAGCAAAGGCAATACGGTTCGTGAATACAGTAGCCAACAAAGTGATCATCAAAGCTGCCTGCTCAGCAATATGGACCCGCGCACTTCCTTCAAACTAACGTTTCCGGCCAACGATCAGGGTATGCATGAGTGGACCTGGAATCTGCGGGAAAATGATCTGCCATGTATAGAAAATATTACCAATTTCTATGGCTATGCCGGTAACAGCGTCACTTCGGGAAACTATACTGCAACCATCACTGCAGGTGATCTCAGCGAATCGGTCAGTATTGATCTGATCGCTGATCCGCGCATGACAGCAACAGCGGATGAGATGGAAGCATGGACACAAAGTCGAACCGAATTGACCTCCCTGTTCGGCAGAATCATTACCACCCTCGGCCAGGCCCGAAAGGCCAGCTCGCAACTTTCAGCCCTGATGATTGATCATCCGCAAGCTCCCGAGCTTCAAAACCCAGCTCAATCAGCCATCGAAAATTTCCTTCAGTGGGATCACAAGATCATCCAACCCCTGCATGAGACCGGCGAAGATGAGGACGCCTGGCCAGTGATGTTGCTCAGCCAGGTGAAAGCTCTGCTCGACGCCGTAGGCGACAGCGGAGCCCCGGTTTCGGCTGGTGCGCTGGAACGGATAGGCGACCTGCAGAGAGAATGGCAAATGCTGCGAGTAGAGCTTGATGAAATCACCAACGGCGAAATCTCCACGGTTAATGCATGGGCGAAGGCAAATGATGTGGGGCATGTTGTGAGCCCGTAGGGGGGCATTCATGACTTACAACTCTTTCAATTTGTAGAGATGCTGGGAACAGCCGGACCAAAATCACCTGCACAAATGTCAACGCCAAATC
>SMVA01428902.1_pt1 | contig 10086 bp, 7 predicted proteins | sample 2456451 | NCBI WGS metagenome assembly SMVA01 (sample SAMN11095933, study PRJNA526329) | marine sediment metagenome | biome: Marine sediment; feature: Surficial sediment; material: Deep marine sediment; isolation source: Hadal surficial sediment | place: Pacific Ocean | collected 2014-05 | depth 0-1...
CGCACCGCCGGTTGCCGAAGCCGCGCCCGCCGCACCACCGGTTGACGAAACCGCGCCGACCCCAACGCCGGTTGCCGAAACCGCGCCGACCCCAACGCCGGTTGACGAAACCGCGCCGCCCGCCCCCGCCCCTTCTCCGGCGACGCCCGGGCCGACAGGTGCGATCATCGCTCCTCCGCCGGTATCGCCACCGGTTGGGCAAGCCGCGCCACCCCCTGAGCCCGTGGCGCTACCGGCCAAGCCGCTGGTCAGCGTAACGTGTGAAGGCGTTCGCGATGGATGCGCCGCGTTCCGGAACGCGATCATAGAGTCTTGCCGGCGCAACGGGCTCCGAATGGCGCGTCCGGGGCGCTCCGACGTGCACGTGCGGCTCGACGTGCAAGAGATCGAAGCACGGCAGGAAGAGCAGTTTGGCACGACCTTCGTCGTGCGTACTTATGCCGTCGAAGCCGAAGGTGAATCGCGCCACTTCGACGACCTGCTCACGCTAGAGCCCCACATCTTCACTTTCGACGCCCGCTTGGGGCGCGAAAAAATGCGAGAGCAGTCCCGGCTCATGGGGTCCGACATCGTCGACGCGCTGCAGGCGTACTGGGAGGAAATGATCGGCAGTCAGTGACCAGCATTCAGTCGTCAGGACTGAATGCAATGATGGCGCAAGCGTTGGGATGAGAGAGCTCCATCACCGCAATACGGACCTGAATGCTGAAATCTACTTCTTCCGGACGACGTCCTTGGCCATCGCGGCTCCGGTGAAGGTCATGATGGCGAATCGATCTTTCACGTCGACGACTTCGCCTTCACCGGTCTCGCTCTCGTCTACACCCAGCACTTGCCCGGTGTCGGGGTCGATGAGGGCGTCACCGACAGAGAGCACGACGTAGCGATCGCCAACCTGAACGCCGGATGCGGAGCCCATGTTGATCCAGGCACGGTTGCCTTCTACTTTGATGATCTTACCTTCGGTGCCGCCCATCGCGCCGCCCGCGGCGAGGTTTTTCAACCCCTTGTGCTTGGCAAACGCTTCGACGACTTTCTCGGACGCCTTCTCGATGGCCTCGCTCGCGATACCCCACTCGTTCTCTCGACTGAGGCTGGCGCCTTTCGCGAAACCGCCGCCTTTTTTGACATCGCCGCTAGCGGAGACTGCGATCACGCGCTCGGCGGTCGTCGTGTCGATGAGCCGCAAATTGATGACGGCTTCCGCCTTGGTGAAGCTTCCGCCGAAGCCGCCGAACCCGCCTTTGGTTGTGTTGATGGCGAATTTGTCGATGGCGCCGGTGATGATGTATTTGATGCCGAGCACGCGGCCGACTTGGGCGGCTGTTTGCTGATCGAGGGCGCCCGATGTGGCGAGCCCTTGCTCTTTCAGCACGAGGTCGAGCTTCTCCCGCTCGATCACGCTGAAGCGCGACGAGAGCTCTTCATTTTCCGAAAACGCCGTATCGATGTGGTTCCGCGCGGCCGGGCCGAGGTCGTTATAGAACCACCAGCTTCTCTCAGAGTGGTTCTCGAAGTCCCAGATGGCGATTCGGATTTTTGCTTGGGCCTCGAGGCTGGTTGGCGCGAGGCACGACATGATGGCAAAAGCCCCGAGGAGCCGGAAGAGTGGCTTCATAGATTCATCCTCCTTCGCTTCGTCCGTAGGACGGAAGCGGTAGCATGAGCGCTTCGATGAGCAAACGGTACACGCCGGCTCTTATTGGGACCATCTCGTGGTGTGAGCGTGTAGCTAAGAGGGTACCACATCACGGTGGGAGATGAACGCGTCGATCTCCGAAAGCGCCCGCTCCACCATCGCTTGCCTGCGGGCGCGGCGGTTTTTGACCGGGGGGTTCATGGGCGGCAGGAGCCCGAAAGTGATGTTCGTCGGCTGGTAGCTCTTGGCGTCCGCGTGGGCGATGTAGTGGGAAAGTGCGCCGAGAGCCGTTTCTAGTGGCGGGACCTCGATAGGCTCTCCGAGAGCAAGCGCCGCGGCGTTGCGACCGGCCATGAGGCCTGACGCGGCGGATTCGGTATAGCCCTCGACGCCCGAAATCTGTCCGGCGAAGAACAGATTGTCGCGCCTTTTGGTTTGAAAGCTCGGCTTGAGAATCGACGGCGCGTTGATGTAAGTGTTGCGATGGATCATCCCGTAGCGGGCGAACTCGGCCTGTTCGAGACCGGGGATGAGGCGAAGTACGCGTTTTTGCTCGCCCCATTTGAGCTGGTTCTGAAAGCCGACGATGTTGTAGAGCGTCGCGGCGAGATTGTCCTGCCGCAGCTGCACGACGGCATAGGACTCTCGCTCTGTTCTCGGATCGACGAGTCCGACCGGTTTCATGGGGCCGAACCGGAGCGTGTCGACACCGCGCGCCGCCATGACTTCGACGGGAAGGCAGCTCTCGAAATAGTGACGCTTGTCGATCTCGTGCAGGTCGATGGTCGAAGCCGCGATCAGGGCTTCGTAAAAAACGCCGTATTCCTCACGGCTCATCGGACAGTTGATGTAATCATCTCCGCCTTTGCCGTAGCGCGACGCGCGGAACGCTTTGTCGAAGTCGATCGACTCGAGCTCGATGACGGGGCTCACGGCGTCGTAGAAATAGAGGTAATCGCTGCCGGTGAAAGCATGAATGGACGCCGCGAGCGCGTCCGAAGTGAGCGGGCCGGTTGCGACGATGACGATCCCGTCCTCGGGGATCGCCGGGATCTCCTCGCGCACGATGTCGATCGCGGACGAAGCTTCGAGCCGCTCGGTGATGGTGCGCGAGAAAAGGTCGCGGTCGACGGCGAGCGCCTGGCCTGCCGGAACACGGCTCGCTTCGGCCGCTTCGATCACGAGGGAGCCGAGCCGCCGCATCTCCTCTTTGAGAAGACCGTGCGCGTTCGTCAGGTCGTTGGAGCGTAGCGAGTTGCTGCAAACGAGCTCGGCAAAGCCATCGGTGCGATGGACCGGCGTCGGCTTGTGAGGCCGCATCTCGAATAGACGCACCGGGACGCCCCGAACCGCGATCTGCCAAGCGGCTTCCGTCCCCGCAAGCCCCGCCCCAATAACCGTAACGAATGGACTTTCCACAAGGCTATTAGAGCGCAAACCGCTCGACAAAGCAGTCCCGAATGTTGATCAAGCCCTGACAGGCTCGGGCTCAGGCTCGGGCTCGGGCTCGGTCATTCTCTTGAACTTGCAGCCGTCCTGGGTGCATGCGAGATGTGGGCCGTCGCGCTTGGTTTTCTTCTCGAAGATGACGGGAAAGCCGCATTCGGGGCAAGGCTCCTTCACCGGCATGTACCAGCTCGTAAAGTCGCAATTCGGGTACTCGCTGCAACCGTAGAAGAGCTTCCCGCGGCGCGAGCGGCGCTCGACGACTTGTCCTGGGCAGTTCTCTTTCGGGCAGGAGACGCCGACCTCCTTCTGCTTGATGAACTTGCAGTCGGGATAGGCGCTACACGCGGTGAACTCGCCATAGCGTCCGTGTTTGATGACGAGCTGATTTTCGCACTTCGGGCACTTATCGTCGAGAAGCTGATCTTTCTTCGTCTCGAGCGATCCATCGGCGCCTCTCAGGATGCGCCGCGTATTCTTGCAATCGGGATATCCCGAGCAGGCGAGAAACTGACCGTAGCGGCCTTTCTTCAGCACCATAGCGCGTCCGCATTTCTCGCACTCTTCGTCTTGGAAGGCGTCCGGATCGGCGGAGCCTTTGTCCTGGTAGTTCTGGATCTCACGCGTGTTGCGGCAGTCGGGATAACCAGAGCAGGCGAGAAAGTGGCCGAATCTTCCCCACTTGATCACCATCTTCTTCCCGCATTTGTCGCAGACTTCCTCCGTCTCGAGCTCCATGGCTTTGACGTTGGTCATGTTCTCTTTGGCGTCTTCGAGATCCTTTTTGAATTTCTGGTAGAAGCCGTCAATCGTCGTGAGGTAGTTGGCGCTCCCTTCCTCGATCTTGTCGAGGAGCTCCTCCATTTGTGCTGTGTACTCGATCGCCATGATATCGGCGAAGCTTTCCATCAGAAGGTCGGTGACGAGAAAGCCGAGCTCGGTCGGCAAGAACTTCTTCTCGACTTTGTCGACATATTCGCGATCGATCAGAACGGAGAGGATGCTCGCATAGGTGCTCGGACGTCCGATGCCTTTCTCCTCGAGCTCTTTGACGAGCGACGCTTCGGTGAAGCGCGGCGGCGGCTGAGTGAAATGCTGCTCGGGCTTGACGACCAGCAATTTGAGCGCCTCACCTTCCGTGAGCGCCGGAAGCTGTTTGGACCCGTCGGCTTTGGCGGTTCCTTCGCTGTCTTTCTGGGACTGGTCCTCGTCCCTGCCTTCCTCGTAAATCGTCAGGAAGCCTCTGAACTTGAGAACGGAGCCGCGCGCCCGGAGGCTGTAGCGGCCGGCTTCGATCTCCACGATCGTTTCGTCGAACACGGCTGGCCGCATTTGCGAGGCAACGAACCGGTTCCAGATGAGCCGGTAGAGCTTGAGCTCGTCGCGACCGAGATAAGCGCTGATGGATTCCGGGTCCCGCAGGACGGAGGTGGGACGGACGGCTTCGTGTGCGTCCTGCGCGCCCTTCTTGCTCTTATACACGTTTGGCTTTTCGGGGAGCATCTCCGCGCCGTAGCGCTCGCCGACAAATTCGCGGACTTCCGCGATGGCTTCGTCTGCAATCCGTGTCGAATCGGTTCTCATGTAAGTAATGAGGCCGACGGTTTCTTTGCCGAGCTCGATGCCCTCGTAGAGTTTTTGGGCGACCATCATCGTACGCTTCGCGGTGAAGCCGAGCTTGCGGGCCCCTTCCTGCTGCAACTTGCTCGTGATGAAAGGGGGGACGGGGTTGCGCTTCCGCTCTTTGGCGGTGACCTTCTTCACTAAGAAATCGTTTTTCGAGAGCTCGTCAACGACGACTTGGGTCGATCTCTCGTCTTTGAGCTCGATGGTCTTCCCGTCCAACTTGTTGAGCTTGGCGACGAACGGAGGCGGGTTCCCGCCCTCGAGGTCGGTGTGGACCGACCAGTATTCTTCCGACTCGAAGGCCTGAATCTCGCGCTCGCGCTCGCACACGATGCGAAGAGCTACGGATTGCACGCGTCCCGCGGAGAGACCACGCCGGACCTTCTCCCACAAGAGAGGGGAGATTTGATAGCCCACGAGGCGGTCGAGAACTCGCCGGGCTTGCTGCGCGTCGACTTTGTCCTGGTCGATCTGGAGCGGATTCTTGATGGCTTCTTGGATCGCCTTTTTGGTGATCTCGTTGAAGAGGATGCGGTAAATTTTGCTGTCCTTGCCTCGGAGCTCTTCGGCCAGGTGGAAGCTGATCGCTTCGCCTTCGCGGTCGGGGTCTGGAGCCAGGTAGATCGCGTCGGCCTTCCGCGCCTCGATCTTGAGCTCCGAGAGGATCTTCTTCTTCTTGGGAATGACGACATAGTCCGGCACGAAGCCGTTCTCGACGTCGACGCCGAGCTTGCTCTTCGGCAAGTCACGCACATGTCCCATGGAAGCCCGGACGATGTAGTTGCTCCCTAGAAACTTGTTGATGGTCTTCGCCTTGGCGGGCGATTCCACGATCACGAGTGATTTCGCCATGGGAATAGTGTAGCTAAAGAATTGAGATCTGCAAACTCGTGCCAGTTTCGGTGCCCGACGAGCTCCTGTGTAAGGCGAGGGATGTGGGGATAAGAGCGGGGATATGATTATTCTGTCTTATTATCTCCACCTCCCCTACTATCCCCGCCTCTCCTTTGCCTTTGCGACCTCTCCGCCTGTCCCATCACTCCGGGCTTTGGCGTTTCGCCTAACGAGCGTCACGGCTTTACCTGGTAGAGACCGGAGCCGAGCCTCCAGATATGTCCTTTGACCTCGAGGCCGCACAGAGCGGACAAAGCGCGCTCGGTAGGCATATCGACACGCTCGAGCAGCGCGTCGACATCCACGGCGCTCTGCGCTCGCCGGAGCTCGGTGAAAACAGCGCGCTCGTGCTCGTCGAGCTCGGGCGGCGCCGAAGCGGCAGCGGGGCGTCTTTCGCGAAGCAGCTTGCGTATCTCCGGCCGCAGCTCTTGAACGACGTCTCGAGCATCCGTCACCAGCGTCGCGCCGTCGCGGATCAACGCATGCACGCCGGCGCTGTTCTCGGCGCGTGCCGGGCCGGGTACGGCGAAGACTTCGCGGTTCTGTTCGAGAGCGTGTCGGGCGGAAATGAGCGACCCGCTCTTGAGGGCGGCTTCGACGACGATCGTGCCCAGCGTCATCCCTGTAAGAATCCGATTGCGCCGTGGAAAGTTTCGAGCGCGTGGGGGCTCGCCCGTCGCGAATTCCGAAAGGACGGCGCCGTTCTCCGCGATTCGCTCGGCGAGCCGGCGGTGCTCGCTCGGGTAAATATTGCTCAAGCCGGAGCCGAGGATCGCGATGGTCCTTCCTTGCTTCTCTAGAGCTCCTCGGTGTGCGGCGCCGTCGATCCCGCGTGCGAGTCCGCTCACGATCGTGAGACCCGCCCAGGCGAGCTCGCCCGCGAGCCCTGCCGCCATTTCGAGCCCGTAGCGCGTCGCGCGCCGCGAGCCTACGATTGCCAGCGAAAGCCCGTCGCTCGTAGCAAGCTGACCCCAGAGGGTCAGAACCAATGGAGGATCCAGCGCCATCTTCAGCAGGCGAGGGTAGCTCGCATCGGTGAGCGCCAGCGCCTCGAAGCCTTTGGCGCGCAGCGCGTCGAGCTCGCGCCGCGCGTGATCGAGCGACGAATCCGGACGCGAAGTGAGTTTCTGGAGCGCTTTCTTGCAAGAGCCGACGCGGCGGACGAGCTCGACGCGATCCCGGCAGGGCGTCGTCTCGCTGCGCGCGAGCGCGAGCGCGGCGATGAGCTCGTCCTCGTCAATTGTGGCGCGTTTCACAGACATCGATAGGTTCTCCGGCGGATAATCGGGCCGCCGGGCCATTTGGGCCCTTTTCGGAAGTGCGGTCCGACACCTTTGAATAGAATGACGAGAAACGAGCTCTTGGCCCTCCCTCGGCTTGCGAAGTTGCTTGCGCAGCCTCTGGGGGTGGGCTACCATGGCCTAGCCGCCACCATCACAGGGGTGATGGAACCTCGCGATTCTCTGCAACTTAGAGGTAGATTTGTCCTTACGTGTTCGGCCTGTCATCGCAATCCTCACTCTCCTCACGCTTTCTACCGGTTTGTTGCTCGCCGACGATCGCGAGGACGCGTCCCGTGCCCAAGTTGCGTTCGGTATCGAAGTCGCCCAACGGGGACTTTGGCGGGAGGCGATTTATCGTTGTGAGAAGGCCGTCGAGCTCGATCCCGACAATTCCAGCGCCCGGAACAATTTGGCGGTGGCTTTCGAGCAGTCGGGCAAGTTCGACGAAGCGAACGAGGAATACGAAAGGGCGCTCGAGCTCGATTCCGCTAACTTATACATCCGCCAGAATTATGAGCTCTTCAGGGAAGCGTATGAGAGAAAAAAGAGATCCGACAGGCGGGCGCGCCGGAACTGATCGGCGTCGGTCCCCGCTTTTCTTGCGTCTAGTCGGCCTTCCGCTGGGCCTTTTTCTGGGTTCCTGCACGTCGTACTACGAAGTGCCCATCGAAGTTCCCATCGACGCCAAGCTCGACGTCTCGCGGTTCAACCGCATTCTCGTCGCGAGCTTCACGACGCAGACAAACGAGCGTCTCGACCTCGACACCGAGACGGTGCGCCTGCTCCGTAACCAGCTCCGGATGCGTTCCAACCTCCAAGTGCTCGACGCGGAAGTCGAGCCTCTCGGCGACTTCTCGGAAGAGGCGCTCGAGGATGCCGGCCTTCTCATCGAGTTCGAAGAGCTCGAGGTGCAGGCGCGCGCGACGGGTGAAGAGGAGATTTCTCAGCAGGAGTGGATCGATCTCGAGCAGGACAAGCTTCTCGAAGATGAGGATTATTGGATGCAGCTCGGTGAGGAATATCAGAATCCGCTCATCGTAACGGGAAAGCTGAGTTTCGGCTCCGAGTCTCGATCGGGCTTCACCCGGCGCGATCGCTATACGCGTGACGCGTTCAACCGGCCCCAGCTGCAGCGCAGTCAGCAGTTCCAGGAGCGGACGGGCTTTACTTTGAACGCCGAGTTCTACTTTATCGATGGCGAGACGGGACGGACCATTCACCGTGAGCGCTTCTCCGAAGAAGTTATCTACGGCCGTGACGAGCAGACCTCGGCGCTCTCGTCCTATTTCGAGCTGATGGATCGGCTTCTACCAAATTTTTTGAGCATTCTTTCGCCTCAGACGTTTCGGGGCACGAGGATTCTCTTGAAATGAACAATGCGTGAACGTGAATGAAGATAGACGTGGTGGTCGTTGAACACCGCGCCTCGCGAGCGCCGGGCTTTTTTCGCCGCTGAGCTTTGCGTCGTCGGGCAACACGAAGCGATAGCTTCGGGGAATGATCGCATCATCGAATGACACGAGGGGAACCGATGAGGAAAAGCTATAACGGAATCATGGGAAGAGCGGCGCTCGTTGTCATCGCGCTCTTGGCGTTCACGGTCGTGGCCTTCAGCCAAGCCTTCACGCCGTTCTACGGCAAGAACAAAGTCAAGTACGACAAGCATCGCTGGGAGGTCTATAGGTCTCCGCATTTCGAGGTCTACTACTATCCCGAGTTCGAGCAGGAGCTCGGCCGTCTCGTCAGCTATGCCGAGAGCGCCTACGAGAAGGTCTCGAACGACCTCAAGCACGAAATCTCCTTTGCCATTCCGCTCATCCTCTATAAGACGTTCTCCGAGTTCGCTCAGACGAACCTGTTCCCGATCGAGATTCCGGAGGGCGTGGGCGCCTTCGCCGAGCCGTCGCGCGACCGCATGGTGATTCCGATCGACAACCCTCCGGACGAGCTCCAGGAACTGTTCATCCACGAACTGACCCATATCTTTCAGTTCGACATCATCCCGCGGTCGCTCATGCGCCGTTCCGTTCCCGTATGGATCGACGAGGGGATGGCGACCTATATGGAGGACGAGTGGGACCCGCTCGACCTCATGGTCATTCGCGACGCGGCCGTGACGGATCAAATCCCGAGCTTCGAGGAGCTGAACGTCGGCTTTGCCCGCGCGGCCTATAGTTTCGGAGCGTCGGTTTTCACGTTCATGGAAGAACGCTTCGGCAAAGAGGGCGTCCGGCAGTTCATCTTTGCGTTGCGCCGGGCGGTCGTCGGCGGTGTCGGGGAGGAAGTCTATCAACAAGCTTTTCGCTTGAGCCCGGAAGAGTTCTATCGCGAATGGAAGCGTTGGCTCGTCGACAAGTACAAGCCCTTCCGCGACAAGGAAATCCCGGACGATTACAGCTTGGACATGTCGCCCGACCCGCGCAAAGGAAACTTCGTCGCCGCGCTATCGGCCGCGCCGTCGCCTTCGAAAGAGATCATCGCGGTCATGAGCGTCAACCGCAAAGAGGGCGAGTTCGACATCATTCTGCTTTCGGCCGCGGATGGAACCATCATCAAGAACTTGACGCCGGGATATACCGGTGCGTTCGAGAGCATCGTCGGTCTCGTGGGCGAGGACTCGCTCATCGGACGCAACATTTCCTGGACCCCGGACGGCGATCACATCGTGTTCTTCGGCCGCTATCACAAACGACGCGCGCTCATCGTCGTCGACGTGCTCACCGAGAAAGTCGCGAAACGCATTGAGGTCCCGGTCGACCGGGCGTACTTCCCGCATGTCGGCCCCAAGGGCCAATACACCTATTTCACGGCGCTTCGGGACGGGATCAGCGACGTTTGGCGCGTCAACATGGAGACGGAGGAGTTCGAGAATGTCACGGACGACAACTTCTTCGACAAGTTTCCGACGGTCACCCCGGACGGCGAGTGGCTCTATTACAGCCGGCGTATCAGCGGCTACGACAAGATCTACCGTCTCAATCTCAACGACACGTCGAAAAAAGAGCAGATTACCTTTGGAACCCACGACGACGCCTCGCCCACTTTCTCCGATGACGGGCGCGTCATGTTCTACACCTCGAACGAGGACGATAACATCTACAACCTGCGCTCGATGGATGTCGAAACGGGCGACATCATTCAATATACCGACGTGCTCGGCGGCAACTTCTCGCCGGCGATCATCAAGGGCGGCCCACG